>Ga0302266_10000021_pt1 | contig 167097 bp, 163 predicted proteins | sample III_Bog_E1_2_FD_194559 | JGI IMG/M metagenome (GOLD analysis project Ga0302266, IMG submission 194559) | Peat permafrost microbial communities from Stordalen Mire near Abisko, Sweden - III_Bog_E1_2 | ecosystem: Environmental > Terrestrial > Soil > Wetlands > Peat | place: Sweden: Abisko...
TTCATCAGTTGTCTGGGGCGTGAGTCCCACAACTTGTGGCTCGGCACCGTTCACGCGGTGCAACCCATGTTTAACTCGGAGAGCAGACACCTTTTTCACTTTCATCGCCAGCCATACTGTCTAGGCGGCAGCACACGACCATGAATAGTGACGACCACTCTGCCAAAAGACGATTCACTTGGATTGGCTTTAGTTTGGGTTTTATCGGTGGTGTTATAGCTGGGATTTATATTTGTCCCGACAGTTTTGCTGGTCATTCAGCGCGCATCGTATTCATTATGGTGATTGCTTTTATTGTTGCGTATTGTGGTGGCCGGTGTGGTTATTCATTATGGGATCTATTGTGGGATTGGTTGATTTTGAGATGAGATCTATGAATATGCCGTTTAGTTTCAAATTTGTAGTGCGACAAAATGGTTAGTAGCAGGCATCGTTTGGCGTCTTAAAGCCGAGGCCAAGTCGCGGGCGATTGTTTAACTGTTTAGCAACCCAACGCAAAAGGCCACTCAAACCCTGAGTGGCCTTTGTCATTTCCAAATGAATCACCGCTTCCAAGCTTTGATGGCCGCCCATCATGTCTTGGCTGAACATGGCCGTTCCGGTCAGTTCGATAATGGTCATTGCGAACGGCGTGGTTGCGCCAATCCGCATGTTTGCCTTCCCAGCCGTGAAAACGTTCAATCCGAAAAGGATCACAGATCAGCCAAAGATTGTTAGGACCCAGGTAATAATACTGATTCCCAACGTAACCGACGTATTCGTAACCATCCCAGACGTAACTGTCAGGAACCATGGCCGGCGCGGCATAGACGACGGGAGGCGGTGCGGCATAGACCAGTGGTTGCGGAGCCACCACCACGAAGGGCAGAACCCCCACCACTCGTCCATCTGGCTCAACGACACAGCCCGACAATAATCCCAATCCTCCGACCGCGATTGCGAGCGTAAATAACTGCATTTTTTTTATTTTCATTGGGAGTTCGGGCTTTCAGTGGTTGCCACCCTCATGATCCCAGCCATGGTCTTCATGGTTGCCATGGTCTGGATAACCCCGGCCACCACCGCCACCGCCGCCGGGGAAGATGCACCCGGTGGCGGCCAGCAAAGTGACCGCACATAGAAAAAGAAGAATAATTCTCATACTGCAAACCATTCCACGCCGTCAGCGACGCTGCCATGGGGTAAAACCCGACATCCCTAAATTGATTTGATCCCAGCCAACCCATCACGGCATTTTAGCCTTCGCACGTCATTCTGAACGCAGCTTGGCTTTGGCTGGAATTTTCTAGTGACCGGAACCAGCGATTGCAAAAGGTGCTTTTCCCCAACGGCATCCCTGCGCCAGAGGCGAATTTAGAACCCGCATAACATGCCCGTTTTTGAAGCTGATTGAGAAGATTGCCGCCGAAAAGTCAAAAATGGGGTGGCCAACGGGACTCGAACCCGCAACTCGATTCCGCCCCTTTGGAAGTGATAAAAGCATTGATTCTATTCATCATTGTATCTTGACAAACTTCCCTGTATGTCTTATTCTGTGTCTTACTGAATATGGCTTACGTTTGGAAACATCCCAAAAGTCCGTTCTGGATGGCCGTTTATCGCAACGAGCATAACCAGTGGCGGAAGAAAACCACCAAGAAAACTGCCAAGACAACCGCGCTCGCGCTGGCGATTGAATGGGAACGCGCCGCGCAGCTAGGGCGGGACAAGATTTTAACGGAAGCCATCAGCCGTGAAGTTATCGGCGGCATTCTCGAACGCACGACCGGCGAAAAGTTGCGCCAATCCACTCTCCGCGAATTTTCTGCTGAATGGTTGCGTGGCAAGACTAATTCCCGGCAGGAACGCACGGCAGAGCGTTATGCGATGTCCGTTGACCGCTTCAATGAATTTCTTGGCGCGAAAGCTGACCGTCCAATTTCCGCTGTTGCCCCGCATGATTGCCAGAAGTATTACGACGACCTTGCCAGCAAAAAATTTGCTCTGGCCTCGTTGCGGATGGAAATGAAAACCATTTCCAGCGTCTTTAACTATGCGCGGCGGCTTGGACTTATTGCGACCAATCCGGTGTCGGCGGTTGATCTGCCCGAACGCATCAAACAGGTGAAGCGGAAAGTATTCACGCCCACACAGGTGCAAATGCTGATTGACGCGGCAGACGCCGAATGGAAAACCGCCATCCTTGTTGGCTACTATGCCGGACTCCGTTTGTCGGATTGCGTTTCGCTCACATGGGAGGCGGTGGATTTAGCAGGCCGCAAACTCGTCGTGGAAACGCACAAGACTGGCGAAACTTTAGAAATTCCGTTGCATCCAACTCTGGAAAAGCACTTGTCCAAACTGGCGGGCGACACCAATGGCGCAATTTGCCCCACCCTTGCCGCATGGCCAGCAGGGGGGCGGAGCGGGTTGTCCAAGCAATTTCTCGCCATCATGCGGAAAACGGGCATCGGGAATGAATTGGCGGACACTGGCGGACAGCGGCAACTTTCGCGCCTGTCATTCCATGCGCTCCGCGCCTCGTTTAATTCTGGCCTACACAACAAGGGCGTAGATCAGGAATTGCGCCGCAAACTCACCGGCCACAAATCCGACACCGTGAATGACCGTTACACGCGGACGGAAATGAAGACTTTGCGCGTCGCTGTCAACAAACTACCTGCGCTAAAAGTTTCGTAAGCCAAAGGAAAGCCATGAACTTTGAAAATCAGGAACATGATTTAGATAAGTTGTGGAGCAAGGAGCAGCGCATCCTAAATCGAGAGACAATCGGCGAACCATCAAAGGACAACGACCTTGTGGCTCATTCAAACCTTGCCTTGCTCGTTCAATTGCAAACCTATCTTGGTGAATTGAGCGCAAGGGCGCTCAAAGACCCCGATGCCGCTGAAGGTTTATGGGCATTTGCAGGCATAGTTTGCCGCGATTTATGGGAAGTTTGTGACCGCAATCCAGCCGTGGTTCGCAAGTGTGCGGCTAGGAAAATGTTTTTCCCGGTCAACTGGACGCTCCTGAAAGGACACCAGAAATATATTTTGGAAAAGATAGACAGTCTCGGTGTCGGCACAAAATCAATCTACAAACTTCCAAGAGATCAAAAGCAGTTTAACCCGAACAAACCGGTGAACAAAATAGTGATTGAATGCGTTGAGAAAATTTCCAACCTAAAAAGCACCGTCTATGAAAAACTTGCCCAAGAACATTTGAAGGCCGATTTGGACGGCAAACCTGTTTCGTCCGTCGAAGTTTTTGTTCAAGATTCAATTAAGCGCATAAAAAATCCGTGGCTAAAAAAAGTCATGTCGCTGGAACCGCTATCAAAAGCAAATGCGGACGATTGGGCGGAGACAATTTGGCAAAATATCTTGCGGACTCACAATGGAAAGCCAGAAAAGCATCCGTTGCTTTATGAAATTGGCAAATACCGAGAACGGCACAGCGTGTATCAGGAACAACAAAAAAAGCTTACACCCCTGACTAGTGCCGCCAATATCCGCGATGGAATAAAGGAACGGATTTTTAATTCTATTAGCACTTTGGCCAATTGAATTTCCCCAAAGATTCTGCCTAATGATTGGGGAAGAATCACGAATTTAATTTGTGAAACACTCGGCGCATGAAGAAGAACTTCCATGCGCCAGACGACGGCGATAAAAAAGTTGTCCTGCCAAGCAACGCGGCGGCGAGTGCGTTGCAAATCTCACCGGCCTTCACTCGCTTCCCGCGACCCGGCCAGCGTGAACCGTTTAGCGGCTTGTGCCGTTCGCAACTGTTTGCGCTGATTAAATCAGGGCGTGTCAAAAGCCACTCCTTAAAAATGCCCGGCTGTTCGCGTGGCGTGAGGCTCATTGATTGTGCCAGTCTCCGCGCCGCCATCGAAAGTTTTGGCGACGGCCAACAGGAAGGCACGGTGCAATCGTGAATCTCGCACGTCTTTGTCCGCGCTTTTTGTCTTGCTGCGTTAATCGCTGCCCCCTTGATTCCCGCTATCCTGAACAAATGGTTCACCCTGCCGACACGGAGAAAAAATGCCAGATGGGAAAGTCCGTCCGCATCCGCATCGCCGACACCGCCCCCGGCCAGCTTCCATTGAACGGGCTAACGGTCGCAGAACACTCCGCCAAGAGGCTTTTTGAATCAAAACCAGTTGCCGACAGAATCAAACTCGCCCGACAGGGCAAAGACGCATTGAACACTTTACGCGCCTAGAAAATGAGCGAAAACGGTAATGCCAAAAGCGAACGACCGGCCAAGCGGCTTCACTTGGGAGCGCAGCCGGACGCCGGGGCAAATCCACTGGCGTTTCTGTCATGGCAGTCACAACGCGCCGACGCGGTTTGGACGCGGAGCGAATGGATTGCACTTTGCGAGCATCTTCACAACGGCAACGGGGCGTATCATTACGCTATGGGCTGGCGTGATGCTGAAGGGTGTAAGCAATACGCCAGAGCCAAACGTGTGCCTGTTGGACGGGCAATTTCTTGGGCATTGCAAAGTATCACGACCCCTCAAAAATTGCGAAAGCTCGCGTTTGTCCCCTATTCAACCAACGACCAGCAGCAATCACGCTGGGGCGGCTTGGATTTTGACGCGCACAACGGCGAGTCAGACCGGGCGCGGGAGTTGGCCTTTGCCGCTTTCCGGTTGCTATTGAACGCCCCCGACTTGGCCGTGATTTTGGAAACGTCTGGCAGCGGCGGCTGGCACGTCTGGGCAATCTCGCCAAACTTTCACCCGACCGGCGAATGGATTAGGCTGCTGAAATCCGTTGCTGGCAAAATCGGCGTGCCGATTGTCTCCGGCGTCTGTGAAATCTTCCCGCCTGATTCTCTGCCGTCGCGTTTTGGAAAAGGTATGCGTGCGCCCGGTTGCTGGAATCCCGGCACGGACAAGCACAATGAGATCGTCTGGGAAAACTGCCGCACTTCCCTTGAATCCGTCCTATCGGGGAAGTCAAAAATCGCTCCCCTGAATTGCAATGGTTTAGAAAGTCACTTCCCCGATACAAAGAAAGAAACTTCTTTCTCTGTCTCTCTCTACCGTGAAACGGAGTTGCTTCATAAGCTGGGGATCACGGTGACAGGCACACGCAACGCGAAGTTGTCGGACTTGGTTGGCGAGGTGTTTCACCAAGTCGGGCGGGATATGGCGCAACGGCTCGCCATGGCACAATTCCGAAACAAGACGGCAGCGACATCGGCGGACGAAGCCGGACACATGGAAAGTTTTGAAAAACTTTGGGCGGGCTTGGCCGACAGATGGACGGCAGGACTTTCGGCAGCGGAGCGCGAAATCTTTACGCGGCTCGAAACGGAAAACGAGCGCGATGCGTTTCGGATTGTGCGGAGCTTCGCACGGAAAGCGGAGCAAGACGGCGCGGCGGATTTTCCGATTGTGCGGGACAGCTTGGCGGCGCGGCTGGGCGTCACCGGCAAGGGCGCGGCGTGGATTCGGGACAAACTCGCCAAGCTGGGGACGATTCAGAAAACCGCCAACTATGTTCCGAACAAAAGCGCGGCGCGGTTCAAGTGGCGTCTCACCATTTAATGTTTATGAATGAAATTACACGGCAACCAATCATCCGCCCCGGCCAGCGCAAGCCCTACGTCAAAGCCACGCGCCAGCAAATTGACCAGCGGCGCGGCTTCATCGCCCGGATGCTAGACGCCGGGAAAACCAAACTGCAAATTCACCGCGCCGTCAGGGGACAATTCAACGTCGAATGGCGGCAGTGTGACCGTGACATTTCATGGCTCACGCGCCCGCGCACGTTGGCATCTCTGAAAACAGGTGCGAAACTACCCGACGCACATGACGTGCCTGTGTGTGCGTCGGCATCCCCAGCCGGGAATATGACGAAAATTGGTAAAACCAATGAAACTGTGACCCCTTCAACAAAACTCGAAGATGACTGGCAATGAACATGACTCGCACGCACGCGCACGTTTGGGGTAGGAAAACCCCTCAACATCCCGCCGCGATAAAGCTGTAAAAAAGCTGTGAACCACCGAATTAAACTTGAACGCCCACAGAATCGGAACTTGCGCCCTTGGAAAAAGGGCGACCCGACAATCCCAAAAAGTCCCGGCAGACCACAGACGCGCGACCTGCTGCGCGAGATCGGATGCTACCTCATGGAACACCCGGAAAGTTTGGAGGATTATTTCGGCCAGCATATTGCCGGGAAAAAGCGCATTCACCGACTCTTGGACATTATGAGCAAACGCCATACCGTCCAGCTTTGCTATATGCTTTGGGGCAAACCATTTTGAATCAAAAGCCAAATTCATTTTAAGCTTTCGTATTTCAATCGGGTTTTGTCGAAAGAAATCTCGTCATAATCTCGCAATTTCATGGCTCGCACGCGCCCGCGCATTTGGGGTAAGAAAAGCCCACAAAGTCCCAACGCATGAACTATGGAATAACCATGGCAGACAACCGAACCAGCATTTGCGACCGTGAAAAAAAGTGGCTCGAATTAAATCTTGTCAGACGCAAAATCAGATGACTCACGCGCACGCGCGCATTTGGACACCCGAAACAGAGACGGCGCACAGCCATTTTCAATTGATGTTTCGCGGGCGTTAAACATACCAGCGAATCTTTTGGATGCGGTGTTTGATGGAACGAATAGGCCGGTGTTGATCAAAGTCAACGTCAATGACATTTTCGAGAAAAACGGAAAAATTATCGCCAGCCTTTCGAGCGCGGACACCACAAATAATTTATCTCTTGAACTTCAATGCAGCCCCGCCCAAGCGATAACATTCGCCAGCACGAATCAGGATTTGAGCTTTGTAGTGATTGCCCGCTGCCAACAAGTGAAACGATTGAGCGGTGATGACAATGGGTTTTTAGTCAAAGGCGAACTTTTGGACGCGGTTCAACTGTCCGAACATTTTGTGAGCCAAGATGCAAGTAGCCAAGAAGCCGACTCCGATCAATATGAACCGGATGGACAGCAATAAATCACATGGCGAAGGCGACGTAGAGGTTTTTAATTTACAAGGTCACGCCAAGACAACCGCGCTTACGCATGGAGTCATCTGGACGGCAAGAATGACGAGCGCACGCACTTCGTGGCCGTGCTGGAAATCCCGCCGGTTGAATCAGCGGAGATTGCGGTGCGCGTTCAAATCGTGAAGGATTTTAAGTCGAATCATTGAATTTGCTTCGATTTTGGCACAATCACTGCTTTTAAGAAAAAAAATTAGTTGCATGGCTAGGGGGAGGGGGGGTAAAGTGAGCCATCAACGGACGCCAATCCGCTGTTATGATTAAGCCAAACTCAACCGACGCTTCAAAGGGGATTCCTTATCCCGACAAAACCACCGGCAGCGAAGCGGCTCCATCTGTCCGCAAACAGGCCAACGATTGGTCAGAACAGACGCGCGCCAAGTTGTTTGAACAGGGAATGCAAATAATTTATGGCGGTTCAGGCTCCGCACCGGCCAAGGTTCGCCCTTGATACAAATGTTTTGATTGACCTAGGAGAAGGACTTCCCTTCGCCCAAAGGTTTTTAGCGACATTCCGCAATTCAGGTCTGGCTGTTCCGCCCACCGTTGTTCAAGAATTGGTTTTTATTGCTTCGGCAGATCATCCTGCGCAACAGCACGCTTTTGCTGCGCTGACTAATATGCGGCGATGGAACATCCTGCCCTTTGATTTGATAGCGGTTGGACATGGCATTACCGAAGTAAATGCCAGAAAACTGATGGCTTCGGGCATTCTGCCAGACGGCGAGTTTAACGATGGCTTGATTGTAGTTGAGACTTCACTCGGCTGTATTTCAACTTTAATAACATCGGACAATCATTTGCTGAAGATAAACCCGCCACAGTTAGCGCAAAAAATGGCAGAGTTCGACTTGCCAACAGTCAGCATTTATCACCCCAAAGATTTTTTGCGCTGACCAACTCCTCATAAAGTCAATTTCAGAACATTGCCACGCCGGTCAGCTATGGCTGTTTTCAAACGGGCAATGGAATGAGCCGCTGGTTTTGGAAATCAAAGACCGCACGACGATTTCCAGCAGCACCACGCTCCCACAGGACGAACACGATTACGAGGCGGCGCTGACATTCATGTTAAGCGAGTCCACGCGGTTGACCGGCCAGTTGCGCCGGGAAAAAATGCAGGCGCGGGAATTTAGCGTGGCCGTCCGGTTCACGAATTTTACCGAAGTCGGCACCAGCCACCGTTTCAAGCATCCGCAGTTTCTCAATTCCGTCATCAACGAAGTAATGGAACAAATGTTTCGCGGCATCATGGCCGGCCAGTGGTTGCCGGTGCGGCAGATTCGGATTGCGATGTTCAACCTTGAAAAACTGGACACGCATCCGACACTTTGGGGGCGGACGCATGAGGAACGCTGGGGCGCGGTGGATGACGTGGCGCAAAAGCTGAATGAGCAGCTTGGCAAAACCGTTTTGATGACGGGCGCGCAATTCGCGCTCCAGCACATTGACGAATCGCAAAAGCAGCCAAAGGCGAAATGTCCCTTCACGCCGCAGCGGGAAATGATTACAAAGCTGTGGGGCGCGGACGGCCCGGCGAAATCCATGCAGCCAACTTTGTTTGATTAAACTGCGATGTGCGGACGATACACGGCGGCGAAAGATTTTAACGAGCTGATAAAGCTCGTTGGCGTCATCATGGCGCGTGCGCCGATTCTTGCGCCGCGTTACAACATCGCCCCGACTCAACTTGCGCCGGTGATTTACATGGAACGCCACCAACCGGTGATGAAGCTCATGCGGTGGGGATTGATTCCGTCATGGGCGAAAGACGCAAGTGTCGGGAGCGCAAATATCAATGCGCGGTCGGAAACGCTGCAAAGCCGCAATTCGTTTCGTGAGGCGTTCAAGCATCGGCGTTGCCTGATTCCTGCCGACAGTTTTTATGAATGGCAGGAACGAGAAGGGAAACGGCAACCGTTCCGGGTGATGTTGAAAAGCGGCGAGCCGTTTTGCTTTGCCGGTTTGTGGGAACGCTGGATCAAACCACCGTCGCGAGACAATAACGAAACTGATTTGGACGAAGCCCCGCCAAGCGAAACAATTGAATCATTCACCATCATCACGCGAGTGGCGAACGCTGCCATTGCGCCGCTGCACGACCGGATGCCGGTCATCATCGCGCCAAGTCATTTTGGCTGGTGGTTGAAAGACGACGACCCGCGCAGCGAGTCGCACAAAATGGCGCTGGAGCGAGCGCCCGATGACCCGTTAAAAATTTATCCCGTAAGCGAACTGGTGAATAGCCCCAAGCTAGACGATCCGCGCTGCATTGAGCCGGTTCGGATTGACCGGGATATGTTTGAAAAACCTTGGTGGGGAGATTGATGATTTTGTGATTCTAAAAAAACTTTTCAGATTCAAAAAGCTAGAAGAACCGAAGACCGATGCGATGCAGGTCGGCTCGCGAACGGTGTCACTTTTAATGGTGCATCATCCGCGAGCGCGTCGCTATTTGCTCCGCCTGCGTCCTGATGGCACAGCGCGAGTGACGATCCCACGCAACGGAAGCATTAGAGCAGCCAGAGATTTCGCCTCACGAAACATCGGTTGGCTTGAACAACAATTTCAACGTCTGGCAGGCCGGCCCAAAATTCCTGACACTTGGAATCTGGGAACGGAGATTCTTTTTCGTGGAGAGTTGGTTCGCATTGAACCTGATGCGGACGGCTCAATCTGTTTCAGCACCGAACGGATAAATGTTTCCGATGCACACGCTGACTTGCGGCCAGTGATCCAAAAACACCTTCGCGCTCTTGCAACCGAGGAGCTGCCGCTCCGCGTCATGGAATTGGCGGCATTGCATGGAATGAATGTGTCACGCGTCTCCATAAGGAATCAAAAATCTCGCTGGGGTTCATGTTCACGGCGCGGAACCATTTCGCTCAATTGGCGGCTGGTTCAGACGCCCGAATTTGTGCGCGACTACATCATCCTTCACGAACTGGCGCATCGGCGACAAATGAACCACTCGGAAAAATTCTGGCAGGAAGTGGAGCGCCTGTTTCCCGATTATTTGCAGGCCGAGCGATGGCTGAAACAACACGCGAATTTATTGCGGTAACCCGGCAGAACCGTCCGTCGCCAGCACTCTCGGAGCTGATTTTAAGTCCTGAAATCATTTATTCGCTTGGACAGCAAATGTCCAAGTGTCTCTGTCATGCTATCCGCATGAAAAATTCAAAATCAGCACGATTCCAGGTTTCACTCTCAGCATTCGTCGCAAGCTGCGAAATTATCGCCGTCTTCGGCATGGCTCGCCTCGTCAAAAAAACTGATGGCCGCCACGAACTCATCGGCGGCACGCGCGACGACCATGCCGCCGCCCGCGAATGGTGTTCGCTGTTTGATCACGAATTGGTTTTTTCGTCCGTTTCTTGGTCGGCTACATCGCGATCATTCGCCGCGTGAATAATCTTCCCGCTTGCGCCTGCGCTCCAATCTCATAAAACTGTCGTCCAACAATGCCGCGCATTTTCGACAACATCGAAACCGACCTGCTTCCGGCGCTTGAGCAAACCCTCCTCGTCTCACAGCGCGCCGATTTTTGCGTCGGCTATTTTAATTTGCGTGGTTGGAAACAAATTGATTCACACGTCGGAAATTGGGTTGGCGGCGACAGCCATCAATGTCGCCTGCTCGTGGGAATGCAGCGATTGGAAGAGGCAGAGCTTCGAGATGCGTTACAGCGGATGCGACGCGGAGAAATGTTGGATAACGCCAGTGCGCGTCGAATGCGGGAGCAGGCGGCAAAGGCGTTCAAAGAGCAACTGACTTGGGGTTGCCCGACGCGGGACGATGAAACCGCCTTGCGCCGTCTTTCTGCACAACTCCGCGCGAAGAAGCTGGCGGTGAAATTATTTCTGTCACACCCGCTTCATGCCAAGCTTTATCTTTGTTTTCGTTCCGACCCAAACAACCCCATCACTGGTTTTCTGGGCAGCAGCAATCTCACGTTCTCCGGGTTGTCAAAACAAGGTGAGTTGAACGTGGATGTGCTTGATCACGACGCCACAAACAAACTGACCCAATGGTTCAATGACCGCTGGGCTGACCGTTGGTGTCTCGACATCACCGAAGAGCTTGCCGACATCATTGACCAAAGCTGGGCGCGGCCTGACATGCTGCCGCCATATCATGTTTATCTGAAAATGGCGTGGCATCTGTCCGAAGAAGCCCGCGAAAGCCAGCATCGTTTCAAATTACCGAAGAAACTTCACGAGGAGCTATTTCCCTTTCAGCGCGCCGCAGTTTTGGTTGCTGCCGGACATCTCGAAAAGCGCGGCGGAGTCTTGTTGGGTGACGTTGTTGGTCTTGGAAAAACCATCATGGCAACGGCATTGTCGAGGTTGATGGAGGACAGGCACGATTTGCAAACGCTGATTATCTGCCCTCCGAACCTCATGCCGATGTGGCAGGATTACCGCGAGCGTTATGGTTTGCGCGGGCGTGTTATTTCGCTAGGAAAAATCGTGGATGAATTTGAAAATGAAAAACTCATCCGCTACCGGCTGGTAATTGTGGATGAAAGCCACAATCTGCGAAACCGTGAAGGCAGCCGATACAAGGCCATCCGTGATTATATCGCCCAAAACGCCGAATATACCGTCCTGCTTTCCGCCACACCGTTCAACAAGGAGTTCGCCGACGTTGCCAATCAACTGCGCCTGTTTCTATCCGACGATGACGATCTCGGTGTGCGTCCTGAACGCTGGTTGCGCGACCTCACCGCCGAGGACATTGCGAATCTTCAAATCAATCCAAAAACACTGCGCGCGTTTCAGGAAAGTCCATTCCCCGACGACTGGCGCGATTTGATGCGGTTGTTTCTGGTGCGCCGCACCCGTTCATTCATTGAAAAGCACTACGCAGAAAAGGATGAAATCAAAGACCGTTACTTTATCAACTACGCCGATGGACGCCGCGCCTATTTTCCAAAACGTCAGCCCCGCACGGTAAAATTCGATATTGATGAAACAGACAAGACTGATCAATACGCGCATTTATTTTCGCAACCTGTCGTGGACACTATCGGCGACTTGCATCTTCCGCGTTATGGTCTCCAAAAGTATCTGCATGACCAGCCGCAACCTCCACCCGACGCGGATGAAAATGCAGTTCTGGCCGATTTGAACCGTGCAGGAAAACGGCTCATTGGTTATGTCCGCACGAATCTGTTCAAACGACTGGAAAGCTGCGGACATTCTTTTCTGCTTTCGCTGCAACGTCATATTGTTCGCAATCACATTCTGCTCCATGCGCTTAAAAACTCAAAGCCGCTGCCCATCGGCACGCAGTCGGGTGATGTGTTGGACGATGCCGAATCGGATGATCCTCAAATTGAATTATTATTGAAGAACACATCCGGCGCGTTGAAAACCGAATCCGATTTCATCAAACGTGCAGCCGCGCTTTATCAACTGCTGGCCACGACGCAAAAAACCAAGTTCCGGTGGGTGCGCCCCGGTTTGTTTAATGATGAACTGGCCGAGCATCTGCACGCCGACGCCGAAGCACTGCGCGCCATTTTGGAAAAGACAGGTGAATGGGATGCCACCCGTGATGCCAAACTTAAAAAGCTGCATCATCTCATTTCCAAAAAACATCCTGCCGAAAAGCTTCTCATCTTTTCGCAGTTCGCCGACACCATCCGCTATCTTGAAAAGCAACTCGAACTCGCTGGTGTCAGCCATCTTTGCGCGGTCACTGGCGATGATCCCAACCCGACGGCGGCGGCATGGGCGTTCAGCCCTGTTAGCAACAAGCGCACAATTTCTGCCGCCGATGAAACCCGCGTGCTGTTGGCGACCGATGTTTTGAGCGAAGGCCAGAATCTTCAAGATGCCGCCATAGTCGTGAATTTTGATTTGCCGTGGGCAATCATCCGCCTCATCCAACGCGCCGGTCGCGTGGATCGTATCGGTCAGGAAGCTCTTACGGTTAATTGCTACACATTTCTCCCGGCGGACGGCGTGGATCGCATCATCAATCTCCGCAACCGTCTGCGCGGTCGGCTCAAGCAGAGCGAAGAAATTCTCGGCACGGACGAAACTTTCTTTGACGAGGACATCGGCAAGGCGAAGGCGTGGCACAACCTTTACAACGAAAAATCCGGCGCGCTCGATGATCAGGATGACGAAGTTGATCTTGGCTCGTTCGCCCTCGGCATCTGGCAGGACGCCATCAAGGAAAATCCCAAGCTGCAAAAAGTCGTCGAGGATTTATCGGATGTCGTTTTCTCTGCAAAAGCAGCCGCGCCGAAGGACGCCCCCGGCGCACTGGTTTTTCTCCGCACAGCCGAAGGTGCGAACGCCCTCGCGCGTGTGGACAACGCAGGTAAAATCATATCCGAATCTCCGCGCGCAATTCTGGAACTAGCCGCCTGCACGCCCGAAACGCCCGCACTGCCGCGTGCGGAAAATCATCACGAACTCGTCGAGCAAGCCGCCGAAGCCGTCATCAAGGAGCAGCCCGCCATGACCGGCGCGCTCGGTTCACGCTCCGGCCCGAAATATAAAGCCTACCATCGCCTCAAGGATTATTGGTCGAGCATCGAGGCAACGCTGTTTGCCAAGCCGCTCGAAGCGTTGCCCCGCGCATTGGAAGAAATGCTCAAAGGTCATCTCACCGAATATGCCCGCGACACGCTTTCCCGTGAGTTGCGTCAGAGTTTGCCGCCCGAACATCTGGCACAACTCGTTCTTGATCTGCGAAACGATAATCGTCTCGTCATCCTTGATACGACCAGCGCGTTGCCGCCGCCACAAATCATCTGCTCCCTCGGCCTCCGCGCTGATTGACCTTCATGCCACTTAATCCCAACAACTCCCGCCAGCTTCTTCACGAGTTCAACTTTCAAAAGTTGTTCATCAACGAGCTTGGCTGGAACAATCCGCCGCATGGTCTAAAACCGGCTGACGGCGAAGCAAAAGGCGGCGTCCGCTATCATCGCGCACCAGTTGCCGAATTGTCCGGCATCGCCGTTTTTGAAATCACATTGCCCGATGGCGCGATTCCCGAACCAAACGACCGCTCCGCGATTCATGCTGCCGTCACGAAGCTCGCGGCGGAAAACATTCTCATCTTCACCGACAAGGCGCGCACCCAAAGCCTCTGGTATTGGGTCAAACGCGAATCGGGCAAAGCGCATCGCCGTCCGCATCTCTACGTCAAAGGCCAGCCGGGTGAACATTTCATCAGCAAGCTCGATGCGATGCGCGTGGATATTTCAGAACTAGACAAAGATGGCAACCTCAAGCCGGGCGAGGGAAATAAACGCGTCAAAAAAGCCCTTGATGTCGAGCGCGTCACCAAAAAATTCTACGACCAGTTCCAGAAGGAACACGCCGCCTTCCTCAAATCCTTTGCCGACTGTATGCCCGTCAAGAGCGACGCCGAATGGTATGCGTCCGTCATGCTCAACCGCCTGATGTTTGTTTATTTCATCCAGCACAAGGGGTTTCTCGATGACGACCGCGATTATCTCCGCACGCGCCTGAATCTCATGCGTCAAGAACAGGGTAAAGATAAATTCCATTCCTTTTACCGCTATTTTCTCATCAAACTGTTTCACGAAGGCTTGGGCGGAAAAAAGCGTCCGGCAGAACTTGAAAAACTCATCGGCACGATTCCCTATCTCAACGGCGGAATGTTCGACGTTCACGAACTCGAAAAGAAATACGACACCGGCATCGAAATTCCAGATGCCGCCTTTGAGCGCATTTTCGATTACTTCGACAAATACGATTGGGTTCTTGATCCGGCGCATACCGTCCGGCAACCCGGCGACAAGGAGGAAATCAATCCCGACGTGCTTGGCTACATCTTCGAGAAATACATCAACCAGAAACAGATGGGGGCGTATTACACAAAGGAGGACATCACCGACTACATTGGCAAGAATACAATCATTCCGTTTTTGTTCGAGGCCGCGCGCAAAGAATGTTCCGTCGCGTTTGAAAATCCCGGCAAACCGACCGTCTGGGACTTGCTCGCCAAAAATCCTGACCGTTACATTTTTGCCGCCGTCAAAAGAGGTATCGAAATTCCGCTGCCTGCAAAAATTGAAGCCGGAATCAAAGACGTGTCCAAGCGCGACGGCTGGAATAAATCTGCCGATTCGGAATTTGCCCTGCCGACCGAAATCTGGCGCGAAGTTGTAGCCCGCCGGTCGCGCTGCAATGAAATCAGAAAGAAACTCGCAGGCGGTGAGGTTCGTAACATCAACGACCTCATCACGCTTAACCTCGACATCCGCCAATTCGGGCAGGACGTGATTGAGAATTGCGAAGGATCGGATTTGCTTCGCGCCTGCTGGCACGCCGTTGAGAAAGTAACCGTGCTTGACCCGACGTGCGGTTCGGGCGCATTTCTGTTTGCCGCGCTCAACATTCTTGAGCCGCTTTACGAAGCCTGCCTTGACCGCATGGGCGAATTTTTGACCGACGAAACCTTGAAGCATGATTCGGCCAAGCTCAAATTCACCGACCACGGCTACCCGCTGCTGCCCGGCGGCAAGTTCGAGGATTTTGCTCACACGCTCGAACACGTTGCCCGGCACGTCAGTCCTAAATACTTCATCTACAAATCTATCATCCTGCAAAATCTTTTTGGCGTGGACATCATGCCGGAGGCGGTGGAAATCTGCAAACTGCGCCTATTCCTCAAGCTCGCCGCGCAGGTTGAACCGGATGCCAAGAAGGAAAACCTTGGTATTGAGCCGCTGCCGGACATTGATTTCAACATCTGCGCCGGCAACACCCTCGTGGGCTACGCCACGCTGGCGGAAGTCCAGAACTCCATGTTTGGCCGGAACTATCTGGAACGCATCGGCAAGCTGGACGAACAAATCCGACGCTTCCGCAAACGCCAGTCGCAGACCGGCGACCTGATGGAACAGCGCGAGGACAAGCAGCAAATCCGACAGAAGCTGAATGAAATCCGCGAGAAGCTGGACACGAGTTTGTTTACCGATTACGGCGCGCGAGAACTGTCGGCGTGGCGTGTCAGTCACCAGCCATTTCACTGGTATGTTGAATTCAATAGCATCATCCAGAACGGCGGCTTTGATGTCATCATCGGCAACCCGCCGTGGGTGGAATTCGCAAAAGTTCAAAAACAGTATTCGCTGAAAGGGTTTGAAACACTCGATTGTAACAATCTTTGGGCATTCGTAATGGAGCGATCTTACAGGTTGGCAAGCAAGTGCGGTCGCTTGGGTTTAATTGATCCAATGAGCCTCGTTTGCACCGAGCGAATGCTTCCGATTCAGCAGGTCGTTAAATCTAGCGGGTTGGCGTGGCTCGCGAATATTGAAAGTGATTCAAATCCTGGACAACTTTTTGACGGCGTTAAGCAAAACGTGACAATTCTTCTCGCCAAGCGATGCGAAGAACGGGCTGTGTGGGTTACTCGACTAATGCGATTCTTTCAAGAGTTTCGCGATTTTGTATTTTACGATGTTGAATTTGTCGAATGGAAGTCAACTAATCCGCTTGGCTTTGGCTTTCCAAAAGTTGGTTCGACTCGCGAGGTGCAAGTCCTCGGAAAAATGTTTTCCAAAGGTCGGCTTGCGGCGCAGATGAGTGAGATTAACGCGCAGTCTATTTTGGTGCATCGCATCGCTCATTATTACATCAAGTGCTTTGATTTTATTCCGCATTTCAAGAGTGACCGCGACGGCGTAAAAAAATCCGAGGATTACAAAGAGTATCTTTTTCAACCTCCGATTCAGCGCTACGTCGCGGCAATCAATAGCTCCGCCTTTTATTTTTATTGGCAAGTTTTCTTTGATGCGTTCAAAGCTGGCAAATTGTGTGTTGAGTCTTTTCCACTTGGAAATTTGGGGAACTCTAAAATAGAAGATGAATTGATAAAGCTCGCAAAGTCTCTGATGCGAGACATGAAATCAAATTCGACACGCCTTAAGGCAGAATATGCCGCGACAGGCAAAGTTGAATACGACCAATTTTATCCGCGTCAGTCCAAAGAAATCATGGACGAAATTGACCGAGTGCTTGCGCGGCACTACGGCTTCACGGACGAGGAACTGGATTTCATCATCAATTACGACATCAAATACCGCCTCGGTCGCAACACCGAAACCGAAGAGGAATAAGAAGAATAAACAACATCAAATAAAAATTATGCCAGCCCAAAGCTACGAAGTATTCAAACAGGAATGGTTGTCTGAAATCACTGCTAACAATCCTAGCACAACCGAGAAGGGTAATCGCTTTGCCTCCAAACTCATTAACCAATGGCTTGACCTCAATGATGAAGCGGCTGAATTGATTCTTTGTGACGGAGCGGGTGACGGCGGAATTGATCTCGCCTGCCTGATTCGCGGTGACGAACCCAGTGAAGGCCAGCCCAGCGAAGGCGACACTTGGTATGTGGTGCAAAGCAAATATGGAACGGCGTTTCAAGGTGATGATACACTTTTGAAGGAAGGTCGCAAAGTAATCGACACATTGTCTGGTCATCGAAAAACGCTTTCGTCCTTGTCTGAAGGATTGCGTGAGCGGTTGATCAATTTTCGAGCGGGCGCGTCAGAGCGCGACCGGCTTGTTTTGGTATTTGCGACCGTTGACCCGCTCAGCGAATCCGAGCGTCGCGCTTTGGAAGATGTTTTGGCCATGGGGCGTTCAAGGCTTGGAGGAGTGTTCAATGTCGAAGCTGTTTCTGTAACAACCGTTTTTGAGCAGTTGTCTGAATTGCCAGGTGGCGTTGAAGTCGGCCCTGTTCCACTGCGTGCATCGGTATCTGACTCTGGAGATGGTTTATGGGTGGGGACCGTGCGCTTGGAGGAGCTTTACAAGTTTCTGTGTGCCTACCGTGGTGAGACCGGGGAGCTTGACCGCATCTATGAAAAAAACGTCCGCCGCTATCTTGGTGGTAGGAGGAGGGTTAATGCGGCGATACGTGTGACGTTGGAAGATAAGCCGGAACGCTTTGGTCTGTTCAACAATGGCATCACCATCGTTTCAGACCAAGTGGCACAGAAAGACGGAACTCTCAATTTGACAACCCCCTATATCGTCAATGGCTGTCAGACGACGCGGACAATTTGGGATGTTTTGTCACGCAAACTTGATTCAGGCGGGACCGGCCAAAATGTAGAACTGGATGCTTGGAAGATGCGACTTGCGCGCGGCGAGGTCGTATTAAAAATTGTCAAGGTGGGATCGGCGGATGCCTCATTGTTGAACGAAATCACTCGTTACACCAATAGCCAAAACGCCGTCAGTGAAAAGGATTTCGTGGCTCTGCATAATGATTTCCAAGATTGGGCAAAGCAGATCGCGGAAAAGCATGGAATCTACTTGGAAATTCAGCGTGGCGGATGGGATTCGCAAAAGGCATTTCAGAAGCAGAACCCGGAGACTCGCCAGTTCAAAGAGACCGCAAATGCGTTTGCGCTGCTCAAGGTGTATGGCGCAAGTTGGATGGGCTTGCCAGGTTTGGCGTTTGGAAAAAATCCGCCATTTCTTCCCGGCGGGGCGGTTTTTCACGAAATCCTGAACCGGGTGGATGGCAGCGAACGCCCCTTTTCGGTTGCGGATGTATATGCGGCCTACCGACTGCATTGTTTAGCTGATGATTATGGTTTTGGCCGTGGGGCAGAAAAAACCACGCGCGGAACCAGTCGCTTCCTTTTCTATTTTGTATTTGTTGAATTGTTGAAACAGGTGATGGCACATGCAGCAATCCCAACCTTGCAGGAAGGGATTACGGACGGCGTAATGGCACTTTTGGCACCGGAGACTCAACCCGAAGGAAAGGAGCTTGGCGACTCAGCGGCAGACTTGGTTGATGAGTATTTGACCCAGGGTGCTAGCGACAATTCTGTCGAGAAGGAGCCGTCATGGTCAGGTAACTTAAACCAATTTTTGAAATCTGAAAAAGTGGGGCAGGTCGGCTCAACCCCGAAATTGCGCCAGCTTATCGGCGACTATGGGCGGCTATTGAACCGTGGCATACGCGGTGAGGCTGCACCAAAGGATCGGATTGTCGCGAAGCTTAAGGCAGTTGCAAAAACGGAAAACGAGTCGGAATAACTGACCAAAGACGAACATAAAATACAAGGAGGTTGATATGGCAAGAACCACCACAAGCGCCCGGAAACCGGCCAACCCGTTCAGCGTGTTGGATGATCTCGACCTCGGCCCGGACCAGGAAAAAGTAGCCGCCATCGAGGCAGATGCCTTCACCAAGGCGCTCGATGGCAAACACCCGCGCACAATCGCGGTGGTTAACTACAAGGGCGGTGTCGGCAAGACCACGGCCACCTTCTTTTTGGGCGCACAGGTCGCCCACCACGAACCGAAGAAAAAAGTGCTGATTGTGGACATTGATGCCCAGTGCAGCCTCACCACCGTTTTCGGCCAGGACCCCATCACCGGCAATGACCAGAATGTCCTCGTGCTGTTGAAAGGCGGCAAAGCCATCAGCCCGGCGAGCATTAAAAAAGACGCCTTCATCAAAAGGGGGAAATACGGCACCGGCATACCAGCCAATCTATACCTGCTCTCGGGCGCGTTCGAGGTCGAAGACCTTGACTATGAGTTGGCGCAGGACAAAACCATGTCCAAGGAGGATTTTTTTAAGCAGTGCCGGCGCGTGCTCGCATTGTTCCACGACTTCGACTACATCTTCGTGGATTGCCCGCCCAACAAAATGTTTCTCACTCAGGGCATGTTGCGGGCTTGCAGCCATTATGTGGTGGTGGCGATCCCGGACAAGGTGTCCACCTACGGCATCCCACGTCTGCTGAATTGGGTTGAGCAAATCCCGATTGCCTCGCGCCCGAAACTCATTGGCGCGCTCATCAATCGTGTAATCCGCACCGGCAAGGGCATCACCGACGAGCAGGAGCGTTGGCTGGTCGCCATCCAGAACACTGTTTCCAAGCGTGCCTTGTTGGAGAAAAACCGAGGCATTCTCGGCCTTTGGCCGAACTCGAACAACGTGTGCAAGGTTTACGGGAGCGGCAAGAGTCACCTTGGCACCCAGGACATCTGGGAGTCCGGTTCACGCCAAGCCGCCGTGGGCGACTGCGTTGCGGAGTCAGCGACCCATCTTACCTCTGTATGCCCATAAACCAAAAACCCCATGCTCCCGCCGCGCCGAAGCCAAAAAAAATGACCACACCGCCCGGCCCGGCCCTCAAGGTAGCAGCCTTTGTTGCCTTGATGAAGCGGCTTGAGTCAGACAAAGAACATCTGACGAATGAGCAGGTCAGATTCATCCAAAACGCCATCCAGCGTTTTGAGCATGAACCCGACGGCTTGGTGAAAACGAAGCACGTTTTACCTAAACCCAAGAAACCCAAGCGTGCCAGCTTGAACCCGACAAACATTGAGCCATGTCCACCCTCGCGTGCCACCAAGGGTTTTATTGAGCGGCTAGTTCGACTTGCCAATGAAGATGAAGCGATGATGGAAATTCAACACCTATCGCCAGCCGATGCCGAACGGCTCGCTCGCGAGCAAGGCTTGCGCGCCGCATCGCCTGAAATTGCCCGTCAAAAATTGGCCGAAACCGTCGTGACCCTCCGCGAGATTGAACGCATCGCGGGCGCGGGCAAACCCCAGCCGTGAACCCGGAACCCAAAAAAATATCGCATGAAGATTCCCGCTATCCAGCGTGCATCATCACCCAGCACGTCGGCTGAGTCAAGTTAGGGCACTGCCAACAAATCACAAAGGCGGATTCGTCCAACAAGGTTCACGGATGAAAAACGACCGTCCATGTCTTACTCCATGTCTTACTTTGACCCTGTTTGCCCGTAGAAATTGATAAAACAGTTGATTTTATTGCCTTTTATGAAGATGGGGTGGCCAACGGGACTCGAACCCGCAACAGCAAGCTCCACAAGCTTGGACTCTACCATTGAGCTATGGCCACCAACCGAGGTGCAGGACGATAGGTTTTTTGCCCCGCCGAGTCAAGTTTTGCCCGGTCACTACTCGCCGCGCTTAAAATGGCGTTGACAAAAACCTGAACCGTTTCATAGTCAGGCAAACCAACGATGTCAGACTGCAATAATGCGGTCGAATGATTGTTGGGATACATTCGTATGTCTGGCATTTTGATCATATTTTTACTGATGCTCGCCACCATGGCGCTATCGGCATTGTTATGCCGCTGCCGAGTTAAGCATCACAAACCTGTCGGAGTCGGGATTACTCTGGCTTGCGGCAGTGCATTTCCATTCTTGTTCTATCTGTTCATTCTTACAGCATCTTGGGGAAGCACGAAGGCTTGGCATCCGTTCATTGCTTTGGGGGTTTGCTGTTTTATCGCTTCCCTCTGCATCGTGCCTGCTTTAGGGGTTGTGGCTTATTATCAAAAGCGTGCCCTTAAAAAAGATGACCATGTGGCCTAACAATCCGCCGGAGCCAAATTCCGTCGGCTCTTTCCGTTTCACAATCGCTCCGTCAGTTCCGTAATTCGTAATTCAAAAACGACAGGCAGTAAATCGCCGCCGTCTCCACGCGCAAGGTGAGCGTGCCGAGCGTGACCGGTTTTGCGCCCGCCGCTTCAATCATTTTCAATTCATCCAGCGTAAAATCGCCTTCCGGCCCGATCCACGCGGCGGCGCTCGCCGGCCAGCGCCCGTGCGTTTTTTGAAATTCCAAAATCCATTCACGCGGATGCCGCCGCTCCGTTTGCAACGAGCCGACGAGTGACAGTTCAATTTTTTCGCCCCGCGCCAGAAATTCCGCGATGGTCTGTGGCGCTTCAATTTTTGGCAGCCACCGCGCGCCGCATTGCTTGATGGCTTCGCTGGCGACGGCCTGCCATTTCTCGCGCTTGGCTTCCGCGCCGCCACCGTCGAGCTGCGTGACGACGCGTTCCGTGAGCAGCGGCACGATGCGGTGCGCGCCCAGCTCGACGGACTTTTGGATGATGGACTCGATGATTTTTCCTTTCGGAATCGCGACGAGCAACGTGATGGCGCAAGCCGGCGCGGGCGTGAATTTCTTTTCCTTCACCGCCAGCACGAGGGAATTTTTCGTGGCACTTTCGACGTCGCAAAAAAATTCATTGCCCGCGCCGTCGAGGACGGTCACGCGTTCGCCGCGTTGTAGGCGGAGAACATGAAGAGCGTGATGCGCTTCGCGTCCGTCCAGCCGCAGTAAAGTCTCGCGGCAATTCGCGGGCGGCAGGTAAAAACGGTGCATGACCTATTGGAAAAACTTTTTGGCCTTCTCAAAAAAACTTTGCGAGAGTGGCATTTCCTTGCCGTCGCACAACGCGGCGAATTCCGCCAGCTTGTGTTTCTGCTCGGCGTTCAGATGCGTCGGCACCTCGACCTGCACGCGAACATGCAAATCGCCCTGGCCGTAGCCCTGCAAATTTTTCACGCCGCGACCCTTGAGGCGCAGTAACGCGCCGGGCTGCGTGCCGGCGGGGATTTTCACCGTCGCCTTGCCTTGCAGCGTCGGCACTTCGATCTCCGCGCCGAGCGTGGCCTGGATGAAACTCACCGGCACTTCGCACAACAAATCATCGCCTTCGCGCGAAAAAATCTCGTGCGGCTTGACCTGTAAAAAAACGTAAAGGTCGCCGGCCGGGCCGCCGCGCGCGCCGGCTTCGCCGCTGCCGGACGAACGCAGGCGCGAACCGGATTCGACGCCGGCGGGAATGCGCAATTTGATTTTGGAAGTGCGCTCGTGCTTGCCGCTGCTGGAACATTTCTTGCACGGCTTTTCCAAAATCCGCCCCGCGCCTTTGCAATGCGGGCACGTTTGCGCGATGCTGAAAATCCCGCGCGAAGTAAGCACCTGTCCGCGGCCGCCGCACGTTCCGCACTGGCGCATTTTGGAGCCGGGCTCCGCGCCCGCGCCGTGGCAGTGGTCGCACTGGTCGGGCTTGGTGACGGAAATTTCCTTCTCGCAGCCCAGCGCGGCTTCTTCGAGCGAAATCTGCATATCGTAGCGCAGATCGTCGCCGCGCTGCGGGCCGTTCGGATCCTGACCGCCGCCGAAAAGATTTTCAAAAATGCTGCCACCGCCGCCGCCGCCAAAGACATCGCGAAAAATATCGAATGGATCGTGGAAGCCGCCGCCACTGGAAAATCCGCCGCGCGCGCGCGCGCGCGGGTCGAAGGCCGCATGGCCATATTGGTCGTAGGCGGCGCGTTTTTCCGCGTCGCTCAAGATTTCGTAGGCCTCGCCCAGTTCTTTGAATTTTTCCTCGGCAGTCTTGTCGCCCGGATTTTTGTCCGGGTGAAATTTCACCGCGAGGCGGCGATAGGATTTTTTGATGCCGTCCGCCGTTTCTTCGCGGGAGACTTCGAGGATTTCGTAGTAGTCGCGTTTCGCCATGGAAATTAAAAATTGAAAATTAAAAATGCAAAATGGCGCAATCTGTCGCGTCCGTTTTTAATTTGGAATTTTTCATTTTGAATTCTCCGCCGGTTTTTTGGCGACGATGACGGTGGCCGGACGTAGCAGGCGGTCTTTGAACTTGTAGCCTTTGCGCAGTTGCTGGAGAACGTGGCCGTCGGCGACGTCGGCGGATTCCTGCTGCGAAACAGCCTCATGAAAATTCGGGTCGAACGGCTGGCCGGTGGCATCAATCTCTTCGAGACCGGTTTCGACAAGAGCGTTTTTTAACTGCTGCTGGATCATGGCCACGCCGGATTGCAGCGACGCGAGTTTTTCGCCCTTGGCGTTCTGCGCGGCGGCGAGTGCCATTTCAAAATTGTCGAGCACGGGCAAAACTTTTTGGAGCAGCGAGAAGGTGGCGTATTGTGCGGCCTCGATTTTTTCGCGCGCGGCGCGCTTCTTGAAATTGTCAAAATCCGCCGTGGTGCGGAGCAGGCGTTCCCAATTTTCATCGGCCTTGGTGGCGCGATTTTGCAGTTCGGCAAGCTGCTCCGGCGGCAGCGCGGGATTTTCGGCGGCGGGCGATTCAGTTTCGGTTTTGCTCATAGGCTTTTTGTTTCCAAACATTCAGACGCACAAAATAGCAGAAGCGCGATGGTCGGGCAACGGGCAAGACGCTACGGAAATTTCAACTTTTAAATTTGCGGCGGGGAATTTATTGCGGCTGGATGAGCTTGGCGAATTCAGGCGAGGCGCGCAGGGAATTCAGATGCACGTCCGTGCGCGCCTGAGCGAGCAGGTCGCGCGCGGCGGGATTGATTTTGAGGCGCTTGGCGTTCAGGTCGAGGGCGACCTGGAGATTGGTGAGTGCGGGCGCGGTCTGGCCGAGATAAGCTTCGAGTGCGGCGAGGTCGTAATGCGGCTCGGGTTCCGTCGGCGCGAGGTCGGCGAGTTTTTGCAGGGCGCCCAGCAGTCGTGGCAGGTTTTGAAGCTGCGAATAATAGCCGGCAATGGCGCCGGCATCGGGGTATTTCAGGTTGGTGCTGGCGAGCGCCTGGTCGAAAAGCTCGATGGCGCGGTTGGTCTGCTGCATCTGGGCGTAGGTGATACCGAGCGCGATCAGGTCATGCACATCTTCGGGATTGGTGCGGATGGCGTCCTGCATCTGGCCGATCTGGCTGACGGCTTTCGTCCGTTCGGCGTTTTGCTTTTGGTAGTCCTGTTTGTAGTCCTGCAAATTTTTGATGAGGCCGGTGATCTGGTCGTTGTATGGATCCAGTTTCTGGCAAGTCTCGGCAATCATGATGGCATCTTCAAAGCGTCCCAGCGACAGCAGGAAGTTGATGTAACGGAAAACGGCCTCTGGGCTGTAAGGGCAGAAGGCGAACGACTGCTTGAAGGCGAAATCGGCCTCACGGACGAGCGCGGCCTGACTGGCGGCGGTTTTCTGGCGATACTCCTGCGGGCATTGCGGACTCAAGCGCCACGCATACATACCGGCCTGTGAACTGCGCAGTTTGGAGAAGGCCTTTTGCGCGTCGTCATCGCGGACAAAGGCGCGGGAGCCGGTGTAGCCTTTGTAATTATTACTGATGTAGGTGCGCTCGGCGAAGTCGCAGATTTCCTTCACCGAGGTGTCGTAGGTGATCCAATTACCGCAAAGACGTGGGGTGAAGTCGTTCCAGAATTTATGGTCGAGGTCGAACACGTCTTGCGTGAGCTCGGTCAGCGGCTGGCGGTTGATCTTCATGATCACGCCGAACGGAGTTTCGTTGGGATACATCCAGTCGAGCGGGAAACTTTCCTCGACGTAAAATTCATTCGTCGGGCAGTTGTCAAAGATGACCTGGCAGAGCAGGCCGTTGATCTTCATGACGGCGACCGTGCCGGAAACCTGGACATGGCCGTTGTCAATGTTCACATCCTCGCCCGGTTGAATCTGCTTGGGTTCATTCGGGAATTGCTGGTCGTGCATGGCGCGCTGCTGAACGTCATCGGAATATTCCTGAAAGCATTTTTGCGAGTCGTCGGGTGACGGGATGTAAATTTCATTGGGCGGATAAACGCCGCGCGCGCGGCGGTATTTTTCCACATAGGCGCCCCATTTTGTGAACGGCGTGTCGAGCGTGTGGTAAAGGAGCTTGCAAATGCCCTCAACGAGCGCGTTGCCGGAATTACCGTTGCCAGTGTCGCTGCCATCCATGATCACGCCGTAAGGGTTGGACTGGCTGGCTGGTGTGCCAAGTCCTGCCACGCAGGCGATGTAGCGGAAGAGCGGGCTGAAAAACGGCGGGTCAATCTGCTTGGAGCGGTTATATTGGGCGCGCAGATAATCCAGATAGGTTCCGTCGGCCAGCGCGTTTTGCGTGATGAGATAACAATCGCGACGGTCAAATTTCTGATCCTGCTCCGGCTGGCAGCGGTGCGGGATGAAGCTTTCGCAGAAAATCATGTAGGTCGGGCAGAACCGGCCGGGGTCGGTGCCGCCAAAGACAACCGTGTCGCGCGCCATTTCGGGATAGATGAGCTTGGCATTCTTCGGATCCTTGAGCAGCTCGGCGCGGAGGATGTTGTCGTAGCTCAACTGGCCGGTTTTGGGATCCGTGAACGGCGGCGTGAACATATCGTGGCCGAACCAATAGCCGAACCAGTGGTTGCGCTGTTCGCAGTTATACCAGTGCGACAGGCCGGAGCAGAGTGGGGTGATGGCGAAAAGGCTGAGCAAAATGAGCACCGGGCCGCGCTGGCGATAGACCAACAGTGCGAGGAGAAAAATCACTGGCAGCGACACCAGAATGAGCCCGGAGAAAATGGGCAGGCCGTATTGATCTTTGTCAAAGGCCAGGGCGATGTAATGCGGTAACTGGGACAGGCTGATTTCGCCGGCGGGGCCAAAATAAAGTTTTCCCGCCGCGTCCACGAGGCAGTAAATCGCCAGCACCAGCGCAATCGCGCCACCGGCGAAACACCAATGCCGGATTTTTTGGTAATGCGTCGCGGTGTAGGCCGCCAGTAAGGTCGTGCCATAGCCGATTAACATCGCAAACAGACCGTGCGACGCGGTGAAGAAAACCTTGCATAAATCAGAAGAGGCCCGGTCCGGCGTGACATTCAACACAATGACCAGCAAGACGGACAGGGTCAGATAAATGGCAGTCACGCCTAGAATCCATGCGCGTTCGCGCTGGTGCATTTTTTTCAGGAACAGGAACGGAATCAGGCCGATGAACATGTAGACCCAGCTGAACGACTCCGACAGGCCCTTGGCCAGATACCAGAGCTGCCACGCGAAGCGCGAGGGGTCTTGAAAGACGTTGGTGCCTTCGCCGCTGCCATACTGCCCGCGGCTCAACGCGTGGAAAAAGCCTTCCACCGTGCGCGGATAGCCCCATTGCATCGGCGGATCGGTCATGCCGGAAATGGGTTCGTAAAGATACACGAGCACACCCGCCGCCCACATCACGGCCATCAAAAGGATGGATTTCCATTCCGTCAGAATTTTTCCGGTTTTTGTCCATAGCCAGCCCACGCCCAGAAGCGAACCCACACCGACGAGGTGAAAGATGGTTTTCTCCGTGAACGTCATCGCGTTCAAGGCCGGCACGGTTCCGGCGCTGATGAAATAAAGAATGATGACGTAGAGGACGCTGTTGGTCAGAAACAGATCGCGCCCCAGCTTGTATGAAATGAGGGCGATCAGGATTTCCACCGCCGGCGCGCTCAAGAGCAGGCTTTGGTGGATGGTCGCGATCCAGCCGTAGATGAGCATCGCGAGATAAAGATACCGCCTTTGCTGCGGCGCATACATCCAGCGCATCATCAGCACCAGCATCACGATTGTCCACGGCACGCCGAACACGGAAATGCGGTTGATAACCACCGATTCCTTCCACATGAAACCGCCCAAGCCCAGCAGTGCGCCTGCCACGAAACCCGACACCGTGCAGATCAAATTTTCCCAGCGCTTGGGAATGTCCTTCAAATCCTCGATGCCCTCGATCAACATACTGCTGCCGCGCGACACCATCAGCGCCAGCAAACCGCAGCCCATTGAAGCCGCGAATGATTGCCCCACTTCCACGCGCCAGGCCACGTTGCCGATCGGCAGGATGAACGTCCAGAACCAGCTGTAAATCGCCCAGAACGGATAGCCGGGCGGATGCGGAATGCCCGCGTAATAAGAGCCGGTGCATAGCTCGCCCGAATCTTCCAGCGTCAGCTCTGGTGCCAGCGTCCACAGATACACCGCCCAGACCGACGCGAACGTGATGATCAACGCCAGCCAGTCAATCCGGCGGAACAGCGGCGGCACAATCACTGGTTCGGCGGGCGCGGGCGTTTTCGTTTTTCCCGCCGTATTTTTAGCTGCCGTATCTTTGGCGTTATTCGGTTTAGATTTTTCCATTGAAAGCGTTAGTTGCTGAAATTCGTTGTTGGCATAAAGCCGGTAATAGACCTGAAACCACCATAGTTTGTCGAATCAAAACTGACGGTGGCCAAATGGTTTTGCGCTACCTGTGTTCCGTCGGATAAATACGCGGCACAACTTTGATTGCTCAAAACCATGGCCATCATTGGCCTTGAGCCGATCCCGTCGCCGCCGTGGTTCAACGCCATCAACGTCAGCAGCGCACACGCCATCGTTGGCGCGAGATAAGCCCAACGCCATCCTACCGTCGGCGCGGCCGTTTCGGTGGCGAGAATTTTTTGCTTAAGCCCGGCCGCCGGTTGGCGCGGCCGCCAAGAACGCAATTGCGCTTCCGTCACATTCAGTTCTTTCATAGATGACTCCTTCCAGTTTGACTTTGATTTTTTGCAGGCCATAGCGGTAACGGCCCGCCGCCGTATTCGGCGAAATTTCCAGCAACCCGCCGATTTCCTCGAACGTGCAGCCGTGCCAGATTTTCAAAACAATGACCTCGCGCTGCTCCACCGGTAGTTCCGCCAGACAACTCATCGCCGCGCGTTCCGCCGGTGTTTCGTCCACATTTTTTTCAAACCACCGCAGTGATTCCCATTCCCGCGCCAACCGTCGCCAAAGCGTGCGTTTGTAATTCAGCGCGCGATTCCGAAAACTCCGCACGCAATAATGCTCCAGTTTTGCCGGCGGAAACTTCATTTGCGTCAGCGCCACAAACGTCTCCTGTAACACATCCTCCGCCTCGCTGTGGCCGAGACCAAGCGCCCGGCCATACAAAATCAACTCCGCCGCCTTCGCGTCGTAGAGCGGCTCGCACCAGTGAATTTCGCCATTTTCTGCCATTGTTTCAATCCATAGACACCAGACCCCACGAATTTGTATAAAAATTTTTCACTTCACCCGCGCCCCCGCTTCCGGCAGCATCCCGCGCGAATGTATAACGGCCATAAAATCGTCGTCGTCATGCCCGCCTACAACGCGGCCAAGACCGTCACCCAGACCGTGGATGAAGTCCACCAGCAGGGCATCGTGGATTTGATCATCCTCGTGGACGACCGCAGCCGTGACGACACCGTGCAGGTCGCCTCGCAACTCCTCGGCGTCCGTGTCCACGTCCACGAGAAAAACACGGGCTACGGCGGCAATCAAAAAACCTGCTACCGCCTCGCGCTTGAAGCCGGCGCCGATATCGTCATCATGGTTCACCCGGATTATCAATACACACCCAAGCTGATTCCCGCGATGGCCTCGATGATCGCCAACGACCTGCATCCGTGCGTCCTCGGCAGCCGCATTTTGGGCGGCTACTCGCTGATGGGCGGCATGCCGTGGTGGAAATTCATCGCCAACCGTTTTCTCACGGCGGCGGAAAATATTTTAATCGGCGCGAAACTTTCCGAATACCACACCGGCTACCGCGCGTTCTCCAAGGAATTGCTCCAGAAGCTCGACCTCGCGCACAACTCCGACGACTTCGTGTTCGACAACCAGATGCTCGCGCAGATTTTCTGGCACGGCTTCACGATTGGTGAGGTCAGTTGCCCTACGAAATATTTCACCGAAGCCTCGTCCATCAATTTCAAGCGCAGTTGCCAATACGGTTTCGGCTGCCTCGGCACCGGCGCAAAATTCCGCCTCGCAAAAATGGGGCTGATCAAATCAAAGCTGTTTCCGAAGTAATTCAGACACGTTTAGAATTACAATTCAGCCTCGATAAAACTTTTGAAGTTGTCATAGCAAACTATCCCGCCAACCGCTCTTTTCCCAGAATCATGCGATATGATTTGCCCTTTTATTTTTCCGGCCATGTTAGGATTCACGTCGCAAAGCATCGCTGCCAGCTTCGCGACGGTAGAATTGGGACGAGCTTGTGTTCTAAATATTTCTCCCGGAAGCCAAGCATCGGGACAGGCAAGAACAATTTCCAAAGTATAATCAAAGTTGTGTGTAATGGTTTTTTGAGCGTTGTGTTTACGAACACGTTCAGCAAATAAATTACGTAGCCCCGGTTTCAAGAATTCGTGCATCGAAAGTCCAACGAATGAGATTTTCTCTGCTTCTGCAATTTCTCTTTGTGCGCGTTGCCAAATTGCTTTGCAGAGTTCATGCAAAGTTCTGCCTGTGGACTGAAAATAAAGATTCCAGATGCCAGACCTTCTAAACCAGCAAATTTGTCTTGTGTGACAAATTCATCTTTGTCATTCAATAATTCCCACGGAAAACACATCGTTGGTGAAGGGTTTGTTCTATATGCCCGATTAAGCAAGAATTCAAAATAGGGGTCATAATTGTAAGAGAGAATTGCTATGTCATCCCGCACTTTATCACTTCCACCAAAAAGGCGTTGAATAAGCGGATAATAATCTGAACTTTCAAAACCGTTGGTCTCCTGTCCTGATGGGAGTTTGTATGATTTTTCAGGGTTATGCAGAGCTAGAATTATTCCGACAAGTTGTTTCAATTCGTGAACCTCTTGTGGAAATTGTTTGCCAGTCAGAAAACTGAATTCATCAACAGTTCCAAAGCCTCCTTCACGAAACAATTCAATTGCTCTGGAAAGATCAGAAAACCATTTTGCCAATGAATTTGTCGATGGCTTGTCTATTTGTCCGATTTTCTCGCGCAAATAATCGCCAAACGTGTGCGCGGACGAAAAAAGTTTCCTTAAATCGGCTGCCAGCGGATAACCAGAAGTATATGACGCTCCCGCACCAAGAAAAATAACGTGCTTGGCCATAGTTCAATCAATTTTTAATCTGTGTTTCATCTGTGCCCATCCGTGGCTAAACCATCGTCTCATTCACGCGCTGGATGCTCACGGCCTTGCCGCTCGCGTCATCAATGCGGATGAGCGCGCCCAGCAGGCGCACGCGGTTGCGCGCCACTTCAAACCGCTGCGGCATCCCCGTCAGAAATTTTTTCAGCACCGGCTCGATCTCGCGGCCCAGACAGCCGTCCTGCGGCCCGGTAAAACCCGCGTCGCTCAAATACGCCGTGCCATTGGGCAGAATCTGTTCGTCCGCCGTCTGCACGTGCGTGTGCGTGCCCACGACCGCGCTCACGCGCCCGTCGAGAAACCTGCCGAACGCAATTTTTTCCGAAGTCGCCTCGCCGTGGAAATCCACAAAAATAATTTTCGTCTGTTCGCGCAGCCGGTTCACCGCTTCGTCGGCGGTCGTGAACGGATTTTCCATCGGCGGCATGAACACGCGGCCTTGCACATTCAGCACGCCGATGGGCGGCAGGTTGCGGACTTGAAAAACATTCGCGCCGCGCCCCGGCACGCCCGCCGGATAATTCAGCGGACGCAAAAAGCGCGGCTCGCTGTAAAGCAGTTCGGAAACCGTTTTCTGATCCCACAAATGGTCGCCGCTCGTGATGACATCCACGCCGGCGGAAAACAGTTCGCCCGCGATCTGCGGCGTGATGCCGTTACCGCCAGCGGCGTTCTCGCCGTTGGCGATGACGAAATCCAGCGCGTGCGAGTCGCGCAATCGCGGCAAAATAGTTTCAACCGCTTTGCGTCCGGGTTCGCCCACGACATCACCGATGAAGAGAAGTTTCATAAATGGGAAACGCTTATTGATGCAATAGGGGACGGAATTCAAAAACAATTTTTGTCGTCGTTCTTCTATACGAAGACACACTGTTTGCACCCTTGTCGATATTTTTGCTAGACATCAAAGAATCTACAAAAAGGTTCGCCAGTAGCATCCCCGTTAGCATCCTTTGCGAAGTGTCAAAAGGCGCGAATAAATCCACAGTTGTTTTGTTTTCAATCACTGGTGCTGAAGCAAAACTAATTTCTGCCGCTTGTTGTAGAAATTCAGGCGTTCCATTAAATCCGATTTGGTATTGCATATGAAAGCAGTCGAACCCAAACAAATTGGTTGTTTCGACCAACTGGCCGGTAAATTTACTGTTCTTGATGAGAGGCAAGCCGAAAAGATTTGCCGCTTTGGAATTGGTTTGAAATTCGGGCTTCCAAGTTTCCCCTATTGAAAGTGATTTTGGGGTCTTTGTGGATATATCGAATTCATGCGGGCGTATATTGCATGAAACTTTCAACTCCCGATAAACTTTCTCTGTAAGAATTCCGCTTTTAGGTTGAAAAAATATCTCGCCAGCAATTGCAGTTCCGATTAGCTGGCTTCCGGGTTTGAGAAGTTCGTTTGTCCGTTCGCCATCTCCATCCACAAAACGTTCAACAGTTAGATTAACTTTTGACCAATCGCCATTTTCATCCCAATTCAAAATTTTTTCACGCGCTACAAATTCTGAAAAATGAAATCTATTCGTAACGGATACTCGGCCATCCATTATATTTGTGTTCCATATAGATAAAAAAACTCGCGTTGTTCGTTCGAATTCGTCTCTTGGTTTGGGAGGCGGATGGTTCAAGTCCAGATGAAATCGGATTGGCTCTTCAGCCTGTGTTATAAAACAAAAGCTACACCCCAAAACAGCCAGAAAAAGCAGCGCTAGTTTCATTTCTTTAATCAGACTAAAGGCGACTTGTTGGCAAGCAAGTAGTTTTACAAACAGAAGCAAGCTGCAGCTCCGATGATCGCCGCCAACAGCCAGAGAATTAAAACGGCTTGTGTGCGGCTCATGCCCGCGCGCACAAGCTGGTGCGAAAGGTGGTTGGTGTCGCCGATCCAGAACGGTTTCTTGTTCAGCGTGCGAAGAAAACTGACTTGCGCAAGGTCTAGCAGCGGAATCGCCAAAACAAAAAGTGGCGCGAGCACGGCAAGGCGATGCGGTTCCTGCCTGGTGTAAAAGTGCGGCAGAATCGCCATCACGGCGAGCAGGTAGCCGACGAGATGACTGCCCGCATCGCCGAGAAAGGCGCGGGCGTTCGGAAAATTCCACGGTAAAAAACCGACGAGCGCGCCGCACATCAAAAAACCCGTGATGGCCACGAGGTATTCGCCATGCGCGGCGGCGATGAGCGCAAAAAGAAACGCGCCAATCGCACCGACGCCCGCGCAGAGGCCATTCATGTTGTCCATGAAATTGAAGGCGTTGATGACCGTGAGCAGCCAGAGAATCGTGACGGCGTAACTAAAAAAATCATTGTGAACAAAGAGCGTGATGCGCTTGCACGCGGCGGCCACGGCGACGGCGATCAAAATTTGCCCGATGAATTTCGGCAGCGCCTTCAGTTCATGTTTGTCGTCCAGCCACCCGAGAATGGTGATGGCGATCGCGCCGAGCGCGAGCACCGCGAGCTCAATCGCGCGCCGGTCAAGGCCGTGGACGATAGCGTTTGCGGAAGAAATTTTGACGATGCCAAGCTTGAGAAAAATTGCGCCAACGCCAAGCGGCAGCAAAATTCCCGTCAGCACCGCAAATCCGCCAGCGAGCGGAATGGGTGAGTCATGAATCTTGCGGTGGCCGGGATCGTCCACGAGATTTGTGCGCAGGCACCAATTGCGCCAGAACGGGAGCGCGAGCAGCGTCGTCAAAAACGCGCCCGCGAAGGCGAAGATGAAAAAGTTGAAGGGAAACGTCACGTGCGCAGGCCGCGCTGGGCGGCGAGTTTTTGATAAACAGAGTATTGTTCGGCAACCATTTTTTCGACGGAGAAATTTTCCCTCACGAAGGCCGTGCCGGCCCGGCCAAATTTCTCGCGGAGCGGAGCGTCACCGGCGAATTGCAAAAGTTTTTGCGCGACGGTCTCGATGTCGCCGGTGCGGACGAGAAAGCCGGTCTCATTTTCCAGACAAATTTCATCCGCGCCGTCGAAGTCATAAGCGATGACCGGCTTTCCGGCGGCGAGCGCTTGCGGCAGCGCGCGCGACAACGCCTCGCGATAAGAAAGATGCGCGAGGCAGTCCATGATGCCGACGTAACGCGCGACGTCATCGGGCGGAACGAGGCCGGTGAAAATTACTTTGCCGTCGAGGCCGAGCGCGTGGATTTGATGTTCAATTTCGCCGCGCAGTGCGCCATCGCCGACGAACAGCAAGCGCGCGTGCGGAATTTGAGGCAGGGTTTTGGCGAATGCAGACAGCAAATCGGCGTGGCCTTTGAGTTTGAAGATGCGGCCAATTTTGCCGATGACGAAATGGTTTTCGGCGAGTCCGAGTTGCTTGCGTAAGGCAAGGTCGTTGGTCGCGTTCAAGAACGGCTGCAAGTCGAAGCCGCTGAAGATGCGCGTGAACATTTCCGGCTGGCCGATGCCGGCGGCTAGATAGAGTTTCGTCATCGCGCCGGCGGAGCAGAAGAAATGGCCGGTGACTTTGGCGGCGTGCCGTTCGGCGGCGGTGAAAATGAAATTGGCGGGTGCCACCTGAAAATTTCCGAACGACGGGCCGTGAATATGATGAATGATGACGGGCACGCCCGCGCGTTTCGCGGCGAGGCGTCCGAGGATTCCCGCCTTGCCGCTGTGCGTGTGGACGAGGTCAGGTTTTTGTGCGCGCAGAAGATTTTCCAGTTTTCGCAGGGCGATAAAATCTTTCAGCGGATGAACGGGACGGACAAGTTCAGGAACGACGGTGAAGTCGGAAGGCTGCTCTCGGAAAATATTTTGCGCCGCGTTTTCAAGCGAGCCTTCTGGCCCGAGGGTCGGACCAGAAATGAGTTTCACTTCAACGCCATGGATGGCACGCAGGCCGCGAACGGTGGCGAGGGTGTTTTCCTGCGCGCCGCCAATCACGAGCCGGGTGATAATGTGGGTGACGCGCATGGCGCGCTAATTTTTCTGGAGCTGATCCAGTCGTTCGCGGACGGTCCTGACCTCGGCGGAATTGGTCGGCGCGTTGGCGAGGTAGAGTTCGTAGTTTTGCACCGCCTCGTTGGTGTCATGCCGGCGCCACGCAACTTCGCCCAGACCGTAGGCGACTTGGATCGAATTGGTGTAGGTGGATTGCAGTTCGAGATAGTCCGCCCGGGCTTGATCCAGTTTGTCGCTTTTCAGGTAGGCGAGCGCGCGATTGAAGCGCGCCGTGGGATCGTTGGTAACGGCCATGACGCGCGTGAGAGCGGCGATGGCCTGATCGTAGCGGCCAAGCTGTAGATTGGCGAAGCCTTTACCAAAAAGCCATTGCGGGTCTTCCGGCGTTTGTGCGAGGCGACGGTCAATGATGCGGAGCGCGTTGGTGTAAAGGCCGCGGATGAAAAAGGCTTGGGCGGCGGAAGTCAGCAGCACGCCATCGTCAGGGTGGCGGGAAACTTCCCGATCAATGAGTTCGATGCCGCGCGGCAGTTCGTTTTTCTGGAAATAGCCGGCGGCGGCGAGGAGATTCAGTTCGCCGGAATTGCTTTCGGTCAGCGAAAACCGGTCGGGATGATTCAGCGGGTCGCGCAAGGCTTCGAGCGCGCGGTCGGGCAGCCGGTTGTAAAGGTAAAGCTGCGCGAGCCAGAGGCGGGCGGGCAGGTTGTCGGGCGCAAGCTGGCGGACGCGGTCGAAGGGCGCTATGGCCTGGCGCATCAGGCCCGCTTTGGCGAGCAGGGCGCTGTTGGCAAAAGTAAAACTGGGTTCGTCAAACGGGCCGTTGGCGTTCATGACGGAGTTCCAGTCGCGGTATTTGCCGAACTGGTCGGTCGTGACGCGGTCGGGGTCAATCACGGCGGCGGTGCCGGCTTGAAGCGAACGGTTGAATTCAAGGTTGATGGCGGCGGCGATGTTGTCAGAATTAATTTTTTGTGCGTTGACGAAACATTCGGCGGCGTTGGTCAGTTGGCCGGTGCGCTGGAGTTCGACGCCCCAGTAATCGAGCGCGCGGGAATAAAAACTGGCGACGAGCAGGGCGTTGGGATTCACGTCCCACTGGTCGTGCAAATGCATGAGCAGCCAGTCGGCGATGTTGTTGTTCGGAAGGAAATTGGGATCGCGCGGAATCAGCGTCTTTTGCAGCGGCTCAAGCTGGTGCTGCGCAAACTGGCTCCAGAAATTTTGATTTTCGGCAATCAGGTTGGCGGTCAACGGCGGCGGAATCAGCGTGTCTTCCGGCAGTTTTTTAAGCTGATAGATCAGGCCGTGCGGCTCTTCATAGAAAAGTTCAAAATAGTAACCGAAGCTGGGGTTGAGGTAGCAGATGGTGTTGCTTTTCGCGAGCTGGCTCAACGCGCTCAAGATAGTCACAGGCTTGACGCCGCCCATGTCTTTATCGCCGACGAACAGCGGCCATTTCTGCGGGGATTTTTTGTGCAGGTAACGATGATAAGCCGCCCAGTTCAGCGACTGGGTGTCCACCACGAGAAATTCCCGGTCGCGCCCGCTGCGGGTCAGCGCCGCTTCCATCAACAGCGTGCGCGTTTGCTGGCTGGAACTGATTCCCTCGGCGTCGCTCAACAGAATGCCGCCGCCAGCGGGCAGGCTTTGTTCCGTCAACTGCGCGTATTGAAGGAGTGTGTTGTCGTTGACGGCGCGGATGCGCGGCAGATTTTTATAAACGAGCGTGCTGATGACCACGACGGCGGCGGCGTAGGTTCCCCAATAAACGACCGGGATAAAAAATTTTAACTGTCCGGGCAGTGCTGGCCTCGGTCGGGGACTTCGGCGGGTCGGCACGGCTTTTTTGCCGAACACCAGCAGATAATAACCGCAGTAGTAGCCGACGCCCAACGCGGAGAAATAATACATCGTCAGCGCCGGTGTGCCCAAGCTCAACTGGCTCGGACTAAACGGCGAGTCAAACATCACCCACACGCAGACCGTGAAAATCACCGCGTGGACGCCGTGAAACATATAGTTCGTCAGCGCCGTGCCCATCCGGCTGTGGTCGCCAAAGCTCGCGCTCCAGCGGATGGCCATGACCAGCACCGGCAAAAATGTTGTCGCCGACATGATGAGCAGGTTTTGCCGCACGTCGTCGTTGCTGAGGGCGTGGATTACCTGCCAGTCCAGTTGCCACGCCGGCTTGAGCAACTCCCAGAAAGTCATGGAAAAATTTCCGTTCATTTTTCCGACGACCGGCAGCACGAGGAAAAACAACATTCCCGCCAGCCCGCACAACGTCATGCGGAGGAGAAACCGCAGTTTGAAAAATTCCAGTCCGCGCAGCCAGAGAATCGCGATCACGAACACCGGCAGGAAACCGACCAGCGCCCAATTCTCCGTCAGCCCCGCGCCATAGATCACCGCCGCGAGATAAAGCCGACCCACGCGTTCGTCCCGCCGGAATTCCAGCAGCAGCCAGATGACGATGGCGAAGATCAGCATGTTCAGCGACTCGCCGGTGAAACTCGTCGCGTTTTCCCAGAAGCCAAATTCCAATCCCAGCAACGCCACCGTCAGCAGCGGCGGCAGCCAGGCGCTGCGCGTCGTGAGATACGCGAAATCGCTGCGCTCCCGCGTCCGCTCCATTTCCGTGCGGTCATGCGGCAGCAGCGCCACCGACCGCGCCAGCAAACCCAGCGTTGCCGCCGCGCACAGGGCGGAGAAAATATTCAACGCCAGCGGAATTTTTGCCGGCGGCAGCCAGCGGAACGGATAGGTGAACAGGAACATCAGCGGATTGTAAAAATCCGGCTGCCAGAGGTAGCCGGAAACTTTCGCCACCGGCATAAGGTTCGCCACCGTTACCCACGGGTTCAGCGTCAGCGCATAAATCGCCAGCATCACCATCGCCAGCAGCCATGGCAGATAGCGCGGCGCAAATTGCCGATCCGGGTTCGATTGATTTTTTTGTGGCATCTGAATTTTCCAGTTGAATCCAAGAACCGCCCGTTGGCAAGTTCAGTTTCGGCGGCGCAAATCCGCCACGCACTCGACGTGCTGCGTCTGCGGAAACATATCCAGCGGCTGCACGCGCGACAGTTCAAAGACACCATCCGCGCACAGGATGTTCAAATCCCGCGCCATCGTCGCCGGATGGCAGGAGACATAAATCACCTGTGCCGGCTTGGTTTCGCGCAATAACTGCAATGTTTCCGGCCAGCAACCTTTGCGCGGCGGGTCGAGAATCACCGCCGTTTTTTCCGCTGAAAATTTCTTTAGCAACTCCGGCAAAATTTCTTCCACCTTCGCCGCCACGAATTCGCCATTGTTAATTTTGCGTGACGCCGCGTTTTGCCGCGCGGCGGCGATCGCCAGTTTGTCATATTCCACGCCGACGAACGAATCCACCACGCCCGCCGCCTCGATGCCGAAGAAGCCCACGCCGCAATACAGGTCAATCAAATGCCGCGCGCCGCTGGCCGACAAAAATTCGCGCACCGTCTCCACGAGTTTCGGCAGCAGGAAAAAATTATTCTGGAAAAACGAATCACGCGGCACGTCCCAATTCTCCGGCTGCACGCGCAGAACAACTTTAATTCCACCTTTCGGCGGCGGATTGGCGCGGACTTCCTTGATTTGCTGGTTCAACACCGGCTCGGCGATTTTGCATTCCTCGATGTCCTCGACAAATTGGTTGTCCGCGCGGATGAAGCCGATGACCAGTTTTTTCGCCGGGCCGTTCCACTGGCTGCGGATCATGATGCGGTTGCGATAACCGTAAGGCTGCGGGCAAGGAATCACCGGCGCGATTTTTTCGGCGGAAATTTTGCCGACGCGCTCGAACAAGTCCGCGATCTGCTTGTGCTTGAAGCGCAACTGCGCCGCGTAGCCGATGTGCTGATACTGGCAGCCGCCGCACGCGCCGAAGTACCGGCATTCCGGCGCGACGCGCTCCGGCGACGGCGTGACGACGCGCAACAATTTTGCCCGCGCGAAATTCTTTTTGACCTCGGTGATTTCGACCTCGACCGTTTCGCCGGTGATGACGAACGGTACGAACACCACGAAATCATCCACGCGCCCGACGCCTTCGCCGCCGAACGCGAGGTCGTGGATGGTCAGGGAAATTTTATCTGCAAGTTTGAGCGGCACGCCCGGAGGTTAGAGATTTTGGCGGGCCGGAAGAAGTCTTTTCACCCGGCAATGGGCAAAACTTTCAGGCCGAAAACAAACGCTGTGCAGCCTATCGTGCGCTTTTTCGCTTTTTAATTGCTCGAACAAAATAAATCACTGCTGCGGCAACAGACAACGCCCAAATGATTGACGCTACTCGACACCAGAATATCAAATCAGGACTTTTGAAATTGTCTTCGGTCAGTGGACCCCAAAAGGGATCACGAACCTGCGGCATAATATTGATAACCAAATAGCAATCAATCAGCACAAAAATACTGGCGATGACAAGGGCCGCTAGTGACCGCTTCCGCAGCGAAAATGCAAATAAGCCAACGGTAATCAAAGTAATGCCGTCAATCATCAATAGCGAAATAAGCAAAACTGGCGTCGCTATGTCTCCCATTGCAAGAATCGGGTGCATATATTTGATGTTGCCTAACAAAGATTCGACGGCGCGTTTTACAGCCCATCTTTTTTCATGAAAAAATAATAAATTTTCAAGAAATGTTGTCTGTCATAAATCTTTGAAACTTTTGCATCGCCATCGGCTTCAGCAAAGGCGGCACATCCGTCACTACGGTTTCTTCAGTCCCGCAATCGCTGCCTTCATCTCGTCAAAATGCGTCTGCGGACTCATCGCGTCGGTGACGTGGACAATTTTTCCGTCGAGGCCGATGAGGAAACTCACGCGTTTGGACAGGGACATCATCGGTATTTTCACATCGTAGGCGCCGATGATCTTGCCGTCGGGATCGGCGACGAGCGTGAAGTTCAATTGATACTCGTCGGCAAATTTTTTGTGGCTGTCCACCGTGTCGTGGCTGACACCGATGACTTCGACATTGTTCGTCTGCAAATCGCCCACGCGGTCGCGGAAACCGCACGCTTCCTTCGTGCAGCCGCCGGTGAAATCCTTCGGGTAAAAATACAGCAGCACGATTTTCTTGCCGACGTGATCGGCGAGGTTGAACGGCTTGCCGTCCTGATCCTGGCCGGTGAACGTCGGTGCGGTGTCGCCGGCTTTGGGCATCGCGGCAAACACGGCGGTGGCAGAAAGAAGCAGCGCGGTCGCGATGGCGGATTTTAATTTCATATCAGAGTCAATCACCCAACTGGCGGGATTTTGCAAGCGGCAGTTAAGATTTTTTGCGCGGCCAGCGGCGGCAGCCATTTTGCAGCCAGAGCCACCAGACCATCCAGAACGCCTCGGTGACGATGCCGCGCGAGAGCTTGGAAGTGCCTTCGACGCGCTCGGTGAAGATGATGGGAACTTCAACCACCTTGAAGCCGTCGCGCCAGAGCCGATGCGTCAGCTCAATCTGAAAGCTGTAACCGTTGGACTTGACGGCGTCGAGCTGGATGGCTTGCAGCGCGCGCCGGCGGAAACATTTGTAGCCGCCGGTCGGGTCGGTGAACGGCATGCCGGTGATGAGCCAGACATAAACGCCCGCGCAACGGCTCAACATGAGCCGTTTGAGCGGCCAGTTCAACACGCGCACACCGCCGGAATAACGCGAGCCAAGGACGAGGTCGAAATTTTGCGCGGCTTTGAGAAAATTTGGAATCTCCTCCGGGTCGTGCGAAAAATCGCAGTCCATCTCAAAAATAAATTCGTAATTTTTCTCCAGCGCCCATTTGAAGCCAGCGATGTAGGCGCGACCCAGTCCGTTTTTCTCCGAGCGATGCAGGACGTGGATTTGCGGATGCTGCGCCGCGAGTTCGTCGGCCAGTTTGCCGGTGCCGTCGGGCGAATTGTCGTCCACGAACAGCACGTCCACGGCGACCGGCAGCGACAAAATTTTTTGCGCCATGCGCGGGAGATTTTCCCGCTCATTGTAAGTCGGCACGATGATGAGCGTCTGGTTCATGCGGCGCGCAGATTGTCAGAAAGATTCGGCGCGAAAACAAGCGGACAGTTCGTTTTGGCTTTCTCGACCACACAAAATCGCGCAAGCTGTCATCAACCCTGATTCAACATAAATTATTTTATGAACGCAAACCGGTATAAGTTTTTTCTGGGAATTTTCTGTCTGCTGTTGCTGCTGCTAGCCGCGCCGACGCCGTGCCGGGCGGAATCCAGAAATCCGATTACGAACGGCAAAACGTGGACACAGATGTCCCCGGTGGAAAAAGTTCAAATGGTCTGTGTCCTGTCGGTCTTGCCGGTTGCGTTCATCGCGGAAATCATGTTCATTGTGGCTGGATTTAAAAGCTCGGTTGGCTGGGGATTATTCATGCTCTTCATTGGCGGAATGCGTTCTGTTTTTGTAGCTCTTGGCATGATTGTTTGGATGGTGCAATGGATGTTGCTCACACATGACCACGAGTCGGTCAAGCTGCCCAGCTTGATTTTCGGCAGCTTCGTGCTCTTTGCGGGCGGCGGCGCAATTATTTTTATGTTCCGGCACTGGGAACACGCGCGTAAGCCACTGGCGATGATGGGACTTGGTGCTGTGCTGATCCTAACCGTGCTGGCGTTGCAATTTGCCAAATGACCGGGCTTTTAACTTTTTTCGGACGGTAATTTCTTTTATCTTGGCCTCATGTCAGGACTCATCGCTATCGTCGGTCGCCCCAATGTCGGCAAATCTGCGCTGTTCAATCGCATCGTCAAAAAACGCATCGCGATCGTGCATGACCAGCCCGGCGTCACGCGCGACCGCGTGAGCGTGGAGGCCGAATGGCAGGGCCGGCCTTACACGTTGGTGGACACCGGCGGCATCGGTTTGCTGCGCGGTGAAAAATCGGACGACGTGATTATTCGCGCCGCTGTGGAGCAGGTCGGCATCGCGATTGAATCGGCGAACGCCATCATTCTCGTCGTCAACGTGCAGGAAGGCATCGTGCCGCTGGATCGCGAAGTGGCGCAACGATTGCGCAAGAGCGGCAAGCCGGTTTTGGTCGCGGTGAACAAAGTGGACACGCACCGACTGGAAGAGCAGGCGATGGAATTCGCGCAACTGGGCTTCCCAAAAATTTTCCCCGTCAGCGCCATTCACGGCGAAGGCATCCAAAATTTGATGAACGCGGCGGCGGCGTTTTTGCCGCCGGTTAAAAGTTCCACGTTGAAAGTTGAAGGTTTGGAAAATTCAGACGCGAGCGGTGAGTCAGAACCTTCAACCTCCAACCTGCAACCTGCAACTGCTTTGAAGCTCGCCATTGTCGGCCGGCCGAACGTCGGCAAGTCGTCCATCATCAATGCGCTCACCAATTCCAAGCGCGTCATCGTCTCGCCCATCGCGGGGACGACGCGCGATTCCGTGGACGTGCCGTTCGAGGTGGAGACCGACGGCGTGCGCTCAAAATATATTTTGATTGATACCGCTGGCATGCGCAAAGCGCGGCAGGTGGACGACTCGGTGGAATTTTTCAGCGTGCAGCGCGCGACCGAATCCATCGCGCGTTGCGACATCGCCGTGCTGGTGATTGACGCCGAAGTCGGCGTGACCGAGCAGGACAAAAAAATTGCCGATACCATTGTCGAGCAGCGGCGCGCGTGCATTCTCGTCATCAACAAATGGGATTTGTTCGCCGAAGAAATCCGCAAGGCGCGCGAAGAAGAAATCGTCCGGCGCGAGGCGAAAGAGCGCACTGAAGGCACAGCCAAAAAACTCACGACGTTGAGCGAGTTCGGCGCGTGGGTGCAGGACAAATTATTTTTTCTTGATTACGCGCCGGTGATTTTCACCTCCGCCACGACGGGTTTTCACCTCGACCGCTTGCTCGAAGCCGTGCGCTACGTCGCCGCGCAGTTGCAGCAGAAAATTCCCACGGCGATTCTGAACCGCACCATCAACGACGCCGTCGAGCGCCGCCAGCCCATCAGCGCCGCCGGCCACCGGCTGAAATTTTATTACGCCACGCAGGTGCGGCAGGCACCGCCGACGTTTCTGCTGTTCGTGAACCGCGACGAATTGTTTTCCGACCAATACAAGAAAAGTCTTGCGAACGAACTGCGCGCCGCGTTCGGTTACGAAGGTTGTCCGATTGTGCTCGTGCCGAAAGCGCGTCCGAAGACCGTCGTGCCGAAACGGAAATTCCGGCCCGCTGAAATCGCGCCGGGAAAATTTGGCCGCCGTCCTTACATCCGTCCGACGGGCAAGCCCGGCGCAAAAGCTGGCGGCAAACCGTTCGTCCGACCGGCGGGCAAGCCGGGAGAAAAACCTTTTTACCGGCCTGCGGGCGGGGCGGAGCCGACGTTTGCCAAGAACCGTGGCGAAAATCGCGGCAAGAAATCGCATCCGCGCGGCAGCAACCGCGCCAAAGGTCGGCGGTAAAAGGTTGTTCACCGCTGGGGAATAAGTCCTCATTTGAGCGGTTGAACGTGCGGATAACCTTGATTTCATTTGGGAATAACCTTCGTGTAACTTTTTTGAAAATTTTTCTTGAAAGATACCACGGGTGGTAGCATGATGGCTCCCGTTCCCCAATTAGTTGGGGAACGGCAATTTTAAGAAAAAGCCAACTTTTCCTCAAAATTGGGAGTTTTTCGCGCCGGTATGTTTCTGTCTCGCTTGAAACTGTCCGGACAAGCCCTAAAAATTAACCTGGAGATTACCATGATTGATGCCCGTGAGGATGTCTCGACGCCGGTTGCCAAAACCGCTAGTCGCCGAACCAACAAAATTTCTGCCACCCGCTCCGTGAAACCCGCCAAATCCAAGTCCCAAAAGTCGCTGCGCATCGAACGCGTTTTTAGCGACGCAAAAGTGAAGCCGTTTGACCAGATCGAATGGGACAAGCGCACCGCCGAAATCACCGACGACGCGAACAAGGTCATTTTTAAACAGGAAAATGTCGAAGTGCCGAAGTCCTGGTCGGTGCTCGCCACCAAAGTCGTCGTGTCGAAATATTTTTACGGCGAGCAAAACACGTCCGAGCGCGAAACTTCGGTGAAGCAGTTGATTCATCGCATCGCGCGGACGATTGCAGATTGGGGCATCGCGGATGGATATTTTAGCAAGGCGGATGGCGAAATCTTTTTTGACGAACTCACCTGGCTTTGCGTGAATCAATTCGGCGCTTTCAATTCGCCGGTGTGGTTCAATGTCGGACTGTATCACCAATACGGTGTCGGTAAAAATTCCGGCAAGGGTAACTGGTTTTACAACCGCGAAACTGGCGAGGCCGAGCGCGCCAAGACCCAATATGAATATCCGCAGGGCAGCGCGTGCTTCATCCAAAGCGTCGAGGACAACATGGAAAACATCATGCACCTCGCCTACAGCGAAGCGATGTTGTTCAAGTATGGTTCCGGCACCGGCACCGATTTGACGCCGATCCGTTCGAGCCGCGAGAAATTGAGCGGCGGCGGTCGTCCGAGCGGCCCGATGAGTTTCCTGAAAGTTTATGACCAAGTCGCCAACGTTGTGAAATCCGGTGGCAAGACGCGGCGCGCGGCGAAGATGAACACGCTCCGCGATTGGCACGGCGACATCGAGGAATTTATTGACGCGAAGCAGAAGGAAGAAAAGAAAGCGTGGGCCTTAATCGAGCAGGGCTACGACGGTTCTTACAACGGCGACGCCTACGGCAGCGTGATGTATCAGAACGAAAACCTTTCTGTGCGCGCGAGCGACGAATTTTTTGAAGCCGCGCTGGCTGGTAAAGATTGGTGGACGCGCACGGTCAAAGGCGACAAGCCGCTCCAGAAAAAAAGCGCCAGCGTGTTGCTCGGCAAAATCGCCGAAGGCACGCACATCTGCGGCGATCCCGGCATCCAATACGACGGTGCGATCCAGAAATGGCACACCTGCAAAGGCACCGAGCCGATTCACTCCACGAATCCGTGTAGCGAATACGTTTTCGTCAATAATACAGCGTGCAATCTCGCGTCGTTGAACCTGATGAAGTTCAAGCGCTCGGACGACAAGTTTGATGTGGAACGCTTCAAGGCCGCCTGCCGCATTTTCATCACCGCCCAGGAAATTCTCGTGGATAATGCGAGTTATCCGACCAAAGACATCGCGGAAAATTCCCACATTTTTCGCACGCTCGGCCTTGGCTTCGCGAACCTCGGTTCGCTCTGCATGAGCTACGGTTTACCTTACGATTCCGACGAAGGCCGCGCGCTCGCCGGTGCGATCACGGCGATCATGACTGGTCATGCTTACGAGCAAAGCGCGGACATCGCGGCAACGACCGGCGCTTTCAAAGGTTATCGCGATGCGCGTTGTGCCGGCGTGCCGAATCCGGTTGCCAAGGATAATGTCGAATCTATGCTCGGCGTGATCAAGCTTCATCGCGACGCCGTCGAACAAATTCAGCCGAGCGCGGAATTTAATTACCTCAAAGACGAAGCGCGCAGGACTTGGGACAGCGCACTCGCCAAAGGCAAGCAACACGGTTATCGTAACGCCCAAGTCACCGTCCTCGCGCCGACCGGCACGATTGCGTTTTTAATGGATTGCGACACGACGGGCGTGGAACCCGACATCGCATTGGTGAAATACAAATTGCTCGCGGGCGGCGGCATGTTGAAAATTGTGAATCGCGGCGTGCCGGATGCGTTGCGCCGGCTCGGCTACGATGCGGCGACCGTCACGAAAATCATCGCGCACATCGAGAAGCACGACACGATTGAAGATGTTCAGGAAAATGCGGCGACGATTCACAGCGGCTTGAAGCCGGAACATCTGCCGGTCTTTGATTGCGCGTTCAAACCGCATCAAGGCAAGCGCAGCATCGGCTATCTCGCACATCTGAAAATGATGGGTGCCGCGCAGCCGTTCATCAGCGGTGCGATTTCCAAGACCGTCAACATGCCGAATGAAAGCACCGTCGCCGAAATCCGCGACACTTACGTTCAAGCGTGGAAAATGGGTCTCAAATGCGTGGCGATTTATCGCGATGGCTCGAAACGTTCGCAGCCGCTCAACACGAAGAAAACCAATGAGGGTGCGAACAAAACTGCGGCGGCGGCAGTTGATTCCGCCAGCGTCGAGGCGCGCGTCAAGGAACTTGAGGCCGAAATCGTCAAGCTGCGCGGCGAGGCCGGCAAGCCGTTGCGCCGTCGTCTGACGGACACGCGCGGCGCGGTCACGCACAAGTTCGACATCGCTGGCCACGAAGGTTATCTCACCGTTGGACTTTTCGAGGACGGTCAGCCCGGCGAATTGTTCATCACCATGGCAAAAGAAGGTTCGACTATCGGCGGCTTGATGGACAGCATCGGCACGCTCACGAGCATGGCGCTGCAATACGGCGTGCCACTTGACGCGCTCGTCCGCAAGTTCGCGCACCAGCGTTTCGAGCCGAGCGGTTTCACGAAAAATCCCGAGATCCGCAACGCGTCGTCCATCACCGACTACGTTTTCCGCTGGCTCGCGCTGCAATTCATCCCCGGCTACCGCGAGAGCGTGACCGTCGCGCGCACGCAGCAGGAGTTGGCCATGCCCGGCCTCATCGAAGAAATAAAAAAAAAGGTGAACCGCCCGGTGCCTGAACTGCCGATCTCCGACGACACGGACATCCTTGAAGTGAAATCCGGAAACGGCCATGCGCGTCGCGCGTTGACGCTCACCTCGATGATCATGAACCAGCAGGACGCGCCGACGTGTCCGAACTGCGGCAATGTCGTCGTCCGCAACGGCGCGTGCTACAAATGCCTGAACTGCGGTGAAAGTCTCGGCTGCTCGTAAAAATACAATTCGCGAAGCAAGCCGGAGAATTTGCGTTCTCCGGCTTGTTTCATTTTCGCGGCGGGATTATGTTTCGGCCATGAGCGACAACAATTTCATCCGCGAAGATCCGTGGCGCATCTTCCGCATCATGGCCGAATTTGTGGATTCATTCCAGACCATGTCCCAAGTCGGTCCGGCTGTGACGATCTTCGGCTCCGCGCGAACCAAGCCGTCCGATAAATATTATCGCGCCGCGCACGACATCGCCAAAGGCCTCGCCAAACATAAACTAGCCGTCATCACCGGCGGCGGTCCCGGCATCATGGAAGCCGCGAACAAGGGTGCGGAACACGCCGGCGGCAAATCCGTCGGCCTGAACATCGAGCTGCCGCACGAGCAAAACGGCAACCGCTACGCCAACATCCCGATTCACTTCCATTATTTTTTCGCGCGCAAAGTCTGCTTCGTGAAATACAGTCTCGGCTTCGTTTATATGCCCGGCGGCTTCGGCACGCTCGACGAATTATTCGAAGTCCTCACGCTTGTGCAGACCCAGCGCATCCCGCAGTTCCCGCTCATCCTGTTCGGTCGCGAACACTGGCGCGGCCTGCTTGTCTGGATGAAAACGCGGCTGGAAAAAGACGCGCTCATCAGTCGCGGCGATCTTGACTTGCTGAAAATCACTGATGACGTGGACGAAGTCATCGCCATCATCCGCGACTACGAACGCCGCGTCGGCCCGCCCGCGATCACGCCCACGGCGTTTGCGTAAAAATTCATGCGCCCGCTGATTCAAGAAATTCAAACCGCGCACACGCCCGAATCGCTCGTCGAAAATTTGCGCGGTGAATCTGGAATTATTTTACTGCGCAGCAATTCCTTCGACTCGCCGCAAGCGCGTTATTCCTTTGTCGCCGCCAATCCATTTTTAACTTTCAAATCTTTTGGCTCGCGCTGCGAAATTGTTTCCAACTTTCAACCTTCAACTTTCAACCTTCAACTACAGTTCGGCAATCCCTGGCATTTGCTCGACGCGCTCATGTCGCGCTTTGAACTGCTCGACGAAATTGATCTGCCATTCCCGCTCGGCGGCGCGTTCGGTTACTTCGGCTACGACCTGAAAAATTTCACCGAGGCGAAACTCCCGCGGCGCGCGGTGAACGATTTGGAATTACCAGATTGCCACGTGGGTTTTTACGACAGCCTCGTCGTCTTCGACCATCGCCTCGGCAAAGTTTGCGTTGTGTCCACCGGCTTGAACGCCGACGGCTCTCGCAGCGAAACGCGGGCAAAGGCGGAATTGGAGTTCTGGCAATCGCGCTTAATTGGGAGGGACGGCGTGTCGCCGTCCCAAACTGGTTCAGAAAAAATGGGGCGGCGACACGCCGTCCCTCCCAATTCAAATTTATCTCGCGCTGAATTTCTTGCCGCCGTCGCGCGCGCGCAGCGTTACATCCGCGCCGGCGATATTTATCAGGTCAACCTTTCGCAACGGCTCACGGCGCGAGGCGATTTGTCCGGCTGGGATTTTTTTGAAAAATTGTCCGCCGTTTCGCCCGCGCCGTTTTCCGCGTTTCTGGATTGCGGCGAATTTCAAATCGCGTCGTCGTCGCCGGAACAATTTTTGCGGATGAGCGGTTCGCAAATCATTTCGCGCCCGATCAAAGGCACGCGCCCGCGCGATGCCGACGCAACGCGCGACGCGCAGCTTGCCTACGAATTGCAGACGAGCGCGAAGGAATTGTCCGAACTCGTGATGATTACCGATTTGCTGCGAAGTGATTTGGGCAAAGTCTGCGAATTTGGTTCCGTGCAAGTGCCGGAACTCGCCAAGCTCGAAAAATTCGCGCAGGTGCAGCATTTGGTTTCGACGATTGAGGGACGCCTGAGAAAAGACGTGACGCATTTCGCCGCGTTCGCGTCATGTTTTCCCGGCGGTAGCATCACTGGCGCGCCCAAATTCCGCGCGATGGAAATCATTGATGAACTCGAACCAATTTCGCGCGGGCCGTATTGCGGCGCGATCGGTTATCTCGGTTTCAATCGCGAAAGCCAGTTGAACATCGCCATCCGCACGGCGATTTGCGCGCAAGGAAAAATTCACTTCAACGTCGGCGCCGGCATCGTGGCGGATTCAAATCCCGAGGCTGAATACGAGGAAACGCTGGCGAAGGCGGCAGGTTTTTTGGCGGCATTGCAATTGGATTTGCCCCGCGAATTTTCTTTGGAGCCAGTCATCAAAAGCGCCGGTTAAATTTTTTCTGCTCGCGGAACTTCCACGCTTCGGGTAATTGAAGTGGCATTAGGAATTGATTCCATGCTGGTTTTTCTCAACGGAAAATTTTTGCCCGAGGCGGACGCGGTCGTGCCTTTGAACGACCGTGGTTTGCTGCTGGGCGACGGTATGTTCGAGACGATGCGCGTGGCGAACGGCCGCCCGTTTCGCCTCGCGCAGCATCTGGAACGCCTGGCGCGCGGCGTGGAATTTTTGAAAATCCAACTACCGTTCACGCCACGGGAAATCCAAAAATTCGCCGGGCAGCTCATCGGTCAAAATGAGCTGGCCGATGCGATTTTACGCATCACGCTGACGCGCGGAGCCGGGCAGCGCGGCTATTCGCCAAAAAATGCCGGCGCGCCGACCTTCGCGATGACCTTGCATCCCTTGCCGCTGGTGAATGCCGATGAGCCGCTACAATGGAGTTTGATCACGTCATCCTTTCGCGTTCCGGCGGGTGACGCGCTGGCGGCGGTCAAGACGACGAGCAAAATTTTGAACGTGCTCGCGCGCGCCGAGGCGGAGGAAAAAGGCGCGGACGAAGCGCTGTTGCTCAACACCAACGGCGAAGTGGCGGAGACGGCGGGCGGAAATCTTTTTTGGATTTATCAGGATCATGTCTGCACCGTGCCGACGGGACGCGGCGTGCTGCCGGGCATCACGCGCGCGGTCGTGCTGGAGATCTGCCAGACGCTTGGACTGGAAACGCAAAAGCGCATCATCAAGCCGGAACATCTGCGCAACGCGACGGGAATTTTCGTCACGCAAAGCGCGTTCGGGATCGTTCCCGTCGCCGCGTTTGACGGACTGCCGGTTGCACCGTCGCCGCTCGTGGATCAAATCGCCAGCGCCTACGACGAAATGTTACGGCGTGAATGAGACAGTTCGCACTTGGCTGTCTGGCGGCGGCAGTTAAATTGTGGCCGTGCCGCTGCTGGAAAAAATGCCGTCCAAACGCCGTCGCCGCGCCGGAGATTTTTTCGCCGTGCTGCTGCTGCTGGCCATCGTCGTCGGCGCGGGCTGGCTGTGCTGGCATCAAAGACATCCGCACAAGATTTTAAAATTAAAATCTTCTCCGGCGACCCAAGTTGTGGCGCAAGCGGTGGCGCAACCGACAGTTCAGCCCAAGTTAAAACCAATCCTCATCACGCCACAGTCGCCGGCGGATTTTCCCCGAACCGTTCGCGACGTTTTGGAAGCGCAGGTGGCGCTGGCGCGGCGCGCGATTTCGCCGGGTTCAATTGACGCGGCCATCGGTTCGCAAACGCGCGCCGCCATCGCGGCGTTTCAGCGGTCGCAAAAATTGTTTGAAAGCGGTTCGCTCGACACGAACACGCGCCCGCTGCTCACGCTGGATGCGCCGTTGTTGACGAATTATACGGTCACGACGAACGACCTTGCGCGGTTGCAGCTGCTTGGCAAAACCTGGCTCGCCAAGTCGCAGCAGACCGCGCTGGATTACGAGACCGAACTCGAACTCGTCGCGGAGAAAGCACATTCGCATCCGCAGTTGATCCGGGAATTAAATCCAGAAATAAACTGGACGAACATTTCGGCGGGAACCATTTTGAAAATTCCCGACGTGAATTATCCCGAGCCGGACGACAAGGCGGCGTTCGTGATCATTCATTTGTCGGAAAAATATCTGGAGGCGTTCGATGCGGACACCAATTTGCTCGCGCATTTTCCGTGCAGCATCGCGGCACGTGTCGAGAAACGCCCGGTTGGCGAATTGCACGTCATCGTCGTCGCGCCTAATCCAAATTACACGGTGGATCCGGAGCTGTTTCCCGAGTCCGCCGAGTTGCAGGCCATCGGGCACAAGTTGATTCTGCCGCCGGGTCCGAACAATCCGGTGGGCGTCGCGTGGATCGGTTTGGACAAGCCGGGTTACGGAATGCACGGCACGCCCGTGCCGGAGCAGGTCGGGCGCACGGAATCGCACGGCTGTTTCCGGCTGGCGAACTGGGACGCGGCGTATTTGCTGAAACTGGCATGGATCGGAATGCCGGTGGATGTCGAGCCGTAATTAAATTTTGGCAGGGCAAAGGCTACAGCTTTGCCCGGCGGCACCGCCCTACCATACAGCGATTCCAAATTTGTGAAGAAATTATCATTGCCCGACGGCGCGGTTCGGCCAATCTATTAACTAATTTGACAAAAGAAAAATTATGACAACTGGAATCATGCTCGCAGAACCGGCAACCATCGCCATCGTTGGTTTGGGTTTTATCATCGTCATTATAGTCATTGCATTATTTTTTGGCCTGTTCGTGATGAGCGTTTACAACAAACTCGTCACGCTGCGCAACCGCTACAAAAACGCCTACGCGCAGATTGACGTGCAGCTCAAGCGCCGCTACGACTTGATCCCGAATCTCGTCGAGACCGCGAAAGGCTACATGGCGCACGAACGCGGCACGTTGCAGGCTGTCACCGAGGCGCGCAACATCGCCTACGCAGCTTCCAAAACGGCGGCGGCCAATCCCGGCGATTCGAGCGCGATCAAAAATCTCGCCTCGGCGGAAACCGGCCTCGGCGGCACGTTGAGCCGTTTGATGATGGTCAGCGAGCAGTATCCCGACCTGAAGGCGAACCAGAACATGATGCAGCTCACCGAGGAACTGACCTCAACGGAAAATAAAATCTCCTTCGCGCGACAGGCTTACAACGATTCCGTGATGACTTACAACACCGACCGCGAAGTGTTTCCGAGCAACCTCATCGCCGGCATGTTTAATTTCGCGCCGGCGGAACTGTTCGTCGTGGACAAGCCGGAGCAGAAGGACGCGCCGAAGGTTTCGTTTTCATAAAACAAGCTTCAAGCAAGCAACCTGCAATGGAAACTGGAATAGCTATAATTTTTTCGATTGCAGGATTGATTCTAATTTTTTTAGGAATTTGGAGTATTCGCAATGCTTGTGTCAAAATACGCACTTGGAACACGGTTTCTGGCACAGTTATTGGTTACAAGGAATATCAAATTCAAATGGGAAAACCATCTTATTCGCCTCAAGTGCAATTTACAACGGATGATGGGAAAGTGATTACTTTTACTTCGTCCAATGGTTCAGGTAGGAAGCCTTATCGCATCGAAACTGCAATCAAAGTATTATATGCACCAGATGATCCGACCAAAGCTACTATCAAGTCTTTTACAAACCTATTTCTGTTGGGAATTGTGTTGGTCTTTTTTGGACTAGGTTTTGCCGGAATGTTTTTAAGCAGTTTATTCTTTGGACCACACAAGTAATCGTGCGGTTTTAAGCAAACCGATTATGGATTTCTTCGCGCAACAGGAAAAGACCCGCAAAAAAACCAAGTGGCTGGTCATTTATTTCATCCTGGCCGTCGCCGCGATGATTGCCGCCATTTACATCGCGGCGGTGGTGATTTTTTCCGGCGTGCAACTGCATCAGCATCGCGGCAATTATTACAATGACGGATCCGCGCCGCAAATTTCACTTTGGGATCCGCAGATTTTTCTCGGCGTCGCGCTCGGCACCATCGCCGTCATTTTGATCGGCAGCAGTTACAAAACCATGGCGCTCGCCGCTGGCGGCAGCGCGGTTTCGGAAATGATGGGCGCGCGGCTCGTCAGCGCGAACTCGACCGACCCCGACGAACGCAAACTGCTCAACGTCGTCGAGGAAATGGCCATCGCGTCCGGCGTGCCCGTGCCGCAGGTTTACGTCATGGACGACGAGGACGGCATCAACGCCTTCGCCGCCGGCCACAAACCCGGCGACGCCACTGTCACCGTCACGCGCGGCTGCATGAAACTTCTGTCGCGCGACGAATTGCAAGGCGTCATCGGCCACGAGTTCAGCCACATCCTTAACGGCGATATGCGGCTCAACCTGCGGCTCATGGGAACGATTTTTGGAATTTTGTGCCTCGCGATCATCGGGCGAATTCTTCTACAGACCGCGCGCGGTGGCGGGCGCAGTCGCGGACAAAATCCGCTGCCGATTCTCGGCCTCGCGCTGCTGATCATCGGCTACATCGGCGTTTTTTTTGGACGCCTGATTCAAGCCGCCGTCAGCCGCCAGCGCGAATTTCTGGCCGACGCTTCGTCCGTGCAATTCACGCGAAATCCGAACGGCATCACCGGCGCGTTGAAAAAAATCGGCGGCCTCGGCGAAAATGGCTCGCGACTCGCGCACGCGCATTCAGAAGAATTGTCGCATATGTTTTTCGGCAACGGCATCAGCGAAGCATTCATCGGCCTGCTCGAAACGCATCCGCCGCTGCCGGATCGCATCCGCGTTTTCGATCCGAATTTCGATGGAAAATTTCCTGAAGTCCGTTACGACGAATTTGACGAGTCGGCTGACAAAACTTCAAAACCAAAACGCGCTTCGCTGCCCAATCTTTTTGGCACGGTCGTTGGCGGCGCAATTCTCGCTTCGGGCGACGATGATGAAAAACCGCCCGTCATCAAATCGCGCCACGTTCTGCCGAACATCGGCAATCCCACGCCGTTGCATCTCGAATACGCCGTGAAGCTCCGCGACGCGCTCCCGGAAAATGTCAAAGCCGCCGCGCGCGAACCGCTCGACGCCGTCGCGCTGATTTACGCGCTGCTTTTGAGCGACGATGAAAAATTGCGCGCGCCGCAAATCACCGAAATCGGAAAACGCGCCTCACAATCTGTCTCGGATAAAACCGCCGCGCTGTTTCCCGACGTTTCAAAAATCGCCGCGCACGTCCATCTGCCGATCATCAATCTGGCATTGGGCGGATTGCGGCAGTTGAGCGCGGAGCAATTCCAAAACTTTTCGCAGACTTTGCAATGGCTCATCGAAAGCGACGGCAAAGTCGAATTGTTTGAATTCGTCCTGCAAAAAATCGTGCTGCGGAATCTGGATTCGCAATTCAACGGCCCGCAAAAATCCGTCGTCCAATTTTACACGATCAAACCGCTCGTGCCGGATTTCGCCGTCGTGCTTTCCGCACTGGCCAACGTCGGCAGCGACGACGCGGCGGAAATTGAAAAAGCGTTTGAAACCGGCGCACCGTATCTGCGCGCGCCGGACGACGCGGATTTGAATCTGTTGCCGAAGGAAAATTGCGGCGTGAACGAAATTGACGCCGCGCTCAACCGCCTCGCGCAAGCCGTGCCGATCATCAAAAAGAATTTAATCGAAGCCTGCATCCGCGTCGTCGGCGCAGACGGCGTGATCGTGGAAAGCGAGGCCGAACTGCTTCGCGCCATTTCCGACACGCTGGATTGCCCAATGCCGCCGTTCATGCCAAATACCGCGTAGCCGCGTTTGTGAAAACGCGGACAAGCACCGCTACAAATCACTCCCGAACCGCCGCGTGCAATTGCGATTTGAATGCCTCCACAATTTTCGCGTGCGCCGCGTTGACTTCTGCGTCCGTCAAAGTTTTTTCCGGCGCACGATAAGTGAACGCATACGCGAGACTTTTTTGGCCTTCGGGAACATGTTTGCCACGAAACACGTCGAACAATTCCACCTTTTCCAGATTTGCTGGCTTGGTTTGCTTCACGGTTTGCAAAACGGATTCGTGCGTCGTCGCTTCCGGCACGAGCATCGCCACGTCGCGGCGGATGGACGGAAATTGCGGCAACGATTTAAACGACTTCTCCGGATTCCGCCGTGCGAGCAGCAAATCCAGATTGAATTCCGCCAGAAAAACCGCGTCGCGCAAATCGTATTTCTTCGCTAGCGTCGGCAGCAACTGGCCGAGTTCGCCGAGCGGCAGTTTGCCACCGAGTGTCACATAAGTAGATTCAAGGAACAATGATGTGGTTTCGACGCGTTTACCGAACACGATGCCGCGCAGACCGAATTGTTCAAGGAATTCCTCGGCGATTCCTTTCAAATCGAACACGTCGAATCTTAGGTCGCGTTCATCGCCGCTCCAAAAGGGCAGGGCACGCTGGCCGGTGATGGCGATGGCGATGCGCCGTTCTTCTTTTGCCTCACCATTTGGCGAGCCAAACACCCGGCCAATTTCGAACAATGCCACATCATAATTCTTGCGGCTGACATTGTGCCGCAGTGAATGAATCAAACCGGGTAACAAACTCGGCCGCAGCACATCCATGTCATTACTTAAAGGATTGGTGAGCGCAACCAACCCGCCATTTTCCGGTCGACATTCTGACTTCGCAATCAGCGTCTGGCCTTGCGCTTCGTTCAAGCCGAGGCCGGTCAAAATTCTTCGCGCTTCGGCAATTTGATCGTAGACCGAATCAAACGCATTTGAGCCGAGTGCGCCGCGTGGTGGAGTAGCGGGGATTTTTTCGATGCCGTAAAGCCGTCCGACTTCTTCGATCAAATCCACTTCGCGTTTCAAATCCACGCGCCAAGAGGGAATTTTGAAAGCGCAGAGGCCGGGAGTTTGTTCGGTGACGGTCAATCCGAGTTTGGTCAGAAACGAAACTTGTTCGGAATGTGAAATGCCGATGCCGAGCAGATCTTTCGTCTTCGCAAAATGCAGCGTGATCGGTTTGGCCGGAGTTTGGTGCGGAAAAATGTCAATCGCGTGGCCGAGAATCTGGCCGACCGCCAGATCGCAGATCAATTGCGCGGCGCGGCGGCTCGCCCAATCGCAGATTTCCACGTCGCCGCCGCGCTCGAAGCGATACGACGAATCCGTGCGCAGCTCCAATTTCTTGGATGTCGCGCGGATGCTTTGCGGTTTGAAATACGCGCTCTCGATCAAAACGTCAATAGTGCGGTCGTTGATCTCGGAATTTTTCCCGCCCACGATTCCGGCGAGCGCGACTGGTTTCGTTTCGTCGGCGATGAGCAGCATTTGACTCGTCAACGTGCGGTCCTTGCCATCAAGCGCTGTGAATTTTTCGCCCTCGGTCGCGCGTCGAACAATTATTTTCGGCGGATTCGTTTCGTCGCCTTTGAGCAAATGATAATCGAAGGCGTGCAATGGCTGGCCGCTTTCGAGCATGACGTAATTCGTGATGTCCACAACGTTGTTGACGCTGCGCAGGCCGACTTTTTCCAGAATGCTTTTCAACCAATCGGGACTCGAACCCACTTTCACATTGCGAACAATGCGCGCCGTGTAATGCGGACACAATTCCGGCTCGTCATTTTGCACGGAAAGTAGTTCGTTGGTGGGGCGAGGCTCCTGACGAGCCGCCGCGTCTGTTTCCAAAGAGCGGCTCGCGGGGACGTTCACCCCACCAATTACGGGAATTTTCAGTTCGTTGCCGGTGACCGCCGCGATTTCGCGCGCGATGCCGATGACGCTGTTCAAGTCCGGCCGGTTCGGCGTGACTTCCAAATCGTAAACCACGTCGCTGCCGCTGCGGCCAAGATATTCGCCGAACGGCTGGCCGACTTTCGCGTCCTCGCGCAAAATCAAAAGCCCGTCCTCTTTTTTCAGTCCGATGGTTTCCGGTTCGATTCCCAGTTCCTCGTGCGAGCAAAGCATCCCGTGCGATTCCACGCCACGAATTTTCCCGACCTTGATGGTGAACAGCTCTTTCTCGCCGGGCTTGGGCGGCAGCGACGCGCCGGGCAGGATGAGCGGGACTTTGTCGCCCGCCTTGAAATTCTGCGCGCCGCAGACGATCTGGCGTTCGCTCGTGCCGTCGTTGACGCGGCAGAGCGAGAGCTTGTCGGCGTTGGGATGCTGGTCACGCGTGATGACCTGCGCCACGACAATGCCGTCGAACGCGCCGGAGATCTTCTGCACGCCCTCGACTTCGAGGCCGAGCATGGTGAGCCGTTCGGTCAATTCCTCGGGCGACCAGTTGAAATCAACGTATTGTTTGAGCCAGTTAAGGGTGACTTTCATTTCAAAATAGTTGGCAAATGAAACACTAAAAATGCCGAGCTCGAAATCAAATTCTTTTGCCGCGAAAAAATTAATTTCCGTTCCTGGTCGCGCTCGACAGTTGGCGCGGGCGTTGTTAGCATGGTGGCATGAATTTTCTCGTCACCGGCGGCGCGGGCTTCATCGGCTCGCACGTTTGCGAACGACTGTTGCGCGAAGGCCACTGCGTCTGGGCATTTGATGACCTGAACAATTTTTACGATCCTCGGATTAAGCAGCAAAACCTTCGCGAAATTGCGTCGGTCGGCGGCCATTTTCAATTTTTCCATGGCGACATCACGGATGTCCGCGCGGTCAGCGAACTTTTTTCCGCCGCGAAATTTGATCAGATCATCCATCTCGCCGCGCGCGCGGGCGTCCGTCCGAGCCTGGAACAACCAGCGCTTTACCAGCGCGTGAATGTCGAAGGCGCGGTCAACATCCTTGAAGCCGCGCGCAAAACCGGCGTGAGAAAAATCACCATCGCCTCGTCGTCGTCCGTTTATGGCGTAAATTCCAAAGTGCCGTTCAGCGAGAGCGACCCGGTTTTTTCCGCCGTGTCGCCGTATGCGGCCAGCAAATTTTCCTGCGAGGCGCTTGGTCATGTCTATCATCATCTTTACCAAATGGACGTCGCGCTGCTGCGCTTCTTCACGGTCTATGGCCCGCGCCAGCGGCCCGATTTGGCGATTCACAAATTCACGAAGCTGATTGACGCGGGCCAGCCGATTCCCGTTTTCGGCGACGGCAGCACGGCGCGCGACCATACTTTTATCACGGACATTCTCAACGGCATTTTCGCCTGCACGAAAAATGAATTTGGTTATGAGATTTTCAACCTTGGCGAATCGGAAACCATTCGTTTGGACAAATTGATTTCGCTCATCGAATCTGCGCTTGGCAAAAAGGCGGTGATTGACCGGCAGCCGCTCCAGCCCGGCGATGTGCCCATCACCTTCGCCGACATCTCCAAGGCGCAGCGGATTCTCGGCTACAACCCGCAGGTGTCGGCGGAAAACGGCATTCCGTTATTTGTTGATTGGTTCCGGAAAAACCGGCACTAATAGCGCCACCAAGTTGGTTCAATGAGCGATACAAAATTCACCCGCCCTACTTTGCGCGAGGCGCTGGCCGCCTGGCGGGAATTTCTGGCTGCGCACGATCTGCCGGTCGAGACCCTGTGGGTTTTTTCCGAGAACCTCTGCCTTGAACCCTCGCGCACGACGCCGGGCAGCCTGCGCCTCGGTTTTCAAACCCGTTTCACGCCGCCGGCGGAAGACGCGCTGGAAATCGCCTACGACCAGTTTAGCGAGACGGCGGCGCGCATGGTTTTTTATCGGCTCGGTTCCTCGCCGCGCGGTTCCGTCTGTGTGTTGCTCTGTGACGACTGGTTTGAGAAACGTGATGAGAGCGAAGGTTTTGAACGGCGTGACGACTGGGGAATTTCCTTTCATTCCGGGCTGGCTGGCGACATTGATGAAATCACGGATTTGTCCCGCTGGCTGCGCCGCGTGAAGCGCGACCGCGCGTTCCGCGATTTTGATTTCGCGATGTCGCTCGCCACGATTGACGAAATAAAAATCCACGGTCGCATTCTGCAACCTTACGAACGCTTCGCGGAAACCATGCTGAACCGCCTGCGCCGGATGTTGGGCAATCCGGTTTGAACTATAATCGGCGGCATCTGGTCAAAAAGGATTTTCCATTGGCGCGGATTATTTTTCCGTGATGACGGTGTCGCTATGCTCGTAGGCGGGCGCGCAGCAGCAGAGCAGGCGCAGCACTTCACCGCCGGTGTTCCAGAGCTTGTGCTTCTGGCCGGGCGGAATGGCGATGGCGTCGCCAACTTTCACATCACGCGTTTCGTTTTCGATGCGGATTTTTCCCGTGCCGTGCGTGATGTAATAAATCTCCTCGGCGCGCGGATGAAAATGTTCCTGCGTCGCGCCGCCAACGGGCAGCCGCGCTTCGGCGAGACTTTGATTGCGGATGGCTGAGTTGCGATGCGCGAGTAGTTCGCGGATTTCCGAGCCGTCCACGGTGATGAACGACGCGACTTCATTGAGATTTTTTACGTCCATAATCTTTTTTCGTTAAAAACTTTCCGGCACTCTGAAAATTTTCGCCCAGTCCATCTGGCTGATCAATACGCCGGCGACGATCAGCGCCATCGCCGCGCAAAAGGTTGGCGTGAGCGGTTCGCGCAGGAGCAGAAACGCCCATAGTGTCGTGGTGACCGGAATAAAATTATTGAAGAGCATCACCTGGCTCGTGCGCCAGTGGCGCAGCGCGGAATTCCAAAGCGCATACGGCACGACGCCGCCGAACAAAATGCACAGCGCCTGCACGCCGAGGTGCGGCGCATCCATGGCGAATTTGTGATGGAAACAGAAAATTTCCAGCAGGCCGGGCGGCAACAGCCACACGCCGGACATCCACATTGAATGCGCGGCGACTTCCACGCCGGGAATTTTCTGGCCGAGATGGCGGCCTTGCCAGTTAAAATTGGCCCACGCGAGGCTGGCGAGCAGTCCGCAAAATTCGCCCGGCAAACTGGCTTTGCCCGTCCGCAGCGCGGGCCAGAACAGCACGACGACGCCGGCCAGCGCGAGCAGTGCGGCGAAATAACGCCGCAAACTGGCGCGGTTCCAGCGTGGGCGTTCCTCGGCGAGTAACGCCCAGATGGGCGACGCGCCGACGTAAAGCGCGACGTGCGATGCGGCGGTGAGATGCAGCGCCCAGCAGAACGGCACAATGTAGGCCGCGAGACCGAAACCGCCGCGCAACCAGAGTTGCGGCCAGAGTGCGCGTTCAATCGGTTTGAATTCGCCGAGCAACTTTGTGAAGCGCAGCACGGCCAGCAGAATGCCACCCGCGATCAGAAAACGCGTCGCTCCGGTAAAAATCGGCGGCCAAGTGGCGACGAGCCATTTGGTGCCGACATTGTTGCCGCCCCACAAAAAAACGACGAGCAGCAGTCCGCCCGTGATGGCGGCGTTGTTTTTCTTTTCCAACACGCGGCGAAGTTAAGCCATCGCGGAAAAGTTGCGAATGAAAATTACAGTGGTAAGTCGCGGCTTCAAAACGGAGCCGGAATTTTTTTAGCACAAAACCACGGGCGCGTCATCCATTGTCCGGCGGCCAGAAGCAATCGTGCTTCTTGGTTTCCTTGAACATTTCCTCGAGCAGCGAGCCGACGTGCGTCGTGCGGAACGCCACTTCCGCCATCACTGCCTCGGAACTTTCCTGCGCGACCAGCCCGCCGCTCTCGGTTACCAGCAGGTGCGCGTGTTGAATCGTGCCCGTGGCTGTGCCTTGCAATATTTGCCGGGAGGGATTCATACCTGACCATCTCGCCGTTCGGGTAAAGATGCAAGTGTTACTTTCTAAAATAAAAATGCGTTGGCTGGCAAACCCGAAGCAGGAAATTGATTTGACCGGCGCGCGGGAAAATTTATTGTGCGGGTATGGATCATTCACCCGGTTTTCTCAAGTTGGCATCCGAGGCCAAAAGGCATGTCAATGAAATCAGCGTGGCCGAGGCGCGTGGGAAACTGGCTGCGAACCCGAAGATCGTGCTCATTGATGTCCGGGAGGATCACGAATGGGTGGATGGTCACGCGGCGGAGGCGGTGCATTTGGGCAAAGGGATTTTGGAGCGCGACCTCGAAAAACTTTATCCCGATACGAACACGGAAATCATCATGTATTGTGGCGGCGGCTTCCGTTCGGCGATGACGTGCGATGCAGCGCAGAAGCTGGGCTACAAAAAAGTCCATTCGCTCATCGGCGGATACAAAGGCATGGTCGCCGCTGGCTGGCCGATGGTGAAATAGCTTACGATTTGCAGACAACCGGTTTAATTAAAATTCGCGCTTGCTACCCATTCGCGACCCGCGTATAGTTTGCGCCCTTTTTTACAACTAAATTTATGCGTCGACCCAAAGGCATCAAGACCAAGAAAGCCGCTGCGAAGCGGTTTAAGATCACCGCCACCGGCAAGGTTCTGCGTTCACACGCGGGTCGCCGTCACTTGGCACAAACCAAAAACGCCAAGCGCCTGCGCCGCCTCGGCAAGGCCGCCGTCGTGGACAAGACCGACGTCTATCGCATCACGCAGAGCATGCCTTTCAGCCACCGTGGCTAATTGATTTAACCGATTCAACTTTAACACCGAACTACAATGCGCGTTACCAACTCACCCGCTTCCCGCAAACGTCGTGGAAGAATGCTGACAGCCGCGAAGGGCTTCCGCCTCAAGCGCTCCAAACTTTACCGCTACGCGTCCGATGCCGTTGACCACGGCCGCCAATACGCCTACCGCGACCGCCGCACCAAGAAGCGCAACTATCGCTATCTCTGGCAGGCGCGCATCAACGCCGCCGCCCGTACCGCTGGCATCACTTACAGCCGCCTCATCGAAGGCTTGATTGCCGCCAAAGTTGAACTCGACCGCAAGATCATTTCTGATCTCGCCGCGACCGACAACGCCGCGTTCCTTGAAATCGTCAACATCGCGAAGAACGCGTTGAAGAACAAGCCCGGCGCGGTTTTGGCCAAGGCTTAATCTAAACCGAAATAAATTCTCAACGGGCGGACTGAAAAGTTCGCCCGTTTTTTTATTGCCGCAAAGAAGCGCAGACCACGCAAAATTTTTCTCCTGCATTTCTTTTGTGACTTTTGTGCCTTTTTGCGGCTAAACTTTTGAAACTATTTTATGGCTGGATTCCTCGACGAAATTGAACCGCTGAAACAAACCGCGCTGGCAGAACTTAAAGCTGCGCCCGACGTTGCCCTGCTCGAACAAACCAAGGGCGCCTGGATCGGGCCGAACGGCAAGTTCACCGCGCTGATGAAACAGCTCGGCACGCTCTCGAAAGAAGAAAAGCCGGCGGCTGGGAAATTAATCAACGCCACCAAAGTGGAACTCGAAGCCGCACTTGCGTCACGTCGCGAAGAACTGGAGTTGAAAGCCGCGCTGCCGAAAGAGCCGACCGATTTTACGCTGCCCGGCCGCCGCCGCGCGCTCGGCAAATTACATCCGCTCACGCAAGTCACGGATGACATCGTGCGCGCGTTCCGCAAGATCGGTTTCGCCGTCGCCGACGGACCGGAAATCGAGGACGAGTATCATTGCTTCGACGCGCTCAACACGCCCGCCGACCATCCCGCGCGCGACTCGCAGGACACGTTTTATCTCAATACCACCGACAAGCGTTTGCTCCGCACGCACACTTCGTCCGTCCAAATCCGCGTGATGGAAAAGCAGCCGCCCCCCGTGCGCATCATCGTGCCGGGCCGCGTGTATCGTCGTGATAACGCCGACGCCACGCACAATCCAACCTTCCATCAGATCGAGGGGCTTTACGTGGACAAAAACGTCACCGTCGGCGACCTCAAGGGCACGGTGGAATTCGTCTTCCGCGAACTCATGGGCAGCGACGTGAAAATTCGTTTTCGTCCGCATTATTTCAGCTACACCGAACCGAGCTACGAGATTGATTTCACCAACGCGCTCGTGAAGAAGATGGGCAAGGACTGGCTGGAGATCGCCGGCTGCGGCATGGTGCATCCGCAGGTGTTCGAGACCGTCGGCTACGATCCCGAAGTGTGGACCGGCTGGGCGTTCGGCTTCGGCATCGAACGCATTGCCATGCTCCGCTACGGCATCAACGACATCCGCCTCTTCTACGAAAACGACGTGCGGTTCTTGAAACAGTTTTGAATCAATTAAAGCAATGTCCTCTGGCGTCAATCCAAACGTAGAATTCGCGGTGGTTTTCAATAACTTCCTTTTGCAAACCAATAAAGTTATCGCGTTCAGGAATGATGCTTTATTTTTAATTGAGAACGGCAAAGAGCAGTTGCTTTCAAAAGCGAAGCAAAAAATCCAAGCCGTAAAAGATTTTAGCAATAGCGGGAAAACCACCATTGAAGTTACGCCAGAAGTTGAAAAAATATTTGGCGAGAGCTTGGACGCTTTTCAGTTTGTGAAATATCCCCATATTTCGATTCGGCACTCAAAAAGAAGGATTGATGCTGCCGCAATTGTTTTCATCCACTCTCTGCTTGACGCTACGATTTACTCTCTTTGCAAAATAAGTCACTCGTTAAACCCAAATGATTGGATGCCTTTTATAAAAGATCGCAAAATAGAAATTGGAACTGTTCTGGCGGAAACCAAAGACAATGTCATTCAAGCCGCTACCGAAAAATTTCTTGTTGGCTTAGAACGAGAATCAATTGTTAAAAGGTCAGATATTTTGCACGCGATCTGCAAGCCCGCCTCACAGGCTAGATATGCAAACAACTTCACTTTTTCTAAAAGTGCATTGGAAACATTTGATAATCTGCGTCATGACATCGTACATGGTCAACAATCTGTAAGGGAAATTTTTACCATTGATCAGGAATTAAATTTTGGACTTAAGGCCGGAGTATATTTTTCGTCAATGATTAGACACAAATACGGACTTGAAAAAGAAATTTCCGAACAGCAATACGAACAATTAGTCGCTGAAAATTAATTTTCCATGAAAGTCACCCTTGAACTGGCTCAAGCCATCCGTTGATTTCAGTTTTGCCGCGTGAAGCAATTCTTCTCCACGTTACCTAAAAACATCCTCGGCTGTTTCCAAGGGCGGATAATTCTCTGGCATCTGCTGTTCATCGCGCTCACGTTCATCTGCGTCACGTCCGGGTTTGACTGGTTTTATTTCTGTTCCACGCGCAGTCCGCAGTTGTGGGCGTGGATGATTCCGTCCGCGCCCATCGGCGGGTTGGTGCCGCTGGCGTTGCCGCTGATCTTGATTGTTTCCGGCTACATCAACGGCAACGCCAAAATTTCCCGGACCGGCTGGGCCATTGGGCAGGCGGCGCTCATCGGCTCGCTCATCTCCTCGGCTTACAAGGTGTTCACCGGTCGCGTGCATCCCGCCATGCACGATGTGGGTGCGGACATCAGCCACGATTTCCGTTTCGGTATTTTGCGGGGCGGTATGTTTTGGGGCTGGCCTTCGTCGCACACGACCATCGCGTTTGCCATGGCGGTGACGGTGGTCACGCTCTTTCCGAAACGGCGCTGGCTTAGAATCTCGGCGTTGGTTTACGCGACTTACATCGGCCTCGGCGTCTCGATGACGATTCATTGGTTCTCGGATTTTTTGGCTGGAGCGATTCTCGGAACGGTCATTGGCGTAGTGGTAGGGAAGAGTTTTTTCTCGGCCAACAAAAATAAACGCGCCGAAACCTGATTGAAATTAATCCGTTGATTTCATCGCGTCGCCCGATAAATTGGCTGGGCGGTTCATCAAATTTATGAAAACCAAATTAATTTATTCCGAATTATTCACCGTTCTCCTCGCGGCCGTGCTGGCGGTCACGGGTTGCAAAAGTTCCCATCAAAGTTGCTGCTCGATGTCGGGTTGTAGCATGAATGATGCGGTCGCAGTGTCGGCGGTGCAGACGAAGGAGTCGCAGGCGGCGATGACGCCGGCGCAGGCTTTGGCGGAATTGAAAGATGGCAACGCGCGCTTTGTCGCGGGCAAGCCGCTGCATCGCGATTTTCCGGCGCAGGTGGCGGCGACGGCGGGCGGGCAGTATCCGTTCGCGGTGGTGTTGAGCTGTCTGGATTCGCGCCAGCCGATTGAAATTGTTTTGGATCAGGGCGTCGGTGACATTTTCAGTGCGCGCGTGGCGGGCAATGTTTTGAATGACGACATTCTCGGCAGCATGGAATTCGCCTGCAAAGTTTCCGGCGCGAAGTTGATTGCGGTCATCGGCCATTCCAATTGCGGCGCGATCAAAGGTGCGATTGATGACATTGAACTGGGCAACCTCACCGGACTGCTGACGAAAATTAAACCGGCAATGGAAGCGGTGCCCGCCGGCGTGCAGCCGCGCACGAGTAAAAATTATGCGTTCGTCAATGCCGTGTCCGAGGCGAACGTGCGGCTGGTGATGCAGGAGATCCGCGAACGCAGCCCGATTTTGCGCGAGATGCTCGACAAAGGCGAAATCGGATTAGTCGGCGGGATGTATGATCTGGAAACAGGCAAGGTGCAGTTCTACGACAAGTAATTTTCACGGGTGACGGACGGTTGAATTTGCTTTCGTCGGTTGGCGGTGTTTGCTAGATAAACGGTGTGCGCAAAATCCTTTTCATTTTCACTCTGGCGGTGGCTGTCGCCTTTGCGGCGGCAGCAGCGGAGACATTGACGTTGACGGATGGTTCATCGCAGTCGGGCGACATTGTGAAGTTCGATGACAATGGACTGCTGTTGCGCGCCGGTGATGCCTATACGAACCTTGCGTGGAGCAAGCTCTCGCAGGATTCGCTCAAGCACCTCACCGAAAGCCCGAAAATCAAGCCGTATGCCGAAGTGTTTATTGAGCCGGATGCGTCGTCACGTCCGCCCCCGCCGGAAATCAAAGTGAATGACGTCACGCGGCTGGAGCGTCCGGCGAATTCGTCGTTGCTCGGCGGGCTGTTCGGGTCGCCGGTGGGGTGGTTCATTATTCTGGTGCTTTACGTGGCGAATCTTTACGCGGGATTCGAGGTGTCGGTCATCCGCGCGCGCCCGGCGGCGCAAGTGATCGGCTTGTCGGCGGTGCTGCCGGTGATCGGGCCGGTGATCTTTCTGGCGATGCCGATGAAAGTGGAAGCGCCGCCGGAGGAAAAAATTGAAGTTGCCCCCGCCGGCACAGCGGCGGCGGCCGCGCAGAGAACGCCCGAGGAAGTCGAGGCGATTCAAGCGGCCGCAGCGGCCTCCCAGCGGGTAGAAAAGAAACCGGAGGCACAGGTCTATGCGCGGGGAAAATTCACATTCAACAAACGATTTGTGGAAACCAAGTTTGCGGGCTACATCGGCGAGCCGAAGGGAGAGGCGACCCAGTTCAGCATGGAAATCAAGACGGCACAGGCGCAGTTTGCCGTTGAGCACATCCTGCAGGTCGCGGCCACGGATATCATCATTGAAACCGTCCAGTCGGGCCAAGTGACGCTGCCGCTGACGGACATTTTGGAAATCAAACTCAACCCCAAAACCGCTTGAAATACCGCAGCATTCTTCTCTTTGGCGCACCCGGCGCCGGCAAGGGCACGCAGGGCAAAGTCCTGGGCGTGATCCCAAATTTTTACCATTGCGCCTGCGGCGATGTCTTTCGCAACCTGCGCCCGGACAGCCCGCTCGGCAAGGTTTTCATCAAGTATTCCAGCCGCGGCCTGCTGGTACCGGACGAGACGACAATCGAGCTTTGGAAGCAGAACATCGAGAACACGATGCAGGTCGGGCGTTTTCATCCTGATCACGACACGCTCGTGCTGGACGGCATTCCGCGTAATGTGCAACAGGCAAAAATGCTACGCAACACGCTGGATGTGGTCGCCGTTTTCTATCTCAAAAGCAGTGATGAAAAAAAACTGGTCGCGCGCATCCAACGTCGCGCCATCAAGGAAAATCGACTGGACGACGCCAATTTGAATGTCATCTGCGAGCGGCTCAAGGTCTATGAAAAGGAAACCATGCCGGTCCTGAAATTTTACGGCCCCAAGCTCGTACATCAGATCAACGCCGACCAGTCGCCCGCGAAAGTGCTCGCCGACATCCTGCATCATGCGGTAAAAAAATAAACGCCCGATGACGTCGCTGCGCATCATTTTCATGGGCACGGCGCAACTTTCGTGCGCCAGTTTGGAAAAACTGGCCGAAGATAAAAATTGTTCGGTTATTGCGGTCGCAACGCAGCCGGACAAGCCCAAGGGACGCGAACTCAAGCTCACGCCGTCGCCCGTGAAAATTCTCGCGGAGAAATTAAATCTGCGCGTGCTCCAGCCGTTGAAAGCGCGCGATGAAAAATTTATTTCCGAACTGCGCGAATTAAAACCGGACTTGATCGTCGTCGTGGCTTACGGACAGATTTTGCCGCAAACGATTTTGGATTTGCCAAAATTTGGCTGCCTCAATGTTCACACTTCGCTCTTGCCGAAATATCGCGGCGCAGCACCCATCCAGTGGGCCATTGCCGATGGTGAACCAGAAACCGGCGTGACGATCATGAAAATGGATGCCGGCCTCGACACCGGTCCGATTTTGTCTGCGCGCCGCACGCCGATTCTGCCAACGGACGATTCACAAATCCTCCACGACCGCCTCGCGCAGCTCGGCGCGGAATTGCTGGTTGAAACGATTCCAAATTATGTTGATGGGAAAATTTCCCCGCAGTGGCAACCCGCCGAAGGTTCAAGTTATGCGGCGAAAATAAAAAAGGAGGACGGCAAAATTGACTGGAACGAACCGGCGGAAAAGATTTTAAACCGACTGCGCGCGTTCACGCCGTGGCCAGGCGCGTTTACATTTCTTCAAGCTGAAACCCCGCTGCAGTTGTTGAAAATTTGGAAAGCTGAGGTCGTGGAAAAATCCGGGACGGCGGGCGAAATCTTATCCGCTGACAAGACCGGCATTGTCGTCGGCTGCGATGGAAACGCGCTGCGGATTTTGGAATTGCAGCGTGAAGGCGGCAGGCGGCTCACGCCGGAGCAATTTCTAATCGGCCATCCGCTCAAGTCTGGACAAAAATTTGTCAGCGCTGTTTAAGCGCATCTTTAAAACCGGCGGCGTAGGCTTCAAACACGCGCCGCATTTCGTCGCGCACGGTGCGGAAGCAACGCAAAATGTCCTCGTCGCTGCCGGTGGCTTTTGCCGGATCAAAAAACGGCCAGTGATGGCGGTTCAACTGGCCGGGAAAAATCGGGCAGGCCTGATCCGCGTTGCCGCAGACGGTGATGACGGTGTCCACGCGCTGTTCCAAAAATTCTTTCAAGTGTTTCGAGCTGTGCGCGGAAATATCAATGCCGACTTCGGCCATGACTTTGATGGCGAGCGGATGCACGAAGCCGGCGGGTTTGGAGCCGGCACTTTGAACGTTTGCGCTGTCGCCGAGTGCGGCGCGCAAAAAACCTTCGCCAAGGTGGCTGCGGCAGGAATTACCCGTGCAGAGGATCAAGATGGTGGGTTTGGGATTCGTGGACATAAATTCAAATTATTTTTGCTGATACCAGTCGCGCGACTGGTTGCAGATTTTGCAGACGGACAACATCACCGGCACTTCGACGAGCACGCCGACGACCGTCGCCAGCGCCGCGCCGGAACCCGCGCCGAAAAGCGTGATGGCCACGGCCACGGCGAGTTCAAAAAAATTGCTGGCGCCGATGAGCGCGCCCGGCGACGCGATGTTGTGCGGCACGCGTAATTTGCGCATGAGCAAATAGGCGAGCGTGGAATTGAAATAGACCTGAATGATAATCGGCACGGCCAAAAAAAGCACGGCCAGCCAGCGCGTGGTTAAATTGTCCGCCTGAAACGCGAAAATTAAAATGAGCGTCAACAGCAGTGCGAACATGGTCACGGGCTGAAACTTCGGCAGGAAATTTTTCTCGAACCAGTCCTTGCCGCGCAATTTGAGCAGCACGGTTCGCGTCAGCCACGCCGCCGCGAGCGGAATGACAATGAAAACCACGACGCTCGTGACGAGCACTTTGGCTGGCACAATGACATTCGCCACGCCGCACAGAAACATCACGATGGGCGCGAAGGCGACGAGCATGATGAGGTCATTCACTGCAACTTGCACGAGCGTGTAAACCGGATCGCCGTCTGTGAGATAACTCCACACAAAAACCATCGCGGTGCAGGGCGCGGCGGCGAGGATGATGAGGCCGGCGGTGTATTCCTTCGCCAGTTCCGGTGAAATCCACGCGCTGAAAATATGTTGCATGAACAGCCAGCCGAGAAACGCCATGCTGAACGGTTTCACCAGCCAGTTGACGAACAGCGTCACGAACAGGCCTTTCGGTTTTTTGGCGATGTTGCTGAGCGAGGTGAAATCTATCTTCAACATCATTGGATAAATCATCAGCCAGATCAGCACGGCGATGGGCGCGTTGACGTGCGAGCCGGAGACGAATTCAACCTTACTCAAATCTGCGGTGAACTGCGGCGCGAGTTTTCCAAACGCGACACCAACAACCATGCACAGGAAAACCCACAGGGTCAGGTAGCGCTCGAAGAATGCGAGCCGCTTGGGTGAAGTTGGGTTGCTCACGATTTTCGTTGCTGTCATTTACCGCATTTGCCGGCGGGCGGCGCGTCCGAGAAATTAAATTTCAGCGGGTTGAATTCCGAACGGGCAGCGGCTGGCGGCAGACATTTTTCCATCGCCAGACACGCCGTGTGTCGTTCGGTCAGGTGCAAGACAACTTCGTTGTTCGTCAATGCAACGGAGCCAAGCGGAAATTGCGTGATGTAGCCGACCTCGTGTTCGACATCCACGTCCAAGTCGTCGGTCAGCAAAACACTTTCCGCCAGCGCCAAAATCTTCGCGAGCTTGCCCGCCGTCAGCCGATGGTCGGTGTCGTCGGCAAACCAGGTTTGCAAGCGGCACAGCGAATCAGTGCGCAACGTGCCGCCGCAATCAATGAACCGTTTGTCAATCCGCGCAACCTCGGTGACGTGCGCGTGGACGGGCACGAAATCACCGCTGGGCAATTGGAAGCGAACGGGTGCCGCCGGGTTTTGCGCGAGAACAATTTTCAATTTGTGCAGCTTCATGATCAAAAACGCGTTCAACATTTCTGGCGGCGGCAGATGACGGCGAGGTCGGTCTGTAAAATACGTTTCAACTTCTTCGCGTCCGCCGCCGCCTCGTCGGTCTTGGCAAGTGACTGGTGCGTCCATTCAATCGCCCAGCGCACGGCGACGGGCGCGGATTTTTCCGGCAGACGGTAATAGACCCAGCGTTCCGATTTGCGCGACAGAATCAAATGCGCGTGGTGCAAAATGGAAAGGTGTTTGGAGACGGTGGACGGCGCGAAGCCGAATAGTTCGGTGATCTGGCAGACGCACAGTTCGCCGCCGCGCAACACGAGCAAAATCCGCACCCGGTTTGGGTCGGACAACGCCTTGGTGATGGCCATGAATTCGCGCATATAATTATATTTCGTCAAACGACGAAATAAATATGGCGGCAAAGAGGTGGATAAGCAAGCGCTTTGTCGGCGCGGGGATCAGTTCTTTAACGTGTGCCGGATGTCCTGCGCCTCGCAGAGATAGACGACTTCCTCGGCGATGTTTTTGGCGTGGTCGGCGATGCGTTCGAGGCTCTTGGTGGCTACGATCCAGTGCAGGCAGCGGGCGATGGTGTCGGGATTGGCCATCATGTGCTGGGCGAGCAACTGGTGAAGCTGCTTGTTGAGAGCGTCCACTTCCTTGTCGCGCGGGATGATGGCGCGGGCGGCGGCGGAATCGCGTTGCACGAACGCATCGAGCGCACCTTTGACCATGGCGAGGGCCAGGCTGGCCATGTGGTTGACGTCGAGGTTCAATTTCACGGGCGGTTCCTGCGCGAGGTCGCGGGCGCGCTTGGCGATTTTGGTCGCCTCGTCGCCGATGCGTTCGAGATTTTGCGAAACTTTCATCGCGACTGTGATGAGCCGGAGGTTGCTGGCGAGCGGCGCCTTGGTCAAAAGCACGATGGCCATTTCGTCAATCTCGATCTCAAAACGATCAATGATTTCGTCGTCCAGCCGCACGCGCACGGCGAGGTCGTGGTCGCGCTGGACGAGCGCCTGCACGGACTGGTTAACGGCGGTTTCGGCGCGGCTGGCCATGAGCAAAATCTTTTGCCGCAGTGCGTCCAAGTCCATTTCAAAGTAATTTTCCATAATTTACTGAAGAAAAAATAACTCATCCAAAGCGGCCTGTCACATAATCTTCCGTCTGTTTCTTGGCCGGGTTGGTGAAAATTTTTCCGGTGGCGTCAAACTCGATCAGTTCGCCGATGTAAAAGAACGCCGTCTGGTCGGAGATGCGCGCCGCCTGCTGCATATTGTGCGTGACGATGACGATGGTGAAATCTTTCTTCAACTCCAGGATCAATTCCTCGACGCGCGTGGTGGCGATGGGGTCGAGCGCGGAAGCCGGTTCGTCCATCAGAATGATTTCCGGTCGGATGGCGATGGCGCGCGCGATGCAGAGCCGCTGCTGTTGGCCGCCGGACAAGCCGAGCGCGCTGGAGTGCAGGCGATCCTTGACCTCGTCCCACAACGCCGATTGCCGCAGACTTTTTTCCACGGCGGCGTCCAGTTCGCCCCGGTTTTTCACGCCGTGCAACCGCAGGCCGTAGGCGACGTTTTCGTAGATGGATTTCGGGAACGGATTTGATTTCTGAAACACCATGCCGACGCGCTTGCGGAGTTCGATGACGTCCACATCCGGGCTGTAAATATCGTGTCCGCCGATCTTGATCGCGCCTTCGATGCGGACGTTGTCAATCAGGTCGTTCATGCGGTTGAGGCAGCGGAGCAGGGTGGATTTGCCGCAACCGCTCGGCCCGATGAATGCGGTGACGACCTTCTCGTCGAGCTTCAACGAAATATTTTTCAACGCCTTGGAGGCGCCGTAAAACAGGGAAATGTTTTCAATCTCAATCAGCGGTGCGGCGGATTTCGCGGCGGTTGCGGCGGTTGCCGGCGGCGTAATTTTTGGAATCAAGATTTCAGCCATAACGGGGAAATTATTTCATTGATTTCAGCCGAGCGCCCGCAATTTCTTCCGCACCCGGGCGCGGATGAGGATGGCGACGATGTTCAGTGCGAACGTGAGGATGAGCAGCACCAGCACCGTGGCGTAAAGAATCGGCCGCGTCTGGTCAATGTTGGGCGACTGCGTGGATAGCACAAAAACGTGATAGCCAAGGTCCATGAACTGGTCGCTCAAATGGCTTGGCAACGACGCCATGTAATACGCGACACCGGTGAACAGGATCGGCGCGACTTCGCCCGCCGCGCGGCTGACGGCGAGAATGCCGCCGGTCATGATGCCGGGCAGCGCCTGCGGCAAAACAATTTTCAAAATGGTTTCCAGTTTGGTCGCGCCGAGCGCGAGGCTGGCTTCGCGCAGGCCGGGCGGAATGGCTTTCAACGATTCTTCCGTGGCGACGATGACGACCGGCAACGTCATCACGGCCAGTGTGAGCGACGCCCAGATGAGCGCGGGCTGTCCCCAAACGGCATTGGTGTTATGCAGCACCACGTCCAAGTTTTTACCGATGAAGTTGATGAAGAAGCCGAGGCCGAACAAACCGAAGACGATGGAAGGCACGCCGGCGAGGTTGTTGACGGCGGCGCGGATGATGCGCGTGATGATGGACGTGTTGGACGCGTATTCCGTGAGATAAATCGCGGTAATGACGCCGACGGGGATGACAAAAATCGTCATCACGATTACGCGGAACGTGGTGCCGACGATCATCGGCAAAACCCCAGTGGTGTGGATGTCGAAGAAGTCTTTCTTGGGAATCGTCGAGACGAAATGCCACGAGAGACCGCTCCAGCCATTGACGATGATGTTTAGCAGAATGGTTGCGAGAATGCCGAGGATGAACAATGTCGCGAGTCCAGTCAGCCCGGAAAAAAAGAACGACCAGAAATCAAATTTCTCCGCGCGGAAGTGGCGCATCGTCGGCGACGATGAAGGCGTGTCCGGCAGATATTCCGGCGCGGTGACGGTGTTCATCGTTTGCCCTCCAGTTTTTGCTTGAACCGGTGGATGACGAAGTCGCCAACCATGTTGGACACAAACGTCGCCGCAAACAGCAGCGCGCCGAGCATGAACAGAATGCGGTAATGTGGGCCGCCGGAAACGGCCTCGGCCATTTCGGCGGCGATGGTCGTGGTGATGCTGCGCGCCGAATCAAAAATGCTCCACGACATCACGCTGGCGGAACAGACCATGAGCACGATCATCGTTTCGCCGATGGCGCGGCCAAAGCCGAGGACGGCGGCGGCAAAAACTCCGGGCAGCGCGGCGGGCAAAACAATCTGCCAAGCGGTCTGCCAGCGCGACGCACCAAGCGCGAGCGCAGCTTGTGTGTAGGCGCGCGGGACGCTGGTGAGCGCGTCCTCGGCGATGGAAAAAATCACAGGGATGACGGCGAAACCGAGTGCGAGGCCGGCGACGAAGGCGTTAAGCCGCGTCTGATAATGAAAAATACTTTGCAGTACGGTGGCCATGACGAGCAGCGCGAAAAATCCGACGACGACAGACGGAATGCCCGAAAGCAATTCAATGGCGGGCTTCAAAATTTCGCGGACGCGCGGGCGGGCGAGTTGCGAGACGTAAATCGCCGCGCCGACGGCGAGTGGCACGGCAAAAAATAATCCGACCAAAGTGACTTTCAATGTGCCGACGATGAGCGGGATGATGTTGTATTTCTGGATCTGGCCTACGGGCTGCCAGATGTATTCCGGTTTGTCGTAGTCGGTCCATTGATGCGGCTGGATGAGGTATTTCCATTGTGTCGTGTTGATGCGGGCATCCGGGTCGTCGCGGAAATTGTCCGGAATGTCGTCCTGTTCCTCGACCTTGACATCCATCAGGTCGCGTAGATTCGCCTTGCTCATTTTGGCGAACTGGTCGGGCGTGATCTCAAGGTAGGCTTCGAGTTCGGCAGGCGAATGTTTGTCCAAATCTTCGGGCGGAATGGGTTTTTGGACGAGCGCGGTGTTGGTCTGGCCGAAGAAAACCGGCAGCGCCTCGCGCGCGACGAAGAGGAAAATCAGCAGCACCATCAGGATGGCCGACAGAGAAACGAAGAAAATAAATTTCTCCGCGAGCCATTCGACGGGCCGCGCTTTGTGGCCGCGATGAATGCCCATCCATCCGTGGCTGCGGCGTGATTCGTTATTTGGATTGGGCGTCAAACGGTTAAAATTTATGCGGGCGGCGCGGAAATCTCAATGAAATCCGCACCGCCCGCGTGAGTGATCGTCGGAGGAACAGCGATCAAATCAGTTGCCGCTGCGCAGATTTTTCGGCAGCGGATAATACCCGACATCTTTGACATATTTCTGGCCGTCGTCACTGCGGATCCAGTCGAGGTAGTCGGCGATTTCACCCTTGTCCTTGGTCGGATCCACATAAACGTAAAGGAAGCGCCAGATGGGATAGGTTCTGTTTTCGACATTGTCCTCGGTGGGCGCGATGGCCGTCGAGCTGTCGGTTTTTTTGATCGCCAGCATTTTGCTGCCGCCGCCATAGGCCGCGCCGCCGTAACCGATGCCATATTTATCCTTCACGACCGCCTGCACAATGGCCGCCGTGCCGGGCATGGTTTGCGCACTGGCGGCAAAGTCCTGGCCTTTGAGAACGTTGGCCTTGAAAAATTCGTAAGTGCCAGAACTGTTTTCACGGCTGTAAACGGTGATCGGCGCATCCGGGCCGCCAACGTCTTTCCAGTTCGTGATTTTGCCGGTGAAAATGTCACCCACTTGCGCGACGCTGAGTTCCGTCAACGGATTTTCCGGGTTCACATAAACGGAGAGGCCGTCGAGCGCGACCTTGTATTCGGTCGGTCGGGCGCCAAAGGCGATGATGCACTTCTGGATTTCCGCCGCCTTGATTTTGCGGGAGGCGTCGCACAGGTCGGTGGTCTGGCCTTGGAGCGCCGCGAAACCGATGCCCGAACCGCCGCCGGAGACGGAGATGTTCACGTTGGTGTGGCCGCCCATGTAAGTCTCCGCCCATTTTTGCGCGAGGATCAGCAGGGTGTCGGAGCCTTTGACCGTGATGTTGCCCGCAAAGGCGCTGGCGGCGAGAACGGAAGCCGCGAGGATCGTTATTAATTTTTTCATACGATGATTATGACTGAATTGTTTTGATTTTGTTCGTTACGTTTTGGTGACGTTTAGAATTTCCACGTCAGGTCGGCCATCATATGGATGGTGGTGCTGTTCGGTTCCTTGACGTTACCGTAGAGCGTGCTGTTGATGAGGTCGTCAACATAGCCGGTGAGCGACAACGTGAAGGAGTCCGTGAAGGAATAATCAAACTGGACGCGATGACCCTTGACGTTGGTGCCGCCAAACACACCCGCCGAACCGGCGATGGGCGCATTTTGGTAGTAGGCGACAAAGTCATCGTCAACCAACTGGTCATACCAAGCATCGGCTTCGAGATATTCGTAACGATACGCGAGATCCCAAGTGTGTTTGGTGCCCGCCTTGCCCAAGGTCGCACCGATCCAGAAACCGGTGTTGTTCTGGCCGACCGCAGGGTTGGCCATGAATTCACCAGCCACCTTGACCGGGAAACTGCCGGCGTAGAGCGGGAAACTGTCGAGCATATAGGTCGCGTTCGCGTCCACGATGACGGGATTGTAGTTGTAAAGCAAAACGCCGCCGACATTGCGGGTGCTGCCCTGGTTTTGATAAGGCACGTTCGCCGTGGTGAGATTATTCGGACTGCCGAGGAGCAAAACGCCGGCACCGACGCTGCTGGACAGCTTGGGCGTCCATTTGGAATTCAGCAAAATTTGCCCGCCATACAAGGCCGGATCCCGCGTGGAGTTGGCTTCTTCATCCTCAACAAACGCCGCGCCGGTGAAGGTGATGGATTGTTGGTCATTGATCGTGTAAGCGCCGGTGATGGCGCCGCCTTCCGGCGTCAAATCGGGGTCGAACACCATCGGCGTGAACACAAACGGATTATCCATTTTGCCGATGGTGGCCGCGAGCAGCCAATCGCCAGAATGAATGGCCGTCCACTTGCCGTAGGCGGTGTCAATGTAAATAGTTTTTTTCGTAGCATTGTTCTGCAGCGTCGTATTGTTCGACAACGGGTTGCCTTGGCCGGAACTGCCTTGCGCTGCGTCGTCGGAACCGAGGCGGAAACCGACTTCCAGATTATCCACCAAATTGGCGACGATGCCAAAGCGCAGGCGATAACGGAAGCGCGCGCGGTTCACAAAAGTGTTATTGTCCGGGGTGCTCTGCTGGTCAACGCGTCCGCGAAAATCCCCGCCGATCTTGTAGCTCGTCACCCAGTCCGGCATGCCAGTCTTGGCCTGAAACGCGGTCTTGAAATCCTGATCCGATTCGTCGCGCAAATCCTTGGCTTCGTCCGCCGTCAGGATGCCTTTGTCCACTAGCTTGTCAATCAGCGCATCGGAGGATTGCGCGTGAGCCGGGGTTGCCAGTGCCGCCAGAGCCGTGGCTCCGGCGAAGAGTGCCAGTTTGGTCGTGTTCTGTTTTTTATTGGTTTTCATGATTAATGTTTGTCGGAAAACATGGATAGAATGTGGCGGTATTGTGACAGCCGTAAGTCGGCGAGGTTACGATTGTGTGACAACGCGGGCAGGTTGTCCAAAGTTGGAAACTAACTGGCGAACCAAAGAAGATCATCTGGCGGAAATCTGAAGCATCCGCTCCATCGGCAGCCGCGCGCGCTGCAATATTTCCAATGGCAATTCCACGCGCGGCGCGAGATTTTTCATGCAGTCGCGGACTTTCTCCAGCGTATTCATCTTCATGAATTTGCATTCACTACAACGGCAGTGGTCGCCCGGCATTTGCATCACGTTGAAAACCGGCGCGCAGAGAAATTCCTTTTCGGGACATTCTTTTTTCATCCGGTGAATGATGCCCGACTCCGTCACGATGACGAATCGTTTGGCCGGATCATTTTTGCAGAACGTGATCATCTTCTCGGTCGAACAAACCGCGTCCGCCAATTCGCGCACTTCGCGCAGGCTTTCCGGGTGAACCACAATCTTCGCGTCGGGAAATTGCCGCTTCGCCGCCAGCACTTGCTCGCGTTGAAACTCGACGTGCGCGTAACAATTACCTTTCCACAGCGTCATCGGCCGACCGGTTTGCTCCATCACCCATTGGCCGAGATTTTGATCCGGCACAAAAAGTAGATCGCGATCTTTCGGCGCGGCGTTCACGATTTTTTCCGCGTTGCCGCTCGTCACGATCACGTCGCACAACGCCTTCACCGCCGCGCTGCAGTTGATGTAGGCAATCGTCCAAAAATTCGGATTCGTTTTTTGCAGCGCCGCCAATTTTTCCGCCGGACAACTTTCTTCCAGCGAGCAGCCCGCGTCCTTGTCCGGCAGCACCACGATTTTGTTCGGGTTCAAAATCTTCGCCGTCTCGGCCATAAAATGCACGCCGCAGAACACGATTACGTCGGCGTCCGTCTTCGCCGCCTGCTGCGCGAGGCCGAGCGAATCGCCAACAAAATCGGCCACGTCCTGAATTTCCGGCACCTGATAATTGTGCGCGAGGATGACCGCGTTAAGCTGCTTCTTGAGCGTGAAAATTTCCCGCGCCAGCGGCGTAAATTTATTTTCGGCCATCCCCGCACGCGGCTGTAATTCGGCGACATCAATCATGGCAGCAAGTTACTTGTCCGGTGCGAAACCGTCAAACCACCATCGCTTTTGTCGTCCAGCTGTCGTGCCATCAAATTTATTGTCGGATTCCTGTCACCGGCGGCGATATACTTCTGAAAATGACAAGTGATTTGGATTTGCTGCGGCAGTTCGTGCGAGAAAATTCGCAGGATGCCTTCAACGAAATCGTCCGGCGACATTTGAATCTCGTCCATTCCGCCGCGTTGCGGCAAGTCCGCTCGCCGCAACTGGCCGAGGAAATCGCGCAATCCGTTTTTGCCGACCTTGCGCGCAACGCCGGCAAATTAAAGCCCGACACGATTTTGACTGCGTGGCTTTATTCGGTGACGCGGCGGACGGCGATTGACGTTGTTCGCAAAGAATCCCGCCGCCAGTTGCGCGAACAAATCGCCGTGGAGATGAACGACATGAACGCGACCGCCAACGACTGGACGCAAATCGAACCGCTGCTGGACGACGCGATGGCTGCGCTCGACGAAACTGACCGCAGCGCGATCCTGCTGCGCTATTTTGAAAACAAAAGCCTGCGCGAAGTCGGCGAGAGCTTAAAAATTTCCGATGACGCCGCGCAAAAGCGCGTCAGCCGCGCCGTCGAACGCCTGCGCGAATTTTTTTCAAAACAAAAAATCACGATTGGCGTGAGCGGGCTGGCGGTTTTGATTTCTGCCAATGGAGTTCAATCCGCTCCGGCGGCATTGGCGAAAACCGTCATCGCCGTTGCGCTCGTCCAAGGGGCGGCGGGCGGCGGTTCAACGCTCGCTGTGACCAAAGGCGTGTTAAAATTTGCAGCTTGGGTGAAAGCCAATGCGGTCATCGCAGTGGGTGCAGGCCTGTTGCTCGCGGGAGTAACAGCCGCTTTGACGGTCGAGTTAATTCACCAGCGTGCGCCGGAGAGTTGGCAGACCGCACCTGATATTTATTATAAATTCTGGCTTGAGCCGCCCTATCGTGTCGAGATCAGGCCCACGGCAAACAACGTCCAGATTCTTTTTGCTCCTGGGCCGAACGGAGAGTTTATTGGAAGGGACGTGTCGTTTGATGGAATTCTTTACACGGCTTATGGCAACTTCTCCGAATGCAGGACAATTTTGGCCACGCCGCTTCCAGCGGGCCGGTTTGATTATATTTCAAAATTTCCTCGCGGCGCGCGGGAGGCGCTACGCCAGCAGATAAAGAAGCAATTTGGAATTACCGCCAGAGGTGAAACTTGTGTAACAAATGTTTTGCTACTTGTGGTGAAAAGTCTCATCGCTAAAGGCTTGATAGTCAGCACTGAAGTTTCAAACCGTTCCGGGCGCTCGGGGGATTTTAGTCAAGACGGCTTACACTACTGGGACGGCCGGTATTCCTTCCACAACGTGACCCTATCCGATTTCGCGCAGTATTGCGAAGCCGAATGGCAAATGCCGGTTCTTGACGTGACCGGAGTGACTAACCGGTTCGACATTGATTTCAGTTGGAAAAGTAAACGGGACGGTTCTCAAAAGGTCGCCTTCAAACAAGCCATGCTTGATCAACTCGGCCTCGAGTTTGTGCCCACCAACGCACCCGTTGAAATGCTCGTGGTTGAGCGGGCCAAAGATTGAAGATGAAAACCATCACATGATGCGTGCAATCAATTCATAACAACCAACAACAAAAATACCATGTTAATGATTCCATTTACTCACATAATCTTCTATTTGGCCACGCTATTTCTGCCGAATGGAACAACCAAGTTCACGGTTACATCCGGCAACGACCAAAAAATTACCTGGGTTCATCAAACCGATGGGGCTTGGCAAGCCACCACCGAAGATGGCAAAGATGCCGGGGTTTGGTCTGCGGATGGTTTCGTTGTTTCGGTCACGACACAAGACGTCACATCAAAAACCGATGTTTCGGAATTCGTCAAAACCGTCACGACGCTGGAAAACAAAAAAATGGTGACTATTCTTGGAAACGCCGTCGCTGTTTCTTCATCGGCAAGCACGATTACATTTTCCCAAGCTGAAATTGGTGTGTTCGCCAAACCGCTAGTAATTACATATTCCTCGCAATGACTATTTCAGCGCCTTCGCCGCGATGTCGCGGCGGAACTGCGCGCCGTCGAAATGGATTTTCTCCACGGCAGCATAGGCGGCGGCTTGCGCAGTTTTCAAATTCTTGCCCAGCACCGTCACGCCGAGGACGCGTCCACCATTCGTGACAATTTCATTTCCGCTTTTTGCTGTGCCAGCGTGAAAAACTTTTACGTCCGGCAATTTCGCCGCGTCCGCGAGACCGGAAATAATTTTGCCTTTCACATAATTTCCCGGATAGCCGCCACTGGCCAGCACGACACACACGCTCGCGGTGGATTTCCATTTCAACTCAATTTTATCGAGCGTGCCGTTCACGCTCGCGTCGAGCAGTTCGACCAGATCATTTTCAAGTCGCGTCAGATAAACCTGCGTTTCGGGGTCGCCAAAGCGCGCGTTGAACTCCAGAATTTTCGGCCCGTTTTTCGTCAGCATCACGCCGGGATAAAGCAGGCCGCGATAATCAATTTTCTCTTCAATGCAACCACGCATGAACGGTTCGAGAACTTTGCGCGCGGTCTCGGCAAGTTGCGCGTCATCCAAAAACGGCGTCGGCGAATACGTTCCCATCCCGCCGGTGTTCAAACCAAGGTCGCCGTCCAGCGCGCGTTTGTGATCTTGCGACGTGGGAAAAATCTTCGCCGTCTGGCCGTCGCATAATGCGTGCAGTGAAATCTCAATGCCTTCGAGAAATTCCTGAATGACCACGCTCGCGCCCGCCGTGCCGAACGCTTTGCTGACCATGATTTCCTCCACGGCTTTTTCTGCCTCGGCTTGATTCGCGCAAATCAAAACGCCTTTGCCGAGCGCAAGGCCGTCCGCTTTGACCACGCACTTGCCGCCGAGGGTGGTGCAAAATTGCTTGGCTTCATTCGCGTTAGAAAAAGTTCCAGCAGCGGCGGTCGGAATGCCGTATTTCTCCATGAACTTCTGCGAAAAAACTTTGGACGACTCAAATTGCGCGGCCTTTTGATTCACGCCCCAAATCTTCAAGCCATTCGCCTGAAATAAATCCACGATGCCCAGCGCGAGCGGATTGTCCGGGCCGACGACGGTGAGTTCAATTTTCTTTTCCCGCGCGAACGTCAGCAGTCTCGGCAAATCTTCGGCAGAAATGTTGACGCACTCGACCGGCGTAGAATTTTTGGCGAGCCGTTCCTGCGCGATGCCCGCGTTGCCAGGCGCGCACCACATCTGCGTGGCGTGCGGCGACTGCGCGAGTCTCCAAACGAGGGCGTGTTCGCGTCCGCCCGAACCGATGACAAGTATTTTCATGAAAAGGCCGCCGCAGATTATGCAAGGACTCCGCCCGAAATCAACCGCCGCCCGACAAAAACGTCCGCTGCCGACGACGAAATGGCTTGTGCTGCGCCGCCCGTCTAAACCAAAATGTTTTTTCAGACACGGACAGCCAGCCCAAACCATTGGCTGCCAGAAAACTTTTATTAAGAAAAAAATCACTGCGGGTTTCGTTGCGAAAAGCATCGCCGGGCGAATGTTGCATCCTCGGCATTGGAAGTCGTTTGCCCGTACTCTGGGTCCCGTCCAGAACGGGCACAAGGCCGCTGATGATGCGACGTTGAAGCTTTATGGCCAGATTCTCCCCGGCGGTTTTTTGAATTACGGCTACAGCGAAGACCCGTCCGTCCCGCCGGAAAAAACCACCATTGATTCCATCCAGACCGCGCAAATCCGCTACGGCGAACGCCTCGCCGACTTGGTGGTGGACAAAAAAAACCGCGTGCTCGACGCCGGCTGCGGTCTCGGCGGACTGGTCGGTCTGCTGCTGCAACGCGGCCTGCACCCGACCGCGCTCACGCCGAACCGCGCGCAAATCCGCCGCATCCGCGAAGTTTATCCCGCCGTGCCGCTCATCGAGGGACGTTTAGAAAATATTCCCTTGCCCGAATTTCGCCACGCATTCGGAACCGTCATTACCTCCGAATCGTTTCAATACATGAACTTGCCCGTGGCGCTCGACGTGATCAGACAGGTTTTGAAACCGGGCGGCCGCTGGATTTTGTGCGATTATTTTCGCACTTCCTGCGCCGCGCGCGAGTCCGGTCATTTGTGGACGGATTTTACCGCCGCGCTTGAGGAACGCGGCTGGCATATCGTGTCGCAACAGGACATCACCGCGAACGTCCTGCCGAGCATCGCCTTCGCGCACATGTTCGGCACGCGCTTTGGCCTGCCCGCCGCGCAGTTCGCCGCCGAACGGCTGGAACGCAAACGCCCCGCGCTGAATTTTCTCTTGCAGGATGTGATCGGAAAACTGCGCAGTAATTTGCAAAGCCAGCTCGACGTCGTTGACCCCGTCATCTTCGCGCGGGAAAAGAAATACATGACGCTGGTCATCGAGCCGCGATAGTTTCCGTCCGCAAAATAATTGCCACCGAGACACCGGGGCGCAGAGTTAAGAAAAATGTTTTCTCTGTATCTCTGCGCCTCCGTGGCAAAAACTTATTCCACGCGCGCTTCGCCTGAACCTTTGACGACTTCGCCGATGATCCAAGCCTTGTGCTTCTGCGAGTTGATGAATTTCAGCACGGCCTCCGCTTTTTCCGCCGATACGATTGAAACCATGCCGATGCCCATGTTGAACACTTGGTAAAGCTCGTCGTCCGGCACGCCGCTCTTTTGCTCGATGATTTGGAAAATCGTCAGCATCTCCCACGAGCCTTTTTTGATCACGGCGTCTAAATTTTTCGGCAGCACGCGCGGGATGTTGTCTACGAATCCGCCGCCGGTGATGTGCGCGAACGCCCGCACCTGGTCCGGCTTGCCGACGAGATTGAACTTTTTCAACAGCTTTTGCACCAGCGGGCCGTAGCTGATGTGTTCCTTCAACAATTCTTCGCCGATGGATTTTTTCAAGCCGGGAACTTTGTCGTTCGGTTTGTAGCCGAGTTGCTCGAAGAAAATTTTTCGCCCGAGCGAATAGCCGTTCGTGTGTAGCCCGCTCGATTCGATGCCGATGACCACGTCGCCGCGCCGGATGGTTTTCTGGCCGTTGAGCATCTTGGATTTTTCCACCACGCCGACGATCGTGCCGCTCACGTCATATTCGCCCGCCTGATAAAAGCCCGGCATCTGCGCCGTCTCACCGCCGATGAGCGCGCAGTTATTTTCCGCGCACGCGCGCGCGAAGCCCTTGATGATGTCCGTGAAAACGTGCGGCTCCAGTTTGCCCGTGCCGAGATAATCGAGGAAGAACAGCGGTTCCGCGCCCAGCACCGCGATGTCGTTCACGCAATGGTTAACGAGGTCCGCGCCGATGGTGTCGTGCTGGTCCAGCGCGAAGGCGAGCTTGAGCTTCGTGCCGACGCCGTCCACGGACGACACGAGGACCGGCTCGCGATATTTTTTCACGTCCAGCGCGAACAGGCCGCCGAAGCCGCCGACCTTGCCGAGCACCTCGCGGCGATGCGTGCTGGCGAGCAATTGCGGGAGCGTGGCCTTGACGCGATTGCCCAGATCAATGTCCACGCCGGCGGCGGCGTAAGCTTTTTGTTTCATGCGGCGGAGATTAAACCGAGAAATGCGATTGTGGGCGAGAAAATTCATGGAATTCATCTACACAAAAGGCAATATACTACAATCCTCTTACGCAACGAAAACCAAGGGTTTGTATAGGATAGTCCGGTGTATTTTGTCCGTAGCGATAGGCGCATCGCGCTTGATCTGCTGTGTTACCCCAACCGCCTCCTCGCATAACTCGGTAAATACCTGTTACTGGCCCATGTGGATCGATGCCTCCCAAATATGGACTTCCAGTTGGATAAGGAGTTCCTGCATACCAATCCCAACACCACTCATACACATTACCTGCCATATCATACAAACCATATCCATTTGCTGCAAAGTAACCGACCGGGCTTGTGTAGGGATAACCTCCAGTAGCAAAACTAGGATCAAAACCGGTTGCTGTGGCAAGATCATACGGTAAAGATAAACCGGAGGAATCGCCTAAATAGTTTGCTTGATTCCAAGAAATCGTGTCTCCCCATGGAAACCGTTTTCCGCTCAATCCGCCACGGGACGACTTTTCCCATTCAGCCTCCGTTGGCAACCGGTAGCCACCTGCCGTCCAATTTGCAAATATATTCGTTGTCTCGCCGTTGGTATAGGGCTGTGTGAATCCTGAGTCAGTATAATACACAGGCTTCAATCCTGTAAATTGTGAACGCGCATTGCACCACTTTATACAATCATACCAATCCACGGACACAACTGGATGATTTGTATCCTTGCCGACACCAGCGTGAACAAAGGTGTAGCCTAGATTAGTGGCATAGGTATAAATAACCTGCCACTGACTGCAATAGATCGGGTTTTTGTCAATGTAAAATGCCGAAGTAAAAACATTCGTAGGTATGGCGGCGAATACGCTATCGAGTGTGCTTCCTATTGTAAAAATCCCTGCCGGAATGAATGCCATGCCTGCGGGTGGATTGAAGTCAACGATTTGGTTTGTATTCACTCCGTTGGTGATGGGAAGCTGAACATAGCCCACCCAATTGGTTCCGCCGGGCAGGGATGTGACGGTCTGGACGGTATAATTTGTGCCCGCCATCGCATTGCTCCAAACTAATGTGCCATCAGGGTTAAATGCAGTAATGCTCGTTGCCGCCGGTCCTGAAATTCGGAAAAACTGCGACGATTGGGCTTCAGTTTGTCGGGCGACAGCAAGCACAACTAGCACAATCAATAATAATTTAATCAGCGTGAGTCCGCTGATTTTCGCCTTGGCCGGAAGCGTTTTCATGGCTGCTGAAACTGTAACTCCAAACGCCCCGGCGACAAGCCAGTTTTTTTTACCGCTTCCGCCACTCCGTCTTCGGCGGCTCCGGCAAACCTTGCGCGCGCAGCGCCGTGCGAAAATGCAGCTTGGAAATTTTCGCCAGTTCACTCGCGCCGCGTTCTTCCACAAATTTTTTCGCCGCCGCATCCACCGCCGCCGACGCGCCCTTTGGCAGTTTCATTTCAAATTGTTTTTCCAGTTTCGCCAGGCCTTTCACAAATTCGTCGCGCGCCAGGATCGAGGCCGCCGCCACGGCGATGTCTTCTTCCGCCTTGTGCCGCTGCACGAGTTGGATTTCTTTGCCCTGCGCCATCAACGCCTTTTCGATCACGCTCTTGCTCGCGGCGAACTGGTCGCTGATGGCCTTCACCGGCGGCGGGTTCATTTGGTAACGCTTGCCGAGCAGGTTTTCGATCACGCGCGCGTGACCCCACGCGAGCAGCGTGTTGACGCTCTTCATCTTCGCGTAAAGCCGATTGTAAGCCTCGTTGCCGATGACGACGGAATCCGTCACGCAGCCGGGCGTCGTGCGGATTTTTTCGGCGAGCTCGGCAATTTTTTTGTCGCTGGAAATATTTTTGGAATCGCGGACGCCCAAATCCTTCCACGCGGCGATGACTTTTTCGTTCACATAAACGCCCGCGATGGACAGCGGCCCGAAGAAATCGCCCTTGCCGCTTTCGTCCACGCCGATGCGCGGCAGGAGCAGGTCGGGATTCAAAATGGTTTCGTAGCCGAGCCGAACCTCCTTGAGAATTTCCGGCTCCAGCACGAACTCGACAAATTCCGCCGTGCCCTTGCCCTGCACGACGAGCTTGCCGCTCTCGTAAAAAACGAGGTTCGTAGTGTCAGACTCGAACGCGAACCGCGCATGCGGCACGACGCGCGGCTTCCAGTTGCGCGCCCGCAACGCGGCCAGCAACGCCGACGCCTGTTCGTCGGTCAGCTTGCAAGTGTGGATGGTGAGCGGCTTCACGCGGAAAATTTTAACTGCAAAGGCGCAAAGGCACAAAGATTTTGGAAAGTTATATTATTGAAATCTTGGTGTGCCACGAATACCTAACTAGCATGGTAAAATCAAACCCGTCTTTGGATTGTTTGAAATTATCTTTCCAGTAATTCAAAAAATTGTTCATCTTGATAAGACATTTACTTTGATAAATTTCTCGCCTTCCAAACATATTTGCATGGCGAACAAATAGCATCTTGCTTCAATGTGTCAATTAACGGATTTTGACGCGGCTTGAAAAATCCAAAAGTAAAATTGCTGGTGCCGCGATTGCTCAAATGGTTCGCCGCGAACGCCCGCGACCTGCCGTGGCGGCGCACGCGTGATCCTTACGTGATCTGGGTTTCCGAAATCATGCTGCAACAGACGCAGGTGAAAACGGTGATTCCCTTTTGGCACCGCTGGCTGCGCGAACTGCCGACGATTGAAGCCGCCGCCAAAGCGCCTTCGGAAAAAATTCACAAGCTTTGGGAAGGTCTCGGCTATTACACGCGCGTCCGCAATCTGCAAAAAGCCGCGCAAGTTGTTGTGGAAAAACACGGCGGGAAATTTCCCGAAAAGTTTGACAAGGTTTTGGCATTGCCCGGAATTGGCCGCTACACCGCCGGCGCGATTTGCAGCATCGCCTTCAACCAGCCGTCGCCAATTCTTGATGGCAATGTCATCCGCGTGCTGACCCGGATTTCTGGCATCGCCGAAAATCCGAAAGAGAAGGAAACCAATGCGCGTCTTTGGCAACTGGCGGAAGATTTGGTTCGTCGCGCGAAGGACGCGAAGGATGCGAAGGGCAAAAATACTTCGCCACCTTCGCGCGACACTAATTCCTGTTCGCACTTGAATCAATCGCTGATGGAACTCGGTGCGCTGGTCTGCACGCCGCGCAGTCCACATTGCCTGATTTGTCCGGTAAAAAAACTCTGCGTCGCGTTCAAGGAAAACCGCGTGCAAGAACTGCCGAATCTCGGCAAACGTGAAGCCGCCACGGCGAGGCATTTTGTTGCCTTCGTCATTGAGTGTGACGGAAAATTTCTCGTTCAACAACGTCCGGTTGGAATTGTGAACGCGCATTTGTGGGAATTTCCCAACTTTGAAACCAATGGCGAAAAAAAGGACGCGCCGGAAATCTTTGATTCTGCTTTCAATTTCAAGGCGGCAACATTTCGGCCGCTTGGCACCATAAGGCATTCCATCACGCGTTATCGCATCACGCTCGAAACATTTCATGTTCATTTGAAAAATTCACCGAAGAAAGCATCTGGCATTTGGCTGTCGCCGGACAAATTTGATTCCATCGCCTTTCCCAGCGCTCATAAAAAACTCGCCAGTCTCGCCGCGAAAAGTATCCTGTCCGACCGATGATTTACTTCGATTACAACGCCACCGCGCCCGTCATGCGCGAGGCGCGCGAAGCGTGGCTTGCCGTCACCGAGAAAATCGGCGGCAATCCGTCTTCGATGCATCAAGCTGGCACGCGTGCAAGCATCGCGCTCGCGGACGCGCGCGAGAAGCTCGCGGCGTATCTAGGCTGTCATCCGCTCGACATCATCTGGACGAGCGGCGCGACCGAAGCGAACAACATGGTCACGCACCATTTCTCCAAAACGCTCGGTGAGAAAGAAGAGGTTTGGATTTCGGCAATTGAACATCCGTGCGTGCATGATTCGGCGAAATACTACTTTGGCAAGCGGGTGAAATTGATTCCGGTCACGCGCGACGGCGTGGTGGACGTGGATTGGATTACGGCTGAACTGGCGGACACGCGTCCTGGTCTCGTCAGCGTCATGGCTGCGAATAACGAAACGGGTGTCATCCAGCCGTGGCGTGAAATCCATGCAATTTGCAAAGCTTACGAAGTTCCGTTTTTCACGGACGCGGTGCAGTTCATCGGCAAGATGCCGTTGAAAGGATTGGGCGAGGTGGATTTTGTCAGCGGTGCGGCGCATAAATTTGGCGGGCCGCGTGGCGTGGGCTTTTTGAAAATTCCGCATCGCAAATCCATCACGCCGCTGCTGCACGGTGGCAAACAGGAAGGCGGCAAACGCGCAGGCACGGAAAACGTGGCGATCATCGCGGCGATGCTGGCGGCGCTCGACGTGCGCGAGAAACAGATTTCGCAGAGTCTGCATCTGCTGCGCGGCGTGTGGCGCGATAATTTTGAGCGCGAGCTGCTGCGCGCATTGCCCGGCGCGAGCATCATTGGCGCGAACGTGCCGCGTTTGTGGAACACGGTTTCGGCGTTGATGCCGGAAGGCGACCGCAAGCATCAATGGGTTGTGCGGTTGGATAAAGCTGGCTTTGCAGTCAGCACTGGTTCGGCCTGCACGACTGGCAAGGAAGAGCCGTCGCATGTTTTGTCCGCGATGGGTTACAAATCCATGCACGCGGTGCGCGCTGTCCGGTTTAGCGCCGGCTGGGAGACGAATGAAACGGATTGGGAAGCTCTCGCAAAAGGCGTTGTCAAAGTCCACGCGGAAATGTCCCACGCGAAAACTTAATCAAGCACGGTAATTTTTCATCACGGCCAACATCTCGCGCACGGCGGTTTCCATGCCGACGAACACCGCGCGGCTCACCATGCTGTGGCCGATGTTCAATTCCACCAGGTGCGGCACTTGAAAAAGCGTCGTGAGATTTTCGTAGTTCAAACCGTGACCGGCGTTCACTTTCAGGCCGAGCGAATGTGCCTGTTGCGCGCCGCCGACGAGCCGTTTTAATTCAACCGCGCGCTTTTTTTCGTCGTCAAAGTGTTCGGCGAAAGTGCCGGTGTGTAGCTCAATGAACTGGGCACCGGTGCGGGCGGCGGCGGCAATCTGCTTTTCGTCCGGCGCGATGAACAAGCTGACTTCGATGCCCGCGTCGTTCATTTTTTGGCGTGTCGCGGTCAGAGATTTTTCCGCCGCGACCACGTCGAGTCCGCCTTCCGTCGTCACTTCCAAACGCCGTTCCGGCACGAGGCAGACGATTTCTGGTTTTAGTTTCAACGCGATCTCAATGATCTCCGGCGCGTTGGCCATTTCCAGATTCAATCGCGTCTGGACGACTTCACGCAGTCGCCAAACATCGCGGTCTTGGATGTGCCGCCGGTCTTCGCGCAGATGCGCGGTGATGCCGTGCGCGCCAGCGGCTTCACAAAGTTGCGCCGCCGCGACGGGATCGGGTTCGCCAAATCCGCGACCGCGATAACGCGCTTCGCGGATCGTGGCGACGTGGTCAATGTTGACGCCGAGCTTGAGCAGGGAACTCATCGGGCGCATTTCTGTGCCAAATCCGACGCGGCTTGGCAATCGCAAAGACGGGCCGCCGCCGGACAAAAATTAATTTCGGATTGCCGCGCCGCCGGAATCCCGCTTTCATCGGGCGTGCAAAAATCGCGAATCCTGTTCAAATACTGGCTGCCGCCGCTGGTGTGGATGTGTCTGATTTTTTCTGCGTCCGCCGACGCCAAGTCCTACCAACATTCCAGCGCGCTGTTTGAACCGCTGCTGCGCTGGCTGTTTCCACACATGGCGCAGGCGCAGGTGGAATTTTTTCACCATCTCTTCCGCAAAACCGCCCACCTGACTGAATACTCCTTGCTCGCGTTGCTCCTCTGGCGCGCTATCCGGCAGCCGCAAAAAACTGATCGCGGTTCGCAGCCGTGGCGCTGGGATCAGGCCGGTTTGTCGCTGGCGATGGTTTTTTTCTACGCCGCCACCGACGAGTTCCACCAGATTTTTGTGCCCACTCGCACCCCGCTCGTCTCGGATGTGATCATTGACACCACCGGCGGAGCCATCGGCCTGCTGCTGCTTTGGGGCATCGGGAAAATTTTGAAGCACTGGTGAAATGAACCGTCCGCTCGTCAGCGTCGTTCTCGCCTACGTCGCCGGCTTGCTGTTCGCACCGTTTTTTCAGCCGCCGCCCGCCGTGCTGCTCGCTGTTACGGCGGTAATTTTAATTTTCGGCATCGCGTCCGCCAAACTCCGCCCGTTTTTCTTCTGGCCGTTGCTCGTGCTCGCTGGCTGGACAAATTTCATCTGCCACACCGCCATCGTCTCACCGGACGATCTGCGGATTTTGCTCGGCAACGAACCTGCGCTCGTCACCGTGCGCGGCGAACTCGCCGAAACGCCGCGTCTGAAAATAACCGTCCGCGATGATGTGGAAAACTGGCGCAACGTCGTCCCCGTCCAGGTCTCCGAAATCCAACGCACGGAAAAATTTCTTCCCGCCGCTGGCAAAATCTTTGTCACCACACCCGGCATTCCCGGCACAAATTATTTTGCCGGTCAGTGTGTAGAAATTTCCGGCGTCATTTCGCGCCCGCCGCCGCCGTTGGCTGACGGGCTTTTTGATTTTGAAAATTATCTCGCCACGCGCGGCATTTATCACCAGCTAAAAACCGATTCCTCCAATGACTGGAAACTGCTTCCTCCACTTCTGCCAAAGCCACCGCTCACCGACCGTTTTTTGAACTGGGCAAAAAACACGCTCGCTCTCGGTTTGCCCAATGAAGACGAGCCTTTGCGCCTGCTCTGGGCGATGACGCTCGGCTGGCGCACCGCCTTCACCGGCGACATCAGCGAACCTTTTCTACGCGCGGGCACGATGCATATGTTCGCCATTGACGGCCTGCGCATCGCGCTGCTCTCCGGCATGATGGTCGCACTGCTCCGCGCGCTGCGCGTGTCGCGCGCATGGTGCGGCGCGATTGCCGTGCCGACCATCTGGTTTTATACCGCCGCGACCGGCTGGGAACCATCCGCCATCCGTGCGTCCGTGATGATGACCATCGTCCTCGGCGGCTGGGCGCTCAAACGTCCCAGCGACCTGCTGAATTCGCTCGCCGCCGCTGCGTTCGTGATTTTGTTGTGGAATCCGCTCCAGCTTTTCGAGGCCAGCTTTCAACTTTCCTTTTTCGTCATGCTCATCATCGCGCTCATGCTGCCAAAATTAAATGAATTCTTTGACCGGCTGCTGAAGCCAGATGAATTACTGCCCGCCGAACTCGTCTCCGGCTGGAAAAAATCCGGGCGCTGGCTCGCGCGCCAATTCGCGCGCTACTGCGGCCTGTCCTTTGCCGCATGGATCGGCGTGCTGCCGCTCGCGGCCAAATATTTTCACCTGTTCAGCCCCGTCTCGATACTCGCAAATCTTTTTGCCGTGCCGCTCGGCACCTTCGCGCTCATGGCCAATCTTGGCGCGCTCGTGTGCGGCCAGTGGTTGCCGTGGTTCACCGAACTCTTCAATCACGCCGCGTGGTTTTTCATGGTCGCGATGACGTGGGTCAGCGTCGAAGCCGCCAAAATTCCCGGCGCCTATTTTTACGTCCCCGAACCATCGTTCGCCACGATTGCGATTTATTACGCCACCATCATCGCCACTTTTAGCGGCTGGTTTTCGACGCGGAAAAGAATTTTTCTAGGCGCGACCATTTTATTTTTTATCGGCGGAATCTATTTCTGGCAATGGCAATCGTCGCGCGACGAAACCGATTTGACCGTGCTGCCGCTCAATGGCGGCCACGCGATTTATGTTGACGCCGACGGACGTGCCAACGACTGGCTCATCAATTGCGGCAATGAAAACGCGGTTGATTTCACGCTCAAGGATTTTCTCCATGCGCAAGGCGTGAACACGCTTCCCCGCCTGATTTTGACCGAAGGCGACACGAAAAATGTCGGCGGCGCACAGGCGCTCGACCAACTTTTCCACGTTGGCGAGTTATGGACGAGCGATGTGAAATTCCGTTCGTCCGCTTATCGTGACGCGATTGCATCGTTTGAAAAAACACAGCGCCACAAAATTTTGAATTGCGGGAACACGATTGGCTGCTGGCAGGTTTTATTTCCCAACGCGACGAATAATTTTGAAAAAGCCGACGACAGCCCGCTCGTGCTGCGCGGAAATGTTCGCGGCACAAAAATCTTGCTGCTCTCCGACTTGAGCCGCGCCGGTCAAAGCGATCTGCTCGCCACCACCAACGATTTGCGCGCCGACATCGTGGTCGCCGGCTTGCCGACGGAAGGCGAGCCGCTGTGCGACGCGCTGATTGACGCGATCCAGCCGCGCGTCATCGTCATCGCGGATTCGGAATTTCCCGCCATGCGCCGCGCGAGCCCCGCCTTGCGCGAACGGCTGGAGCAGAAAAAAATTCCCGTGATTTACACGCGCACCGCCGGCGCGGTGAAAATTGAAACGGACAAGACCGGCTGGAAGTTGCACGCGATTGATGGACAAACTTTTCAAAGCCGGTGAATTCCACTCCGACCCACTCGTCTGCAATAGTTATTAAAAATAAATCTGCTTGATAACAATTCTAGTCCGGCGCAATTTAAAATTTATAAAATATGAAAGCTCGCATGAAGATTTTCACACAAAACAACGCGTCTATTACCGATGGTATTTGGTTTGGGGTTAACTATCGGCTAGCCCCAAAAATTCTAAAAGCTACCAAAATCCTGGTGGTTTGCTTTGTCTGGATTTTTCTAAACGATAGGCTTTTCGCAGGTGATGCTGGAACCTGGTATGTGGGAACTGATGCCGGCATTAATTTGCAGCAGAAAACCTTCACTGCTTTTCCGATTAGTCCCCCGTATCCAAACCTGCCCGTGGGTGAGACTGAGTTTCGCGCTGGAGAACGGATTGATCTCAAAGTCGGATATAATTTGAAGTCTTGGTGTGCCACTGAATTGCAAGCTGGCTATATCTATAACAGCATTTCCAGCATTGGCTCGGAGCCCGTTGGCGGTGTCGGTTTCACTCAGTTTCCGATCATGGCTAACGTGATCTTCACTCAGCCCGTTTATCGTGGCTGGTCAGTTTATGCTGGCGGCGGACTTGGCGGCATAATCAGTCAATGGGATTGCGGCGTGAAGGCCACCGTTACAGGGCCGCCACCATCTGTCAGTTTTGGTCCGGGGCCATCGGCCACGGAAACCGATTGCTTGTTCGGTTATCAAGTTCTGGCGGGCATCAAGTATGTTCTCGGCAAAAACTGGGATTTTTCGATGGGATATCAATTCCTCGCCACCGCCGCAGGACATGATTGGAATGTGAACGATCTGAATCTGTCTAGCAACAACACGATTAAAATGGACTCGACCATGTCGCATTCATTCGTCGCAGCCTTAACTTTCAAATTTTAATGACTACCTAAACCTTGACAGGCTAAAAATTCTAACTCTTCACGTTTCCCGCGTCAGCGAGATGGCAACGTGACGCGCCTGCGAAATGATAAATTTTTTTACCTCAACGGTGACGGCTGGCGGCTTGAACTCGGTCAAAATTAAATCGGCAATGTCGGCGGCGAGTTTTTCAATCAGCTTCCATTCGCGGCCTTCGCCAAACTTCAAAAGTTTTTGCGTGACGGCAAAATAATCAATCGTATCAATGATGGAATCACTTTTCGCGGCGGCGGAAAAATCAGATTCTATTTCAATCGTCAGCAGCAAACGCTGCGGCTGCGCGCGTTCCGAGTCTTGCACGCCCACGCGGTAAAACACTTCAAGGTCAACGATGGAAATTTGTGACATTTACGATTTACGATTTACGATTTTGGATTTTGGATTTGGAAACGGCGTCGAGCAGGATTTTTGTCGGCTTGTTCAGCTTTAACTTTTTCGCGGCGGTGAGTTTGAGCCATTGAAATTCCCGCGCTTCTTCGTTCAGAACGACGCGCGGATGTTTGGCGACACACTTGCAGGTGTAATTCAGCAAAACAAAATGCGCGTCGCGATAAAATTCCTTCGAGCTGATGCAGTCTTGCACCAGGACGAACTTGATGTCCGTGATGTTCAGTCCGGTCTCTTCCTTGATTTCGCGGCGCAACGCGGCAAGCGAACTTTCGCCGCGCTTGATCTTGCCGCCGGGAATGCCCCACAAGCCCGACCATTTTTGCGTGCGAATCATCAGCACTTCTTTTTTGGCATTGAAAATTAAAGCGCCGACGGTCGCGAGCGGCGGCTCGATGTTTTCCACGGCGATGACGGGCTGGAGGTTGAATTTATTTTTCACCAGCACGCGCTGAACTTCGCCGAGATGCTCGACGATCAGGTCGGGCTTGGCCGCACGCAACTGGTCAACGGTGTTGTAGCCAGTCAGCACGGCGCAGGAATGGATGCCGCCGTGCCGCGCGGTCTCGATGTCGTGCTCCATGTCGCCGATGAAAAGCGTTTCGTCGGGCTTAAGATTATTTTCGCGGAGAATCTCGTGGATTTTTTCGCGCTTGTCCCAGACATCGGTGTAAGGCCGGTCGAGAAACGCGTCGAGGCCGAGGTTGCGGTTTTGCGCGGCAAAATGATTGGCGTGAATGGTGCTCAAGAGAAACGTGCGGATTTTGTGCGCGCGACAAAATTTCAGAAACGCGCGCGCGTGCGGCAGTTCAACGACGGAAGCCTGCGCCTGACGGAACTCGCGATGAAACCAGTTCTCCAATTGCGCCATCGGCACGTCCGGCGTGTGGCGGTCATAGAATTTTTTGAAGGGCAGCGTGAACTCGGCGCGGAATTTTTCCAGCGACATCGCCGGCTTGCCGGACTGCGTGAGGACGAAGTTCGACGCCTGCAAAACGGCGGGCAAATCATCCACCAAAGTCCCCGACCAGTCGAAAATGATGTTGCGAATCACGCGAAGAATCTAACCGCCAAGACGCCAAGACGCCAAGACAAAGAATTTTTCTCTGTGTTCTCGGTCACTCTGTGGCAAATTTTTGTGCGCAATGCTCATCGCGTTCAATAAACCTTACGGCGTGCTCTCGCAGTTCACCGGCGACGGTTCGCCGAACCGCGCGCTGGCGGAATTTGGTTTTCCAAAAAATGTTTATACGATTGGTCGACTCGACGCGGATTCCGAAGGCCTGCTGCTTTTGAGCGACGAGGCGCACTGGAACGAAAAACTGCTGCATCCGCGTCACGCGCACGAGCGCGAGTACTGGGCGCAGGTGGAAAAAATTCCGTCGCCGGAAAATTTGCGCAAATTGGAAAAAGGAGTTTTGCTCCAAGGCCGCAAGACGTTGCCCTGCCGCGCGTGGCGATTGGAGCCGCAACCGGAAATTCCGCCGCGCGTGCCGCCGATCCGTTTTCGCAAAAGTGTTCCAGATTGCTGGATCGGGTTGGAATTGATTGAAGGGAAAAATCGTCAGGTTCGCCGAATGACGGCGACCATCGGCCATCCGACTTTGCGGCTGCTGCGCGTACGCATCGGCAATTTCTGGCTCGGCGATTTGCCAGCGGGGCAATGGCGCGAACTCACGGCGGTGGAAACCAAATTGGTTGATCCGCCGTTGCAGCGTGACTGAATTTTGTTCATCCGGTTAATCCTGTCTGCGTTGCCGAAAAGTTTGAGCCGGTTCGCCTCGCCTGCTACCATGGTGCGAATGGCGAAACCCAATTTCATCGAACTGCCGGGCTGCGAGCCGATTCAAATCATTTTTGAAGACCGCTCGGTCATCGCGATTGACAAACCGCGCGGCTGGATGCTCGTGCCGGATTCGTGGCGCAAGACGAACTGGAACTTGCAGACGGCGATTGATTCGTCCATTCGCGCGGATGATTTCTGGGCGCGTTCGCGCAATCTGCGCTATCTCCGGCACGTCCACCGGCTGGACGCGGACACGAGCGGCGTGATGCTCTTCGCCAAAAGCGAAGGCGCGATGCGCGCGATGGGCGAGAGGTTTGAATCGCGCAGGATGGAAAAAACTTACCTGGCTGTCATTGAAGGCGTGCCGAAGGAAAAGGAATGGACGTGTGAACTGCCCATCGGTCCTGACCCGAAAAATTTTGGAAAAATGCGCGTGGATTATTCGGAAGAAGGCAAGGAAGCGGAGACGCATTTTCGCGTGCTGACGAGCAACGAACGGTTCACTTTGATCGAGGCGAGTCCGCTGACGGGGCGCACGCATCAAATTCGTTTGCATCTCGCGGAGTCGGGCAGTCCGATCATGTGCGACGAGATTTACGGTCGCGTCGAAAAAGGTTTTCGCCTCGGCCTGCGCGCGGTGCGGCTGGCTTACCAGGATACGTTCACGCGGCGACCGGTGAACATCATCGCGCCGGCGGATGAATTTTTAAGGGAATTCAATTTCAAGCTGACGCCGGAATTGCAATCGGCCAAGTGGGTGCGTCGCGCGTTCGTGCCCAAAGAAAAAGGGCAGGGCGAAAAACCGCCGCTGCCCATAAATAAAGATTCGTCTCGCGAGGTTTTGGCAGACGGCCACCGTCCTCGCCCGAACAAAAATTAATCTGCGTAGTGGACGCCGCAGCCGTAAGGCTTGGTCTGCGAAACTTCCACGGGTTTGCCGGCAAGCAAATCATCCACGGCGGCGCGCACATAATTATTCGCCCGGCGCGGGTCGCCGAACGGCGTGGGACGGTTGTCAATCGCGCCGTCATAAACCAGCGTGCCGTCGGCGGCGATGACAAAACAATGCGGCGTGGTTTTCATTTCGTAGAGATGGCCGATGACGCCGGTATGGTCATCAATCCAGGCGGTCGCGGCGATTTTTTCATCCGCCCATTCCTGACGCGCTTGTTCGGGCGTGCGGTAGCTGAAATTATTTTTGCCGACGGAATCCACGATCAGCCAGACGACGCCTTTGGCCGCCAAATCCTTTTGCAATTCCTGCATCGCGCCGCTCGCGTAATGGTTGTGGCAAAACGGACAGTCGGAATTGTAGGACTCGATGACTACAATTTTCCCCTTGTAGTCCGAGAGCTTGATAGTTTTGCCGTTGATGTCCGTGCCGGTGAAATCCGGCGCGGGCTTGCCGATTTCCACGGCGAAGGCGGAAGTGGCCAAAGTCAAAGCGGCGAGTAATGCGAATGTAGTTTTCATAATTTTTACGGTTTATTTCAAAATTTCAGTTCCCTCAAATGGCAATTTAGTCGTCTTCACGTCCACCAGCGGACCCAACTCATAAACATTAGTGTAGCCGTAAGTGGTAAGATTGACAAACGTGGAAATGTTCAGAGAAGCGCCGGGAGCTTTCGATGGAAAGGACACCGGGCTGCCGAGAAAATTATTATTACAATAAATCAGCACTTTGGTGTTTTTGGTCGGGATCATTTTGGCCAGCTCGTCGGCGGTAAAATCGGGAAGGCTCAAGTTCACGGCCCCTTGCAAATGTCGGAGTTTGAATTTTGCCGCGCTGCGAGCATCCAGCAGAACAATCCCCGGCTCGGCCATCGCCTGCAAAAACTGATGTTCCGTGAGTCGGCGCGATTCCCTGACGGCATTTGCTTGCCGCGCGTTCTCCAAAAACGCCGGATAATTGATCAGACGATTGGTGATCTGTTGCGCGATGCCCTCATGCGCCAGCAACAAAAGCGATATGCCAATGGCAAAGCTGGTTTTCATTTTGGTCAGATGTCATTTTAGACATCCGGTCTTGATAAATGTTCAATGTGCCGCGCGATCTAGCGCATCAAGGACGATTCCCGGTGTCAAAACTTCCGGCAAAACAATTGCGTCGGCGTCGGAATTTTTTGGATAAACCAAAACCAGCGGCACGCCGGCGCGCTGGAACCGGTTCAATTCCGCCGTGATGTTGTCCGGCGTGCGCGTGTAATCGCCGACGAACGCCACGGCGCCGATGGCTTTTAATTTTTGCCGCACGGACGGAATTTCAATGCTCGTTTTTTTATTCACCTGACAAGTGAGGCACCAATCGGCGGTGAAGTCCACAAGCACCGGTTTGCCGGCGGCGCGCGCAGCGGCGACGGCTTCGGGCGACCAGCGTTGCCAGTCAATGGCATCCGCCGATTCTTTAAGCGAACTGGTCGTGTCTGTTTCCAGCATCGCCGTGCGCCAGTCCAGTTCTTTTTCCAACGCAAACGCGTAGCCGCCAATCAGCAAAATTAAAACGATAATAATGGCTAGGATTTTGTGTTCGCGTCCGCGCTGAAAAAATTCTCCGAAAATCCACGCGGCAAACGCGACGACCACCAGAAAAACGCCGAGCCACAAAACATTTTTGCCGTAGCTGGCCGTTGCGATGTTGAACAGCCACACGACCGTCGCGAGCATCGGGAAGCCCATCGCGATCTTGAATTTTTCCATCCACGCGCCGGGCTTCGGCAAAAATTTCAACCACGCCGGATTCCAGCTCAACAAAACATACGGCGACGCGAGGCCGAGGCCGACGGTCAGAAAAATAAAAATGATGGTTCCGGCACTTTGCGAAAAAGCGAAGCCGAGCGCGGGCGCGAGAAACGGCGCGGTGCAAGGCGTGGCCAAAGTCGTGGCGAGCACACCGTTGAAAAATGCGCCGCTCGCGCCGTGCCGCGATGTCAGATTTCCGGCAGCGTCCAAAGTTTTTCCGCCGAGCGTGACTTCAAACACGCCGAACAGATTCAGCGCGACGAGCGTGACGAGCGTGGCGAGGCACACGATAAAAATCGGGCTGCCGAATTGCATGCCCCAGCCAGCTTGATGTCCGGCGGCTTTGACGCCGATGACGATGGCCGCGAGCACGAGAAACGACATCAGCACGCCGATGGCGTAAACGCCGCCGAGCGCGCGGACGCGACCCGGCGAACTTCTGGCCTCGCTGACGAAGCCGAGGATTTTCAGCGCGATGACCGGCAGCACGCACGGCATGATATTTAAAATCAATCCGCCGATGAAGGCGTAGAGCAGCATTTGCCAGAGTGACTGTGAAAGTGGTGCGGGCGTCTCGCCCACTGCAGGAACAGGCGGGATGCCTTTGCTATTTTCTGGCGAGGTTTGCGTGGTAATTATTTCACCGGCTGGAGCTTGGTCGCTGACCGGTAGTTTGACCTCGAACGTAATTTGCCTGTCGCCGCTCTCCATCACGATTACGCCGCTGATTTCTTTTGGCCAATCACCGGAATATTTTTTAACAAGTTTGCGTAAACGAAATCCAGAAGTCTTGCCAAAAAGATTTTCAGTGGCAGCTTGGATTTCAAAATTTTCACTCACGTCAGGAAAGAAATCTGCCGTGTCAATTATTATTCTTTCTCTCGTAATAATGGGAAAGCATTCGATAACCAATGGTCGTGTATCGCCATTGGTTTGTGTTCCCCACCAGGCATGCGCTGACCAATTATCTTCCGAAGATAATGGCAATGGGACTTTGCTTTTCCAATAATTAATTCCCTTTTCGATTATCCATTCAAGCCTGTGTCTGTCAGCAGGAGGTTGAATTTGATCGCTTACCACAAACGTGGTTTTGATATTCGCGCTGGCGGGAATGCAAACGTCATTGCATTCGAGCCACGAAACATTCGCTTTCAAATCAATCGGGCCGGCGGACAGATTGCTGGCCAGTGTCAACGGCACGATAAGCATCACTTCATCTTTGTAGCCATAAGTCGTGACTTCGGCGGGCGGAAGTTTTTTTGGCAGCGGCCATTGGATTTCGCCAGCAGTCACGCCAGGCGGCAAATCCCATTTGATCGTGGTGGCGATGCCGGAGTCGCCGGGATTTTTCCAGTAAGTGTGCCAGCCCACGTCCATCTTCAAATCCACGCCGGCCAGAATCGTGTCGCCGGGCTTGGCGGTGTCGGCGGACAAGAGCAGTTGCGCCTGCGTGTGCGCGGCGCGCGCCACCGCGACCGTCAACAAGTTCGCCAGCAGCAGCAGAAAGACGATTTTCAGGCGCATAAAACTATAAATGATACACCTCGCAACTTAATTTGACTCAATAATTTTTTCTGCGCGTGGCTTTCGGCGGTTGAGTGCCAGCGCAACCAGCGTAATAAAAACACAGCTCCAAGCGAACCAGTCGCCGTGCTGTTGATAAAATGTCGGAGCAATTTTTTCCGTGGTCGCGCGCAAAGGAATTTCCACCGTCAACGCGCCCGCCGCATATTCGCTGCCGGAACGGTCGCGCAAAATTTCGCGGATGCGGCCGTGCGTATCAATCCAGCCGGTCACGCCGTTGTTGGAGCAGCGGACGAGCGGCAAACCATTTTCCACCGCGCGAAAAACCGCGTTCGCCAGATGCTGCCATTGCTCCGCGCTGTCGCCGAACCAGCCGTCGTTCGAGAGGTTCACCAGAAAATCCGGGTCGTCTTTTGCCGCCGCGCGCGCGGTTTTGGGAAATACGTCTTCAAAACAAATTAAAGGCGCGGCGGTGAAATTTTCGCCGGCAAAAACCACCGGTTTGTCGCCGGGCGTCCAGCCGCCTTGGATCGGCGTCAGGTATTTTAGAAATGGCAGCCAGCGCGCCAGCGGAACGTATTCGCCAAAGATGACCAGATTCTGTTTGTGATAAACATCGGCCAAATGCCCGTCCTTATTGACGAAAAATGCGGCGTTGAAAAAGTTGGTTGCATCCGCATGAAACTCCGCGTCGTCACCATTGAAAATTATGGCGACGTGATTGGACTGTGCGAACTGGCTGATGACATCATAAACGCCGTCAAACATCGGCACGGCGGATTCCGGCCACACGAGCAAATCCGTGCCGTTGGTGATGGCACGCTGCGAACGCATGAGCAGTTCGGCAAAACGTTTTTCATCCTCGCCCGGCGACCAGATTAAAGTTTGCGGAATGCTCGGTTGAATGAGCGTGACGCGCAACGCCGGGCGTTCCGAAATGTCGGCGGCCGACCGGAAATCAAAATCAATTTTGAAAATGCCCGCGACAAACAGCAGCAGCACCGTGACCAGCGGCAGAACAATTTCCGCCTGCCAGACATGGCGCCTGGTGGGATTCAGAAAAATCATTTCCGCCGCCGAATACAGCGCGAGCGACAGCCACACGACGAGAAACGACACGCCATAAACGCCCGTTGTCGCCGCGATCTGGATGAGCGGAATCAGTTTGTATTGCGACGCGCCGAGGAAGCTCCACGGAAATCCGCTGAATAGCCAGCCGCGCAAAAATTCCAGCGCCACCCACGCCGCCGCGCCCGTGAGCGTCCAGCGCACACGGCCAATCCAAGGTGAAAGTTGAAAGCTAAAAGTTGAAATAAACCAGACCCACGTGCCGAAATACAATGCCACATAAGCTGATAACGCGAACCAGCCGAGAATCGGAAAACCGACCGCCGGCATCAGCAGTAACCAGTAAAGCGATGCGAGCCAGAAGGTGAGGCCGCCGACGTAGCCGACCCGAAAAGCCTCCGAGCCGGATTTGCCGCGTGCGGCAAATAGAAGCGATGCCGGCGCAACCCACGCGAAACCGGCGATGCTAAATTTTGGAAACGCGGCGGCCAACAGCAGTCCGGCGATGACAGCGACTAAATAACCGCTGCGCCAAAATAATTCCGTGCAAAAATTTCTTGCCACTTCCATTGCGGAATAATTTTCACAAAATGTCGCGCCGACTTTGGTGCAATTCGCCGCCTCGCGCAATACGCGCGCGCTGGCGTTGACGACCACGGCTTCGCGCGCACCACGCCACACGGCGAAGTCAGCGGACGAATTTCCGGCGTAATCAAAACTGCGCGCGCCGAATTTTTCCGTCAGCGCGCGAAGTTTGTTTTCGCTGCGCAGATTGATTTTACCATCGCTGGCGAGCACTTCATCAAACAAACCGACGTGAGTTGCGATTGGCTGCGCCATCTTCAAATCCGATGCGGTGGCAAGAATGATTTTGCGGCCGGAATTCTTTTCAGCGTGCAACCAAGCTAGAAATTTTTCGTGGTAGGGCAGGGTGGCGGGATCAACTTGAACGCGCGCGGCGAGCTTTTGTTTCAACATGGCGCGTCCGCACGTCCACCAAAACAGGATTTGAAAAATGGCGAGGGGATTGTGCCGCAGCAGGCGCGACAGCGATTCCCACATCATGTCGGTGCGGATGAGCGTGCCGTCGAGGTCAACGACCAGCGGGATGTTGGGAGTGTCAGCCATTCAGTGGTATATTTAGCCACAGATGAAATACAGATGAAACACGGATTTTTGAAAAACACTGCTTGCCGTTAAAATTTTTCGACGGCAAAAATTCAGTTATAAAAATAACTAAAAATTCTCATTGGAATGTGCAGATGTTTTAAGCAATCTCAAAACCAATTAGCCGCGATTACAAAATTTTGAGATGCCAGCGTCATGAAATCACATAACAAAAAAGTGCCGATAATGGGAATTTTTCTGGGCTTGGCACTAATTGCAACAGCGGCGACTTGTGCCGTTTGGCAATTCATGCCGGGAACCGGGGTTTTGGTTATTATTCTGTGTGGCTACGTCCTTTGCTTAATGGGATGTGCTGGATTAGGCAAAGCCAAGGGTTACACCGCCGGCCAGGGAATTCTCGTTGGAATAATATTTCCACTTCTGGTGCTGATCATGGCTGACCGGACAAAGATGTCCAAAGCTGACCGGGATCAGGTCGAGCGCGAAGAGGCCGAAGCATATCAGGGCAACCGGGCTGCCAAACGACGCCCACTGAACCGATCAAAAAAAGTTTTCGCGTGGTTATTTGGGCTTTTCTTTTTGGCTGTTGGCTTGGCCATAATCGTGGGCTATGAAATTTATTGGGCGCGGGTTGTCGTGCCGGAACGCAATGGCATGGCTGCGGCAATTTCAGTCAACACCGACAAACCAGATCCGCAAAATGACGGCAAGCTTATCTATGTCACCGGCGAACTGGCCGGGATTGAAAATCTCACCGACCCGGAATTTGGCGTGGCGGTGGATGCCTTGAGACTGCGCCGTCGCGTGTGGATGTATCAATGGGAACAAGGTAGCCTCCAAAGCCAGTCATCGTATGGCACGGAAGATTCCAAAGGCAACACCACCACTTATCTAAAAACCAGAACCTACAATTATTCAAAGAACTGGTTGGAACAACTTATTGATTCACGGTCATTTTACAACGCCGGACACGACAATCCAGCCACGATGGAAATTGCCGCCCGAACGGTTGACGCCACAAAAATAACCTTGGGTGTTTTTGCCATGACACCAGAACTGGTGGAACAAATAGATAACTTCCAAGCCGTGCCGGTGAGTGATAAAAATCTTTCCGCACTTTCAGAACCCATCCGAACCAAATCAAAGCTTTTTGACGGCGGGATTTATGTTGGCGCAAATGCCGACCAACCCGCCATCGGCGATTTGAAGATAAAATTTGAATCTGCACCGGCGGCAACTGTCTCTGTTATTGCCAAACAGGACGGAAACAATCTGTCGCCTTATGTCGTGGCAAAATCCGGTTCCATCGCACAACTGCGGGTCGGAACATTTTCGGTTCAAGAAATGACCAGCCAGTTTGCCAAAGATGAATTTCAAAGGCGCTTGCTGGTCTGGATATTTGGCGCTTTTATAATTCTGTTCGGCAGCATCATGATAGGAGTTGCCCGAAGACGATAAGGCTCGGAATCATTTTTTATTCCACCGTCACGCTTTTCGCCAGATTACGCGGCTTGTCCACGTCGCAGTCGCGCGCGACGGCGATGTGATACGCGAAGAGTTGCAGCGGCACGCTCGCTAGAATCGGATTCAGCAAGTCGAGCGTCGGCGGCAGATAAATCACGTCGTCCGCCACTTTCTTGATGCCTTTGTCGCCTTCGGTCGCGAGCGCGATGATCGGGCCTTGGCGCGCGCGAATCATCGCGAGGTTCGCCAAAGTTTTTTCATACATCGCGTCCTGCGGCACGAGAAAAACCGTCGGCGTGTTTTTGTCAATCAACGCGATCGGCCCGTGCTTCATTTCCGCCGCCGAATAACCCTCGGCGTGGATGTAGGAAATTTCTTTCAGTTTCAGCGCGCCTTCGAGCGCGATGGGAAACGTGTAGCCGCGTCCGAGAAAAAAGAAATCGTCCGCCTTCGCGTATTTCTTCGCGATTTTTTTTAACGCATCGTTTTGCGACAGAATTTTTTCAATCTGCTTCGGCAACGCTTCGAGTCCGTGCAAAACATCCAGCGCGCGTTTGGCGGACAAATTGCGCAATCGTCCGAGATGAACTGCGAGCAGCGTCAAAATCGCGATGGTCGAGACGAACGCCTTGGTTGAGGCGACGCCGATTTCCGGGCCGGCGTGCATATAAATGCCGCCGTCGGATTCGCGCGCGATGGTGCTGCCGACGACGTTGACGATGGCCAGCGCGCGATGGCCGCGACGTTTCGCCTCGCGCAACGCGGCGAGCGTGTCCGCCGTTTCGCCGGATTGCGAGAGCACGAGCAGCACGGTATTTTTTTCCAACGGCGCATTGCGGTAACAAAATTCGTGCGCGAACTCGACCTCGACCGGCAGTTGCGCGAGTTCCTCGATCAAATATTCGCCGACGAGTGCCGCATGCCAGCTCGTGCCGCTCGCCGCGATGACGATGCGATCAATGTTGCGCAATTCGGCGGCGGTCATGTTCAAGCCCCCGAACTTCGCCGTCGCGCCTTCAAAATCCAGGCGACCGCGCAGCGCGTTCAAAATGGTCTGCGGCTGCTCGTAAATTTCCTTGAGCATGAAGTGCGCGTGTTTGCCGCGCGCCGCGTCTTCCTGCGAAAATTCCAGATTGCTGATCTGCACGTTCGCCGTGTCGGTGCCGAGATTCAAAACGTCGAAGCGTTCCGGCGTGATCGTGGCGACGTCGTAGTCGTTGAGATAAACGACTTTTTTCGTGTGCGCGACGATGGCGTTGGCGTCGCTGGCGAGAAAATTTTCGTTTTTGCCGATGCCGATGATGAGCGGCGAACCGCGTCGCGCGCCGATAATTAAATCGGGAAAATCGGTGCAGATCACGGCAAGTCCGTAAGTGCCGATGACTTCGCGCAGCGCGTCAGTCACGGCGAGCGTTAAAGGATTCGCGTCGCTGGTTTTGCCGTTTTGGTCGCGGCGGCGCGCGTAATGTTCGCCGATCAAATGCGCGAGCACTTCGGTGTCGGTGTCGGACTTGAATTTGTGTCCGGCGCGAATCAGTTTTTGTTTCAGCGCGTCGTAGTTTTCGATGACGCCGTTGTGGACGACGGCGATTTTGCCGGAAGCGTCGAGGTGCGGATGGCAGTTGATGTCAGACGGAACGCCGTGCGTGGCCCAGCGCGTGTGCGCGATGCCGAGATTGCCGGCGGCGGGCTCGGCTTTCAGGACGCGCGCGATGCCGTCGTCAATCCGGCCTTTTTTCCGGCGCAACGAAAGCCCGGCGTGGTCCAAAATCGCGACGCCCGCGCTGTCATAGCCGCGATATTCCAGCCGCCGCAATCCTTCGAGCAGGATGGGCGAGGCTGATTTTTTTCCGACGTATCCAATGATGCCGCACATGATAAATTTTTAATTCTAAATTATTAATTTTGAATTCGCGTTCAAAATCCACTCCGCCATTTCTTTCAAACCGTCCACGGCAACGGCACGCGCCAGTTCACTTTTTGATTCGACTTCAAGTTGCGCGCCGTAACCAGTGCGGACGAGTATGCTCTTTTTCACGCCGGCATTCCAGCCGCATTCGAGATCAATCAATTTGTCGCCGACCATGAAGCTTTGCGCCAAATCCAAACCGAACTCGTCGCGCGCGTCGAACAAAAATTGCGGCGACGGCTTGCGTCCGCGGCTCGGCTGGTCCGGCGCTTCGGGTGCGATGTAAGTTTTTTCAAAATGGACGCCGGTGCGGGCAAATTCGCGGCTGACGCGTTCATTCACGCGCTCGGCGTCTGCCATCGTGAAATACCCGCGCCCGATGCCGGACTGATTTGTTACGACAAACAGCTTGAAGCCCGCGTCCGCCAATCTTTTCAGCGCCGTGCCCGCGCCGGGGAAAACTTCCACGTCGTCAGGTCGGCACAGATAATTTTTTTCCGCGATGAGCGTCCCGTCGCGGTCGAGAAAAATGGCCCGGTTCATTTTGCGGTCAAAGTGTGGGCTGATTGCGGCAAGAATGGAATTGAATTTTTTTGGGGAGGCGCGCAGGATGTGTTGTCCCAGCGGTCAGTAGCTTAACATTAGAAAAATCATGAGCATCAAAGGCAGACTCGGAATTTTGGTCGGCGGCGGGCCAGCGCCCGGACTCAACGGCGTTATCGCGGCGGCCACCATCGAAGGCATCAACCAGGGCTACGAGGTCATCGGCTTTCGCGACGGATTCAAACACATTTCCGCTGGCGACACGACGCAGATCAAGCCGCTGGCCATCCGCGACGTGCGCGACATTCATTTGAAGGGCGGCTCGATTCTTGGCACGGCGCGCACGAATCCGACGAAATCCGAGGAGCACATGAAAAATATTTTCACCGTGTTTCATAAACTCGGCATCACCGCGCTGGTTTCAATTGGCGGCGATGATACAGCTTTTTCCGCCAGCGTTGTCCGCAAACGCAGCAACGGCGACATAAAAGTCGCGCACGTTCCGAAGACGATTGACAACGATTTGCCGCTGCCCGGCACTGCGCCGACGTTTGGTTATGAAACTGCGCGTCATTACGGCGTGCAACTCGTGCGCAATTTGATGGAAGACGCGCGCACGACTTCGCGCTGGTATCTCATCATCAGCATGGGCCGCGCTGCGGGACATCTTGCGCTCGGCATTGGCAAGGCCGCCGCTGCGACGCTCTCCGTCATCTCCGAGGAATTTCGCGGACGCCCCGTCACGGTAGACGAAGTCTGCGACATCATCATCGGTTCCATCATCAAGCGCAAAGCCGACGGCTCGAATTTCGGCCTTGTCGTCCTTGCGGAAGGCTTGATCGAATCGCTCGGCGAAAAAGGTCTGCTCGCCGCGATGCCCGAAGGACAGCTTGAACGTTTCGGAAAAATTATTCGCGACGACCACGGCCATTTGCGCCTGGGTGAAATCGAATTTGGCCGCCTGATGAAAGAATTATTGAGCACGCGCCTCGAAAAACTCGGCATCAAAATGACGTTCATTGACAAAGATCTTGGTTACGAATTGCGCTGCGCCGACCCGATTCCCTTCGACGCCGAATACACGCGCGACCTCGGCTACGCCGCCGTGAAATTTCTGCTCTCGCCCGAATCAGACAAATACGGCGCGATCATCAGTTTCGTGGACGGCAAGATGAATCCGTTACCGTTTGAAGAAATGCTCGACCCGAAAACCGGCCGGATGCAAAACCGCAAAGTCAACGTGGACGGCGAAGCCTACGAGTGCGCCGTTGCCTACATGATCCGTCTTGAACGCGAAGATTTCGAGGACGCCAAACAGCTCGGCAAGCTCGCCGCCGTCGTCAAGATGACGCCCGAACTTTTCCGCGCGCGCTTCGGCTATCTGGTCGGTTTGAAGTAAAAAATTATTTTACGCAAACGGCGGTTGGAAATTTTCCTGCCGTCGTTTTTTCGTTTATGAAATCGAATCTTATAGGGTGTTTACCCCATTGCGCTTGACGGGCAGAGTGATCAGTCTAGAAACTTCTTATGGAAAACTGAAATTGCAAAAATGTCATATTTCATTTGCTTGGACACAGTGGCGCGTGCAGTCGGGTTGCGCTAAAATCCGTCATGTTCATCATTGGCCTCGGCACCGCCGTTCCGCCGCAACGCTACACCCAGCGCTATTCCTGGGACGCGTTGCAAAACTGGCCGCAGTTTCCGCAATTCAAGCCGCGTTCGCGCGCCATTCTCAAAAAAGTTCTCTGCGGCGACAACGGCATTGACGCGCGCCACCTCGCGCTCGACCCGCTCACCGAAGTTTTTGACCAGACGCCTGACGCGCTGCAAGCCCGCTTTGCCAAGCACGCGCCCGCGCTGGCGACCCAGGCCGCAAAACGCGCCTTGGAAAATGCAGATTGTTCCGCGAAGGAAATTGACGCCGTCCTCATCAGCACTTGCACCGGCTATTTGTGTCCCGGATTGACGAGCTACGTCAGCGAACAACTCGGCCTGCGCGAAAATATATTTGCGCTCGATTTGGTCGGGCAAGGCTGTGGCGCGGCTTTGCCAAATTTGCGGACCGCCGAATCCATTCTTGCCGCCGGACGCGCGAAAAAAGTTTTGTCCATCTGCGTCGAGGTTTGCAGCGCGGCCTTTTATCTCGACGACGATGCGGGCGTGCTCATCAGCGCGTGTTTGTTCGCCGACGGCGCGGGCGCGGCGGTTTTGTCAAGCGAACTGACGCAAAAAAACAAACGCCGCGTCGAATGGAAATTCACCGACTCGCGGCTTGTGACCGCCGAGCGCGACACACTGCGTTTCGGCCACAAAAACGGGATGCTGCGGAACATTTTGTCGCCGCAAGTCCCGCAAGTTGCCGGCAAAATCGCCGCGAAACTGTTTTCCGACTCGCTCGCTGCCGCCAAAATCAAACGCGAACAGATCACCGGCTGGATTTGGCACACCGGCGGACGCGATGTGATTTCTTCTTTGTGCGAAAATCTTAAGTTGAGCGAGGCCGACGTGCGCCACAGTTCCGCCGTCCTGCGCGAATTCGGCAACATCAGCAGCCCGACCGTTTATTTTGTTTTGCGAGCCGCGCTCAACGATTCCGTGCCGGATGGTTTGTGGTGGATGTCCGCGTTCGGCGCGGGCTTCAGTTGCCACGGCGCGATTTTGGAAGTGAGCAGCGCGTGAAACGAATCGTCCAGCCCGAAATCCTCGACGCGCTGCCGCCGGACGATCCGCGCGCGCTGCGTTCGCGCCGCGATTTGCGTCGCGTCAATGCGTGGATGGTCAACGCGGAAATTCTCGCAGCCGCGCTTCTCAAAGCGCGGTCGGAGTTCGCGTTTTCACAAATCACTGAGCTCGGCGCGGGCGATGGAAATTTTCTTTTGTCGGTCGCGCAAAAGATAAATTTGCCGGACGTCAAAGCAACTTTGCTTGACCGTCAAAAAAATGTGACGGCCGAGACGCTCGCGGCTTTTTCAAAACACGGCTGGCGCGCCGAAGCCGTCGTCGCCGATGTTTTTGACTGGCCGGGAAGTCCGGCGGAAGTTGTCGTCGCGAATCTTTTCCTGCATCATTTTGAAAACGGACGACTGACGGAACTGCTGCAAATTATTTCTACACGCGCAAAATTATTCATCGCCATCGAGCCGCGCCGCGCTCCATTGCCGCTGTTTTTCAGCCGGATGCTTTGGGCGATTGGCTGCAACGATGTCACGCGGCACGATGCAACCGTCAGCGTTCGCGCCGGATTTTTAGGCGAAGAAATTTCCGCGCACTGGCCGGACAAAAAAAATTGGCGACTGATCGAGCGTCGTGCCGGTTTCTTCAGCCATATTTTCATCGCGAGAAAAATTTCCTGAAATGGCCGCACCAAAACCAATTCAAATCATCGGCGGCGGACTCGCCGGATTGACGCTTGGCATCGCGCTGCGGAAAAGAGAAATTCCCGTGACAATTTTTGAAGCTGGAAATTACCCGCGCCATCGCGTCTGCGGCGAATTTGTGAGCGGACACGGACTAGAGATTATCAACGCGCTTGGCCTTAAGGACAAATTTCTTGATGCGGGCGCAATTGAGGCGCGTTCCTCGACTTTCTTTTCTGGCAAACCAGGATTGCCGGTGCGCCAACTGCCGTCGCCCGCGCTCTGTCTTTCGCGTTTCGTCATGGATAAACTGCTTGCGGACGAATTTCAAAACCTCGGCGGCGAATTGCGGGCTGGCGCGCGCTGGCAAGATGAATTGGGCGAGGGCATCGTGCACGCGAGCGGAAGAAAATCGCAACCCGTCGCCAACGGTTGGCGCTGGTTTGGTTTGAAAGCTCACGCGCGCAATGTTTTTCCCGTCGCCGATCTGGAGATGCACGTTTTTAAAAACGGCTACGTCGGCATCTGCAAACTAGCCGCTGGCGAAGTGAACGTCTGCGGCCTGTTCCGGCGAAACGGTTCTGAATCATCGCAGTCCCATGGATTCGATTTGCTGCGCGGAAATCCGGGAACTATTTTGCACGAACGGCTCGCGCACGCGGAGTTTGATGAAAAATCTTTTTGTTCCGTCGCCGGACTGTCGTTGAAGCCTCATCGCGCGTCGGAAAAATCCGAAGTTTGCATCGGCGACGCGCTCACGATGATCCCGCCGGTCACGGGCAACGGGATGTCGCTTGCGTTTGAATCGGCGCAACTCGCCGTGGAACCGCTGGCCGCTTTCAGTCGCGGCGAAATTGCTTGGAATGATGCGCGAGAAAAAATCGCACGCGCTTGCGACGAACAATTTTCACGCCGTCTGCGCTGGGCGAGTCGGCTGCAACAATTTTTACTTTCATCGTCGTTGCCGAACCCAATAAAGATTTTCGCCGCGCGCAGCGATTGGTTTTGGCAGTTTGCGTTTGAGCGCACGCGCTGAATTTGTAGAATTGGAAAAATGAAACCGCTGGCGGACTGCAAACTTTACACTTTCGTGGACACGACCTATCTGCATGGCCGCGCGCCTGAACTCGTCGCACAACAACTCTGCGATGGCGGCAGCGATTTGATCCAGTTGCGCGCCAAAAATTCTTCGCCCGATGAAATTCGGCGCATGGCGGAAAATATTTTGCCAGTCACACGCCGCGCAGACGTCGGCCTCGTCATCAACGACCGTCTGGAAATCGCGCGCGAACTCGGCGCGGAATTTTGCCATTTGGGACAGGAGGATTTTTTCGACGCGGGACACAAGCACGTTTCTGAATTCAAAATTAAAAATTCAAAATTAAAAATTGGTTTGTCCACACACGCGTCTGCGCAGGCGCAACGCGCGCTCGACGCTGGCGCGGATTACATCGCCATCGGCCCGGTGTTTGCGACGGGCACGAAGCCGACAGCGAAACCCGTGACGCTGGATTATGTCCGCTGGGCGGCGGCGAATGCAACCGTCCCGTGGTTCGCCATCGGCGGAATTAATGTGGAAAATCTCGGCGAAGTTCTCGCGGCGGGCGCAAAACGCGTGTGCGTCGTCTCGGCCATTCTCAACGCGTCGGACGTGACGAAAGCGTGCGCGGAATTTCGGCGGCTATTGGAATAATTTTTCGCGCTGCGCAAATGCAATCTGTCGGCGTGCAAGTTCGTCAAGGATTTGGGTCAGGAAACTTTGCTTTCTGTTAGTAACCGATCCATGAAGCGGATGCGGTCGGCGAGTGTTTTCATCACATGCGTGGCGAAGAAAGGATTCTGTTGGATGAGCCGCTGGAAACGGCGTTCGTCCAATTTGGCGAGGCTGGCGGCCGTGCTGGCCGTCACGGTGGCTGCACGCGGTGAATGGTCAATGAGCGCCATCTCGCCGATGATCGCACCGCGCGTCGCGTTCTCCACCAACTTGTCGCCGACCTGGACGGCCAGTGAGCCTTCAAGGAGGACATACATGGCGTCCGGCGCGTCACCGGCCTTGAAAAGAACTTCGCCGGGCGCGAGCCGCACCGGGTTGGTTTCGTGGGAAAATAAATCCGCAGGATTCATGGATGCCAAAATATGTTACGCTCCGATGACTGCAAGTTACAATTGGGTTACAAGCCGGCTTGTCCAGTGCGCGACGTTGAGCCATGAATTCAAGTCGCCGGACGTGATGAAGGCGTGCGCGGAATTTCGGCGAAGGTTGAAATGATTCTTTTCTGTTGTTGAAAACACCAGCGTTTGGTGAAAAAATTCAAACGTGTTTTGGGACACTCCTAAATTATCACTCGGCGAAGAGCAGAAAGAATGGATTGAAAAATCTTTTCAATGGCAATGAATGTTGGGCATTATTTCAAACAGAGTCTGAAATACCTTAACAAAGGTGGCCAGACTTCACTGCGACAACTCAAGAATCCGAACTAATCAGCACCGCACATCTTCAAAAATTCCTGCTCATCAATAATCTTCACGCCGAGTTTTTGCGCCTTGTCGAGTTTTGAACCGGCTTCTTCGCCGGCCACCACAAAATCCGTTTTCTGGCTCACGCTGCCGCTCACTTTGCCGCCGAGCGATTCGATCTTCGCCGCCGCTTCCTCGCGCTTCAGCGTCGGCAGCGTGCCGGTGAGGACAAAGGTTTTTCCGGCGAACGGCCCGGCCTTGGCGCGCGGTTGAAACAGTTCGGAGCGAAAATTCAACCCGGCGGCGCGCAACCGTTCGATGAGTTTTTGATTCCGCGCGTCGCCGTGCCAGTTCACGAGGCTTTGCGCGATGACTTCGCCGATGTCCTCGGCCTCGGCCAGTTGCTCCGCGTTCGCGGCGAAAATGTCGTCGAGCGTGGGGAAATGCCGCGCGAGCGATTTCGCCACGCCCGCGCCGACGTGCAAAATTCCGAGGCCGAAAATCAATCGCCACAGGTCGCGCGATTTGCTGGCGGCGAGGGCGTCGAGAAAATTGCGCGCGGATTTTTCCGCCATGCGTTCGAGATTCGCCACATCTTCCAGCTTGAGCGAATAGAGATCGGCCACGTCGCGGACGAGATTGTTTTTCACGAGTTGCGCCGCGAGGACTTCGCCGCCGCCTTCGATGTCCATCGCGCCGCGCGAACAAAAATGCTCGATGCGCCCGCGAATCTGCGCGGGGCAATCGGGATTCACGCAGCGCCAGACCGAGCCTTCCTCTTCGTCGCCGCCGATTTCCTTGGCGACTTTCGAGCCGCATTCAGGACAGGTTTTCGGGAAATTAAATTTCTTTTCGCCGCCGCCGCGTTTTTTCAAAACGACGTTGACGACGGCGGGGATGACTTCACCGGCTTTTTCAATCGTCACGGTGTCGCCGAGGCGGATGTCTTTTTCGCGGATGTAATCCTCGTTGTGCAGCGTGGCGCGACCGATGGTGCTGCCCGCGAGAAAAACCGGCTCGAGTTCGGCCACGGGCGTGAGCGCGCCGGTGCGCCCGACCTGAATCGTGATCGAATTTAATTTGGTCTCCGCCTGCTCCGGCGCGTATTTGTAGGCGATGGCCCAGCGCGGCGCCTTGGCGGTGAACCCGGCGCGTTCGCGTTGCGCGAAGGAATTCAACTTGATGACCGCGCCGTCGGTTTCGTAGGGAAATTTTTTGCGGATCTGGTCCAGCTCGTGGATCGCGGCGATCAATTCCTCCGTCGAATGGCAGTGCCAGATCTTTTCCGGCGTCTTGAAACCAAGTTTTTTCAGCCACGCGAGCAGTTCGGATTGGGAAGCTACGATTTGCGCGCCAAGTTCGGCGATTCCGTAAATCACCACGTCGAGCGGGCGCGTGGCGACGATTTTTGGATCGAGCTGCTTGAGCGAACCGGCGGCGGTGTTGCGCGGATTGCCGTAAAGTTCCTCGCCGGCAGCCTTGCGCTCGGCGTTCAATTTTTCAAAACCGGCGATGGGCATGAACACTTCGCCGCGAACTTCCAGAGGAGAAGGAATTTTGCCACCGAGGCGCAGAGACACAGGGTTTTCTTCAGATAAATCTTTTTCCTTTCTCTGTGCCTCTGTACCTCTGTGGCCAAATTTCAAACTTAACGGCACGCTGCGAATGGTTTTGAGATTCGCGGTGACATCGTCGCCTTCCGTGCCGTTGCCACGCGTCGCGCCGGTGACGAGCACACCGTTTTCGTAGCGCAGGCTGATGGCGACGCCGTCCACTTTCGGCTCGACGATCCAATCCAGTTTTTCACCGGGCAAAAGTTTTTCCAGGCGTTTGACGAAGTCGCGGATTTGTTCCTCGGAGTAAGTGTTATCGAGGCTCAACATCGGCACGGAATGCCGGACGGATTTGAACGCACTCAATGGCGAGCCGCCGACACGCTGGCTCGGCGAATCGGGCGCGGCGAGTCCGGGAAATTCTTTTTCGAGTTCGAGCAGTTCGTGATAAAGCCGGTCGTAATCGCGGTCGGAAATTTTCGGCGCGGCCTCGACATAATAGGCGTCGTCGTGCTTGCGAATTTCTTTAACAAGTTGCGCGTGGCGATTTTTGGCTTCGGCGTGCGTCACACGGAAATGATGAGCGCTGGCGCGGGAAAAGAAAATTCTTTTTGCGGCAGGCGCAACTTTATTAACTCTTCGCCGTTTTCAACAACGCTGCAATCAAACCATCCGTCGTATGCTCTTTCGCTTCGAGCGCGGGCTTGAGTCCCAAAGCAGTAATGGCTTTGCTCGTTTCGGGCCCGATGGACGCGAGTTTGAGCTGCGGAAATTGTTTCACCAATTTCGGTAAATCAAAACGGGCGTGAAAATGTTCCACCGTTGAACTGCTCGTGAATATCACCCAGTTCGCGCCTTCTTCAGCGAGCCGCGCCGCCGCGCCAGTGCGATCTTCGGTCTCGGCAATCGTGCGGTAAATCGCGATGTCGTCCACAATCGCACCTTCTTCCATGAGCGCGTCGGGCAAATCTTTATTCGCCGCCTCGGCGCGGAAGAGACACATCTTAACGTTCTCGATGTCCTGAAATTTTTTGAACTCGGCAACAATTTTTTTGCCGACGTATTCTTCGGGCTGCAAGTCCACCTGTAAGTGCAGCTCGCGCAATTTCGCCGCCGTCTTCGGGCCGACCGCCGCGATGCGCGCGCCGCCGAGGTCGCGCAAATCTTGAAAGCGTTTGAAGAATAAATCGAAGAACGCGGTCACGCCGTTCGCGCTGGTGAAGACGAGCCAATCGTAGGAATTAATTTCGAGCAGGGCGTCCACGATGGCCATTTTTTCCAGCGGCTCGGTGATTTTGATGGTCGGCACTTCGAGCACGTCCGCGCCGAGATTGGCGAGACGTTGTGCGAATGCACCCGCTTGTTCCGGGCGCCGCGTGACGACGATTCTTTTTCCGAACAACGGCAAGTTTTCAAACCAATTTAATTTGCCGCGCAACTTCACCACGTCGCCGACAATGATGATGGCGGGCGGCAAAAGTTTTTCTTTCTCTGCAAGCTTTGCAATCGTCGCGAGCGTGCCAGCAACAGATTTTTGTCGTCCCGTTGTGCCGCGATGCACGACGGCGACGGGCGTCTCAGGATTCATGCCGTGAGCAATGAGCGACTTTGTCCAGTCAGCGAGATTGTCCATGCCCATTAACACAACTTTGGTGCCGGGAATTTTCGCAATCTGTTCGTAACGCAACGCCGTGGGTGCGTCGGCGGTGTCGCTGTGGCCGGTGAAAACGGTGAAGCTGGAGCAATGTTCGCGATGCGTGAGCGGAATGCCGGCGTAGTTCGCCGCCGCGACGACGGACGAAACGCCGGGCACAACTTCAAACGAAATTTTTTCGGCGACGAGCGCTTCGGCTTCTTCGCCGCCGCGACCAAAAATAAACGGATCGCCACCTTTCAAGCGCACGACGATTTTTCCTGCGCGCGCGCGGGCGAGCATGAGTTCGGTGAGCTGTTCCTGCGAAAGACCGCCGTCGCGTTTGTGGTTGCCGCGCGCAATGATTTCGGCGGACGCCGGCGCGAGTCGGAGCAATTCGGGATTCACCAGCACATCGCTGATGACGACTTCGGCTTGGCGAAGTAATTCTGCGCCGCGCAACGTGAGCAAGCCCGCGCCGCCGGGTCCCGCGCCCACCAAATAAACTGTGCCTTTGGATTTCACGCGCCCAATTTATCGGAATGCGCGCGGCGGGCAATGCTGGAGGCGGGGAGAAATTATTTTTTAACCGCAAATGGATACGGATGAACACAGATATGCAAAAGCGAATTTTTTTATTTTTCAGCCAACCTAAAATAATTTCAAAAAAGTATTGCAATCAATTCGGCATTTGATAATTTCACCGCTCCTCGCCGCCCGTAAGGAACGCAGGACAGCATGTTTGTGAACCGATAACTGATTCCCAGCAGGGACAGGATTGATGGCTCGCTGACTTCAAAAAGTTGCTGAAAAAAAACTTTAGTTATTATGCCCGTTAAAACATTTAGACCACTGACGCCGTCCACGCGATACATCACGATCGCGGACTTCAGTGACATTACCAAGACGAAGCCGGAGAAGTCGCTTGTGGAAATCCGCAAGAAGACGGGCGGCCGCAATGCTTATGGTCGCGTCACGGCGCGCGGCATCGGCGGCGGTCACAAACAAAAAATCCGCCTCGTAGATTTCAAGCGCAATAAGCACGGCGTCGAGGCGACGGTCGCGGCGATTGAATATGATCCGATGCGTTCGGCTCGTCTCGCGCTCCTTGAATACAAAGACGGCGAGAAGCGTTATATCATCGCACCAGTCGGTGTGACGGTGGGTCGCATCATCTCCAGCGGGCCGACGGCTCCGCCGGAAGTGGGAAATTCTCTTCCGCTTAAAGCGATTCCGGTCAGCACGGCGATTCACAATTTGGAACTCCAGCCCGGTCGCGGCGGCCAGATGGTCCGCTCAGCGGGTGGCGCAGCGACTTTGATGTCGCGCGATCAAGGTTACGCGCAGATTCGTTTGCCTTCCGGCGAAATCCGTAAGATCAACGAAGAGTGCTACGCGACCATCGGTCAGGTCGGTAACACGGAACACGAAAATATTATTCTCGGTAAAGCTGGTCGCACACGTCATCGCGGTCATCGCGGTATCACGCGCGGTATGGCGCGTAACCCGGTTGACCATCCGAACGGTGGCGGTCAGGGTAAATCCAAGGGCGGCGGTGGCTGGCAGCAGCTCATGTCGCCGTGGGGCAAGGTGGCCAAAGGTGGAAAAACCCGCGCCAAATATAAACAATCTAACCGTTTCATTGTCGTGCAGCGCAATGGTCTGCCGATGAAAAATAAATAATTTATGGGACGCTCGATTAAAAAAGGCCCGTTTGTAGAAAATCATCTTCTGGAAAAAATCCAGAAGGCGAAAGCGGCCAATCAAAAGACGCCGATCAAGACCTGGTCACGCCGCTCGACGATCACGCCGGAATTTGTCGGCCTGACGTTCACCGTTCACAACGGAAAAGTTTTCAACCCGGTTTTCATCACGGAAAACATGGTTGGTCACAAGCTCGGGGAATTTTCACTCACGCGCACGTTCAAGAAACACGGCGCCCACACCGCGAAGGCGGAAGCCAAATAGTTTTTATGGAAGTTTTCGCAATCACCAAAAATATCCCGATGTCCGCGCAGAAAATGCGCGAAGTCGTGCGGCAGATCCAAGGATTGCCGGCTTTGCAGGCCGAACAGATTCTGGCCGTCGTGCCGCGCAAAGGTGCGCGCTTCGTCGCCAAGACGCTGCATTCAGCCATCGCGAACGCGGAGAACAACAACAAGTTGCGCCCCGAAACCTTGCGCATCAAGGAAGCGGTTGCCGGCACGGCGACGACTTTGAAACGCTTTCAGCCGAAGGCTCGCGGTTCCGCCGGCCCGATTCTGAAACGCCGTTGCCACATCAAAATCACTTTGTCCGACGAATAATATGGGTCAAAAAACCAATCCAATCGGCTTACGCGTCGCAGTCAACAAAGACTGGCGCTCGAAGTGGTATGCCGACAAGAAAGAATTCAGCAAGCTGCTCACGGAAGACCGTTTGATCCGCGACGTGCTCAAGAAGAAGCTCGAAGGTGCCTCGGTTCCGAAGATTTTAATCGAGCGTGCGACGAACCGCTGCCGCGTGACGATTTTGACCGCGCGCCCCGGTGTGGTCATCGGCCGCAAAGGTTCGGAGATTGACAAGCTCAAGGAAGAATTGAGCAAGCTGACCGGCAAGGAAGTTTACGTGGACATCGTCGAAGTCAAGCAACCGGAGCTCGACGCGCAGTTGTGCGCGGAGAACATCGCGTTGCAGCTCGAACGCCGTGTGTCGTTCCGCCGCGCGATGAAGAAGGCGCTGCAGACGGCGAAAGATTTCGGTGCGGAAGGTATCAAGATTCGTGCCGGCGGTCGTCTCGGTGGTGCTGAATTGGCGCGCGTCGAAATGTATCACTGGGGTCGCGTTCCGCTGCACACGCTCCGCGCGAACATTGATTACGGCTTCGCGGAAGCGAAGACGGTTTACGGCAAGCTCGGCATCAAGTGCTGGATTTGCAAGGGCGAAAACAAACCGCAGCGTAAAGAAGTGAAGGCCGAAGCGCCTGTCGCCAGTTAATTTTTAGAAGATTTTTTGTTATGGCAATGCAACCGGCAAAAGTAAAGTTTCGCAAAATGCACCGTGGCAGTCGCACGGGGCTGGCGACGAGCGGCAACACTGTTGCCTTCGGCGAATACGGCCTGATGGCGCTCGAACGTTGCTGGATGGACGGCAAGCAGCTTGAATCCTGCCGCGTCGCGATCACCCGCCACATGAAGCGCAAAGGTAAGATGTGGATTCGCGTGTTCCCCCAGAAATCTTATACGAAAAAGCCGCTCGAAACCCGAATGGGTAAGGGCAAGGCGCCACTCGAAGGCTGGGTGGCGGTCATTCGTCCGGCGAATATTTTGTTTGAAGTGGACGGCATCACGGAAGCGGAAGCGCGCGAATCCATGCGCCTCGCGGCGACGAAATTGCCGATTAAAACCAAGTTTATTTCGCGCCATCATCACGTCAGTTGAGTTTATGAAATTTTCCGACACGAAAATCAAAGATGCCACGCTGGTGGAGCTGGCGGCCCTCGGTCGCGACCTCCGGCACGAAATCTTCAACCTGCGCCTGCAACAAGCGAGCGCACAGTTGGAAAAACCCGCGCGCCTGCGCACGCTGCGCAAGGACATCGCCCGCGTTGAGACGCGCATGTCGGCATTGCGAAACCAGGCGGCGAAACCGGCGGCGAAATAATTTTGTATGGCTGAATCAACGAACATTGTGACGGCGACCGGCAAGCGCAAACAGCGCGTCGGTGAAGTTGTCTCGAACAAGATGACGAAGACGATTGTGGTACGCGTGGAACGCCGTTTCCCGCACCCGCAATTCAAGAAGATTGTGACGTCCTACAAGAAGTTTTACGCGCACGATGAAAAGTCCGAGGCGAAGCCGGGCGACACGGTGCGCATTGAGGAATCGCGTCCGCTGTCCAAGTTGAAACGCTGGACGCTCGTGGAAGTGGTGGAACGCGGCGAGAACGTAACACCCGTCGCGGCTTAATTTTTAATTTTATGTTGCAAGTTCGATCTAGTTTGGATGTGGCAGACAACACCGGTGCCAAGATTGCTTGGAACATCGGCGTGCTTGGTCGCAACCAGCGTTACGCCGGCATTGGCGACGTCATCAAGGTTCACATCAAGGAAGCCGCGCCCGATGGCTCGGTGAAAAAAGGCGAAGTGCATGACGCCGTGGTCGTCCGCACGCGCCACATCATTGCGCGCGCCGACGGTTCGGTGCTGCGCTTCGACAGCAACGCCTGCGTCATCATTGACAAGGAATTGAATCCGAAGGGCACGCGCATTTTCGGCCCGGTCGCCCGCGAACTGCGCGAAAAAAAGTTCATGAAGATCATTTCACTCGCGCCGGAGGTCATTTGATTATGTCAAAATTTCACGTCAAAAAAGGCGACCAAGTCACGGTCATCGCCGGCAAAGAAAAAGGCAAGAGCGGCAAGATCATCCACGTGCAGACCGACAAGCAACGGGTCATTGTGGAAGGTTTGCAGATGATCAAGAAGCATGTCAAAAAGAGCCAGCAGAATCCGAACGGCGCGATTCTCGATCGCGAAGGTTCGATTCACATCTCGAATGTGAAAAAAGCGGAGGCAGCGACCGCGTAAATAAATTTTCACGGCAACATCCGTGAGTTGAAAAATGAAAGCCAGACTTTACAAAAAATACACCGACGAAGTGGTGCCGGCGCTTAAGACAAAGCACAACTTCGCGAACGTTCACCAGATTCCGAAGTTCGTGAAAATCGTCGTCAACATGGGCATCAACGCGTCCCTCGAAAAAGGCGCGCTGGAAGATGCTTCAAAAGATTTGACGCAGTTGACCGGTCGCAAGCCCGTCATCAGCCGTTCCAAAAAGGACGTCGCCAATTTCAAACTCCGTAAAAATCAGGCGATCGGCTGCCGCGTGACGCTTCGCGGCGACGCGATGTATGAATTTTACGACCGTCTCGTTGCGACCGCGCTGCCGCGCATCCGCGATTTCCGTGGTTTGTCGCCGCGCAAATTTGACGGTCGCGGCAACTACACGTTCGGCGTGCCGGACCAGACCATTTTCCCGGAAATCGAACTGGAAAAAATCAAACGCCAGCAAGGCATGGACATCACGATTGTGACGACCGCCGGCAAAAATGATCTGGCACTCGACCTGTTGAAACTGATGGGTTTTCCGTTTGCAGAAAAATAATTTGTTATGGCCAAGAAAGCATGGATTGAGCGGAACAACCGCAAAAAAGAAACGGTGAAGAAATACGCCGCGCTGCGCGCCGAATTGAAGGCGAAACGCGACTACGCTGGTCTGGCGAAGTTGCCGCGCGACGCCAGCCCGACGCGCGTGGTGAATCGCTGCGCGTTCAGCGGTCGTCGCCGTGGTTATTGGCGCAAGTTTGGTGTTTCGCGTTTGACGTTCCGCGAGGCGGCGTTGAATGGATTAATTCCCGGCGTGACGAAGGCGAGTTGGTAAAAATTTGTTCGTGCTGGCTGTCGGTTTCGCAATCAAGCGGAAGCCGAAACGCAGGATGAAAGTTAAAAAGTAAATATGAGCGATCCGATTTCTGACATGTTGACGCGCATCCGCAACGCGGGTGCGGCGCAATTGCCCGTTGTGAAACTGCCGCATTCCCGCATCAAGGAAAGCGTGGCCAAGTTGCTGAAACAGCAGGGTTATGTCGCCGACGTTTCGGTTGAAGGCGATGTCAAGAAGACCATCACGATTGGCTTGAAATTTAACGGTAAGAAGAGCGTCATTGAAGGCCTCAAGCGCGTGAGCAAACCCGGTTTGCGCCGCTATGTCGGCGCGCTGGAAATTCCGCGCGTGCGTGGCGGACTCGGCGTGGCGATTGTCTCGACCTCGGAAGGTCTGTTGACCGACCAGCAGGCGCGCAAGAAAAACCTCGGCGGAGAATTGCTCTGCTACATCTGGTAATAATTTTATGTCTCGTATTGGAAAACAACCGATTGCCATTCCCGCCAAGGTCAAGGTGGATGTGAAAGGGCAAAAAGTTTCTGTCGAAGGACCGAAGGGCAAGCTCGCGTGGGAACTTCCCGCGCGCACGAGTCTCAAAGTTGAAGGCGATAAAATCGTTGTCAGCCGCGCCGGTGAAGACGCGCAGGCGAAGGCGTTGCACGGTTTGAGCCGCGCTCTCGTCAACAACATGGTCAAAGGCGTCGCTGAAGGTTTCGTCAAAAAACTGGAAATCCAGGGCGTCGGTTTCAAGGCTGCCGTCACGGGCAAGGTTGTCAACCTCTCGCTCGGCTATTCGCATCCGATCAATTACACCATTCCTGACCAGATCAAAGTTACGGTCGAGGAAAATACGAAGCTCACGATTGAAGGCCCGGACAAGATGATTGTCGGCAAGGTCGCTTCGGAAATCCGCGCTTACTATCCGCCGGAACCTTACAAGGGCAAAGGTGTCCGTTACGCCGGCGAACACGTCGTGCGCAAGGAAGGCAAGACAGTCCAATAACAATTTTAGTTCACGGCCTAATCCGTGAACCCACTGAGATGAGAACTGAAAAAAAATTAAAGTTGAAGCAGCTGCGCCACTGGCGCATTCGCAAAGTGGTTAGCGGCACGTCGGAACGTCCGCGCATGAGCGTCCGCTTCACGAACGAAAACATCCACGTCCAGTTCATTGACGATGTGGCTGGCAAGACGCTGGCCGCGACCTCGACGGTGGGCAAGGGCGAGGCGAAAGCATTGTCCGCCAACGTGGAAGGCGCGAAAAAAGTTGGCACAATCGCGGCGAAGGCGGCGATTGACAAGGGCATCTCGGCGGTCGTTTTCGACCGTGGTGGCACGCGTTATCATGGCAAGATCAAGGCGCTGGCCGATGCCGCGCGCGAAGCGGGATTGAAATTTTAACCTGAACCGGAGAATTTATTGTGGCTGAAAACGAAAACATTCCAGAAGTTCCCGCCGCCGCTCCCGAAGCGGTGAAACCGCCCTCTGAATCCCGCGGTGGACGCGGTGGGTTTGGCGGACGTGGCGGTCAGGGCGGACGTGGCGGTGGCCGTGGCCGTCGCCCGTCAGATGTCGGTGAAAATGCTTTTGCTAAAGGTGGCGAAGAGATGGTCGAGAAAGTGGTTTTCATCAACCGCTCATCTAAAGTTGTCAAGGGTGGACGCCGCTTCAAGTTCAGCGCGCTTGTCGTCGTTGGCGACAAGAAGGGCAAAGTCGGCATCGCGCTCGGCAAGGCGGCGGAAGTCGCGGACGCCATCAAGCGTGGCGGCGAACTCGCCCGTAGCAAAATGGTTTCGGTCTCGTTGAAAGACGTGACCATTCCGCACGAAGTTTATTCCTGCTACGGCGGCGCGAAAATTTTGCTGCGCCCGGCCTCGCCCGGAACTGGCATTATCGCCGGCAAGACGGTTCGTTCCGTTTTGGAATCTGCCGGCATCAAGGACATTTTGACAAAATCACTTGGCTCGAAAAACGCCGCAAACGTCGTGAAAGCGACCTTGAATGGTCTGTTGAGCCTTCGCACCCGCGAGCAGATTTATACCTCGCGCGGTTTGGAAATCAAAAAAATTTCCACCCCGAAAGCGCCCGAAGCGATTGCCGCCTGATAAATAATTTTTATGCGACTGCACAATCTTAAACCCCGTCCCGGCGCGAAGCACCGCACCAAGCGGCTCGGCCAAGGCGAATCTAGCGGCCACGGCAAAACGGCCGGTCGTGGTGGCAAAGGCCAGACCGCGCGTTCCGGCAGCTCCATCCGTATCGGTTTCGAAGGCGGCCAGATGCCGCTCATTCGCCGCATCCCCAAGCGCGGTTTCAACAACGCCCGCTTCACGACGGCTTACAGTCCGGTGAATGTCGGCGACTTGAACCAGTTTGAAGACGGCGCACGCGTGGATGAAACCGCTTTGCGTTCCGTTGGTCTGGCCAATGGCCCGAAGCTCGGCGTGAAAATTCTTGGCTCCGGCGAACTCACCAAAAAACTGGTCGTGGTCGTCAGCGCCATCAGTGCCTCGGCGAAAACGAAGATCGAAGCCAAGGGCGGCTCGGTGGAACTCATCGCCAAAAAATCTGCGGCTCCGGCCAAGAAATAATCCGGCTGACGAATGTTCCGTTCGATTTACAATACACTCCTGAATTGCTTCAAGATTCCGGAACTGAAATCCCGGATTTTCTTCACGCTCGGCATTCTGGCGGTCGCCCGTCTGCTGGCTTATGTGCGCGTTCCTGGTTTGAACGGCACTGCCTTGTCTCATTTTTTTGCGACCAAGGGCGATGGCGGTTTGTTGGGGATGTATAACACGTTCGCTGGCGGTGCCTATGGAAATTGTGCCATCGGTTCACTGGGCATCATGCCCTATATCAGCGCGACCATCATCATCCAGTTGCTTACGGCCGTTGTGCCGCGCTTGAGCAAGCTGGCGCGTGAAGAAGGTGGCCGCACCCAGATTATCAAATACGGGCGCTACCTCACGGTGTTGTTGTGCATCGGGCAGGGAATTTACTTTGCGAAGAGTTGGCTGCATCCCGAATCTATGTTTTCAGGTCTGGGCGACAAGCTGGTGCTGATTGACAACCATTTTGCCTATTACTTCGTGGCCGTGACGGTCATGACCGCCGGCACGATGGTATTGATGTGGATGGGCGAGCAAATCACGGAACGTGGCATCGGCAATGGTGTGTCGCTGATAATTACGATTGGTATTTTGTCACGGTTGCCGCGCGCGGTGCGGGCGTTGATTGATATGTTTCATCCGGCGGGCGGAGTTGAATCTAATTATCATATAGAAACTACAGGCGTGATGCTTTTGGCTCTGTTGATTCTTGTGGTGGGCGGCGTCATCGCCATCACGCAGGCGCAGCGGAAAATTCCGGTGCAATACGCCCAGCGCGCGGTTGGACGCAAAATGTATGCGGGCGGAACGTCCTTTATGCCGCTGCGTGTAAACTACGCGGGGGTGATGCCAATTATTTTTGCGTCGTCCATTTTGATGTTTCCACAGCCGGTCTGTTCTTGGATTGCCACCACATTCACCAAGACACCCTTCATCGCCGAGAACTTTCGCGCCTTGGCGTTGTCATTGAATCCCGGCTCCTGGCTTTATATGGTGATTTACGCGGTGATGATTTTATTCTTTTCGTATTTCTGGGTGGCGACGCAGTTCAATGAAATCCAGATCGCCGACGACCTGAAGAAAAACGGCGGCTACATTCCCGGCGTGCGTCCGGGTCAGGGCACGAGCGATTATCTGCATCACGCCATGAGCCGCATCACTTTGGCGGGCGCAATTTTTCTGACGATTATCGCCACCATTCCGATTATTTTGGGCAAGCAATTGCAGATTCCGCCGGATGTGAGCAGTTTTTTTGGCGGCACGAGTGTTTTGATTTCGGTCGGCGTTTTGCTCGACACAATGCGCCAGGTGGAATCGCATTTGATGATGCGGCACTACGACGGATTCCTGAAAAAAGGCAAAATTCGCGGCCGTTTCTAAAATTTTGTGGCCGGAATAAAGCTCAAGTCAGCGGACGATTTGAAATGGATGCGTCCGGCTTGTCTGGTGGCGGGAAAAGTTTTGGACGAGATTGCGGCGTTTATCCAGCCCGGCGTGACGACGCGACAGATTGACAATTTTGCAGCGGAACGGATTCGGAGTTACGATGCGAAAAGCGCGTTTCTCGGCTATCGAAAATTTCCGTGCCACACTTGTTTGTCGGTGAACGACGAAGTGGTGCATGGCATCGCGTCGGATCGCGAGTTGAAATTTGGCGACATCGTCAGCATTGATGTCGGCGTGAGTCACAAGGGTTTTATCGGGGACACGGCGCGGACGGTGGCGGTGGGCGGCTGCGGCGTCGCGGCGCAACGGTTGCTGGACGTGACGGAGCAGTCGCTCTACTTGGGCATCGCGCAGGCGAAGCCGGGTAATCGCGTGCTGGATATTTCGCTGGCGGTTCAGCGGTATGTCGAGCAAAACGGATTTAGCGTGGTGCGCGAATTTGTCGGTCACGGAGTCGGGCGCACGATGCACGAAGAGCCGCAGGTGCCGAATTTTGACGAGGGTAAGAAAAACTCGCCGAAGTTGAAGCCGGGCATGACGATCGCAATCGAACCGATGGTGAACATTGGTCGCGCGGACGTAAAAATACTGAAAGACGGCTGGACAGTAGTGACGCAAGATGGTTCACTATCTGCCCATTTTGAGCATACCGTTTTGATAACAGACGGTGAGCCGGAGATTTTGACATGGGCGAAGATGCGTTCCGCGTTGAAGCCCGCGTGATTGCAGCGCTGCCGAACGGCACGTTTTGCGCGGAGTTGAAAAACGGCCATCGCCTGACGGCGTTTGTGAGCCGGCGCGATGAGAAGATTTTTGCCGGCTTGAAGGCCGGCGACGAAGTGAAGTTGAAATTGACGCCTTACGACTTGAGCGTGGGGCAGATAATGGTTGAAACAAAAATAATTTAAGCATGAAAGTCAGAGCGTCAGTTAAAAAATTGTGTGAGCATTGCAAAATCGTGAAGCGCCGCGGCGTGATCCGCGTCATCTGCACGAACAAACGCCACAAACAACGTCAAGGTTAATTAAAAATTTATGGCACGCATCATTGGTGTAGAAATTCCGCCCGGCAAGCGCATTGATATCGCGCTCCGATACATTTACGGCATCGGCCCCGTCAACGCGAAGGTCATTCTCGAACGCGCGAACATTGACCCGTCCATCCGCGCGAAGGATTTGACCGAGGCGCAGCTCTCGCAGATCGTGCACGCGATCCAAGAGGGCAAATATGTCATCGAAGGCGATTTGCGCCGCGAACTCGGCATGAACCTCAAACGTCTGCAGGGCATCAAGTGCTATCGTGGCATCCGCCACATGCGCAGCCTGCCCGTCCGCGGCCAGCGCACGCAGACCAACGCCCGCACGCGCAAAGGTCCGCGCAAGACGGTCGGTGTTCAACGCAATCCGACGGCCAAAGCTGGTATCCATTAATAACTAAATTTTGATATGTCCGAAGAAAAGAAAAAACCAGCCGCGCCGAAGAAGGAAAAAGAATTGAAGCCTGTTGCTGCCGCCGACGCCACTGCGCCGGCTGCGAAGCCGGCGAAGAAAGCCGCGCCCGCCGCCGAAGTTGCGGCTGCACCCCCTGAACCGGTCGCGATTGCCGTGCCGACGGCTGCCGATTTGCTTGGTGAAGATCCGAACGCCAAGAAGGTCGTCAAGGCCAAGCATGCGAAGAACATCTCCACGGGCATTGCGAACATTCTCGCAACGTTCAACAACACGCAAGTCACCATCACCGATATGCAGGGCAACCTCATCGGCTGGTCTGCCGCCGGTCGCGTTGGCTTCAAAGGCTCGCGCAAAAGCTCGGCTTACGCCGCGCAGATGGTCGCGCAGGACGCCGCCCGCCAAGCGATGGCGCACGGCATGAAGGAAGTTGAAATTCGCGTGAAGGGTCCCGGCTCCGGTCGTGAATCTGCCATCCGCGCGCTGCAAGCCATCGGCTTGGAAATTTCCACGATCAAAGACGTGACGCCCGTTCCGCACAACGGTTGCCGCCCGCGCAAGAAACGCCGCGTGTAAAAAAACTTTTCACTCATCACTCGTAACTAATTTTATGGCTCGTTATACAGGTCCCCGCGTCCGCATCAGCCGCCGTTTCGGTATTCCGATTTTCGGCCCGACGAAATATCTTGAACGCCGCAACTATGGTCCCGGCGTCCACGGCCCGAAGTCGCGCCGCAAAACCACCGAATATGGTGAAGGTCTCAATGAGAAGCAGAAGCTCCGTTATTACTACGGCCTGATGGAGAAGCAATTTCGCGGCGTCTATGAAAAAGCGAAAAATCGCCGTGGCGTCACGGGCGAAACGATGCTGCAAATTCTCGAAACCCGTTTGGACAACGTCGTGTTCCACCTTGGTTTCGGCAACACCCGCGCTGCGGCGCGCCAGATGGTGAATCACGGTCACATCACCGTCAACGGTCGCAAGGCGGCCATCGCGTCCTTCGCTTTGAAAGTGAACGACGTCATCGTGGTCAAGAACCACAACGTGTCGCGCCAGCTCGCGACGAAGAATTTGGAAGTTTCCGCGAGCCGCGCGGTGCCGGATTGGTTGTCTTTGGACAAAGAAGGTTTCAAAGGCACGGTCATGCGCATCCCGACTCGTGACGAAATCCAACCGATCGCCAACGAGCAGGCCGTCGTCGAATTTTATTCCCGCTAACCAGTAAACCAAAAAGACAATTACACGGGCGGTTCCGGCCGGGAATAAATTGAGCCGGACTCGCCAGATTAAAATTGTCGAAAGGAAAATATGCCAGTTCGTTTAGGACGTTTCGAAATGCCCAAGCGGTTGCAGAAGGATGAAGCCTCTGCCACCGAAACCTACGCCAAGTTTGTCGCCGACCCGTTTGAAACCGGTTACGGCCACACCATCGGCAACTCGCTTCGCCGCGTGTTGCTCTCCTCGCTCGAAGGCGCGGCCATCACCTCCGTAAAAGTGGACGGCGCGCAGCATGAATTTGCCGTGATCGAAGGCGTTGCCGAAGACGTCACCGACATCGTTTTGAATTTGAAGAAGGTCAAATTCAAAGCCCACACCCGCGAAGAGCAGACGCTTTTGCTCTCCGTCAACAAAGACGGCGCCGTTACGGCCGCCGACATCCAGACCAACCAGAATGTTGAGCTCGTGAATCCCACGGCGCACATCTGCACGCTGGACAAGAAGAAAAAATTTGAGATGGAGCTGACGGTCAAAGTTGGCCGCGGTTTCTGCCCGAGCGACGAAAACAAAAAGCCTGGTCAGGCAATCGGCATTGTGGCGATTGATTCGATTTTCTCGCCGGTGACCCGCGTGCGTTACGCGGTCGAAGCCGCGCGCGTCGGCAACCGCACGGACTACGACCGTCTGGTTCTGGAAATCTGGACGGACGGACGCATCACGCCCGACGACGCGCTTACGCAGGCGTCCGCGATTCTGGCGCATCACCTCGACGTGTTTGTCGGCTATGACAAGAACGCGGTGGAATTTGAAGAAGCGGCGGACAAGCAGGACGACGAGAAGTCCAAGCTCAAGAAATTGTTGAACATGAGCGTCAACGAAATCGAATTGAGCGTCCGCGCCGCGAACTGCCTGAACAACGCGAACATCACCACCGTCGGCCAGCTCGCGCTGAAGACCGAGCAGGAGATGCTCAAGTATCGCAACTTCGGCAAGAAATCGCTCAACGAAATCAAAGACAAACTGACGTCGCTCAACCTCTCGCTCGGCATGAATTTCGAGCCGGGACTGGTGGACGCGCCGAAGGAAGAAGCCGCCAAAACGGAATAAGGATTTGCCATGAGACATTTGAAGCGCACGGCCAAACTGGGCCGCACCTCGGAACATCGCAACGCGATGCTCGCCAACCTCGTTTGCAGCCTGATAGAACACAAGCGCGTGACGACCTCTCTGGCCAAGGCCAAGGCCGCCCGTTCCGTCGCCGAAAAAATGGTCACGCTCGGCAAGAAAGGCACGATCCAGCATCGCCGCCTCGCCGTCGCCCGTTTGCATCAGGAAAAGGCCGCGAAGACATTGTTCACGGAAATCGCGCCGGCGTTCAAAGATCGCCGCAGCGGTTACACCCGTATCATCAAGCTCGGCCAGCGCAACGGTGACGCCTCGCAGAGCGCGATTTTGGAATGGGTGGACACCATCGCCCCGACCGCCGCGCCCGAAGCTCCCGCTGCGGAAGCGAAGCCGGAAGAAAAGAAGTAAACTGATTTACGAAACACCAAGCCCGCTCGATTGAGCGGGCTTTTTTGTTTTAAGAAATTGTGGAGCCTATGTTCTTGTTAGGCGACAGGTTTTCTTGGACAAAATAATGCATAAATAAACCCACCAATGCTTCCCCAAAATATCATATCTAACAAAACTGCAAACTGGTCTAAAATAGGAATTACACCAAAGGGCAGTAGAACCACATTAAAACATAAATCCAAAATCTGAGACTTGGCAGTTGGTGGGTCAAAAGCACTCCAGTTATGGAACTGCAACTTAAACATCACGCAAATCAGAGTGAAATATAAAAGTGCCACAAGAAAACCAAACAGTGCAGAGAAAATCTTCTGGCGAAGCGAAAGCTTGCGCTTCGGATTCTTTCGGACTACCTCTTCAAGTTTCATAAACCAGATGCGTAATGCGCATAATTGATAATAGATGGCAGGTTATTCCGCTATCATTTTTAACCGTCGGCTGATGGCTGATTTGTTTTCAGTGCAGCAGAAAAATTAGGAACAGCGAAATTAAAATCACAGCCGTAAGCCACCAAACCCAATGCAGTCCGCGCGGTTTCGGATTGCGGAAACCAAATTCTTCCTGCACGAAATGCGCGTAGTCAAAATTCTCGTCGGGAATTCCCAGATTGTCGGCGTGGGCGGAATCCGACCAGCCAGTCGATTCATCCGCGCCGCATTCGGGACAGGCCTTCGCGTTGCGCGGCACGATGGCGCCGCAGTTGGGACAAACTTCGGGAGGCATTTTTGAATGATGAATTATGAAGTATGAAAGATGAAGTCCAGAAGCTGCGGCAAGTTTGTTTCATCATTCTGCATTCATACTTCATCATTTGCTGTTTCACCCCGCCGCGCTCGCGTATTCCTCGTCCGTGCGCAGGTCGAGTCCCATCAAAACGTAGTCATGCGTGATGGCGGTCATATCCTTGACGTAATCTTCGAGGCGCACGAGTTCGTTGAAGCCAAACATCGCGAACATCTTCATCGCGGCCTCCTGTTCGGCGATGAAGGTGGCCTCGACGCGTTCGAGGCCGGCGCCGCGGGCGATGTCGAGGATTTCCTTGATGAGCGTCGTCGCCAGCCCGCGCCCGCGAAATTTCGGATGCACCAGCACGCTCACGCGGCCGATGTGCCGTTTCCAGCCGCCGAGCCGCTGGTGCAGCGTCGCGACGCCGACAATTTTTTTGTCAATCACGCCGAGCAGCGGCAGGTTGCGGCCGATATCCATTTTCCGGCACCACTCGCGGATGATCTTGATGTCCTGCACGCGATGCTTGATGAACATCCGTTCGCTTTCGGGGATGTCGAGAAAAAGCTGGTGGAATTCTTTTTCGTCCGTCGGCTGCAACGGGCGCAGCACCGCCGGTTTGCCGTCGCGGAGCTTGATTTTCTTGGGAAATCTCTGCAGTTCGAGTTCAATCGTGAATGACATAGGTTCCTTTCTTGGCCGCACTCTGCGCCTATCGCCGCCGTCCTGCAATAAAAAATTTCAGCCGAACGCCGATTCGCCGGCGATGCCCGTGGCCGGCCGTTGCGAACTCAATTTCACCTCCGCCGGGTCGAGGCTCCAGAGTGCCGCGAGCCGCGGGATTTTTTCAAAATTCATCTCCGCGTCGAGCATCGTCGTCGTGGGTTCGCCATAGCCGGACAATTTCATGTCCACCTTGATTTCCGGCAGCGTCTTGACGCCCTGATTCCACACCGTCTCGCCCGTCCACGCGTAGGCGCGTGTCACGCAGGCGTCGTCCAGCCGCGCCCAGGCGTGATGATGAAACAGCCGGTTCGCGTAAAAATACTGCACATGGCCGAGCTGCCGGCTCAGCGCCGTGAGAAATAGAAACGTCGCATCCACGTCGTCCGTCGGGTTCGGCAGTGCCATGCCCGTGACGATCACCCAGCCATTGACGCGTGGGCTGATGAAAAATTCGTGGCCGCCCGCCAGACCTTCCGTCCACGAGCACGGCTCCGCGCGGTTCAAGCCCAGCGCGTTTTGCACCGCTTCCGGCGAAACGGCGCGGATGGCCAGCCAGGTTTCCGGACGGTGCGGCAAAGCCGGTGCGAAGAAGGGATCGGGGATTTGCGCCCCATTTTTTTGTGCGCGCCGGTGCAGGAAAAGCATCCAGGCGAAGACGAGACAGGCGACGCCCAGCGCCAAAAAATGCGCCATCAGCAGCATCAGCGTCGTCGCGTCGTTTGGATTCACGGTTTGAACCACGGATTGAATTTACGCCCGCGCCGCGCCGGTTCAATAAAAAATTTAGTGACAATTCGCCGCCAGCCAGCCGAGATATTTTTGATTGCCCGCGCTGACCGGCAGCACCAGAAATTCCGGCGTGTCGTAAGGATGCCGGGCGACGATCAATTTTTCCAGCGCGGCCAGTTTTGATTTCTGGGTTTTCAAGATCAAAAAAACTTCCGCGCCCGATTCAATTTTTCCCTGCCACCAGTAATGCGATTCAATTTTTGGAATCAGATTTGCGCACGTGATAAATTTTGCCTGCAACGCGGCCTTGGCCAACGCACGCGCCGTTTTCAAATCCGGCGCAGTGACGAGGACGATGGCGAATTTTGTGGCGGGCTTCATTCTGGTTGCGGATGCATGGCATTTCTTTTGAAAAGAACTGGAATTTCGTTTGGCTGATAATTAACTCTTAAAATTATTTTGTCATCTGCGTCAGACGATGAAAACGGATAAAAAGACACTTCTGGATACCTTAAAAAATCCATCGTTTGTTGGCTAAAAACTCCTTGGCGATAAAGTTGGTCTGCAGTCAACGCAGGATAATTTGTTCGATTTTCATAATAATGGCCAAGCTGCTCTTCAATTTGAAAAACAGCATTATAGGTTTCTAAAAGAAATGCTTTATGTTTGGCATATTGGTGTGCCTTGTAAATTGCACCTAGTAAAATTGAGGCCAAAATGGCAATTATCCCAATAACGAGCAGGAGTTCTACAAGTGTGTATGCAGACTTTTTTCGTCCAAACTGAATTGTTGCATTCATCATTTTTACCCGATTGCCGAATCCGTTTTATTTCACGCCCGATTTCTGTTTAAGTCAAGCCATGGACGCCGCTTTGCCGCCGCTCACCGCCAGCACGCTTTACCTCGTCGCCACGCCGATTGGCAACCTTGAGGACATCACGCTCCGCGCGCTCCGCGTCCTGCGCGAGTGCGACGTCGTCGCCGCCGAGGACACGCGGCATTCCGGGCAGTTGCTCAAGCACTTCGGCATCAGCAAACCGCTCTTGAGCTATTTTCAATTCAACGAGGCGCGGCGCAGCGAGGAAATCATCGAACGTCTCCGGCGCGGCGAAAAAGTTGCGTTGGTCACGGACGCCGGCAGTCCCGGCATCAGTGATCCCGGCGAACGCGTCGTGAAGGCGGCGATTGCGGCGGGTTTTCGCGTCGAAGCAATTCCCGGCGCGTGCGCGCTAGTCGCCGGTTTGACGGCGAGCGGATTGCCCACCGATGAATTTCATTTCGTCGGTTTTCTGCCGCACAAATCCGGCCAGCGTCGCAACAAATTGGAATCGCTTAAAACCATTGAAGGCACAATGGTTTTCTACGAATCGCCGTATCGCATCGAAAAACTTCTGGGCGAACTCAACGAGGTTTTTCCCGAACGCGAAGTCGTCCTCGCGCGCGAGTTGACCAAGAAGTTCGAGGAATTTTTGCGCGGCCAACCGGCGGCGCTTTTGGAAATCGCGGCAAAGCGCAGTTTGAAAGGCGAGTTTGTGGTGCTCGTTGCCGGCGCGAAATAGATTTTGAAATGCATTTGGTTTCCCGCCAAAGTTTGCCCATGAAATTCACCGCGTTTTGCTTTTGCCTGTTCGCTGCGTTCGTCGTAGCGGCGGCGGATACCAATTCCATTTATCATTCCGGTCCGTCTTCGCTTTCAGCTACGACGCGGCAAGGCTGGATTGATTTGAACAAGGACGGGAAGAAAAATATTTACGAAGATTCGTCGCAGCCGGTCGCCAAGCGCGTGAAGGATTTGCTCAAGCGGATGACGCTGGACGAAAAAATCGGCCAGCTCTGGCAGTTGGACACGCCGAATGATGCGGATAAAAAATGCGCGGATGAATTGCGCCGGGGCGAAGTCGGCTCGTTTCTCAGTGACGGCGCGCTGATCGAGACGCCAGTGATGCGGAATAAATTGCAGCACCTCGCTGTCGAGCAAAGTCGGCTCGGCATCCCGCTGATTTTCGGTCACGACGTGATCCATGGTTTCCGCACCTGTTTTCCCATTCCGCTGGCGCAGGCGTGCGCGTGGGAGCCGGAGTTGTTTGAGCGGACGCAGACGATTGCCGCGCGCGAGGCAGCGGCGGCGGGCGTGGACTGGACGTTCGCGCCGATGGTGGATCTGGCGCGCGACCCGCGCTGGGGTCGCATCGCGGAAGGTTTTGGCGAAGACCCTTATCTCGGTGCGCTCGACGCGGCGGCGAGCGTGCGCGGATTTCAGGGAACCAATTGCACGGACACCAACCGCGTGGTCGCGTGCCTGAAACATTTTGTCGGCTACGGCGCGGCGGAAGGCGGACGCGATTACAACACGACGGAAATCTCCGAATACACGCTGCGCAATTTTTATTTGCCGCAATTTCAAGCTGGCGTGGACGCGGGCGCGCTGACGGTGATGAGCGCGTTCAACTGCCTGTCCGGTTTCCCGGCGAGCGCGAACCGCGACACGCTGACGGACATTTTGCGCGGCGAATGGAAATTCCCCGGCTTCGTCGTGAGCGATTGGGAAGCGGTCGGCGAGTTGATTGACCACGGCATCGCGGCGGATGAGACCGCGGCTACGCGGCTCGCGCTCACGGCGGGGGTGGACATGGAGATGGTTTCCACGGCGTATCACGATACGTTGAAGCAACAGGTCGAACAGGGGATCATTTCCCAAAAAATTCTGGACGCCGCCGTGCGCCGCGTCCTGACCGTGAAGTTTGAAAAAGGCTTGTTCGATCGGCCATTCACCGATGCGAACAATTACAAAACCGCTTTTCTCCAAGACGACGCGGTTGACCTCGCGCGCGAGGCGGCTGCAAAATCCTGCGTGCTGCTGAAAAATGAAAACGGCGTGCTGCCGCTCTCGCCGCAAGCCCGCAAGATCGCACTCATCGGCCCGTTCGCTGACAACGCGCAGGAATTGGTTGGTCCGTGGCATTCGTGCGCGCACGCCAGCGACCTCATCTCGCTCGCCGAAGCCATGCGGCACGAGTTGAATTTTGATTTTCAACTTTCCGTCGCGCGCGGCTGTCCGATGCTGGATCCGGGCGTTGCCAAAATTCCGTTGAACATCGCCGACTTCTCGCCCGTCCGGGAAAGGCCGCTGGGCAGCAACGAAATCGCCAATGCCGTCGCGTTGGCGAAAACGGCGGACGTGGTCGTGCTGGCGCTTGGCGAGCCGTTGGACTGGAGCGGCGAATCCGCCAGCCGCACTGACCTCGGACTGCCGGGACGGCAGCAGCAACTTTTCGACGCCGTCGCGGCCACAGGCAAACCGGTGGTGGTGGTTTTGTTCAATGGCCGGCCGCTGGCGTTGCCGCGCATCGCGCAGAAGGCCACCGCGATTTTGGAGGCGTGGTTTCCCGGCGGCGAAGGTGCGGACGGCGTGGCGGAAGTGCTGTTTGGCGACGTTGACCCGGCGGGCAGATTGACGACAACTTTTCCGCGCAACGTCGGGCAGGTGCCGTTTTATTACAACCATTACAACACCGGGCGTCCGGGTTTTGGTGACTACAAAGGCAATTATGTGGACGTGCCGACAACGCCGCTGTATCCGTTCGGCTTCGGTCTCGCTTACACGACGTTTGAATACGGGAAAATAAAATTGAGCACCGACTCGATGAAATCAGACGGAACTGTGACCGGAACGGTGGTAATCAAAAACACCGGCGCGCGCGCGGGCACCGCCGTGGCGCAACTTTATCTGCGCGCGCTGGCGGCGTCCGCCGGGCCGAGGCCGGTGCGCGAACTGAAAGGCTTCCAGAAAATCCTGCTGCAACCAGGCGAGTCGCGCGACGTGAACTTCACTTTGACGGCGAAGCAACTCGGCTACTACGACGCGACTGGCGACTGGCTAGTCGAGCCGGGGAAATATCAACTATGGATCGCTCCAGATTCTGCGTCCGGCGAATCGGCGGCGTTTGAATTGGAAAAATAATTCAACTGCCGAGCTTGAAGTTTGGCGACTGGCGAAGAAACTTTTTTGGATTGGAGAAAATGATTTTCTCAATCGCGTTCGCCAGATGCCCGCGCTTCTTCATTTCCAGCGCTGTCTTCGGCACGGCCAGCGGATCGCTCACGCCCCAATCACACGCGCTGTTCATCCAGATTTTTTCCGCGCCGTAGGTTTCCAGAATGTCAATCGCGCGCGCCGGCGTGCATTTCGTTTCGGGATACAGTGTCATACCCGCCCACATTCCGCAGTCCAAAACCATTTCCACCGTGTGTTCCTCGACGTGGTCAATGATGACGCGTTCTGGCTTGATTCTTTTGTTGCTCTTCAAAACATCGAGAATTAATTTTGTGCCTTTGAGTTTGTCTTCGAGATGCGGCGTGTGGACTAAAATCAATTGATCAAACTTCGCCGCGAGCTCGACCTGCATTTCCAAAACGCGCAGTTCGTTCCGCGAATTTTTGTTCAAGCCGATTTCGCCGATGCCGAGAACATTTCCGCGTCCGAGAAATTTTGGAATCAACGCGATGACTTCTTCCGCAAGTTTTACATCTTCGGCTTCCTTGGAATTGATGCAGAGCCAGCAGAAATGTTTCAGCCCAAATTTGGCGGCGCGCTTCGGTTCGTGTTCCGTGAGCTGGGAAAAATAATCAAAAAATCCGGCGGGCGAACTGCGGTCGAAGCCCGCCCAGAACGCCGGTTCGCAGACAGCCTCGCAGCCGGCGAGCGCCATACGTTCGTAATCGTCCGTCGTGCGGCTGACCATGTGGGCGTGCGGTTCGATGTAGCGCATGGCAGTTATTTGATTTTGGAATACGCACCAACTGCGCCTTTGCTGGTGGCTTTGCCAATCGGCTTGGTCGTCGGGTCGCTGAACGCGAGCAAAATATTTTTTGCGCGATTTTTCTTTGTGCCGTCAAGCTTGGTGAGCGCGGCGCGGAAATTTTTCAGACGAAAATCTTCTTTGCCAGTTGCGCGTTCGGCGCGGTCGAGGAACGCGGCGATTTCAATCAGCTTGTGCCGCGCGTCGAGAAAGTAGAGGTCGAGGACTTGCTGCTTGGTCATACGAGTTTGGGGAAAAATTCGTGCGCGGTGCGGCATGTCGCCGCGCTTAATTCATTGAGCGAAATCATTTTCACCTGCGCGATGGTTTCTGAAATCTCCTTCACGAACGCCGGTTCGCCGCGCTGGCCGCGATGTGGCACGGGCGCAAGATACGGGCAGTCCGTTTCCAGCATGAACTTGTCCAGCGGCGTCGCGGCCACGGCGTCGCGGATGTTTTGACCGTTCTTGAAAGTCACGATGCCAGTGTAACTCACGAGCGAGCCGATTTCCAAAATCTGTTTGAGCCGATCAATGCTTTCGCCGAAGCAATGGAACACGCCGCGCACTTTGCCGGCGAACGGTTTCAATTGCGCCAGCGTGTCGTCGAACGAGGCGCGCTGGTGGATGACGGCGTTCAAATTAAATTCCGCCGCGACTTCGAGCTGTTGCTGAAAAATTTCCGCCTGCCGTTTTTTGTAATGTAAATCCTCGGCGTTCGGTGGGGCGAGGCTACTGACGAGCCGGCTCGCGGGGACGCTCGCCCTACCTTGCGAACTTGGCAGCCGATAATAATCCAGACCGGTCTCGCCGATGGCGACGACTTTGGGATGGCGCGCCAGTTCGCGCAGAGCGGGGCGCAAATCTTGCGGCGCGGTCAGCGCCTCGCCCGGATGCCAGCCGACGGCGGCGTAAATGGCGGGAAATTTCTCCGCGAGCGCGATGGCGCGACGGCTGCTGTCCAAGCTCGTGCCGATGGAAATGATTTTTGTGATGCCGGCATTTTGCGCGCGCACGAGAACTTCCGAAAAATCCTTTTCGTATTCGGGATAATCCAGATGCGCGTGCGTGTCGAAAAAGATGGGCATGGAGTTAGTGATTATCGCTGGTTAATCTGCTTGCTTGGGTCAACTTCCAAATTTTGCGACCCAGAGGGATTGAACCATGTTTCAATGCCGATTCCAGTATCGGGACGCACTGAATCGGTAGAAAGGTCTATCAGCAATCTTCCGTATTTTCCTTGCCCATCTTTAATATAAAAATCCTGCTTTAATTCCCTTTTCCAAGCAATATTGTTTGATCTCATGCTCGTTACAAACGTGGATTGATAACCACTTTCATGAGCCCAATAAGGATAAGGGCTGCTGTCAGCTTGTAGAACACCATTTGTTATTTCAATTTTTACATCCCAGTCGAATTTTTGCCTGCCGCGCCTAATTTTTAACGGAGAACGCAACAAGGTAATTTTCAAATTGCCGTTCGTAGATTTTTGAAGCGTTGTCAGATCGAATGCAGCCGTTGTGCCGTCATAAGGGATACGCGAATCAAGCTCACTATGTATCATCGGCTCCGCCCCGCGCAATTTCCACATGGTGATAATCAATGGATTATTTGGATCGGGCACATAGACTTCAGGCCTTGTGCTACAAGGAAGCTTGAAATCAAAGTAGTAGCCTTCTTTCTCTGGATCGATGTCCAGTCCCGTGCCGCGCAATCCCAACAATTGAAAACGTCCCTGATCATCGGTCTTGGTGTCATGTTCCTTCGGGTCGCCAAACTCCGTCTCCAATCCAGCGCGCACCAGCGCGCCCGCCACCGGGTTGCCATCTTGATCCACCACTTTGCCATAGGTGTCCATGCTAGACTTATCTCCAAAATTCTCCAATAGTTGCCCCGCCTCGTCTTTTGAAATCAATCCGGCATGGTAGGCTTCAAGCATCTTCTTTTCACTGGTAAGACTTTTCAGATAATCCGCCCGCGTGGCAAATCCCGGCGGCGGATTGGTTGAGGTCTCGTCTTGGGCAAATACCAGCGTTGTCAAAAAAATGATAGCGGCCAGAGTCAGGATGGTTTTCATGTGGAAGGGTCGGACATGGTTTAATCATTTGGTTTTTCGGCAGCAATTTTTTGTTCCAGCGCCTGAAGTTTTTCGTCAATCGCCTTTCTGCCGGGATACTCCGGCGCTTCGGCGATAAGCGCGCGGTAATCTTCCAGCGCCTCGGCGTCGCGGTCTTGCGCCATCAATTTTTCGCCGAGCGTGAGCCGGAGCCGGATTTTTTGCTGCGGCGAGGGATTTAATTGAATCGCGTTCTGCCACGCGGCGATGGCGGAACTGGGCTTGCCGCAGGCGTCATAAAGATCGGCAAGCTTTTCGTTCAACACGGCGCTGTCGGCGGTGATCGGCAAATTTTCGATGAACGGCAGGAGTTGGAGTGCGCGCACGCCGTGCGTGAGGTCGAGGCAGATCAGCCGGTCGAACGACCATTCGAGCAGCGGACTTTTCCGGCGGGTCAGGAGCGCGTGGAGTTCGAGCGGCGATTTTTTGAACGGCTGATACAACGGGTCGCCGATGACGGTGGTCTGCCAGGAGAGCGCGAGTTGCGACGCCCACGCAGCCTCGCCGAACGTGTAGCCGTTGCCGAGCGCCTCGATGCAGAACGCAACGTTGGGGGTGAATTGCAGATACGGTTCATACACGCAACCCATGGTGCAGGTCGCGCCCTTGGCGAGCAGTGGGCCGCACCAACGGTTGGTCGCGCTGCGCAGCGTCTCGGCGCTGAAAGAATTCAAATGATACGCGAACGCGCCGGGCATGAACTCCATTTTCGGCGCGAGGAACGGCCCGCACGGATCGAACGCATACCAGCCGGCGTAAAGGGCGATGTGGCTCATCGGAAACGAGGCGGGCAGGGTGTCCGCGTTGGTGTCCAGCTCGACTTCAAAGCCGAGTTGCTGGGCGATTTTTGCGCCGGCGAGCATCCAGGCGTCGCCGAGATAATAACTGTTGGTCGGCGCCAGCCCGCGCGCGTCGAAATACGCGCGTCCCCACAAACCGGTGTTCTCCGCCTTGATGGATTTATCCACGAGCTGATTGGCGATCGCCGCTGTCGGGCCGTCTAGCCGCGAAACGAGCAAGATGCCGTTGGTGCAGTTCAGCGCCGCGCGGTTGGTGCAGAGATAAAATGGATTCAGCAGCGGCCCGGTCAGCGGTATTTTCATTTTCACCAGCGGCAGCCAGGTGAGTTCTGAGTCCACGGCGGCTTCATTGTGGCGCAACTGGTCGAGCGTGCTCTTGTCCGCAAATTTCTCGATCAGCCGATCCATCAATTCCTGCAAATCGGGAACCGGCGCGATTTTCAGCGGCACGCCGTAGCACAGGACGGCGTAGCGGATTTTGGATTGCACGACGCGGATGTTCGTCTGCGCCGGTTCGCTTTTGGTTGCGGGCGTGGTGACTTCGCCAAATTTCCAAAGGCCAGCAGCATCGAGCCGGTCGGCGAGCGGCTTTTGCAAAAAATCCGTGAAGTCTGCGCGCGAAATGATTTCGTTGGTCGTCAGGCCGAAGCCAAAAATCTGATTCTGTGGAACCGCGCGCATGGCCGCGTAATGCTCGGCGACCGCCTTGGATTCCGGCATCTGCGTATTATAAATCACCACCACCTCGTCGCCGCCCGCGCGCGCAAATGATGACGCCAGCACGAGTAGCCAAACCGGTAGAATGATTCGACAAAAATTCTTCATGCAACCTTAACCTTCAGTCCGTCCCACGCGAGCGCGATGCCGTCCGGCAGTTCCGCCTGCGATTTGTCGTGGTCGTAATCGTGCGTGAGGTGCGTGAAAAAAGTTTTTCCTGCGTTGATGCGCCGCGCCGCCGTCAGCGCTTCGTCGAGGCACATGTGCGTCGGATGCGGCTTGTGGCGCAGCGCGTCGAGCACGGCGACTTCTACGCCGCGAATCCGTTCCAAAACCGGTTCGGGAATTTCCTTGCAGTCGCTCAAGTAAGCCAGCCGCTTTTTACCGTCTTGCTCGAACAAAAATCCCGTTGTCGTCATGCGTCCGTGCGGCAAGTCGAACGGCGTGATTTTCAAATCACCAATTTCAAACGCGCTGGTGATGATTTTTTCTTCCGGAATGAAATAACCTTTCGGCCACGGGCCTTGGTGAAATGCGTAAATGAAAACGCGGCGCAGATGCACCATCGTCGCCTCGCTCGCGTAAATCGGCAGCGCCGTGCCGCCGTTCAAATCGCAAAACCGCCGGCAATCGTCCATGCCAAGAATATGATCAGCGTGCGCGTGCGTGACGAGCACGGCGTCGAGGTGATTTAGTTTTTCACGCAGGCATTGCAGTCGGAATTCCGGCGGCGTGTCCACGACGAGTTTTACTTTGTCCGTCGCGACATAAATCGCCGGCCGCGTGCGCCAGTTTTTTGGATTCGCCAGATATTCCGGCGGATACTCCACGCCGATGAGCGGCACGCCCTGCGACGTGCCGCTGCCGAGGAATGTGAATTCAAATGCCATGCGATTTTCAAATTAGCAGAACCGCAAAATTCGGCGAATGAAAATGATTTGTGGAGAAGTTAATCTTTAAAGACTTTTTAATCCTGCTGCAAACGTCGTTTAAAGAGGCGTTATCGGCAGCAATCGTTATCACTTCCAATTTACCTCCTCCCATCGAACGCAGCCTTTTCGATGTAGGTGACACTGTCGGGAATCATGAGGTTCTTAAGGGGGCAACCAGCGAACGCATAGGATTGGATGATCTTTACGTGGTTGCCGATTCTTACATTCGTCAGCTTGCTACAGCCGGTGAACGTGCTGTTTTGAATGGCGGTGACACCGTTGCCAATCGTGACATTGGTAAGACTGGTGCAAACACTGAACGCGCTGAATCCGATGCTGGTAATACTATCAGGAATAATAACAATAGTCACGGTGTCCTGCTTCTCAAACGCACCGTCTGCAATTTCCGTGACTGGCAGGCCGTTGATTGTTTCGGGGATTGTCACATCTCCGCCGGAACCGGTGTATTTTGTGATGGTGATATTGTCATTATAGTTTGTGATGGCGATCATGCCATCATAGTTTGTGAGGTAGATCGGGCCATAATTGTCAGTATACGGTTTTTTGAGAGTGGGCGTCAGGCGATAGTAATTGTCGGCCATTTTGAAGCCAATGGGTTCATTGGGATTCAAAAAATTCTCGTTGACGGAAGAATTTTTCCGTTCAGCTATATTAGTTGTGTCGAGCCACATGGACAGGATGAGCCAATAATTTGTCATTTCCGTCCTGGGATTGACGAAAGTTCTGATTACGCAAACTTTGCCGCCGCCAAGGTCAACACGGGTCTGCACAGCACCTGAAACTTCGACAACTCCCAAATCCGTCATTTTCGGCAGGTGGTCGTCGAACCATGTCTTTACCAAATCGAGCTTTGCCTTTTCCCATTCCAGCCGCTCGGCATTATAATCGTTAAACCAAAGGCGGACAAACTTGCTGTCAGCGTGAAAGTAAATGACGGCATCTTCAACTGACTTGCCGTCCCAACTGTAAAAAATTTCAAGGCATCCAATATCGCCGATGACGTAAAAGTCAGTGTGTCTCTGGTCGTTGGAAATTACGGTGCCGGACAGTATGACTATCGCTGGGACGAATGAAGGCAGCGCGCAATCATTCGGCTGCTTGTCGAGTTTTGGGCCGAATGCGTTTGTGATGTCGCCATATTTGAACGGAAAGATACGCGTTCTGATAAGATCATAGTATTTGGTTTGCAGCGGTGCCCATTCGGGATGAGGATGATTTCGATCTGCGTCGTCCCCGATGAAATGGCAATTGTCTTCAGGCGCATTGAGCACTTCTAGTCTCTGCGCGAATGTCGTGCCGCAGAACGCCGAGAGGAGAAAAGCAACGGCAAGAAGTTTTTTCATAATTGATTCAAGTATTAGCAGAATGTCGCCGCGATTAATCCATGTCCAACACCATTTTCTTTTTGCCGAACGGCGGCGTAACCGCCAAATTCAGCGCGGACAAATCTACCATGTTGACGACGCTGCGCATCAAGAACCTCGCCCTCGTGAGCGACCTCACGCTGGAACTCCAGCCGGGTTGCAATGTAATCACCGGCGAGACCGGCGCGGGCAAATCCATCATCATCGGCGCGCTGAATTTGGTTTTGGGCGAACGAGCCGACCGCACGCTCATCCGCAGCGGCGAAGAAAGCTGTTCCGTCGAGGCCGTCTTCGACGCCAAAAAACTCCACGCGCCGCTAAAAAGTTTTCTCGAAGAAAATGGATTGGAGCCGTGTGAAGAAAACCAACTCGTATTGAAACGAAATTTTTCCGCCAGCGGCACGAATCGCCAGTTCATCAATGGTTCCGCGACCACGCTCGCCACTCTCGCGGCCATCGGTGAATCGCTCGTGGACATGCACGGCCCGCACGATCATCAGTCGCTGCTACACGCAGGCAAACAACTTTTGATTCTCGATGCGCTTGGCGGCTTGGCAAAAACGCGCGAAGAATTTGGCGAACTTGTCCGCCGCCGCGCTGTTTTGGAAAATGAAAAATCCGCGCTCATCCTGGATGAAAAAACTTACGCGCAGCAACTGGACTTGCTGCGTTTTCAAGTTCAGGAAATTTCCACCGCGCGCTTGAATCCCGACGAAGAAAAATCGGTCGAGGAAGAATTCAACCGTTCGAGCAACGCCGCGAAATTGTTGCAGTTAAGCCAGACGGCGATTGACGCTTTGAGCGAGAATGAAAATTCGTTGCTCACCCAATCCGGCGTGATTGGCCGCGTGCTGGCGGAATTACAGCGCGTGGATGCCGGCGCGGAAAATCTGGTCGCGCTGCACGCGCAGGCGGGCGAGACCTTGCGCGAGCTGCAGACGGAATTGTCGCGTTACGCCGACAAAGTGGATGTTGATCCCGCGCGACTCGCAGAAGTCGAGGAGCGTTTGAATTTAATTCATTCGCTGAAGCGCAAATATGGCACGACGCTGGCGGAAGTCATTGCGTTTGGCGACGAGGCGAAGCAAAAATTGTCAGGGCTCGAGTCGCGCGATGAAGAACTGGCGCGACTTAAAGCGGCTATGGAAAAATTGGATTCAGAAATTATGAGTGAGGGCAAAAAACTTTCCACAGCGCGCAAAAAAATAATTCCGCAACTCGCGAAAGCTGTGAGCAAGCAGTTGGAAGATTTGGGCTTCAAGCAAAGCAAGTTTGATGTGGCGATTTCGGCAGCAGAAATGTCTTCGTCAGGTTTGGATGCGATTGAATTTCAGTTCGCGCCGAATCCGGGCGAGCCGGCCAAGCCGCTTCGCGCGATTGCGTCGTCCGGCGAAATGGCGCGCGTGATGTTGGCTTTGAAAACCGTGCTGGCGGCAGAAGATGAAATTCCGGTTTTGGTTTTTGACGAGGTGGATGCTAATGTCGGCGGCGAAACGGCTAATGCGGTCGGCGAAAAAATGCGGCAGATCGCCGCGAAAAGACAGGTGTTTTGCATTACGCATTTGCCACAAGTCGCCTCGGCGGCGGATGCGCATTACGTTGTCACGAAGCTCGTGAAAAATGGCCGGACGATTTCCGAAATCACATTGCTCGACAAAAAAACCCGCGTCACGGAACTCGCGCGGATGCTTGGCGGCCAGACCGACGCCGCCCGCAAACACGCCGAGGCGTTGTTGAAATGATTTTTAGCTTTTCCATTACGCCCGCAGTTGCGACTGTAAATGCGCATTTCAAAATCTTATGTCGAAACTCACCTTTCCATTTACTGAAGAAAAAATCCGCGCGCTGAAAGTCGGTGACGAGGTGCTGATCTCCGGCGTCGTTTTCACCGGGCGCGACGCGGTTCATAAATATTTGCACGAGGGCGGCAAACTGCCGGCGGGCGTGAGTTTGCGCGACGGCATCATGTATCACTGCGGACCGGTGATGATGCCGCAGGCGGACGGCTCTTACCAATGCACCGCTGCCGGCCCGACGACTTCGATCCGCGAGGAGCCATATCAATGGCAGGTGATCCGCGATTTTGGCTTGCGCGGCGTCATCGGCAAGGGCGGCATGGGTGCGAAGACGCAGGCGGCGTGCAAGGAATATGGCTGCGTGTATCTGCACGCCATCGGTGGCGCGGCGCAAGTGCTGGCCGAGTGCGTGAAAAAAGTGCGGAATGTTTATTTCAAGGAGCAGTTCGGTTCGCCGGAAGCGATCTGGGAATTGGACGTGGTGGATTTTCCGGCGGTGGTGACGATTGATGCGCATGGTAATTCGCTGCACGCGGAAATTTTCGCGAAGAGTCAGGCGGCGCTGGCGGAGCGGATTTGATGGTAGTGCCGACCTGCTGGTCAGCCCAAGGCGACGCGGCAACGTCGCCCTACCAATTCAGAACTTAAAACTCCATTCGCGCGTCGAGTATTTTTCCCGGGCGAGTTGGGAAATTTCTTTGCGCAGCGGATTTTCTAGTTCTTCGGTGGCGTTCCATTCTTTGGCGAGCGCGGCTTTTATTTTTTCGGTGGATAGATTCAAGTTGGTGAGAAAATCCGCGTGCGAACGGCTGGCGCGATAATCGGGCTGCAAGGACGGCATCAACAGCAGTTCGCTGATCAAATTCAAATCGCAGTTGAGCAGCAGCGTGCCGTGAAAGAGCAGAAAGTTTTTCCGGCGGCGCTGCGAGTTGCCGGCGAATTTTTTGGCGGTGATGGGTGATGAGTGATGAGTTGCCAGCGCCAAATCAGTGTAGCCATTTACGGAAATTCTGGCCTCTGAATTCTGGTCTCTGAATTCTGTTTCAATCGCTGCGCGGTTTTTCTCCATGATGAACTGGTTGGCGGAGGTGATGTTGCGCGTCGGCGCGTTTGCATCAATCCGCAAAATAAGCGAGTAATTTAGTCCGCCCGCCATTTGGACGACGGTTCCACCGCCGGAGCAGCGCCGAAAAATGGGAATTCCCTTCGCCTCACACGCGCTGACGTTGACTTCGGTCGCAACTTTATTCGCGTAGCCGACGACGACAAAATTGTCGCGCGGCTCCCAAAACATAAGCGTTTCTTCCCCTGCGCCGCTTTCGCACCAATCCAGAACGGCTTCGTCCGCCGCGAGATTTTCGGCTGGCGAGGTCGGGGTGAGGTCGAGCCGTTTCATGGGCGCATCATTTCGCAGTTGTTGCGCGAGGAAATCCAGTTTATTCTTTCGGAAGTTGACTTTGCATCCGCAACAGAAAGTTTAGCCAAGTGAAAGCATCCAAAAAAGAAATTTACGGTTCGCGTGGCGTCACCTCTACCGCCACCAACGGCAATGGCAACGGCGATAAACTCGACGAATCCTTGCAATCCATGTTCAAGCACGCGCTGGAAAGCCAGGATCCAGAACGTACGGCGCAACTGCTGGAAAAACTCGCCGACCAGCTCCGCACCGAGCCGCGCCCGGCCAACGGCCAGACGACGCCTTACATCAATACGATTCCCGCTGACCAGCAGCCCGCGTATCCCGGCGACCGCGACATTGAACGCCGCATCAAGAGCATCATCCGCTGGAATGCGATGGCGATGGTGGTGAAGGCAAATTCAAACACAAACGTCGGCGGCCACATCGCGTCGTTTGCGTCGTCCGCGACGCTTTACGAAGTAGCGCAGAATCATTTTTTTCGCGGGCGCACGGAAGATTTTCCCGGTGACCAGGTTTATTTTCAAGGTCACGCGGCGCCGGGAATGTATGCGCGCGCGTATCTCGAAGGCCGTCTGGACGAAGCGCACTTGCAAAATTTTCGGCAGGAACTTTCGCCGGGCGGCGGATTGTCGTCATATCCGCATCCGTATCTGATGCCGGAATTCTGGCAATTTCCGACCGTCTCGATGGGTCTCGGCCCGATCATGTCGCTGTATCAGGCGCGCTTTAATCGCTATTTGCAAGCGCGCGGTTTGGTGAACTGGAAATCGGAACCCAAAGTCTGGGCGTTCCTCGGCGACGGCGAATCGGACGAACCCGAATCGCTCGGCGCAATTACTTTAGCGGCACGCGAAAACCTCGACAACATCGTTTGGGTTGTAAATTGTAATTTGCAACGCCTCGACGGGCCGGTGCGCGGCAATGGAAAAATTATTCAGGAATTGGAAGGTTTGTTCCGTGGCGCAGGTTGGAATGTCATCAAGGTCATTTGGGGAACTGAATGGGACGATATTATTAAGCGCGACAATTCCGGCCTGTTGCTCAAGCGCATGGAAGAATGTTGCGACGGCGATTACCAGAAATACATTGTCGAGCCGGGCAGCTACACGCGGAAACATTTCTTTGGCAAGTATCCTCAATTGCTCGAACTGGTAAATCATTTGAGCGACGAGCAGATTTCCAAACTGCTGCGCGGCGGCCATGACGTGCGCAAAATGTATGCGGCTTACAAAGCCGCAACGGAACACAAAGGCCAGCCGACGGTTGTACTCGCAAAGACCGTCAAAGGTTACGGCCTCGGCGAGGCGGGCGAAGGCAAAAATATTTCGCACCAGCAGAAAAAAATGAACGAGAAAGAGCTTCGCGAGTTCCGTGGGCGTTTCAACATTCCCATCAGCGACGATGTCATCGCCGACATGCCGTTCTTTCGTCCCGCGCTCGATAGCGTCGAGACGAAATATCTTTTGGAAAAACGCAAGGCGCTCGGTGGGTTTGTTCCTGCGCGCATCATCAAGCCGGTGACGCTCGACGTGCCGAAGCTAGATCATTTCGCCGAGATGGTGCGCGGTTCCGCGCGCGAAGCTTCGACTACGATGGCTTTTGGCCGTTTGTTGAGCCTGATGCTTCAGCACAAAGGTTTGAACAAACATCTCGTGCCGATTATTCCCGACGAAGCGCGCACGTTCGGTCTGGATACGTTGTTCCGCGAAATTGGAATTTATTCGCCGAAAGGTCAGCTTTACGAACCGGTTGACAGCAAAACGCTTTCGTATTATCACGAAGCGAAGGACGGACAAATTCTTGAGGAAGGCATCAGCGAAACCGGCGCGATGTCGTCGTTCATCGCGGCGGGCACGAGTTACGCATCGCACGGCGTGCCGATGGTTCCGTTTTACATTTATTACTCGATGTTCGGTCCGCAGCGCGTCGGCGATTTGTTCTGGCTCGCTGGCGACATTCGCGCAAAAGGATTTTTGCTCGGCGCAACGAGCGGACGCACTTCGCTGAATGGCGAAGGTCTGCAACATCAAGATGGCCACAGTCTGCTGCACGCGAGCACGATTCCGACGTGTTTGCCTTACGATCCGGCATTCGGTTACGAACTCGCGGTCATCGTCACTGACGGTTTGCGCCGGATGTATGTCGAGCAGGAGGACATTTTTTATTACCTCGCCGTCTATAATGAAAATCACGCCATGCCCGCGATGCCGGCGGATTGCGAAGAAGGAATTTTGAAAGGCCTTTACAAATTCAAGCCCGGCTACGATGGTGCAAAGATCAAGGCGCACATTTTTGGCAGCGGTTCGATCATGCAGTCCGCGTTGAAGGCGCAGCAAATTCTCGCGGAAAAATACGGCGTCAGCGCCGACGTGTGGAGCGCGACGAGTTACAAACTGCTTCGCACCGACGCCATTCGCATCCAGCGCTGGAACATGCTGCACCCGACTTTGCCGGCGAAGAAAAATTATGTCGAGACGTTGCTCGCGAAAGAGCAGGGCGCATTCGTCGCGGTTTCCGACAACATCCGCACAATTCCCGACCAGATTGCGCCGTGGGTTCCGGGCGGATTGTTCACGCTCGGCACGGATGGTTTTGGCCGTAGCGACACGCGCGGGCGTTTGCGCCGGTTCTTCGGCGTGGATGTCGAGTCCACCGTCATCGGCACGCTCTATGCGCTGGCGGAGAAAAAATTGATTGACCGCAAAGTCGTAGCGCAGGCGATCAAAGATTTGGGCGTGGATCCCGAAATGGTGCAGCCGCAGATTGTTTGAAGTGGATTTGCCGCTTGTCATCGAATCGCAAGTGTGATTTCATTCGCGCCCCACAGTCGGCAGGATAGCTCAGTTGGTAGAGCAGAGGACTGAAAATCCTTGTGTCGCCGGTTCAATTCCGGCTCCTGCCACCACTTCAACTTAAGTCAATAAAATCAATGCTTTTGTGAAGACGTGGGCATTGAAAGTGGCAAAAGTAAGACATGGAGTAAGACACGGCCTGCCCGCTTTCATCGGTGAACTTCGCTGGACGAATCTACGCTTTCGCTTTGATTTTACAGGATGAAACGGGCGTGTGTCTTTGTGCCGATGCCTTGAAATTGTCGCGCTACGGTCATTTACGGCCCTTGGCGGGGCATTGTGGCGGGCGTCGTGGCGGGGCGCGGACAGTGAAAAATTAAATGCCCGCCACCGCCATTTCATGCCGCGTTGCCGTCCTCCCATTTTGTCCCAGCCTATTGGCAAAAATCAAAAGTCCGCGCCAAAAAAAATTCCAGCCCGCCTACCGCTTCTATGAACCGAATTTCCAACGGTGGCTAAATCGGGATCCGATTGAGGAGTTGGGTGGATACAATTTGTATGAATTTGTTAGAAATAATCCATTTAGATTTGTTGATTCTTTAGGTTTTCAAGGCATAATTAATTATGATCCATCAGTTCATGTTCAAACGACTCCTGACTACAGGGATATTTATCAAGCGCCAAGTCAGTCCAGTTGGCAAAACACGGCGTCAAATCCTGACTACAGCAAACTACAACAGCCTCAAGTCCCAGCAATTCAAGAATCTAATCCTAATGCCTTTTTGGGAAATCCTGATTACAACGGGTTTTTTTATGCTTTTGGTTCCTCAGTTTTTAATCAGGATGCTTTAGATGCAGCCAATGATTTAGTCTATAACAACTTATTTACTCAAACGGTTGAAATATGCAAAAACGCCAGAAAACCAGGTCCAAATGATGCACTTTTACAGTTCATGCATCTTTATGGCGGTTTTTTACCAGGTCCCGGCTCGGTGGTTGCTGATTTTGCTGGTAAAATGAGCAACAATCCAAACGTAGATACAACAGACAAAGCTTTAAATGCAGCAGCTGAAATAACACTTGATAAGGCATTCAATTACCCAAAAGAAAAAACCACAGATATATTGCGTGAAGAAATGTATAAATAAAGTATGAATTGCACAGGACAAGCTTGGAGTCATTTGAAAATCTTCCTGATTATTATCGGCTTTAGTGCGGGCGTGTGTTTGGCCGATGAGAATTCTGACTTTGCTAAAAAAGGTGAAGAAGCATTTAAGCAAAAGGACTTTGATCAGGCGATAAATTGTTATACTAAGGTCATTGAAATTGACCCTGCTGATGTAAAAGCCTATTATGTTTTAGGTTGGGCATATCAACAAAAAGGTCAAATTGATAGTGCCATTGAAAACTATAATGAGGCGATAAAGCTTTGCACTAATAATATTTCATTAAGTAACACGTTATTTAGCAGGGGCGGTGCTTATCTGCAAGAGACAAATCTCGATAAAGCAATTAATGACTTTAGTAAAGTCATTTCGTTAACTCCTGATTTTGTCGATGCGTATATTGTTAGGGCTTATGCGCGCAGTCTAAGGTCTGATGATGATGGCGTAATTGCAGACTGTAATAGTGCCATCAAAATAAACCCAGAACTAACCATGGCTTACCTATATAGAAGCATAGCGTTTGTTAATAAACATGACTTAAATAAAGTAATTGCTGATTGTAGTAAAATAATTCAACTAGATCCGAATATTGTTCAAGCATATGTTAATCGTGGAGCTTCGTATGCCGAAAAAAAAGACTTTGATTTAGCCATCAAGGATTTTAATAAAGCTATTCAATTAAAACCACAAAGTGCTTCTCTATTGGCGAGTAGAGGCATGGTGAGCTTTCAACAAGGTGATTACAACAGTGGAATTCAAGACCTTAAATCAGCTATTCAGATTGATACCAACTGCGCTGTTGCATACAACAATTTTGCTTGGCTATTAAGCGTCACGTCAGACGAGAATCTGCGCAACGGCAATAAAGCATTGGAGTATGCGAAAAGGGCGTGTGAGTTGGATGGGTATAGGGATTTCCGTTATTTAGGAACACTTGCAGCAGCGTATGCCGAGACGGGTAATTTTGAGGAGGCGGTCAAATGGCAAAAAAAGAGCATGGAGTTAGGTTTATCTAAAAATGATATTAAAGAAGCCCAAGACCATCTGGATTTATACAAGCAAAACAAGCCTTACCATGCTGAACCGTAAGCGTCACTCCGAGCACCAAGATGCGGCCGCCGTTAGGTGTTACGAACTTTTTTGCCATCGTAAAAATTGCCTAATTGTCATCGTAAAGTTTTTGGCTGTTTGGCCGCGGCTGGTTCATTTTTGAATTTTCAAGTGGCCGGAGGAGTTCTCACCCCAGAATCATTTAGATTTTGCCGCTGCCTTATACGCTCGCTGGATGATTTCGCCCAGATTTAGTTCAAAAACCTCGGCGATGCGCAGCAGCGTTTCCAAGGATGGATTGCGGATTTCTCGTTCCACAAAACTTATCATGGACTGTGACAAACCCGCCCGTTGTGCCAGCAACGTCATGGACATGCCGCGCTTCACCCGTTCGCTGACAATAAAAAGGGCGCACTTACTCACGCCCTGAATCAGGCACTGGTATGCCTTGCAAGAACGCTTTCGGCACGCCCAGCTTTGGGCGTGCTTCAAACGCTGTCTTGCTTGTGAAATTACCAGTTTCGATTCAGACAGCAGCCGAAGCCGCAAATTTTTTGTTGTGTATTTTCCGGTCTAGTTTTTCAACTGACGATGCGATTAAACCACCAAAGCCGGGCGGTGACAATGCAACTTTTGCAGGCATACGCGCGCGCGTTGCGTGAGCCATTTGGCGCGGGTGGAATTGCAGGTTTTTTGCGCGAGTCGAAAAACAGCGGAAATTCTACTTCACGTTGTCGCCGTAGATAAATTTCAAATCGGCGTGCATTTTATTCAGCAATGTTTGAGGTAGTCCTGCGCGCACGCGCGCGAGTCGTGTATCAGTGCCGGTATTTGTGCCGGTGACAAAAGCGATATAACGGTCACATTGCCGCCACTGGACGTTGAATTTATCCCTGACGGCGCGGTGGACTTGCGTCTTGGTTGCGCCCGCGTCCAGCATCCGGGCGACGAATCCGCGCCGCTCATCAATTTGCTGGCGAGTGCCTTTGCGGTAATAGTGACGCTGGCCGGGACGGATGATTCCGCGCTTTGGAATTTTCATTTCGCCTGTTCGTTATAGCGATATGTGGTGGACTGCCGTTTTCCTTTCACATAAGGGGTAACAATGCTAAGAATCCCGCAATCAACTAAAACATGGAAGTTTTCCGACAAGTTTCGCCCTGCCGTTTCATCAAGCCCCATCAATTTTGCCGCATCGTTCCTTGAGACAAACCATTCGCCGCCATTATGGAGCAGATGCAATTGGTAACAGAGCGCAATGAGATTCTCCATTGTTTTGTCACCGCTGAACTGGTGGGCTTCGGCAGGTAAAGGGCTTGTCTGCGCAAGCATCCAAGCGCGGGGGACTGGGTTTTTGAGTTTCATGTTCTTTTTGGCGTTTTTTATTGAATTCATTATGTCGTGGAAATAATGGGTTTTTGTCTTAGATGGATTGATGCGACCAACAGATTTAAGATGCTGAAACCATCGCTCAGCGAAGTGGTGACGCTCGGCTGGCGACATATCGCTCAGGTCTGCAACATCTCGAATTTGAATTAGGGCGAGACAGGCTTGAAAACTGGCTTCATTGTTGCGGCGAGCGGATTGAGAACCAATCTTGACGGCTTGCTCTATCGCGCTGGCCAATAAATCACTGACCGCAGGAATGGCAGCAGGCGCACCAACCGCACGCAACCCCAACATAGTCAGAGGGGGGCTACCGTCAGTAATCAATCCGTTAGGAGAATCACCTTTAGGGAGATTCTGTTGGGGGGAATTATCAGGGGCAAAGGGATTGACGATGCCAGTTGGCCAGCAAATCGAATCTAGTTCGATTTTTACCACCGGCTTTTTTACCAACCACTGATAGGGATTTTTTGTATCGGGGTGGATTCCCCAAACTATACTTTGATTGCCATTGGAGCGGAATTCACCGACGGAATTGCCGGATGAATCTTTGAGCGTGCGGGAGCGAGGACATGGCCCCAATAGACGAAACCAAAAAACGCACCCTCGCCGCCCGTGGGTTTGGAATGTGTCGGCCAATTGTGGATTAGCTTTGCGGAAAGATTCAACTAGTGCGTCTTGGTCAACATCAACAGCGCATAGTCCTTCGGATGCGTCACCAAGCGAAACACCGATGTTCCCGGTTTTAAGTGCCGCCAAATAATCAGGCGTCATTTTTCCCAAGGTGAAGTGTTTCCAAGGCCGATTTGTCCCCTTAACGCCTTTTGGCCAATTAATGAAAACCGCATGTCCTAGAAATCTCTGAAGTTCCGGCACAGGATCAACGGCATTGGTGACAACCGAAACGATTTTCTGTGCGGCAGAATTGCCCCGAATCGGAAGTTTCATTTTACGCTTTAAGTTTCCCGGCTAGTTGTCTTGCTGGATTAAAAGCAGTGAGCACCTCCAATAATGTTTTCCGAGAGACGACCCCGCCGTTTGCCAAATAAAATTCTAGCACGCGAAAACCCGTCTCATCCTCATCCGTCAATTTTATGCCGAAGGACTGGCCGCGCGTTTTCAAAAACTCCGGCAGCCCAATAAAATCCAAATACCCTTCAGGCAATTCTCCATCCGCACGATGGGCGGCGGCGGTATTGATGTCCGCAAGGGACTTTTTGATAATCGCATCATCTTTTGCGAACTGTTCAGCGCGTGACATCGAGTCTGCCAGTTTAGTTCTTCTTGGAATTTTCATTGTGCGTCTCCCGGTTGTTGGCCGCTGGCAAAACTTTCGATATAAGCACGAAGGCTGGCGCAATCAATCAGTCTCACGCCGCGCGAAGTGCCGGGCATTTTGAGCGAATACGATTTTAATTGCCCAGATTTGATAAGTGCGAATAGTTGTGACCGGCATAGACCACTATGCGGTTCACGCTCGCCGGGACGGGGGAATCTTGTGGTGAATGGGGGGACGTTATTTTGTCGGACTGGAACTTGTCTGGTGTCTGGTTTGTTAGTTTTCATTTTGCTTGAACTTTGTTGGCAATCGCCAGACCCTATGAATTGTTACAATATGCAACACAAATTCGGAAAGCAGCTTCACCGCAGCACGGAATGGCGTCGAAACAAAACGCCTGAATATGAGAAGAAACGCGGGCGACGTTTAAGTGATGACGTTCTAACAGAATCTTTCATTCTGTTTGCCGGTGCAGCCATTGAACTTCAGAACACGAAAGGTTATTGCGATTACGGCGAGGTTTTTTATGGAGTAGCGCAAGGGGTGATGCGATTCCGTTATTACAAAGTGCCGGACGACATCAAAAAGCAACTGGTTGAATCAAATTTTCCGCCACAACTTTTGGCCGTTGTGGTTTCTGATTTAATTCCGCTCAATCTGATTACCCGTGGCGGGCGGCATACGTCCGATAAAAAAGATTTTTTAGGAAAGGTGAAATGTTTAACTTCAGAACAATTATTGGAAAATGAAAGTGACCTTTCAAGCGGCAGGCCGATTCAAAAATTCAAATCGTTAAATTCAGCCGATACCATTCTGACAAATAGTTCCATTTACGACCCAGAAATTGAGGAAATTAAAAAGTTGCGCGAAATCCTGCTGCAAAAAATAGAGGCGGGGCAATCTGTTCAAGAGATCAAGAAATGGGCAACCTCCAATGAATTTAATCTTCCCGCCAACTTTGAATCAGTCCTCGAATCATTCCATAAATCAGACCCTAATCGAAGTCATGGCAAAAGAAAAAAGGGAACGCCGGTTCATCGAATTATGTTTCACGGCGGCATTGAAATTTCACGGCGGATGGCCTGTTATTGGCGAAATGATTGCCGCAGAGAATACAACCGTTGTGAAAAATTTATCGTCGAAAATCTTCTTAAAAAACCTCCCCCAGTCGCCCCATTCCTTGAACGTGCCGTGACGTATGGGCCGTTACTAAACGCAAAGTATCAACTTTACGCCGCCGAATGTCTCGCTTCAAAGATGAAGACAAAGAGTTAGCTTCACACTTTCAACGCGGGCAGTTTGTTCACCGCGTCGCGCATGGTTTGAATTTCCGTTTGTGTGTAACGGTCATTCATGGCGTCGGATTTGTGGCCGGTGAGTTTGCGGCGCAATTCCTGATCCACGCCGCGATTATGCAGGCCGGAGTTGAACGATGCCCGGAGCGCGTGAAATGACAGGCGGGAAAGCTGCCGTTGCCCGCCAGTGTCCACGGCGTCATTGCCGATGCCCGCGCGCCGCATGATAGCGAGAAATTGCTTGGACAGGCCGCTACGCCCGCCAACCGGCACGGCAGCAAGGGCAGGACAGATTGCGCCGGTCGTATCGCCCGCCAGTTTGTTCAAATGCTTATCTAGTGTCGGATGCAAGGGAATTTCTAACGTCTCGCCGGTCTTGCCAGTTTCCACCACGATTTTGCCGCCCGCCAAATCCACCGATTGCCAAGTGAGCGTGACGCAATCGGATAAACGGAGTCCGGCATAATAGCCAAGCAGCATGGCGGTTTTCCATTCGGCGTCCGCCGCGTCAATCAGCATTTGCACTTGCGCGGGCGTGAACACTTTCCGTTTCACTTGTTTGATGCGTTCGGGCAATTGCACTGCCGCCGCTGGATTTGTGGCAATGAGTCCGAGCCGCCGTGCAAAGTTGAACATACTCGCAATGGTTTTCATTTCCACGCGCATCGTGGCGGGCGCAAGTTTTGATTCGGCAAGCTGGTCGTAAAACTTCTGGCAATCATGCGGCGTCACGGCGGAAATTGGCCGGTCAGCTTTGACGCCCAAAAGTTCGTTGAAACGGGCAACGGATGATTCGTAGCGCGTGGCCGTGCCTGCCTGCCGCGAGTTGGTTTTGCCGCGCATCCATTCGGCGCAAAACTCGCGCACGGTGGACTGGCGCAACTTTTCGCCGGTCGTGCGCTCTAGGATGCCACCAATGACTTGACGGCTGATTGCCTCGGTGAGAATGTTGTCACGGCCAAGTTGCGCGGCACGTTCCCATTCAATTGCCAGCGCGAGCGCGGTGGTCTTGGCGGTTTTCTTGGTGGTTTTTTTCCGCCACTGGTTTTGCTCGTTACGATAAACGGCCATCCAGAACGGAGACTTGGGATGTTTCCAAACGTATGCCATAAGTAAGACACAGATTAAGACATACGGGGAAGTTTGTCAAGATACAAAGATGAATGAAATCAATGTTTTTATCACTTGTAAAGGCGCGGAATCGAATCGCCGGTTCAATTCCGGCTCCTGCCACCACTTCAACTTAGGTCATTAAGTCAATATGGAAATCTATTCGCACCCGACTTTCCAGATGGCGTGTCGGCAGTTTGACATCGTTGCCGAGCATCTCCAGATTTCCGCCAGTGACCGCGAGCGCCTGAAATTTCCCAAGCGCTCCCTGACTGTCGCGCTGCCCATCCACATGGACGACGGCTCCGTTAAAGTTTTCACCGGCTACCGCGTGCAGCATCATCTCACGCTTGGCCCGACGAAAGGCGGATTGCGCTATCATCCCGAGGTCGCGCTCGGCGAAGTCGCCGCCCTGGCGATGTGGATGAGCTGGAAATGCGCGTTGACCGGCCTGCCTTACGGCGGGGCCAAGGGCGGCATCACCTGCGACCCGGCAAAATTATCGCGCAACGAAATCGAGCGGATCACGCGCCGGTTCACGCAGGAAATGATTCCGTTCATCGGGCCGCAGATTGACGTGATGGCTCCAGACGTCGGCACGAACGAGCAAACGATGGCATGGATCATGGACACCTATTCCATGCACCAAGGCTACACGGTTCCGGGCATCGTCACCGGCAAACCGGTCGGATTGGGCGGCTCGCTTGGACGCCGCGAGGCCACTGGTCGCGGCGTGGCGTATCTCATCAACCGCGCCGCCGACGCGCTGGGACTCGATCTCGCCAAATGCACCGCCGTCGTTCAAGGTTTTGGCAATGTCGGTTCCGTGACCGCCTATTCGCTCGGACGCTATGGCGCAAAAATAATTGCCGTTAGCGATGTTCAAGGCGGGATTTATAATTCCAAAGGACTCGATCTTGTCGCGCTGGAAAAATTTGCCGCGCAGAACCGGAGCATCGTTGGTTTTCCGGGCGCGGAGCCGATCACGAACGAACAATTACTCCTGCTGCCGTGCGATATTCTGGTTCCCGCCGCGCTGGAACGGCAGATCACCGCCGCGAACGCCGGAAAAATTCAGTGCCGTATTTTGGCCGAGGCGGCCAACGGCCCGACCACGCCGGACGCGGATGAAATCCTGAATTTGCGCCCGGAGATTTTTGTCATTCCCGACGTGCTCTGCAACGCCGGCGGCGTGGTGGTGAGCTATTTCGAGTGGGTGCAGGATTTGCAGAGTTTCTTCTGGAGCGAATCCGAAGTTGTGGACAAGCTGTTTCGCATTCTCGAAACCGCATGGACGCGGATTTTGAATTCGAGTCGCAGCCAAAAAATTTCCATGCGCCTGGCCGCGTTGAGCGTGGGCATCAGCCGTGTGCACGAGGCCAAAAAGCAGCGCGGGTTGTTTCCTTGAGAAAATTTAACTTTGGCACTCCAGCGCGAGGCAAAAAAATCGTAACCTCTCGGTTGGCGGCTGCGTATTAAAAGTTGTATGCGACGGTCGGGTTGAATCACATTTGGGCGCGAATTTTTTATGTGCAAGCATTCGGAGCCGCAACGCCGGGCGTTCACGTTGATTGAACTCCTGGTGGTGATCGCCATCATCGCGATTTTGGCGGCCATGCTGCTGCCGGCGCTGGCCAAGGCGAAGGAGCGGGCGAAGGCCATCCAATGTGTGAGCCAGCTCCGGCAGGTCGGCATCGCGTTCAATATTTTTCTTCAAGATCACAACGACACTTTGATGCAGCGGATTTACAACGAGCCGCCAGCCGCACTGAACGTTTCCTCATCGTCCGCGACTTACACTCAATATGGCTACGATGAAATCCTGATGCCGCTCATGGGCAATAATCCAAAAATGTTCATCTGCCCGGATCAGCTCCAGACCGATGTGACGGTGTTAAGCTCCAATTATTTCGGCCAGCCCGGCTACGGCATGAACTGGTATTACGACAACCAATCCGTGAACGTGGTCACTTCGCCCAGCCAAACCATTCTCGTCACCGAATCAGCCGGTTCAAATAATACCGGCTCGCATCGCGCCGACCGCGACAGTGAGTTTCCGGGCGAATTGGATGACACGAGGCATGATGGCGGGGCAAATTATCTTTTTTTTGATTATCATGTGGAACGATTGAGATTTGAGCAGACCTACAATGACGACGTAAATCCGCCGACGCCAGATTTTTGGGGTGTGAATTATGACGCTGGCACGAATTTAGTTTGGATGGATTGAGTGCTGAAATCATTATCCTGTAACCTGCCGCCGCGCCGCGACGTATGCTTCAGTGAGACCGGACACGATTCTCGGCTCAAATTGAAATCAGAATTTGAAAATCATATGCGCTCCAACTTTCACAAATTAATCTTGCTCGCCGCGTGCGTTTGCGCGTTTCGCCTCACCGCCGACGCCGCCGAGTTGAAACGCGCCGATGTGATGGCCGACCCGGTTTGGCTGCTGCATGTGGACTGCGACGCCCTGCGCACGAACACGATCGGCCAATTTTTCTTGTCTGAAATGGACAAGCCGGAGGCCAAAGCCAAGCTCGCCTCGTTTCAAACCACCTTTGGTTTTGACCTGCGCAACCAAGTTCATGGCTACACCCTTTATGGCAGCAGCCTGACACCGACTGACGGCGTGCTCATCGTGTATGCGGATTTTGACGCCGACCGCCTTGTCACACTGGCGCAAGGAGCGGATGAATATCAAAGCAGCGCGCACAACCAGCACACGATCCACAGTTGGATTGACGCGAACATGAACCGCAAGAGCGGCATCGGCCATCGCGTGTATGCGGCGTTTGAGGGTAAGCGGGTCATTCTTGGTCAGCGCGAAAACCGCGTGACGGAGGCTTTGGATGTGATTGACGGCACATCTCCCAGCCTTGATGGCGGCAGCACGTTTCCCAGCTTGGGCTTGCCGGGCAACGGCCATTTCATCGAAGCCGCCGCGCGTAAAATGGATTCCACCAATCTGGCTCCGAGCGCGGCCATTTTGAAACTTTCAAAAAGCGTCCAAGTGGTCGCGGGCGAACAGGACAATCAATTTCAAGGCACGCTGACCCTCGCGGCCAACAGCGATGACGCCGCCAACCAGATTTTCTCCATCGCCCAAGGCTTGGTGACGGTGATGAAACTGCAATCGAACAATCAGGATGTCGGCAAGCTCGCCAACGCCGTGACGCTCACGCAGAATGGCTCTGAAATCCTTGGCAAGCTCACTTTGCCCGCCGATGATCTGGTGGCGATGCTGCAAAGTGCCGCGCAACGGATGGCGGCGGCGCGCGCGGCGCACGCGGCACAGGCGGCGCAGCAATAAGATGCTGACCGCCTTGGGAAATGCAAAAACTTGGTTCAAGAAATTTCATCTTTGTCCGACGAGGAGCTGGCCCGTCAAACCCAGGCCGGCGCGCTGGAGGCTTTTGAGGAACTGGTCGGCCGCTACGAAGGCCGCATCCATTCCTTTGTGACCCAGTTCTGCCGCAACGCGACCGATGCGCGCGAGGTCACGCAGGATACTTTTGTGAAGGCGTTCCAAAGTCTGGAGCAGTTTGATTCGCGCCGCGTTTTTGCCGCGTGGCTGTTCACCATCGCCCGCCGCAAGTGCATTGACCGTCACCGCGCCGCGCCGCGCTTTGCGGATGAACCCGTTCCGGAATTGCTGGATGACGCCGACCCGGCGGAACTCACCGCGCGCCGCGAAGACGGACAAAACTTGTGGCGGCTCGCGCGGCGGCGGCTCGGTGAGAACCAGTTTCAGGCGCTCTGGTTGCATTATGCCGAAGACATGGATGTAGCGCGCATTGCGCAGGTGTTGGGCAAAAGCCGGGTACACATCAAGGTGATGCTTTTTCGCGCGCGGCAGATTTTGGGTCGCGAATTAAAAAATGTCAGCCAGCCAATTTCACCAGCGCCGGCCAATGAGCCGCCATTGCCAAATTTTGTCCGCCAACCATTTACCCTTCCGCCGGCCAAACCGACCAAAAGCAAAACATTAATGATATGAAGACCTGGCTGCTAAAATTTAAAATCTCCGATGCCCTCAACGATCGCCGCTCGCTGCCGCCGTCCGTTGAAAGCGCGGTGAAACGTTCCGCCGAACTGCAAAGTTTCGTGGCGGATGCCAACGCCTTGGCGCGCGAGTTGAAAAGCCAGTTGCCAGGCACAGAGACGTCCGCGCAACTGCACGTGTCCATCATGCGCGCCGTCCGCTCGGCCCGGTCGGCGTCCGACACAAAAACCGAATCTGTCTGGCCGCGCTGGGTTCCGGCCTCCGGTCTGGTCGCTGCGATTTTGCTGGGCGTAGTTTTGATCGTTCAATTTATGCCGCAGCCAGCCAGCAAAGTTCAACCGACCGATGCGCATCCGCTGGCCGATGCCAGTTCGGCTTTAGATCTAGGTGGCAGACTGATGAGCCAGGCACCGGAACTGGCGCTATCACCCTTGTCCGATGAAATGCAGAAGCTCGACCGCAATCTGGCTGACACCGGAGAATTTCTGCTCGCCAGTCTGCCTTGAACTGATAATCCGAAAAAGTGGGACGGTTAAAACCGCGAACACGCTTGTCGGCAAACTACCAGCTCGCAGTGCCTGATTAAAGTTCGCCGCCGATTTTATTTTCACTGGCGGAAGTGCGGCAAATCCGTCACTTTGCGCGCCGCATCGCCGTTGAAAACGCTTCAAAAATATTTGGTCGGCCAAGTTTTTGTCACCCTGCTGCTCACCGTGGCGGTGTTCACCGCCGTTTTGCTCATCGGCAATGCGCTGCGCGAAATCCTCACGCTGCTGGCCAGCAGCCACGTCAGCCTGCTGCTGATGGTGAAGGCGATTTTATATTTGATTCCGTTCGTCTGGGTGTTCGCGCTGCCGATGGGGATGCTCACAGCCACGCTGCTGGTGTTTGGCCGGTTCAGCGCGGATCAGGAACTGACCGCCGCGCGCGCCAGCGGCATCAGCTTGATGTCGCTCGTCATGCCGGTGCTGTTGTTGAGTCTGTTCTGCTGCACGTTGAGCGCGTGGTTTAACATGGACCTCGGCCCGCGCTGCCGCGTGGCGTATCTCGGCCTGATTCAAGACCTCAAAAAGGAACTGGTGAATGCCGCGCTGCCGGAAGGCCGCTTCATCACCGATTTCAAAGGCTACATTTTCTACGTTGAAAAAAATGACGGCGGCAAACTGAAGAACGTGATGATTTACCGGCTGCAAAACGAGACGAACGTGGACACGACATTGCGCGCTCCGAGCGGCCAGCTCAGTCCGGATCGCGCGAACAACCAGTTGATTCTGGATTTGGTTGACGCCCAAAGTGTCTCGACCACGGCCCATGGCGATGTGCTCCAAAGTTTTCCGACGCTAACGTTGAACTTGAGCATGAGCGATGCGACCAACCGCGTGAACAAGCCGAGTATCAATGACATGACCTTTCTGCAACTGCGGCAGGAATTGCACGACTTGGAAAATTTGCACTTGCCGGTGGGGACGAATAATTCTCCGGACGCCTTGCGCGCGCAATTACAAACCCTGCGCCAGCAGAAAAGTGATCTCACCGAGCCGGTGCGCGTGGCGATGAACCGCGAGGTCGCCTTTTCCTTCGCGTGCTTTGGCTTCACGCTCGTCGGCATTCCGCTCGGCATCCGCGTCCACCGACGCGAGACAAACATCGGCATCGCCATCGCGCTGATGCTCGTGCTCGTGTATTACGCGTTCATCATGCTGGGGCAGCAGCTCGCGGCGCGGCCGGAATTTTGCCCGCACCTGATTTTCTGGCTGCCGAATTTTATCTTTCAAGCCATCGGCATGGTGTTGCTGTGGCGCGCGAACCGCGGCATTTGAAATTATTTTTCCGGACGGCGAAACACTTTGCCGACGTCCGCCTGGTCAACCGGCTTCACGAGGATTTCATCAATGTTGACGTGCGGCGGCCGGCTGGCGACCCAGACGATGATTTCTGCGATGTCGGCGGCGGTCAGTGGATTCATGCCGGCGTAAACTTCGTCGGCTTTTTTTGTGTCACCCTTGAAACGCACATGGGAAAATTCCGTCTCGGCCAGTCCCGGATCAATCGTGCCTACCCGGATGCCCGTGCCGAACAGTTCGTGGCGCAGCGCGCGGGTGATGGCAAGTTCGCCGGATTTGGCCGCACAATACGCGGAGCCGCCCGCGTAAGCCGTGCGGCCGGCGACGGAGCCGATGTTGATGATGCTCGCGCCCGCGTCGTGCGGCAGGAGTGGCAGCGCCGCGCGCGTTACGCGCAGCAGGCCGAGGACATTCGTTTGAAAAGTGGTTTCCCAATCCGCATCTTTGCCGGAAGCCACGGGGTCAATGCCGTGTGCGCCGCCGGCGTTGTTGAGGAGGACGTGCAGCGGTTGCGATTTCAATTTTTGTTTCGCCCACGCGACGAAAGTTTCGACGCTGGCGGTTTGGGCGACATCCAGTTCATGAAAATGCGCTGCCGCCGCGCCGGATTTTTTCGCGAGCGCGGCAACTTTTTCCAGCCGGTCAACGCGCCGCGCGCCGAGCAGTAGTTTCGCGCCGTGCGCGGCAAACGCCTTGGCCGCCGCTGCGCCGAAGCCGCTGGACGCGCCGGTGATGAGCACCCATTGGTTTTTTAAGGTAGATTTCATGGTCAAAATTATTCAGTGGAATCCGGTTCGCCGCCACCTTTCTTTGGCACCGACCTGCCGATCCCAGAAAGTTTATCGAACAAAAATCCCAAGGCCAGCGCGCAAAGGCAGCCGATGATGACCGCGCCGACGCGGTTGAGCGAGTTCTGCCACCGGCTGCTTTCACCGATGAGCGTCACGATGATGACGGCGACGGCGGCCGGCCGCAGCGCGTCGTCCTGTTTCAGGAGATAGCAGATCAGGCCGGTGACCATGACGCCGATGGCCATGGCGACGGGCGGTTCGCCGATCAGGGCGAGCAGCGCCGCGCCGCCAAACGCGCCGGCGACATTGGCCGCGACGCGCAGGAGCGAGGCTTTGAATGACGAATGCAGGTCCGGCTGCGTCACCAGCACGGCGGAAACCGCCGCAACCCACGGGGCGCCGGGCAGTTCAAAAAAATTGTAACTCAGCGCCGCGATCAGCGCGCCGCTGGCGGCCTTGGCGGAAAAAATGATGGCTTCAAAATGGCGTGGCTGCATGGTCGGAAATGCGGCAGGTTTTGCGGATGAACTGCCGCCGAATTTTGTTTCAACGTGACGCATCCGTCAACCACCGCTTGCATAAGCTTTGAATCGGGCGCGTTCAAAACTGGCTTGAAGGTTTAACAACGCGGTATAGATTTTATCAGCATAGCAACCAATTCGTAATTAAAATAAGCCGATTGCTAATGCACCAGTGTGCGTTAAGTTCCGGTTGATTCCGCCTGTGTGCAGTGTAACTTTAGCCAACCTCACATCGCCAGAAAGAGCAATGCAGTGATGGCTTGCTTTATTTTGTTGCGCGATCAAGGTGTAAAAATCAATCAAACCAGCAATAAAATCGCGACAAAATAAAAGTTAGCCTGCGAAAAATCATCTCCTCGCCATCGGCAATCAAAAAAGTAAATCCCCAAACCAAGTAATTATGAAACTAAAACTCTCGACTATTTCTCTCGGTGTCGTGCTGCTGCTGACGTGTGTCGGCCCGGCGTTTGCGCAGACCTCGCTTTACATCACCAACAATTCTTTCGAGTATCCTGCGTCGTCAGCGCAACATATTTACATTACCGGTGGTTCTCCGGGCACGTCGGGGTATATGGCTGGTTGGACAACGGTTGCAACCCAAGCGGGTTATTGGGACACGCGGAACACCAATGGCAGTTTAAGCGGGGTTACGAATGTGGATGGCGCGCAAGTCCTGGAGGTATACAACGTGGGGAGTGGAGCTGCGGGTTATATTTATCAAGAATTGACCAACAAGTGGGTGGCAGGAGCCACCTACACGATGACCGCCCGGGCGGGACAGCCAAACCCACCGGGGAATCCTGCGAATGTGGGTGACACCTTTTCGCTTGACGCCAACAACAGCGGCACGCTTAGCCAATTGAGTTCCACGACCATATCCACTAATGGCGGCCAGGAGGGATTGTTAAATTACACGGTGACGTATACTGCGACCGGCAGTGAACCGGGAGATGGCCATATTGTGGTTGCTTTCCATGTTCCCACCACGACGAGTACAGGCGGGATGTGGATTGATGATTTTGCCTTGAACGTTGTTCTGCCGGATCCGAGCGTTGTGACCCAGCCGATTTCGCAGACAAATGTTTCTGGCAGCACGGTTTCATTTAGTGTGAACGTATATGGCGCATCGCAATTGTCGTATCAATGGCAGGCCACGAATAGTGCCACCGGCGGCTTCACCAATCTGGTCAATGGCGGCGTCTTCTCTGGCGCGACCACCAACGTCCTGACCCTTGCTGGGATCACCACCAACCAGTCTCTAACCTATCGGGTGGTGGCCACTGATACCGCTGGTTCAGTGACCAGCGCGCCAGCCACCTTGACGGTGCTGACCATCCCCATCATCAACGCGGAACCCGTTTCCCAAACCGTGGTCAGCGGCAGCACCGTTGCCTACACTGTGAGTGCGTCGGGTGTGGGGACGCTGAACTACCAATGGCAGGCGACCAACAGTGCCGCCGGCGGTTTTACCAACATTGTGGGTGCGACCACCAACGTCCTGACGCTTGCCAGTGTGACCACGAACTCAGCTTTATCTTACCAGGTGATTGTGGCTAATGCGAACGGTTCCGTCACCAGTGCGCCGCCGGCCACCCTGACGGTGCTGCCGTCAACAACGCTGGTGGATGTTCAATTTGATGGCTCATACAATTTGTCCACCTCAACTTCCGGTCTGGGTCCGGTTCAAACCGGGGCGGCGATTCTGGGTGCTACCGGCGATGAATGGAACGTCGAGACTGTTCCCTATTACGTTACATCTGCCAGCCTGATTAGTGGCGGGTCGCTGACGAACACCATCGGAACGGCCAGTGGCCTGACCTTGACCGTCACCCAGCCCAATGGCAACCCCGTCTACACGGCCACTTACAACAACAAGGTAGTGGATCCCAACACGACGAATTTGATGTCGAGCGCGCTGGAATCTTTCAATTATTACGCATCGAGCCAAACGTTCAATATTTCCATTGGCGGTCTGTCGGCTTACACCAATTCGCCCTTTACCTTGGTTATCTATGCGGCGGATCCTAATTCTCCGGTGACGGAAACGCTTGCGATAACGAACGGTGCGACGGGCGGCAATACGGCCAGTGCCTTGACCACCAGCTCCGCCTCGGGGTCCCTGACAAATTCTCCCGGTGGCGTCGGTGTTTCTTATAACACCTTCGTCGGAACCATCACCAATGGCACGTTGAGCTTTACCGTCTCCGGCGGCGTCGCGGATGGGCATACCGGCGTGAATGGCTTCCAACTCTTGCTGTCGCCCAGCGTGGCTCCGATCATCACGACGGAACCGGCTTCGCAGACGAATATCGCGGGCAGCACGGCCGTATTCAGTGTCGTGGCGGCGGGCGGAGGGGCGTTGACCTACCAGTGGCAGGCGACGAACAGCGCCACCGGTGGTTTCACCAACGTGGTGAATGGCGGGCAGATCTCGGGGGCGACGTCCAATACCCTTGCGATCTCCAATCTTTCTACCAACTGGGCCCTCGCCTATCAGGTGGTCGTTTCCTCGGGCGGTTTCTCCATCACCAGCACGCCCGCAGCCTACCTCACGGTGCTGACCATTCCTGTCATCACGACTCAACCTGCGTCAATAAGTGCGTTAGCTGGCAGCCCGGTGACCTTCACCGTAGTAGCTTCCGGGGTGGGAACCTTGACTTATCAGTGGCAGGCGACGAACAGTGCCACCGGCGGTTTTACCAATATCGTGGGTGCGACGACCAACTTTCTGACGCTTGCCAGTGTGACGACCAATCTATCACCGATTTATCAGGTGATTGTGGCCAACGCCAATGGTTCCGTCACCAGTTCGCCGGCTCTGCTCACCGTGGATTCGGCGACTCGGTTGATTGACGTGGATCTTGGCACCAGTGCGGGTATCCAAACCGGGGCTGCGGTTATTGGGGCTGCGGGCGATGTGTGGAACGGGGTAGCTGGCGGCGGCACGGTGAGTAGCCTCGTTGATTCCACCAGCAACATCGTTAGCAATGTTCAACTGGTGTTCGGCGGGTTTAATAACTTCAATTATAACCAACCCTATGGTGGTGGTGGCACAACTCCGATGGATGCCGGCACGACCAATTTGATGCAGGACTTCGACTTCTATTTCGATGGTGCCGGTGGCCATCCGAACCTCACGCTGAGCATCAGCAACCTGACCGAGTATGTCAATTCCCCGTTTGCCTTGGTGGTCTATGGTGCTTTGGGGGCTTCTCAGGGTGACACGATGACTTTGTCGGGGGCGGCGGGCGGCAACTCCGCCAGCACATTGACCACCAGTGCAGACACGCGGCAGCTTTCTGCCGGAATTGGCCATGCTTACAATATTTTCACGGGAACGCTGACCAATAGCACGCTCACCGTTACGTTGAACACTAATCTGAGCATATTTTATGGCTGCAATGGCTTCCAACTTCTATTGTCCCCCACGTTGCCGCTGATCATCACGAATGCGCCAGTTTCCCAAGGTGTGAGCGCGGGTCAGCCGGCTTCGTTCAGTGTGGGCGTGCTCGGCACGGCTCCGTTCAGTTATCAATGGCAGGCAACGAATAGCGCCACCGGCGGCTTCACCAATCTGGTCAATGGAGGGGTGATTTCAGGTGCGAACACCAATGTTCTCACGATTTCCGCCGTAAGCACCAACTGGGCTTTGGCCTATCGCGTCATAGTGACCAATAGCAGCCAAGGTTCCGTGACCAGCTCTCCGGCAGTCACTCTCACAGTTTTGCCCGCGCCCGCTCTGGTTGGTGAATGGTTCACCGGCGCACAGAGTCTGGCGGATCAATCTGGCTTCACACCGCCCGGAACGCATGACGGGATAGATGATATTGGTTTCAACACTGCCCAGTGGGGGACATCGAATGATGTGCCCGTTGGACATACGGGATACTCGATCGCTTTCGACGGAACTTATGCCGTGGGGATTACTAACTCTCTCAACACAGATTCAAACTATCAGGCAACGTTTGACCTGACCTTGAGCAAAAAAATGACCATCGCCTTCTGGGCTAAATACACCGCACCGTTACCCAGCGCCTTTGTTGCCAAGAATGGCAACAGCGCCGGCTGGCAGTTCCAGAGTGACACCACGACGACCAACCCCGAATTCACATTAAAGGGGACAAGCACGGCCAATCTGCAATCAACGTCGAACGTCACTGACGGCAACTGGCATCATTATGCTGGCACCTGGGATGGTACGACGGGTATTCGTAGTGTCTATATTGATGGTGTGCTTACTGCCAGTCTGACGAGTGACTTGGGCACGATGACAACGGCGAGCAACTACCGTCTGGTCCTAGGTGGCATAGACACTGTCGGCACCGGTGATGCCAACATTACTGCTCCATTCTTTACTGGCCAGCTTTTTGATGTGCGTGTTTACAACTATGCCCTCACCCAGGCGCAAGTGCAGGCCTTGGCGGGAGTAACGCCGACCGTCAGCACGAACGCCTACTTGAGTTCGCTGACAGTAAGTCCGGCTGGAACCTTAAGTCCGACCTTCGCGTCCAATGTGTTGAGCTATGTCACCACTGAAGCTTACGGCAACACGCCGACCATAACGGTGGTGGATGCCGACCTGACGGCAACCAATCACTTGGTCTACTTGGGCGCAACGAACCTGCTGGCCTCGGGTGTGGCGAGCAGTGCGTTGACCTTGAACTCGAATCCGGCCGTGACCAACGTGGTGAAGGTTGTGGTAACCGCGCAGGATGGCGTGACGACGCAGAGCTATCTTGTAAACGTGCTGCAATTGCCGAGCCAGACCAAGCCGGTGTTGGCGAATACCGTTAGCAGCGGGTCGCTGACCTTGAACTGGCCGCTGGATCATCTCGGTTACCGGTTGCTCACGCAGACCAACAATCTGGCCAAGGGCGTCAGTGCTAACACGAACGATTGGGCAACCGTGGTGGGCTCGTCTTTGACGAACACCTTCACCGTCCCGATTGTGAAAACCAACTTGAACCAATACTACCGCCTGATTTATCCGTAAGCGGATTTGGAGAACCGGGCGACTCCGCTTAGCGGATGGCCTCGATGTTCTGATTCGTTTCAAAACCTCTGAAGACTTTTGTTCTTCAGAGGTTTTTTATTGTTTGCTAGATTGACCGATTCCGGTTCGGATTGTCAGTAGGAGAGTTGGCCTTAATGCCTAAGCTGGAAGATCTCTTTGGCTTAAACCGGATAGGGCGACACTTTCGAGATGTCGTTGGGATTTGGCAGGCGGCGCCTTCACCGACAGACCAACCGGGATGCCATGAGATTTCCAAACTGCGGTCGCCCGGCAATCGTCAGCAGCTCGCCAAACATGAAACCGGCAAGTGAGCCAGAGCCCGTCGCCAACGGTGCGTCCAGCAGACTGCTAAGCCCGGCGCAGCCGAACACCAGCGCATTCGGCGCCGAGCAAAATTGACCGAGCTTTTTCGCCGCCTCGGCGCGCGAAACCGTCCGCAACAATAACTGTTCGTCCGGCGGCAAGTCAGCGCCGCTCTGCAAAGATTCTCCGGCAAAGGAACAATGCAGATTGCGCCCGTTCACATCGGACCAGGTGATGGATTCGCAGTCCGTCTTTTCACGCCCCAACCTGGTTTGCGCCGTGCGAAAGGCGGCTGCCGCCGTTTCCCACGGGTCGCTGGCGGAGCGGCGCAAGTGCGTGATGGTGCGCGGCCCGTCCGTCCGAAATTGCCAGGCGGTGCCGACGACATCATGGACGTTCAATGTTTCTGCCTGCCACGAACCGCCGGTGAGCAGCAGCACGGCCACATCTTGTGCCGGAGGGAGCACTTCACCGCGTTCCTGACCGTTCCCGCGCGCTGCCGCGCCGCCGGCCACGGGCACGGCTGGAAATAATTTCTGCCATTCCTGCAAAAAATTTTCCGCGCCGGTTCCGCCGGAGAACAAAATGATCGCTGCCTGCGGGACAAAGCTGAGCTGGCGCAATTGTTCGAGCACGTCCGCATAGCTTCCGGCCACAACTTCGCCGGGAAATGGGCGCGGGGCGGAAACGAGGCTTGGGGTCTGCGGGTCGCTCCAAACTCCGGGCGCAGCCAGACCGTGGGACGCGCAGCCAAAGGTTGTGCCATCCGATGCGGGTGAATTTCCGGGAGTCCACAGGGAAATTTTCCAAGTTGTCACCCGATCAGTTTTGGCGCTCATTTGGATTCGCTCCGGTCGGAGGCAGCGGGGCCGTAAATTTCAAATCCGTAGAGGGCGACACCCTTGGCGTTCACCGGCCGGGTTGAGTTCATGCGCACAAAGCGCGCGCGACCCGACACCGCCAGGTCGTTGATGCCGCCCATGCCATTCGTGGTGTCGTAAGCATTGGTCCAGGTGTTGCCATCGGTTGAAAACTGGAGGCTATAGCTGCGGCTATAAGCGGCGTGGCCGTAGCCGCTGTCTTTCCAATCACCGCTTTCCCAGTCGAGCCGGACGCGCGCGATGTCTTGGACGGAACCCAGATCCACACTCAACCATTGCGAGTCGCCGGGTTGTGAAGACCACAGCGAACGCGGGTCGCCGTCAAAGGCTTTGGCCGCCGTGTTGGAAGCTGTCACGGAGGACGCGGTGGCCGGCTGGTTGAGCGCGATGTTGTTGGTGCTGCAAACTTGCACGCGGTCCAGTTGAATCCAATTAAGGTTGAAGCCACCTTCGAGAACTTCGAGTCGCAAGGCTCGGCTGCCAATCCCGCCGGCAATCGGCACGTTTGGCAACGCGATGGTCTGCCAGTTTTGCCAGCCGCCGGTCTTGGGAACTGTGACCGTGCCGAGCACCGCGCCATCCAGCCGCACGCGCAGTTTCCCCTCGCCGTCGGGTGAGG
>Ga0302266_10000022_pt1 | contig 159803 bp, 132 predicted proteins | sample III_Bog_E1_2_FD_194559 | JGI IMG/M metagenome (GOLD analysis project Ga0302266, IMG submission 194559) | Peat permafrost microbial communities from Stordalen Mire near Abisko, Sweden - III_Bog_E1_2 | ecosystem: Environmental > Terrestrial > Soil > Wetlands > Peat | place: Sweden: Abisko...
GGCCTCCAGACACAACAAAGCGACTCGCAAAAAGGCTGTCTTGAACAAATCCCGCCCGAAAACCACAAAGAATTCGCCGCAATGGTTTGATGTTGCGAAATCAGATGCCTGTGCAGGGGTTCCCTAGATCAGTTCCCGGCCTCTTCTTCTCCAAATTCAACTGGAACGGGCGCGAGATGAGGCCAAAACGTTTTATGCTCGGGTTCCGAGCCAATCGGGGTAGCGTAATCAGTGCCCAATCAACAGACACTTCGGTTTCGAGCCAGTCGTCTATACTTCGTCGGATTCGCGGAGCATGGCGATGACGCGGAAGTCTTCGAGGGTGGTGGTGTCTCCGGAGACGGTGCCGGTGGTGGCGAGTTCTCGGAGGAGGCGGCGCATGATTTTGCCGGAGCGTGTTTTGGGCAGCGTTTCGGCGAAGCGGATCTCTTCCGGACGGGCGAGAGAGCCGATTTCCTTTGCGACCCACTTTTTGAGTTCAACTTTGAGGGCGGCGAGAGCTTCCGGGCCGGTGTGGCCGGCTACGGCATCGGCTTCCAGAGTGACGAAGGCGACGATGGCCTGACCCTTCATGTCGTCGGGACGGCCGACAACGGCGGCCTCGGCGACGGCTGGGTGAGAGACGAGAGCCGACTCAACTTCCATGGTGCCGAGGCGGTGTCCGCTGACGTTGATGACGTCGTCGACGCGTCCCATGAGCCAGAGGTATCCGTCCTGGTCGCGGCGCGCGCCGTCGCCGGTGAAGTAGCAGCCGGGGACATCGGACCAGTAGGTGTTCTGGTAGCGTTCCGGGTCGCCGTAGATGGTGCGGGCCATGGAGGGCCAGGGCTTGCGGACGACGAGCAGTCCGCCGTGGCCGAGGGGCACACTTTGGCCCTCTTTGGTGACGACGTCGGGCTGGATGCCGAAGAAGGGCAAGGTGGCTGAGCCGGGCTTGGTGGGGACTGCGCCGGGGATGGGCGCGACGAGGATGGCTCCGGTCTCGGTCTGCCACCAGGTATCGACGATGGGGCAGCGGTTGTGGCCGATTTTGTCGCGGTACCACATCCAAGTTTCCGGGTTGATGGGCTCTCCGACGGTGCCGAGGAGGCGTAGCGAGTCGAGCTTGTGCTTGTCGACCCACTCGTCGCCCCACTTGATGAAGGCGCGGATGGCGGTGGGTGCGGTGTAGAAGATGGTGACCTTGTGGTCGTCGATGATCTGCCAGTAGCGGGAGTTGTCGGGTGCGTTGGGCGCTCCCTCATACATGAGCACGGTTGCGCCGTTGGCGAGAGGACCGTAGACGACGTAGCTGTGTCCGGTGACCCAGCCGATGTCGGCGGTGCACCAGTAGATGTCGTCTTCCTTGAGGTCGAAGACGTACTTGCTGGTGAGGAAGGTTTGTACGGCGTAGCCGCCGGTGGTGTGGACGAGTCCTTTGGGCTTGCCGGTGGTGCCGGAGGTGTAGAGGATGTAGAGCGGATCTTCGGAGTCGAGCGGAGCCGGGGGGCAGACGAGGCTGGCGTTGGCCATGAGGTCCTGCCACCAGTGGTCACGGCCTGGCTGCATGAGGACGGCGCAGCGGGAGCGATGGAGCACGATGACGTGCTTGACGGAGGGGCAGTGGACGAGAGCTTCGTCGACGACGGATTTGAGGGGGATTTCAACGTTGCGGCGGAAGCTGGAGTTTTGGGTGATGACGGCGACGCACTGGGAGTCATTGACGCGGTCTGCGATGGCGTTGGCGGCGAATCCGCCAAAGATGACGGAGTGGATGGCTCCGATGCGGGCGCAGGCGAGCAGGGCGATGGCCAGTTCGGGGGTCATGCCCATGTAGACGGCGACGCGATCGCCTTTTTTGACGCCGAGGGAGAGCAGGACGTTGGCGAACTTCTGGACTTCGACGTGCAGTTCGCCGTAGGTGAGGCGGCGGACGTCGGTTTTGCCGTCGACGTAGGGCTCGCCCTCCCAGATGATGGCGGTTTTGTCGCGGCGTGCGCTGAGGGCATGGCGGTCGACACAGTTGTAGCTGAGGTTGAGCTTTCCGCCGACGAACCACTTGGCCCAGGGGAGGTTCCACTCGAGGACCTTGGTGAAGGGCTGGAACCAGTCGAGATTCTTGGCGGCTTCGGCCCAGAATGCCTCGGGATCGGCGATGGACTGCGCGTAGAGAGCCTTGTATTCGGCGAAGGAGCCGATGTGGGCGTGGGCTGCGAACTCCTCCGGCGGAGGGAAGACGCGTGTTTCGCGGAGGCTGGACTCAAGGTCGTTGGAGAATTCGGAGTTGCTCGGGGAGGGCGTGGAACTGGTGGCCATCGTTGATCCTTCGTGGTTGCGCTGGGAAGTACCGAGGTGGCGCAGGTCGAAGCCGGCGCAGAGGAGTTCCCTGTGCCACACACCATAGCTGGTGGCGGCAACGATGGGCAAGGGCGTGGCGGAGGGGCCTTGAAAAATCAGGAGAATGGGGGGGGCTGGGGGCGGGGTTTAGGCGGCTTCAGGGTGTGGAAACGGGCTGGAGCTGGTAGCCGGAGTAGTCGATTTTGAGAACGGTGTCGCCGACGAAGATGCTGTGGGAATGGGCCTCGGCGTGGGTGGCCATGGCGAAGCCGTCGATGGAGGTGTAGTCGCGGAGGATGGTGGTGGTACCTGCGAGGAAGCTGGGCGGTTGAGTGGGTGTGCCTTCGAGATGGACGAGTGTGCCGTCGGTCGAGTCGAAGCAGGCGCGGCCGTTGAAGAGGTACTGGCTCTTCCGGCGTGCGGTGAGGGTGACGAGGTAGCAGAGGCGTCCGTTGCGGAAGACGGGTGTGGGGTCAACCTGCATCTGGTAGTTGGAGGAGTTGAGAAAGAAGCCGGCGCGGCTGGCGGGGAGGTTCATGTCATGTTCTGAGGCGAGGATTTTGTCGAGGAGGAGGCGTCGGAAGATGGGAGAGCCAGATTGGGAGATGGAGGTGTATTGCTTGCCGTTGGCCTGGGTGTAGTGGGTGCGGACGGTCATTTCGGCGACGGGTGCGGGGTCAGAGTTTCGGAAGACAGAGTAGTGTTCCTGGACGGAGTAGGAGGCGAGGGAGTTGTGGCGGGCGAGATCCGCGGCGTCGATACGGGCGATGAAAGCGGTTGGTGGAATGGGAGGGGGCGGGGTGGTGGGCTGGGCGAGCGCGGGCAGGGCGAAGGCAAGCAGGAAAAGCGCCAGGCTGGGCGGCCGGGAGTGATGGATTTGCGGGCCGGGATTGATGTGGGGAAGGAACACGGAAGCCACCTGTGAGGGATTGGACTGAGGCGCGAGGGGAAGGTTTGCCGGGGTCAGCTGGCTGGGGGCGAGTTGGCCGGGGGAGGAATAGCTGGGGGAGGAATGGCGGGGCGCGTAGCGGCGGGCAGGAGCGGGTCTGGAGCCGGCTGCCAGGCGCGGAGCAGGGTGATATTGGCCAGGGTCTGCTGCCAGCGGGCGGGTTTTTTGAGGGCAAAAGCCGGGGGCTTCGGGTTGTCGTAGAAGGCAAGGATGTTGGCGTCGAGCTGGGGTGTGAGGCCGGCGAAGTTGGATTTGGCGAGGCGATTGAGCAGGTCGGCGTAGGAGTCGTCGGTGAGGGAGTATTCTCCGGCGACGGTTTCGCGGCCGGTATCGAAGTCGCGGTTGTCGAGCTGGAATCCGGGCTGTGCCGAGAGCTTGAGGTCGTTGCCATAACTGATGACGGAGTTGTTGACGGACTGCATGTAGAGGAGTTCGGTGGCGGTACTGGGCATTTTGAAATTGAGGGCCTTGAAGGGGCCGATCTTGGGGACGAGATAGAGGAAGAAGGCGAGGATGCGTGCGCCGATGCCCGGACGCTGGTAGTTATTGCCCCATTCTCGGCGGAACTCGGCGCGCTTGAGGTGGTAGAGGAAGCGGCGGCGAGTCATGGTGGGGTCTTCTTTGACGATTTCGTCTTTTTTGAGGAGAAGGGCGACGCGAGTCATCTGGGGGATGAGCTTGCTGACGGAGTAGCGGAAGCTGCCGATGGAGAGGTCGAGATTGGGGATGACATCGCTGAGAGGGATGCCGTAGGTGGCGAGGAAGGCGCGCTCAAGGACGGGCTTGGAGACCTGGAAGCCGATGAAGTCGTGATAGGAGTCCGTGGTGAAGCGGTCGTGGGCGACCTGGACGACGTCAAAGCCGAACTCGGTCTGGATGTGCGCCCTGGGATTGTCGACATAGGTGACGACGGGGCCGTACTGACCGCGGAGCTTGGGGAAGCCTTCGGCGACGGAGCGATTGACGGCGGGGTGTCCGGCGACATCGGAGGCGTAGTGGGCGAGAGCACCAAGGGCGAAGGCGTATTCGTTGATGTCCTGGGATTGGGTGAGGAGGTTGGTGACGAAGTCTCCGCTGCGGACGTAGTGGGCGAGATCGGAGAAGAAATGGCTGCCGAAGGGGTAGTAGCCGATGTCCTGAATGAGGGAGCCGCCGTAGGCGTAGGCGTGGGCGAGGCGTAGCTGGTCGGGCGTGGAGCCGGGGTAGCGGGCAAGGAGCATGGGCTGGATCTGGATTTTCCAGAGGAGGTCGACGATTTGCTCGTGGGTGAGGACCGAGTATGCCGGGGCGCTGGAACTGGAGCCAAGCAGGCAGAGGAGGACAAAGAGGACGGCGAGGCGACGGGCGAGTTGGACGGGCGAGCGGTTGGTCGACGGAGGCTTGCAATTGGGGTGAGTCGATGGCATGGTCGCTCCTCTGGATGAGGATACCTGCTTGCAGGGTGGGCGGGGTGTGCTGGATTGCACGGATGGGTAGGGGATGGGATGGTGCGCTGGTAGGCTAGGAATGGGTAAATCCGCGGGAGCGGGTGAGTTTTTTGACGGAAAAGGGATGAACGTGACGGATAAGACGGGGAATGAGCAGTTTGCAGTAACGGTGCTGGGACGGAGCGTTGCCGAGAGCGTGGTGGAGCAGGTTGTGCGACTGGTAGCCGGCCATGGGCTGACGGTGACCGGGCGTCGGGAGCTTTCCGACGGAACTGCTGGGTATGGGGCTGTAGAGCTGGCGGCTGAGGGCGTGCTGCGCGAGGAAGTGGCGCTGCGCGGGCGGATTCGGGAGCTGGTGGACGCGGTGGGGACCGATGTGGCGGTGCAGCGGGAGAGCGCGGCGCGGCGGGATCGGCGGCTTTTCTTTTTTGACATGGACTCGACGCTGATTCAGGCGGAAGTAATTGACGAGCTGGCGAAGATGGCCGGCGTAGGCGACCAGGTGGTGGCGATTACGGCGTCGGCGATGCGCGGGGAGATCCAGTTTCAGGAGAGCTTCCGGCGGCGCGTAGGGCTGCTGAAAGGGCTGCCCGAGGCGCGGGTGTATGAGCTGCTCGACCGGATTCCGCTGATGGAGGGGGCGGAGCGGCTGTTCACGGCGCTGACCGGGCTGGGCGTGAAGTCGGCGGTGCTCTCAGGGGGATTCACGTTTTTTGGGGAGAGCCTGCGCGGACGGCTGGGGGTGGACCATGTCTTTGCCAACGTGCTGGAGTTTGCCGATGGCCTGGTGACGGGCGAGGTGAATTCGCCGATTGTGGACGGAGCGCGAAAGGCGAAGCTGCTGGTGGAGATTGCCGAGCGCGAAGGGGTCCCGCTGGAGCAGGTGGTGGCAGTGGGCGACGGCGCGAACGACCTGCCGATGCTGGCGCGGGCGGGGTTGGGGGTGGCCTTCCATGCCAAGCCGGTGGTGCGGGCGACGGCGCCGGTGAGTTTGAATCACCTGGGGCTGGATGGGCTGCTGTATCTTCTGGGGCTTACGGATGGGGATGTGGCGGGGCTGGGCGGGCTAGATCCCGTGCAATAATGCCTCATGTTCTGGCTGGGAGAAAAGCGGGGCGAGCTGAGCGATTGGACGACCCAGCAATGGGTTCGCGCCACGGGACGCAGGCTGGAACTGAAGGACAACGCCTGGCTGGACGGCCCTGTTGGAGGCACGCGGCGGATCGGAACGGGGTTCTTTGCCGACTACGCCGGAGAGCACCACTTGGAAATTTTCGATTCGAGCAGGCGCGGATTGATTCCGGATTTCAGCGTGCTGGAAAAAGACAATCCGGAGATGGCGCGAGTTGCTCAACCTGTTCGGGAGTTTTACGAGCAAACCTCCGAGTTCGATCTGGATATGTGGTCCCAATGGCATGGGTTGTTCCGTCCGTTTGGAAAGGCGCTGAGCGTACTCTTCAGCCGACGTCTCCAGCAGCTGAACGTCCCGCTTTCCGCAATGGACAGTTCAAGAGGCATGACCAGCAGTGTTGTGGAGTTGCGGGATCGCGAGTCCGGCCAACTTGCTCATACGGCATGGATTCGCGAGCTGAAGGCGACGGGCAATGTGGTGTACGCGGGCGCCTACTCGGCTTGCCGGATTCCCGGGCACCCGAACCCTTGCGTCAAAGTTGTCTTTCCCCTGCCCAATGGAAACGCGATCGTGGTGATGAAGGCGGAGTGCTCGCCGGATGGTGGCCTATGTCTTCGCTCCCATGGAGGGGACTTTGGCGAACCGGGTTTTTACTTTACCGTCCAGGACGGGAACGGCATCGTCCGCGCCAGGTATTTGAAGAGCATGCAGGAAGAAATTCGCGTATACGCCGCCGAAACCGGCACAGTGCGGGCGGACCACACGCTGTGGATTTGGGGAGCTGAGTTTCTGCGGCTGCATTACAGGACGCGAAAGACGGGCTCGGAGGCTGGAGAGATGACAGGCTGCGCTCGCTTCCCGATTACGATTTCGTAGGCCTGGTGGGCGCTGGGACTGATCGTGGTTGAGCTTTCTGGCTAAGCATGTATTCGCGGAGGGCAGCGTTGATGCGGGTCTGGTGGCGTTTGCCGGTGCTCTTGAAGAAGGCGGGCAGGTCGGCATCGAGGCGCAGGGTGATCTGCTGCTTATTTTCCGTTGGGACGAGGTCGGAGACGCGACGCCAGCCGGTGGTGCCAGCCTGGTTGGGGATGTCGGAGAAGTCGATGTGTTCGTCGCGGAGATCGCGGAGGGCCTGAAGCTGCTCCTCGGTCATGGTCGGCGGGTTGTTGGGGTCATAGCGAAATGTGACCAGTTCTTCTTCCACTTGAATATCGTACAACGCTTTGCGATTCGGCTCCTTCATAGAGCGAGAGAGAATATCTGAGCTTTGGCGATTGCGACTCACTGGAATTGGGAGGTTTCCGCTTTGGCAAAGGTGGGCCTCGGGGCATCGAGCTGCGCTCGATTTCGGTGCGAGGTCGCAGAGGTGGTTACTCCCCGGTCCCCGAGTGCGAGGGACCGGGGGCACCCGGCTATTGAGAAGCGGCAAAAAACTAGACTTCGTCCCAGATGCGGCGGTCTTTGGTTTCGGGGAGGAAGAAGAGGCCGATGAAGAATGTCATGGTGGCGATGGCGATGGGCCAGATGAGGCCCATGTATCTGGCGTTGACATCGCCGGGGTGCGTGGCGAGCCACCATGTGGCGATCCAGGTGGCCATGAGCGGGGTGAGGCCGCCGAACTCTCCGTTGCCGAGGTGGTAGGGGATGGACATGGAGGTGTAGCGGATCTTTGCGGGGAAGAGTTCGACGAGCAGAGCGGCGATGGGGGCGTAGACGAGCGTGACGTAGAAGACCTGGAGGAAGATGAGGAAGATCATCAGGGGTTGGTTGACGGTGACAATGGCGCCGACTTTCGTCACTGCACCGGCCATGGCGTGGTAGATGGGCCAGTAGGTGAGGGCGGCCAGAGCGCATCCGGAGAGCAGCAGGGGTTTGCGGCCGATTTTGTCCGAGAGCCACCCGAAGAGGATGAAGAAGGGCGTGGCCAGGGCAAGGGCGATGGCGATCATTGTGTAGGCGTCTTTGTAGTTGACGCCGAGGGTCTTTGTGATAAAGACGAGGGCGTAGAACTGGCCTGTGTACCAGACGACGGCCTGTCCGGCAGTGGCGCCGAAGAGGGCGAGGGCGATGAGGGCCCAGTTACGACCACTGATGGCGGTGATAGGGGATTTTGAGGTCTTCCCTTCCCTCTTGAGTTTTGCGAAGAGTGGCGACTCCTTGAGGCGGATGCGGATCCAGAGGGAGAAGACGACGAGGACGAGCGAAAGGAGGAAGGGAATGCGCCATCCCCAGGCCTGGAAGGCGGGGTCGCCAAGCTGGACGCGGACCACCAGGACGAGGATGAGGGCGGCGAAGAGTCCCAGGGTGGCGGTGGTCTGGATGAAGCTGGTGTAGAGTCCGCGCTGGTGGTCTGGGGCGTGTTCGGCAACGAAGGTGGCCGAGCCGCCGTATTCGCCGCCCAGGGCGAGTCCTTGCAGGCAGCGGAGGCCGACGAGCAGGGCCGGAGCGAGGAGACCGACCTTCTGGTAGGTGGGGAGTAGTCCGATGCCAAACGTGGACAGGCCCATGATGCTGAGGGTTGCGATGAAGGTGTACTTGCGGCCGATGAGGTCGCCAACGTGACCGAAGAAGGCGGCGCCGAAGGGACGTACGGCGAAGCCGGCCCAGAGCGCTCCGAGCGAGAAGAGGAAGCCGGTGGCGAGCGAGCCGGGGAAGAACTGGCTGGAGAGCACGACGGTGAGGATGGCGTAGAGGTAGAAGTCATACCACTCGATGAGGGTTCCGGCGGAAGAAGCGAGGATGACATGGGTGAGGGAGGAAGCGCCTTCGAGTGCGGCCGAGCGAGCGGCGAGACTCGCGGCCAGGTTTTTTCCAGCGGCGGGAGTGGATGCCATGTTCTTGTGACCTCAAGGCAGACAGGTACACTTCCGGCTTGCTTCAGAAGCGCTCTGACTGGGTAAGTTGAATTGGGAGCTAACGATGAGGCCGGGCAGATGGGACTGTCAAGTTAATTTATTTTGACGGCGAGCGAGAATAGTTGTGCCCCAGCGACTGCGGGAAGGTGCGCAGGGACTGGGGCACTGAGACTTACGACTAGCTGGCGTGGCGCTGCTGGTGCCAGATCCAGGCGGTGCGGATGATGTCGTCGATCTGGGTGTAGCGGGGCTGCCAGCCGAGTTCGGCGATGGCTTTTTCGCTGGCTGCGATGAGCACGGCGGGGTCGCCGGGGCGGCGGGGGCATACTTCGACGGGGATGGGGTGTCCTGTGACCCGGCGGACCGAGTCGATGACTTCGCGGACGGTGAAGCCGGAGCCGTTGCCGAGGTTGTAGATGAGGCGATGGTCGGCGGCGCGGGGCTCTTCGAGGGCGGCGAGGGCGAGCAGATGGGCGTCGGCGAGGTCGGAGACGTGGATGTAGTCGCGGATGCAGGTGCCGTCGGGTGTGGGGTAGTCGTCGCCGAATATTTTAATGGAGTTACGGCGTCCGAGGGCGACGTCGAGGATGAGGGGGATGAGGTGGGATTCGGGCTCGTGGGCCTCACCGCGGGTGATGACGCCGGAGCCTTTGCCGCCGACTTCGGGAGCTCCAGCGACGTTGAAGTAGCGGAGGGAGGCGGAGCGGAGGCCGTGGACGCGATGGAACCAGGCGAGGATGTACTCGGTGAGGAGCTTGGATTCGCCGTATGCGTTGGTGGGCTTGAGTTTGGCGTCTTCGGGGATGGGCGCGACCTCGGGCTCGCCGTAGACGGCGGCAGTGGAGGAGAAGACGATGCGTTTTGGACCGCAGGCGAGGATGGCTTCGAGCAGAGCGAGGGTGGATGCGGTGTTGTTGCGGAAGTAGATTTCGGGTTTTTGCATGGATTCGCCGGCTTCGATGAGGGCGGCGAAGTGGAGAACCCCGTCGAAGGAAGCGTTTTCACTGGTGGCAGCGCGGAAAAGGCCCTCAATGCGGGCACGATCGGCGACATCGCACTCGACGAATTCGACACCGAGAGGGACCATGGCGCGTTTGGCATGGCAAAGGTTATCCACGACGACAACTTGATGGCCGCGTTCCACGAGCAGTTCCGCAACGGTACCGCCGACGTATCCTGCTCCGCCTGTAACCATGATCTTCATAAAAAAGTTTGACCTCGGGTGAGCGAATTGATTTAACTTTAGTCTATCAAGCAGGCGGGACAGTACTGAGGTAATCTATTAATACCACCCGAATAGGGATTACTGTTCGAAGACCGCTATACAGGCGGCAGGCTGCAGCAGGATTGACGGGCGAAGTTTTTCCGGGTGAAATCATCCTAGAGGGTGGCATCACGCGCGCCGGAGGGCCCCAGTGCAGATGGATTGTTGCTTCCCTCATTGCCTAGGTCGCAGCAGAGAGAAATGGTCCAAGGACTGTGCTTTCAACGAATCATGCTGTAATGCCACTACTGCCCATGAGTTTCCAGCATCAGCAGGCTATGGGGAGTTTGGTCACAACGATTAACCTGTCAAAACCTGGTGACTTCCTTCCCATACGGGTCACGCAGGGATTGATGAGTCTGAGCCCGGCTTCGGCCGGTAAACACGGGGCAAATAGCTCCGCGATTGAGGACTAAGGATATGTCATCGACCCCCTACGCGGGACGAGCACGTTTTGGTCTGCTGCCTGAGCCGGAGAGGAATCCGGCCTCAGTGATTACCAGCGCGATCATCAACTGCTCGATTATCGCCCTTTTTATTTTTCTGGGCACGCTTGCGCATCATGAGTTGGAGACGCGCAAGATGGAAAGCATGGAGATCGTGTTTCCGGTAAGCCCTCCGCCCGAGATCAAGGTGAAGGTGAAGATGCCGCCGATGCCGAAGGTGCCGGATGTGCCGCGGCCGGAGACGATCAAGATCGCGCTGCCGAAGATTTTGCTGGCCAAGCCGGAGCCGAAGCCGGAGATCAAAGAGCTTCCGATGGTGAAGGAGGCAGTGAATCTTCCGAAGATAGCTGCCAAGCCTCAGGTAGTGACTCTTGCGCCGCAGCCGAAGGCAGCAATGGCCAATGCGGCAGCGCCGGCACTTGTTCCGCAGCAGCATGTTTCGACGGCGCCGGTGCATTTTGGGTCTCTGAACGGAGTGACGCCTAACCCGAATGCAACGCGTCCGGCGACGATAGCGGCGATAGGCAATCCGTATGGCGGCAATAGCGGCCCGGCGAAGGCACCGCAAGGGATTGTGGGCTCGACGGGATTTGGGAATGGCACGCGGTCGGGTTCGAGCGCTGGGGTGGTAGGCAAGGTTGCCTCAGCGGGGATTCCTGGCGGAACGGGAACTGCGCCAGTTGCCTCTGCGGGCCGAGTTGCCTCAGCGGGAATTCCAGCGATGACTGCGCCGAGTGGAGCGCCAGCGATGGCGGCCCGGGCGGAGACCTCGACGACGCCGCCGGTTCTGATCAGCTATGCTAAGGCCGAGTACACCCATGAAGCGCTGGAGTTGAAGATCCAGGGTGAAGTGGTATTGCGCGTGACGGTGACCACCGGAGGAACGATGGTCGTGCAGGGAGTATTGCACGGACTGGGACACGGGCTGGACGATGCCGCGGTGCGGTCAGCGCCCACGTACCGCTTCAAGCCCGCGACACGAAACGGGCAGGCGGTTGATTACACGACGAACATTATTGTGAAATTCCAGACGGCTTAGCCCGATGGGCGAGAACAATTGCCTGCAGCAACCCTGCACCACACGCCCCGCAAGAGGGAGACCGGAGTGGGGGAATACGACGAAGAATCGAGACAGGAGCCTGAATATGAAGTTTTGCAAGACCTCCCTCCCCTTCCTGATGCTGGCGCTGAGCGTTATACCTGCGTTTGCCAAGAAGGAACCGAAGTACGAACAAGCGCACCAACTGACGGCGGAACAGGCTGCCCTGGTGGAAAAGGCAATTGCCCGCGAAAAGATTGTGATCAAGAACATTCAGCAGCGGACGCCGCTGGTGGAGACGTATATTCAGGACACGAAGCCGGATGTGAAGCTGTACGAGGTGCCGACGAGCGACACGTACATGCTGAGCCGGGTGGATTTTCACAAGACATTTACAGACAAGCCGTACTCCGTGAAGGGCAAGTCGCAGCATGGATTCTTCAAGGGTTCGTTGGCTGCGTTCACCAATATTGGCAAGGCGCTTCACCTGAACGGTGAGACGTATAACACGGATGGATTCATGGACATGATGTTCCTGGACCCATCGGGGTTTGACCAGCAGCACTATGTTTTCAGCTACGTTCGCCGGGAGTTTCTGGGCAGCGTGCGGACATGGGAGTTTGACGTTCATCCGAAGGTGAACGGTACGGGGCGGTTCAATGGCCGGGTGTGGATTGAGGACCAGGATGGCAATGTGGTCCGGTTCAACGGCTCGTACACGGAGAGCAAGAACGAAGACGCGAACAAGGAGTACTTCCACTTTGACAGCTGGCGTATGAACATGCAGCCGGATCTGTGGCTTCCTGTGGCGATCTATGTGGAAGAGTCGCAGCGTGTTGAGGGCCGCAAGGTAACTGGGTTGCGGGCGCAGACGCGGTTCTGGGGCTACAGCCTGACGTTGCCGACGCGGGAGAGCGAGAACGTGTCGGTGCAGGTGGAAGGGGCGGTGGACCAGAGCCCGGACTCGCAGGACATGACTCCGCTGCAGGCCAGCCGGATGTGGGTACAGCAGGCTGAGAATAACGTACTGGATCGGCTGGTCCAGGCAGGATTGCTGGCACCGCCGAGCGATTTCGACAAGACGCTGGAGCAGATTGTGATCAATCTGGAGGTTCCGAACAATTTGAACTTCCCGGACGCGGTGCATTGCCGGATTCTGCTGACGACGACAGTGGAAGCAACGACGGTAGGCAATACGATTCTGCTGAGCAAGGGCCTGATCGACACACTTCCGAACGAAGAGTCGATTGCCTCGGTGCTGGCGTTTGAGCTGGCACATGTGGCTCTGGGCCACCACATTGATACGCGATACGCTTTCAACGACCGGTTGCTGTTCCCGGACGAGTCGAGCTTCCAGCGGATCAAGATGAACCACTCCGACCCGGACAACGTGGATGCGGCAAAGGCAGCGAACACGTACCTTGCGAACTCGATGTACAAGGACAAGCTGGGCAATGCGGGGCTCTACATGGCACAGTTGGTGGAGCGTGGCCGGGTGTTGAAGCAGCTGAATTCGCCGCGGTTGGGCGACAGCCTTCTGAAGGCTGACGGCACAGCGTGGATGGGCGAACTGCAGAAGGGCGCTCCGAAGCTGAACCAGGACGATGTGACGCAGATTGCGGCTTTCCCGCTGGGCAGCTGGCTGAAGACGGATCCGTGGGATGACCATGAGCATATGCTGATGGCCAAGCGGTATGCTCCGTTGAATGCACGGGACAAGATGCCGTTTGAAGTGACACCGATCTACTTCAACCTGCAGCGTTATGACGAGGCTCAGAAGGCTGCACCGGCACCGGTAGTGCCGACAGCGACGCCAGCAGCTGCTCCGGCCCCGTCGGGGGGGCAGAACTAACATCTGTTTGGCCGGCCTTGGAGATGTTTCCGGGCCGGCTGAAGGGCTCCGCAGACGCGGAGGTCGAGGGATTTCAGGCATAGCCGGAAGGGATCTGTCCTGTAAGGGCCAGTGTCTTCCGGCTATTGTTTTTTCTGAAACACAGGGTGAGCATGACCGGACCCGCGCAGACAGGATACCGATGAAACGAAGAAGTACCGGATTGACGATTGCTCTGCTGATGGGGATTTTGGTGGCTGGCGGATTTCGGCTTGAGGCGCAAGTGGCGGCGGCGGCGCAGAAGTCGCCGATATCGCTGAGCGTGGGCGGAATGGTATCCGGCTTTGACCCGGACTTTGGTCCGAATCGGCTGGGAGGGGTGGGCGGGTTTGTTGACCTGCGGGTGTTTCATGGGCTGGGAATTGAGGCAGAAGGCCGTTGGCTGCGCTTCCACCAATACCAGAGCATTCACGAGGACAACTACCTGATTGGTCCCCGGTACCAGATGCCGCATATCTGGCGGGCGATGCCCTACGCGAAGGTGTTGGTGGGCTACGGCAAGATGAATTTTGAGTACAACTATGCCTATGGACAGTACACAATGCTGGCGGTGGGTGGCGGTGTGGACTTGCGGGTTACGCGACGGATCAATTTGCGCGCCTTTGACGTGGAGTACCAGGATTGGCCGAAGTGGTCGCAGCCGCTGATTTCGCCGACGACGGCACTGTATCCGTTTGGGATAAGCGCGGGCGTAAGCTACCGGGTTTTCTAGTATCCGGGTTGTGGAGGCGCATTGGCGGGTTGATTTCATCGTCGCGGTATTGCGCAGGGTGAGTTTGCCGGGTGAACTAGGGCCTGTTCCCACTCCCTGAGTAGTGGCGACGGGAGCGGAGTTTTCCTCAGTTCAAGAAGCGACGAGTGCGCTGTAACTGGTTACTGAAGCGAGGAGCGACGCAGACATGGGGAAAACTGGCTCCGTCCCTGTGGGTTGCGGCGCAAATCTGTCCATACTGCGTTCTCGCCCTCGGCGGAGGGGTCGCCACGGCTCTCGGACTCGGCCCTGTGTGCCCAGAATTGCTTGGCCCGATTTTCGCTCGCAACGCCATCCATCCAGGTAATGTGAACAGGCCCTAGTCTTCGGTAACTGGTAAACGGTAGTTGACATCTCAGACTCAGCGCAAGTGGGCCGATGAGGAGACTGGGGAACAGGCCGGGATGCGCAAAACTCAGGGGGTAATGACCAACCGCTTATACTTCAGCGACTTGAGCGAGGGCGATTTGTTGAATTCTGCCCGGAGAGAGTCAGAAGTAACACTAACGATGTAGATGACTGAGCCAAAACAGGGCTTGACCATGGCACAGACAAGGGTAAGACTGTATACAGTTGTTTGCACCCACATTTGAATGCGATACGCTAAGTGCCACGAAACTGAGTTGGCAGCGAGAAAGTTTTCGCATCTTGAGATGCACTGATGTTGGCGGCAAGAGAAGGAGACTTGAGCAAGATGATCCGTATCGGACTGTTCTCAGAAGACAGGAAGCTGTTCCCCCTGCTCGCGTCGGCTCTGGGGAAGGAGTTCCAGATATCGCTGCACTGTACAGAGGAGTCCCTTCGCGACTCGGTTGGCTCAGAGGAGTGCGACATTGCGGTGCTGGACATGGACACGAATCACGGATCACTTGGAGACCGGATTGAGGCGGCGCGGAGAATTGTTGGCGCTGGAATTCCTTCGGTAGTGATGGCGGATGACGGTCAGCGGTCGACGGCGACCGAGTTGGTACGGCTGGGAGCGCATGGATCTTGCCGGAAGCCGCCGGCGATTCGGGATTTGAAGGCGCTGCTGGTTCGGACGTACGACAACATTTGCATCAAGCGGAAGCTTGAGAATACCCAGCAGCAGAATGAAGAAGCGGCGCGGTGCGACCGGATGATCGGCGATAGCTCGGCGATGCACCAGGTGTATGACCTAGTACGGCGGGTGGCGGACCTGAACGCGTCGGTGCTGGTAACGGGCGAGAGCGGAACAGGTAAAGAGCTGATTGCCAGCGCGATCCACAATATCGGCAACCGGAATGGGCGTCCGTTTGTGGCGGTGAGCTGCGGAGCTATTCCGGAGACACTGATTGAGAGCGAACTATTTGGACACGAAAAGGGCGCGTTTACGGGCAGCAATGGACCGCGCGAGGGATTTCTGGAACAGGCCGGAGATGGCACGATTTTTCTGGACGAGATCGGCGAGCTTAGCCTGAGCGTGCAGGTGAAGCTGCTGCGGGTGCTGCAGCAGCGGGAGTTTGCGCGGCTGGGTTCGAGCAAGCTGATTCCACTGAAGGCACGGTTGATATTTGCCACGCACCGTGATTTGAGCGAGATGGTGGCGGAGGGCAAGTTCCGGCAGGATTTGTTCTACCGGATCAACGTGATTCGGATTGACGCGCCGGCGCTGCAGGACCGGAGTGAGGACATTCCGGGGCTGTCGATGCACTTTTTGCGCAGCTATTCCGAGCAGTTTGAGAAGCCGATGACGGGCATCGATCCGCGGGCGATGGCGCTGCTGAAGCAGTACAGCTGGCCGGGCAACGTGCGCGAGCTGGAGAATGTGATTCAGCGGGCGATCATCCTGGCGCATGGCGAGACGATTCGTGCGGAAGATCTGCCGCGGACGATCCATGAGCAGGACGTGGTGAGCATTGACGAGTTCCACGCGCCAGGGACGTTTGACCTGAAGCTGCGGGACTACAAGGTGAAGCTGGCGGTGGCGGCGGTGCGAGAAAACAACGGGAACAAGACGCTTGCGGCGCGGAGCCTGTGCATTTCGCGGGCGTACCTGCACCGGCTGATCCGTCTGGGCGACCATGAGGGTCTGGAGAGTGATGCGATGCCGGAAGACGAACGGGAAAGCTCGGATATCGCGATCGCGTAAGGCAAACGACAGAGACAGAAACGGGGCGCGTGGAGGAGAACTCCATGCGCCCCGTTTGCATTGGCGAGCTGTTCGGGGAGGGCGGCTACAGCTTGTTGTATTTGCTGACGGTGTCGAAGGCGGTGGCTCCGGTCAACGAGCCGACGGTGCTGGTAGCGAGGTTGAAGATGAGATGGACAACGGTGACCTGGCGGCCTTTGATGGGCGGGAAGTTGACCTTGCATGCGGCCCACAAGTGGGGGACGAGCTTCCAGGAAGCGAGCGTGCCGCCGACGACCTCGGAGCTGGCGAGGAAGAGCTCGTAGATGCGGTCTTCGCTGGGAGCGCGGTAGAGGCGGAAGGTGAGTTGTCCGGGGAAGAGGAAGGCAGCGGTGAGCCCGAAGAAGCGGCCGCGATAGGCCGCCTGGTTGATGTCGGGATTTGGCCTGGTGGAGGCTTGGAGGACGAGCTGGGAGGTTGCCGCCTCAGTGACCGCGGGGGAAAAGGGGCTCATGGTCAGGCGGTTTGCCCAGTAGAGGCGTAGATCCATCGTGACCTGCTTGGAGTACTTGGCTCGGAGAATCTCAAATGGAACGGGAGCAACCTTGAGGTACTCGGACATGGCGAAGGCAGGAGCAGTGAGCCTGGAGCGCGTGAGTTCCATGAACTTATTGCGTAAGGTGAAGGCATCGTGAGAGATGGCCCAGTGATGCTCAATGGCGCCGATCTCGAACCTGAGCCTCAATTGCTCCGCGACGCGAGCCAGAGGATTGATGTATTGGGAGATGCGAGCGTTGGAGTCCCAGAAGCTGAAGGAAGCAGCGATGGAGATTCCGGAGGGAATGAAGGAGAACTTGCGGAGGAAGGAGTCGTCGACCTTCGTCAGCTGTTGAGGCGGGGGTAAGGGGGAGGGACTGCTCATGGAAATGGCTCCTTTGGCTGGGGGGAAGGACAATCAAACGGAGACAGATGGACGATGAGGCTGGGTGCCGCAGCGGGAAACTGGGGCGAGGTTGTGAACCTTTCCGATTACCAAAATCTGGAACACGCGCACAAGAGTAACTTCATTCTGGCATGATTCGCAAGGAATGATTGGGGAATCTCGATGGGCGGGCAGGGAAATTGTGCTGTGAGGGAGGCACGGAAAAGGGCCGCAGGATGAGGTTTGCCCCTGCGGCCGCTGAAGGATATGAGGGTTGGATCAGCTGTGCGTGGTGCCGGGAGCGGGCTTGTGCGGTGTGTCCTGCGGATCTGTGTTTGTGGCGTAGTACTGGAGTTGGACGCGACGGCCGCGGGTGCCGAAGCGAGGGTGCTTGCGCAGGCCGATGCGGTGGGCGAAGAAGTCCAGGGTGGTGCGGAGAACGCCGAGGCCGTAGGTAACGGAGCGGCGGAAGTTGATGGACGAGGCTTCCTTGAAGTACTTGGTGGGGCAGGAGATTTCACCGATGTTGAAGCCGAAGGCGACGGCCTGGGCGATCATCTGGTTGTCAAAGACGAAGTCGTCGGAGTTTTCCAGCAGCGGGAGGGTTTCGAGGAGTTCGCGGGAGAAGGCGCGAAAGCCGGTGTGATATTCCGAGAGCTTGACGCCGAGGAAGAGGTTCTGGAATGCGGTGAGGAGGCGGTTGGCGACGTATTTGTAGCGTGGCATGCCGCCCTTGAGCGCGCCACCACCGAGGATGCGGGAGGCCAGAACCATGTCATAGACGCCACTGGCGACCATGCCAGCCATGGCAGGGATGAGCAGCGGAGTGTACTGGTAGTCGGGATGGACCATGACGACGATGTCCGCGCCGGCAGCGAGTGCCTCACGATAGCAGGTTTGCTGGTTGCGCCCGTAGCCGTAGTTTGCGTCGTGGATGAAAGTGTCGACGCCGAGGCTCTTGGAGAGCTCCGCTGTGCGGTCGGTGGAATTATCGTCGACGAGGATTTTGATATCGACGATGTCAGTGAACTCGGCGACGGTTTTTTCCAGGGTCTTTTCGGCGTTGTATGCGGGCATGACGACCGCGACGCGCTTTCCGTTGATCATGGTTTTGCTCCTCCGCGGCGATAAGGCGCCAGATGCGCCGGAAACGCGGACACTCACTGACTATTATCGCGCCGGGATGGGGTGGAAGCCCATACCACTTTGGAGCGACGGGGACGAGGAAGCTATTCGGTCACCGTGTTCGGCACAGCGTCAGGGGCGTTTGGCCGGCATCGCCGCCAGTAAACGGCGAGATAGAAAACCCCCATTAGGAGCATGGCCAGGGGAGCGGGGCGGGCGAGAAGGACCGTGAGCAGCTTGTCGCCGAGGCTGGAGAGGGTGGTGTGCAGGTGATAGTCGTAGACGGCGAGCAGTTGCATGGGTATGTCGCCGGTAAGCAGGGTCCCGACGAGCTGAACGGCGAGAGCCAGCCACGCGGTAATACCCCCTTCTGCCCAAAGCATGGCGCAGGCGGGAAAAGTGAGCAGCAGAATGCGGGAGTCGTGCTGACGATGGTAGATGGGGAGCATGGAGAGTGCGGTAATGGCGGCAATGCCCAACGAGGCACGCGACCAGTTGGGCCTGTTGCGGAGAGTGATCCAGGCCCATAAGAGCAGGAAAGGCGCGCAGAAAAGCTGTGCGGCGCGATTATAGAAGGCGGGATCGTCCTTAAAGACAGCAAAGACAGTTTGCAGGCTGACAACCATGGCACCGTGAGAACGGGGTACGACAGTGGCAGGTCCTGGGTCATTGAGGCTTCCGGGGCCAGAGATGATGTGCAGGTTGGCCTGCATTTCCGGAATCCAGCGGGGAGCGACAGCGGAGACCCAAAGAATGCCGGGAAGGCCGAGGAGTACGGTGACCGCGAGGACCTGCCAGGCGCGCTTGCGGTATTGGCCCCCGGCGAGCAGGAAGTATAGCCAGATGAGGCCGGCAACGTGGGGTTTCATCTCCAGGCTGATGGCGAAGCAGACGAGTCCAAGGGGAATCAGGCGGTTGCGGAGGATGCACCAGACACCGATGACGCAGAGGCTGACGGAGATTCCGGCAGCGTTCCCGACCTCGATGAGGAGTTCGCTGCCGCAGAGGAAGAGGGCGATGAGAGCTCCGCCGAGAATGGGGGCGGAATGCGCGCAGAGCCGCCACATGAGATAGGACGCAGTGAGGAAGGTGACGGCGATGGCCGACATCCAGAGGGTGGAGGCCAGTCCCCAGGACCAGATAGCGAAGGGGACGATGAAGGGGAAGGTCGTGGGCAGGTTGACGTAGAGGGTGACGACGCGGCGATGGACGGGGGGAGTGGAGGCGTAGTCCGACGATTCGGCCTGATAGACACGACCAAGGTCCGCCTCGTTGTACGGGTCGTGGTGCTGGAGCAGGCAGCGTGTGCCATAGTAAACGCCCTTCAGGTCGACGTTGGCGACAGTGGCCAGACGCTGGAGGGTAAGACCAAAGAGCAGGAAAAGCGCCGCCCCAGCCGTGAAAAGCCACAATCCCTTGCGCTGCGCAGCGGTCATCGTTCTGGTTACTCCGTCGCCCAGTGGGGGCGAGGTTGCGGGCGGGCACCTAGCGGGCGGGGACAGTCACGCTTGGCGAGCCGGTGTAAGGGGTGAGGCGCACTGGGGTAGTGTCTGGCTCGACGAGCCAGACAGTGCGTCCGCTGTAGTGGTCGATGAGCTGCTGATTTTCCGCCGGGGTCATTTCGCGGGCCCAGAGGACCTTGGTGCCTTCCAGGTCTGCGCCGTTGTATACCCACTCGCGGGTTGGCTCGTGGCCGGGTTCGTAGTGAACGATGGCGATTTGGCGGCCAGGCATTGCGGCGAGTTGGGCGGCGATGGCTGCCCGCTCCTGGCCGAAGTTACCTGGGCCAATCCAGGTGCCGGCCCAGGTATTGCTGGGCCACTCTGAGATCTGGACTCCGAGAGGGCGGGCTGCGAGGCGAAGCCCGACCATGACGATACAGGCGATGACCAGCAAGCGAACTATCAGGATTCCGGTGGGCTGCCCACCGGCTTGCCAGACGCGCATATGACGCATGGCCTGGAGTCCCAGGGCGTAAAAGACGGCTGTAAAGACAGCCATGTAATGAGGGACGAGGAAGATTTCGATGGCCATGCCGATGGCAAAGACAGCGAGGGCGACGATCAGGAACCGGGTGCGTCGATCTTTCAAAACACGCATGGAAAAGATCAGAGGCGGCCAAAGAGCAATCGCCGCGAAAAAGAGGAATGAGCGTAGGCCCTTGGTGAGGGTAATTTCGGCGAGGCCGGAGGGAGTCCAGACGTTCTTGATGACGCCCATCTCGTATTTCTCATAGAAGCCGCGGATTTCGGGGAAGCGGTATGTTGGCTCGGGGCGCGGCTTCTGCCAGATGTAGTAGGGGACGTAGGCGTACTGGGCGCGATTGAGTGTGTAGGGCAGGGTGGTCGGGCTGCCGAAGTTGCGCGCGTCGAAGTAGCCGAGCCAGGCGATGCAGGCGACGATGAGCAGGAGCGGGACGGCAGCAGTGCGAGCCAGAGCGGCGGTGGTGGGGCGGCGCTTTCCGCGGAAGATCCAGAGAAGCAGGGCGACGAGGACGGGCAGGCAGAGCAGGACGCCCTCATAGGGTCGACTGAGGATGAGCAGAATGATGCCGATGGCGAGCCAGAGGGCGTCGCGGTGGCGGAGATGGCGCTTGAGGCGGGGAAATGCGCCGAGGACGAGGGCTCCACCGAGGACGGCGATCATGCCGGCGCCTGTGTAGGTATTGATCCAGTAGCTGAAGAGGCCGAGGCGGAGGACGAAGAGGAAGCCGCCGAGCAGAGCCCAAGTGGGCGGCAGCCAGGCCTGGAGCATCCAGCAGAGGGCGGCGGCGGCAAATGCGGTGAAGAGCAGCAGGCCTAGCCAGGGAATGCCGACGGTGACCTGGCCGAGGGCGAGGACGAGGCCATCGGCAGGGAAATACATGGAGCCGTAGGTGGGGATGAGGCTGATTTGCAGGCTCTCGAAGTGTTGCCAGAGAGCGGGTGTGGGGTTGGCGAGGCGACCGTGGGCGAAAGTATCGGCGGAAAGCAGGAAGCTGAAGTCGTCGGGAATGAAGGGCTTGGGGATGGGGAGGATGGGCAGAATGGCGAGGCGGAGGAGCAGTTCGGTGAGGCCGACGACGAGGACGGCGAGCCCGCGACGATGGGCCAGGCGGCGGAAGGCGCGTTCGATGGGAAGAAAGAGTCCAGAGCCCAGGCGGGGAGCGGCAAAAGGCAACAGCACGGCGAGCAGGACAAGTGCTCCTTCAAGGAAGAACAGGCTCAAATGCTGCTGCTCGGGCTGGGCGACGATCATCGGAACTCCCTAGGTGTGCTGGGGTTGGTACGGCTTACCCGGCGCTGGATTGTGCGGCTACTTCCCTGCCCAGATGGGCACGGGGACTTGGGCTAATTCTTTCAAAGGATACGGGGTTAAGAGGGCTGGAGTCTTGTCGGGCTCGAGCAGCCATGCGGTACGGCCATTATAGTGGCGGATCAGCTGCTGGTTGGTGGCGGGGTCCATTTCGCGGGCCCAGAGGACTTTGGAGTGGTCGAGATCGGCGGAGTTGTAGACCCACTCGTCGGCTGGGTAGTGGCCGGCGCTGTAGCGGACGAGGACGAGTTGGTCGCCGGGGAGGTGGGCAAGGTCGGCCTGAACCTGGGCTCGTTCCGTGCCAAAGTGGCCTGGGCCGTACCAGAAGAGGGTCCAGGCGCCGACGGGAAACTGGACGAGCGGGATATGGAGCGGGCCGGCCAGGGCGCGGGCGGCACCGGTGAGCAGGCAGACGGCGACGAGCAGGCGGGTGAGGGTGAGTCCAGTGGGTTTGCCCTCAAGACGGACTTGGCGAAGATGACGCATGGCCTGGAGTCCGAGCGCGTAGAGGGCCGCGGTGAAGGGTGCGAGATAGTGGGGCACCATGAAGATTTCAATGGACATGCCGGCGACCATGAGGGCGACGACAAGGAGCAGAAAGCGAGTGCGGCGGTCGCGGACGACTCGGGCGGCCATGATGAGCGGCGGCAGGAGGGCGAACCCTGCGTAGAAGATGGCGGCGAGGAGGAACTTGCGCGGAGTGACGGTGAGGAATCCAGAGAGCGAGTGCACGGCGGTGTGCACGGGCAGCTCCATCTCATAGTAGAAGCGGCGCATGACGGGGTGGTGGTAGCCGGGGTCGGGGAGTTGAGGCTGCCAGACGTAGTAGGGAGCGACAGCGTACTGGGCTCGATTGAGGGTGTAGGGCAAAGTGGTTGCGTGGCCGAAGGCGCGGAGGTCGTAATAGCCGAGCCAGGCGACTGCGCAGGCCACGAAAGCGAGCGGCAGGGCGGTGCGGCGAGCGACCAGGGCCAGCGATCGGCGGCTGCCGACGAGCCAGATCAGGAAGCCGGCGAGCACGGGTATACAGAGCAGCAGACCTTCATAGGGGCGGCTGAGGACGAGAATGGCGATGCCGATGGCCATGATCCAGGCATCGCGCATGCGCTGGTGTCGGCGGAAGCGGGGGTAAGCGCCGAGGACGAGAGCGCCGGCAAGCGCAAGCAGAGATGCGCCCTGAAAGGTGTTGATCCAGTAGCTGAAGAGGCCGAGGTGGAGCACGGCGATGAGTCCACCGAGAAGCGCCCAGGTGGAGGGCAGCCAGGCCTGGAGCATCCAGCAGATGGCGGCGGACATGAGGGCGGTAACCAGCATTTGGGCCCACCAGGGATTGCCGAAGATCAACTGTCCGGCAGCCAGCAACAGGCCCTGCCCAGGGAAGTACATGGACTGGTAGCTGGGCAGCATGGTGATGTGAATGCTTTCGAAGGGCATCCAGATGGCTGGGGTGGGATTGGTGATGCGACCGTGGGCGAAGGTGTCGGCGGCGAGCAGGAAGCTGAAGTCGTTGGGAACGCTGGGCAGGGGGATGGGGATGAGTGGCAGCAGAGCGAGGCGGAGGAGCAGATTGGCCAGGCCGACGAGGGTGACGGCCATAGTAGGGCGGTGGGCAATCGATGCGAGCGAGCGCTCGATGCGGGGAAAGAAGGAGAAGCCGAGGCGTGGCCATCCGATGACGAGCGCGCAGACGGCAAGCGTCATGCCTCCCTCAAGGAAGGGCAGGATAAACCCATTCTGGTGAGGGGGGGTGGGCAGCATGTCTACCAGCATACCTGTGGGACGGCCGCATTGGTTGGGCGGCAATGGAAGAAGTGCCTGACGCAGTGCGAAGTGCGTTGAATGGGGAAGCCACGCGCAACACTTCGCCGGAGATGCGGCCCAGACTAGGAGACCTGGGTGAGGAAACTGCCCATTTTACTGAAGGTGATGGAGACGTTGGTGGCGACGCCCTGCATGGCAACTACGGAGCCGAAGGCAATGAGCGAGACGACCAGCGCGTACTCGATGAGGTCCTGCCCGCTTTCGCCAGCCAGGAAGATCATGAGTCGTGTTGCTGCGTTCTTCAACTTGGTGGGCATGGGATCAGGTCCTTAAGGAAATGGATGCCAAACAGGCCTGGAAAAAAGACGGGGTCGACCAGGCATTCTGCGTTGATCGACCGGATGAGAACTAGACGGTGGTGGTCAGAGTAGTTCCAACGCTGCTGAAAGCAATGCTTATCTTGTTGGCCACGGTCCGCATCGAAGCAGTTGCACCAAAAGCTATCAACGCGACCACGAGTGCATACTCAATGAGGTCTTGAGCATCCTCGTTTTCCAGCAACTGGACCATTCGGATGTGAGCATTCAACAGGATATCGTACACAATAGGGACCCTTGCAATCGGAACTAAGCTGGTGGGTTGGCTCGCTCGGAGACGGTGGATTGATTCCAGAGAAGTAGAGCATAGTGGAGAGCCGAAGCTCTCCACTACACTTCCCAGCAGGGATGAAGCGAACAGGGCACGGAATGCGCCCCATTGTTGTACCCCGAACTAGACGCTGGTGGTCAGGGTGGTGCCGATGGAGCTGAACGCGGTGCTGATCTTGTTGGCCAAGGTGGACATGGCAGCCGTTGCGCCGAAGGCGATGAGGGCGACGACGAGCGCGTATTCGATCAGATCCTGACCTTCTTCGCTCGAGAGCAGATTCTGCAGCTTGATTGCATTGATCAGATAGAAGTTCTTCATGGTGGTATTCTCCCCGCTAGATTTTTGAGTTTGCCTCAGCACTGGGCTGGACTTGCCTATTTATTAGCAACTGGCGTGCCAAACTTTCGAGATTATTTATCCTTTATTTTCAATCACTTAGGTGTATACAACTTTGGTGGAATGTAGACGTGCGTTTACAGATTGAGATTTTCTCGCCGCAGGCGGTATACACAAATATCAAAAAGTTACCTTGGTTGTAGGTGAGTCGGAGGGAAATTTGCAACAGCGGAATCTAGTTTGGGAAATGGCTCCCAAAACAGTAAAAATAGTGCAGAAACATAACCAAAAATGCACCGAAGAAGTGTCATTCCGGTACTTTTGCGAGGTGTTGTGATTACTTTTGCGATATGACTTCGCGAGCCCGGGAAAGACCTTTGGACGAGGGATCGCAGTAGCGATGGGAGATGTTTGTTTTGTGCGCTTTAGCCGTCTTGGAGCGGAGCCGTCCACCGGGCCAGGCGGCGTGCGGCAACGATGCTTCCGAAGGCAAGCAGCAGCGCGGCAAGGACATCGACGAGGTAATGCCAGCCTGTGGTCATGGTGGAGAGGACAATGCCGGCGCAGAGCACAGTGGCGGGAATCCTGAGCCATCGAAAGCCCCACAAGGCGGCGACCGAGAGGACGGCCCAAAGGACATGGCAGGAAGGGAAGCAGACGATTCCTACACCCTGCGCGATGCCGGTCTGGCGGAGTTGGAGGAGGTCACGCTGGCACTCGACCTGAAGCGGGCTGGGGGTGAACTGGTGGGGGAACCAGGGACCGACGGCGGGCAGCAGAAGGAAGACCACCCCAACGATAGACAGGGCGACGAGGTTGGCGAGCAGGTATTCGCGCGCCTGACGCATACCCAGGAGAGCTGGAGCGAGGACTGCGACCATCATGAGCGGCTGCAGGAGGAAGTAGACATGCTCCAAGGGCGCTGCGATGCCCGCGTGCTGAGCCCAAGCCATGAGAGCGGGGCTGTGAAAGCCGAGAGCATGGTCCATGGAGCGAAAGAGATCATCCTGCAGAGGCAGGCTGATGCGGCCGGCGGTGAGGAAAACCAGGCGCAGGAGTTGAGACATGACCAGGCAGTAAGGGATGACCAGCACAGCATCGCGCTTGGCATATTGACCTTTCTGGTGCCAGTACGCTGGGAGTGGGGAGACCATGGCGGCCAGGACAAGAGCGCCAAGTATCGGACCGCTGACATCCTGTACCTGGATGGTGTGGGTGGCGAGTGAGATGGCGCCGATGAGCGCGGCGATGAGTGATGCGCTGCCCATAAGTAGATGAAAGCGGGCGGAGGGGTTGCGCAGCAGAGTTGCGCTAGTCATTGTGAACCTCAGGACTCGACGTTTCAGCTTCGGGCTGTTGGGTACTTAGGTGGAGTAGTTCCAGGCGGTCTCCGACGGACACCTGGGTGCGCTCGATGGTGCCGGCAGCCAGTTCCAGAATGGAGTGGGCCGACAAGCAGATGGAGAAACGCCAGGCAGGAACGTTGCGGCAGAGTTTGCGAACTTTGCGGGAGGTGTCGAGGTAGATGAGGTCGATGGGGAAAGCCATACCGATGGTGTGGACTGACTCGCACGGGACAATCCATAGGCCTTCTTCCGGAGCGAGGGCAGTGTGACCGAGGAGGCCCTTTCGACGGCTTGCGCTATCTCCGGCGACCTCGACGGATGCGGCGACGAGGTTGCCACGAGTGAGGTTCTCCACGCGCACTTTTGCCAGCGGCGCAGGGGTCCGCTTTGGGCCAAGGGTTTGCTCAATCAGCCGCGGAAGCTTCATCACACTCCACCTGAGATATCTTCCATTGTCGCAAACAGGGGTGGCATCGCGGGGTAAAAAGGAATGCGGCTGCGATCAGTCCCGAAGGATGAGCGCAGCCGCGGGGTGTGTTCTGGTAACTATTTTGGTGAGGATGAAACGACCGCTGGGCCGGTTCCGGTGCCGCCGAAGCTGCCGGAAGTGCTGGTACTGGACTCGATTTGCAGGGGCTGCTCAGGCTGCAAGGATTCGATAAGTTTCTCGATTGGAATGGTCTCCTGGGCGGGCGGCTGCGGCGCGAGTCCTGTGGCTTGTGCGCCAGGGGTGGTCATGGGGATGTTGGAGTTGGAGGGCAGGAACGGGGTGGGGTAGTTGAGCGAAGGCAGGGGTGCACCTGCCTGCATGGGCCCGACTATCTCCGGGGTGACAATGACGATCAGCTCGGTGTTGGTCTTGGAGCGGGTGATCGACTGGAAGAGCTTGCCGAGAATAGGAATGCTGCCGAGGAACGGAATCTTGGAGAAGGTCTCAGTTTCGCGGTTGTCGAGCAGTCCGCCCAGGGCGAAGCTTTGCCCGGAGGCGAGTTCGACTTCCGTGCGGACCCGGCGCAAGTCGATGGCCGGAATGTTGAAGCCGGAGATAGTGAGTCCGTTGGCGAAGTCGAGGGAGCTGACTTCTGGAGCGACCTGGAGGCGGATGGTGCCGCGCGGGGTGATCGTGGGGATGAAGTTGAGGCGGACGCCGAACTCTTTGAAGGCCACGGTGACGCCGCCGCCGGACGAACCAGTCCCCTGGAGGACGGGATAGGGGAACTCGCCACCGGCGAGGAAGCTGGCTTCCTTGCCGTCCTGGGCGAGCAGGTTGGGCTCAGCGAGGATTTCAGCAAGCTGCTTGGTTTCAAGGGCCTGGATGCTGGCGCCGAGGTTGAGGTCGGGGCGGAAGATCATCAGTTCGAGGGCGTTGGCGATGCTTACGGTGGCGGGCGCACCCGTGCTGGGCAGCGTGATCGTGGGTGCGGAGCATGCCTGAGTGCCGACGCCCCCGACCGAATTTGCGGCGCCTGTGCTGAAGAGGTTCCAGCAGAGGTTCCTGGCCACAGTGCGGTCCACGCTTGCGAACTTTACCTTGAGGAGGATTTGGGTGGGGGCCGCGGGTGCTTCGGCGTAGAGCAGGTTGACGACCTTGCCGAGTGTGGAAGCGATCTGGACCGCACGATTGGAGCTGTTCAGGTCCTTGACGGTGCCGCGCAGGAAGACGCTGCTGTCATCGGTGGTGACGTCAATTTTTTGACCTGGGAGCTCGATGTCGAGCTGGCGGCGGATGAGTCCAAGTTTGTCGCTGGTGAGGTGGCGGGGGGAACGAACGACGACATTGTAAAACTGGCGACCACCGTTAGCGAGCCACACGATGAGGCTGGTTTCGCCGGGAGCTTTACCGACTACGAGGGCTTCCGTGGGGCTGATGACGCTGACTTCGCCGATATCTGCGGCACCGAGTGAGATGCGGCGGATGGGCTGTTCGAGATCGATGAGGACGGATTTGCCGACGGTAACGTAGAGGTCGTTTGCCGAGTCCTGGACTTTCTCCTGGACTGGGCTAGCGGCAGGGGTGGCGGCGGGCGGCGCCTGGGCAGAAGCTGACAAGCTCAGGCTGATCGCAAGAGACCACACGAGGAGGCATGGGACGAGGATGGATGCTTTGGCTCTCACTGTTTGCTCTCGCTTGCGTTGAATTTTGCTTCGCTGCGCTTATTTCCGTTCATGACCTCAACGACAAAGCCAGTGTCCGGCTTGGGCTTGGCCTGAGCGATGCCTTTTTTGATGGGCATGGCGTTTCCGGAAAATATCTCAGACATTGCGCTGCCCGGCGGCTTGGAGATCTGCGTGTCGAGCGGGTTACGGAGAATGAGCTGAATTCTGGTCTGGGCGCTGGCCAGGGTTAGCTCCTCAGCCTCATCGGGAGAAACCAGAAGGTTGACGACCTGCACCTGCTGGGGCTTGCCCTCGGCATCCTTCTGGATATCCTGGCCGGCGGAGAGGACTTCAATATTCTGCAGCAGGGTACGGACCTGGGTGCCGAGCTTGGCCTGTTCCTGATCGGGGGGATTGCCGGAGATAAGCACATCGACGTGCTGACCGGGAGTGACGAAGCCGGCGACACCGATCACCTCATCGACCTTGACTGCGATGGCTCGCTTACCCTGCGGGATGGTGGCGGCAAGACCACCGCCGGAGCCGGCGGCGGCAAGACGGCTGTCGACAATCGCCTCGCCCTGATTGATGGGAGCGATGACGCCACGGCCGACGGCATCCTCCTGCTTGAGAATTGCTCCCTTGGGCAGAGTGCCCTGGATTACGGTCCAGCCGAGATCAGCGGGGCGGAGCACGCTGCCCAACTTGATATCAGTCGCCGCGACCACGACGCGAACTCCCTGTGCCTGGGTTTGCACGGGAGCCAGACGATTCACCAGCGCCTTGTACACCAGCCAGCTGCAGCCGGAGGCGACGACAAACGCTATAACCATAATTGGCAGCAGTCTTTTCGGCATCCCAAGATCCATCCGATTTTGCCTGTTTTCAGGGGTTAAGTCATAACCCTGCGGCAAATCTGGTCTGATTCTAGCAACAAAGACGGAGAGCACCTGCTTATCTATGCCGGTTTAAGGCAGGGGGTACCAAAATATAAACATCTGCGCCCAAATGTATTCATTCGGACACATTTTCCCATGGCAAGGCTCAAGTTTCTCCGTCGCTGGCCCATCGGAGGCGCGGGGGAGAGTCGCAAGTTCGGAGACTGTGGAAATGTCGTACCGTCAGTTCAGCGCTGGCGACAGCTACAATCGAGGCAGCTTCGGCTCAGGCTGCATGGCGTGAGACCCGCAGGCAAATGGCAGCGTAGCGACGTAGAAGGATATATCGCGAGATGAGCCGAGCCCCGATCACGACGCTCTTTGCGGAGGTTTCGACAGCAGGCCGCGGACCCTCAGGGTTTGCCGTGTCGGTGGCCGTGCATTGCCTGGTGGGTGGTCTGGCACTGTATACGTGGCAGCACTCGCCGCGGATTCTGGAACCGGACATCGTGGAAGAGCTGCCCGTTCGTCTGCTGACGCTGAATCGCCCTCTGATTCCGCATCGGGACTATGGGACGTGGGGGAGTCCGGGGAATGCCATGGCGCGGATTGTTCCGCAGCACAGCTCGGCTGGCGGACGCAAGGCAGCCACGGCGCATCCTCACATGGACGAGCGGGTCAGGGTGGCAATCCAGACACTGGTAGACCCCAACGTGCCGACCCTGGAAGTGCTGAAGAAACTGACTCCGCTGCCCAAGGTGGTGCTTTGGAGCCCTGAGCCTATTCGGGTGAAGGAAGTGACACCTGCTCCGCCGCAGCCAGTCACCGCGGCCGATGTGAAGCCTGCGCTGACGCCTCCGAATCATGAGCTTGAACTTTCCGACATCCAGATTTCGCAGGCTCCGGGAGCTACGGAGAAGCTGGCTCTGGCGCCCAGTTCGACAGCGCCGTTGACCGTTGTTCGTCCCAAGGTTGTGCAGCAGGCACCGGAGACGGCAACGGTTCCTGAGAAACAACCGACTCCGGTGGCCGTAGTGTCCATTACCGACGTGGATTTAGCGAAAGGGACGACTGCGCTGCCGCCGGCCAACCAGGTGGCTTCGTCGAAGGACACCGACTCCGTTCATGCGGGCCGGGCGATGACGGGCGCCACAGACCGGAACGTAAACCCGGTGCGCACGGATGCCAGGAACGGCAGCGGCCAGAACGCCGGGGATCACGGCAATCTGGCGGGAAGCGGCGACGGCTTGATTGCCGCAGTTTCGAAGGTTCCCTCCGCGGCCCCCGGCGCAGGCGCCTTGAACCCGGCGCATACGCAACTGGAAGGCAATAACGGGACCGGCAACTCCGGGCTGGCCACTGAGGGGACCGATACGGGTGTGCATGTTTCGCTGCCGCCCAATGGCCACTTCGGCGCGGTGCTGGTGGGCAGTTCGCTCTCTGATGCGTTCCCTGAGACGGAAGGCATCATGGCGGACCGGCTGACCTACACGGTGTATCTGCAGGTGGGTTTGCCGCGCAGCTGGATTCTGCAGTATTCTCTGCCGGCTTCGTCGGAGCGGGATATCAACAGGATTCGTCCGGAAGCACCATTTCCCTACGATATTTACCGGCCCAGAATCAATGCGAAGGAAGTGACAACGGACGCCATCCTGGTGCACGGGCTGGTGAACGCGGCGGGTCATTTTGAGCAGCTTGAAATTGTCTACCCGCACAGTTACCTGCGGTCGAAGGCGTTTCTGGCGAGCCTGGACAAGTGGCAGTTTCGCCCAGCGATGCAGCAGGGGCTGGCGACTTCTGTGGAAGTGCTGCTGATCATTCCGGTTTCGTGAGAACGTCTTTTCAGGTCGATCCCGAGGATCATCGTGCCTTCTGAGCGCTTCGGGTTCCGTAAGCAAGACTGCAACAACGAGAAAGCCGGCACTCAGGGGAATCGAGTACCGGCCGGCCGTGGTGCGACAAGGGCTGCGCCGCTAACTGGATGTATCCGGAATCAGGCGAGAAGTGGTGAGACCTCCAGCGATCTGAGTAAAGATCTGGCTCATGTTGCTGGTGGGCTGCGCGGCGGACTGGCAGGAGGCGGTTTTGTTGTAGTCCGCCGAGAAGAAGTAGAGAGAGTTAGAGGCCATCTTCTCCATGGTCAGGCAGGAGCTGCCGGCGTAGGTGCCGGTATCCGTACTGCAAGCGCCGGAAGTGGCTGAGCCATAGGCGACGGTGTAGACCCGGGTGCCGGCAGAAGCGGCCGCGGCGGCGGCGGCAACCGCCTGGGCGCATTGATTTTTCGAGGAAGGATAGACTCCGGAGGTCGTGCTGAAGCCCGTGGCCGAGGTGTCGAACTTGGTGGAACTTGCGTCACCGTCGGAGAGGAAGATGAGGACGTTCTGGGAGCCGGGGTTGGCCGCCGCCTGCGCCGTCAGTGCTGCCTGTGCCGCATAGATTGCGCCTGCGTAGTAGGTGCCGTCGCCACCGGGGGTGCTGAGACCGGTGCAGCCGCTTGTGCCGCCGACATCCTGCACAAGATAGGAGGTGGAGCTGGTGTTGAGCGAGCTGGCGGTGTCAGAGGACCTGTAGTCGCTCCAGAAGGGAGTGAGCTGGTAGGTCGGGGTGGTGGACTGGGACTTTGCTGCCACACCCAATGCCGTATAGGAGGTGGCAGAACTGGAGGGGAAGCTGTAGACCGGCAAGGTCCCTGTGCCGTAGCCGTTACACATTTTGCCCTGGGTCGAGCTGTTGATGGTCTGGCTGACGTAGACGTTGGGGAAGGTGAAGAGCGAGACCTGGTCAACGGCATTGGATGCCACGTTGCTGGAGAAGCTGCATGTACTGTAGCTGGAAGCGCAGGGGGACATGTTCATCATCAGCGTCTGTACCCCTTGGAGGGCACAGGCGATACGGGTGACGTTGCCGCAGTTACTGTCCTTGTTGCTGCCCATGGAGGCCGTAGTGTCGAGGACGATGGCCACGTTGTAGGGGATGGAGCTGGAACCGCGCATGGAGGCCGTAGCGCTGGAAGACAGGGTAATCGATGGAACGCCAAAGAGCGACCCGATGAACAGCGGCATCGTTACCTGCTGCCGGACCTGGAGCGCATTTCCACCCGCTGTGGCATTTGGAATGCAGGCTTGCCCGATAGCCTGCAGCGAGGTGAGGCACCGGACCTTGGGATACCCGGACACGAAGCTGACCCCTGGCAGTGTGGGGAAGGCATTGGTGTTGGTACCTGTGCCGCTGAAGGTGGTGGCGGTGGAAACCGCAGTGGTGGTGTCCGGCAACTGCTGTGCGCCAGCCAGGGCAGCGGCATCAGTCGATGTCTGCAGTTGGCGATAGGCGATGTAGGTGCGGCCGCTGTCGACAACGAGGCCGGTAAAGCCGAGCAGAGCCGTGAAGCAGATGCAGTAAAGGATGACGACTTGACCATCCTCTCTATTGAAGGCGTTGCGCATGAATCGAAGCAAAGTTGAGTGTTTCATTGAACCATCTCCGCTGTAGTTGCCGTGAGGGTGCATGCTGAGTCCAGGCTCTGGTTCCTCATGGGATAAGCCTGAAAGACGGTTAGATCGCAGGGATAGGTGACATTCACAATGGCTGGCGACCCCTGGATCAGGTAGGACGCTGGGGGTGTGGTGGTGCTGGTTGCAGCGCAGGTGCTGCCAGTCTTGACATTGCCATTGAGCGTAATGGTGTAGGAAAGGTTGGTCGCGTTGAGGGAAGGCGCAGCGGCGGTGAGCGCCGAGGAGACCGTGAGGCAGGGGTCAGTCGTGTTGCCGCGGCTGAGAGCCAGCTGGCGGGCGGCGATATCGACACCATTGGAGAGCATGAGATAGCTGTTGAGCGCGAGGGCAAACATGAACATGATGGTGAAGAGCATGAAAAAGATCGGAATGATGAGTGCCATCTCAACGATTGGGTTGCCGTCTTCGGCGGCCAGGAGTCTGCGCAGACGCGCGCCGAGTTTCGGCTGAGGAAGTCCCGTCACCGGCAACGAGGAATCGGTGCATCGCGTTTTGATCTGAATTTGCTCCATCGTTGTCACCTTTATTTCTGGCCGGCAAGCTATCCCAAGAGAAACCCTGCGGGAAATATCTTCGTGGATAGACGAGACACTTCAACCTAAAGTTACGACTTGTCGGGACGAATGTAAATACCGAATTCCAAACACCTTGGTAACATCCACAATCAACCCCGATTGGGGATGAGAAGGTCGAGTTTTGTAACCCGAAAGTGTTAGTCGAATTCGGAAAGGTTATTCCGGTTCGACCGCATCAAGGAAAGAAACAAGGGTTTTCTTGTCTGCGGTTCCTCCCATGGATACCGTCTCCTCTCGGGTGCGCGGAGCCAGGGTGAGGATGAAGCGGAGACCGACCCCATCGGAGCCCTGGCGCACAACTTTTGCCTGGACCGCAATGGAGCGCATGGGGTCGTCTTCGGCGCCGGCGATGCGCTGCAGGGTCATGGTGACGATGGTACCTGGGCGCCAGCGCTGCTCGGTGACCAGGTATGCTCCCGTCTGCGAGATATCGCGAATCGGATGGGGCATGGGCGTAGCGCCATCCCAGTAGTAGGCTACGAGCCGCGTCGTGAGTTGGCGAGCGGACTTGCGGTTATCTTCCTTGAAGTACTGAGCGATACGCTCCCAGACAGAACTCATCGAACACTATCCTTTCCTGGCAGCAATTCTTTGCCCGCTCAGATGGCCATCCGGCATATCAATCGCCCCCCAACGCAAGCGGACTTCCATCTCCTCTGCCGGGCAGATGATGAGCTGATCCCCTGTCTGGGTTTGCGAGGAGTAGATAGTGTGTATGGGCAACTGCAACACACTGGCGGCCTGAGTCTTCAAGGGCGCAACGCGGAACTGAGGAAAGTGTTCAATGAGGTGGACGACTTTGTGCTCATGATCCAGATACACGAGGTCGAGGGGGAACATGACGCCGAGAGTATGGACTCCGCTGGACGGAACGATCCAGAGGCCTTCGTCGAGGCGGAGACGGAGCCTTCCGATGAGCCCCTTCAGACGCGCGAAATGGGTGTCGGCTGCGGTGACCCCGAGGCAGAGAAAGCTCTCACGGGTTTTGTTATAGACGCAATAGGTTCGTTGCTTCATGATTGCCCTCCTTCCCGTACAAACAACACGTGGACAGGGGGCCCTCCGGTGCGTTGTTTCATGTTTAAAAAATCAGCTTGCGGGCGAAAGACCCGCAGCGGATAGGTGTAAAACGTAATGGGACGCACGTTCGGGCATCACGAGCGATGAGATCATCAACATAGCGCGCAGACGGTTGTGGAGCGGTTCGGTCGGCGCGGCTGGGCCAGGGGTGGTGGAGCGGGGACAGCTGTTTTGGTGAATGCTTCAGCATCGCTGATGCACCCGCCCCCTTGGTCCTGACGATCGACAGGAACTAGACCTTCTTGCGACGGCGCTGAATCAGAATGACAAGCAGGATGACAAAAATAACCCCGCAGGCAATCCGGACGATTGTTGTATTGTCCATACCGTTCTCCTTTCTGTTAGTGCGTCAAAAATTTTGCAAACGACTCCATCATCATAATGGCCGCAGGGCCAATGGTGACGACGAAGATGGTCGGGAAGATAAACAGGACCAGTGGAAAGACGAGCTTTACCGTGGTTTTTGCGGCCTGTTCCTCAACATGCTGCCGACGCTTGGTGCGCATCACTTCGGAGTGAATGCGCAGATTCTTAGCGACGCTGGTGCCGAATTTTTCCGACTGGATGAGCACCGAGACGACGTTCTGTACGGCGTCGACGCCAGTGCGGTCGGCCAGATGGCGCCAGGCCTCGGCGCGGGCCTTGCCGGCACGCTGTTCGAGTACGACGACCCCGAGTTCGTCGGCGATAACGGGCTGGGCGGTGCGCAGTTCCTCGGCGGTGCGGGCTGTAGCCTGGTCCAGGCCCAAGCCGGCCTCAATGCAGATGACCAGCAAGTCAAGCACGTCGGGCAGGCCGCGGCGTATCTTGGCCTGACGATTTGTGATGACGCGTCCCAGCCAGAAGTCCGGAGCCAGAAATCCCAGAGCCAGGCACATCATGTAGACGAACACGGGGCTGAGCATATCGGCAAAGCCGGTGACGAGGGCGAGCGCGCACAAGAGCAGGGGCACCAGCACCTTGGCGCTGTAGAAGTAGTTCATGGCGGTTTCATTGCGCAAGCCGGCCCGGATGAGGCGCTGCTGGATGATGGTGGTTTCGCCCGCGCTGCGGGGCATCAGCTTTTCAAAGAAGCCGAGCAGGCCCGCCAGTGAAAGGCCTGTCTTTTCCAACTGGGACTTGAAGCTGTCCTTTTTGAGGTTCGGCGTGATGACAGCGGTGACACGATCTGCCATCGACTCCCTGTAGAACAGGAGCAGCCACCCGCAGACGACCAGCAGGAAAACTCCGAAAAAGGCTAGCAGAACGTAGAGCATGGTTGGTCCTTAGATGTCGATGTTGACGATTTTCTGAATGATAACGGCGCCGAGGATAATCATGATCACCGAGCCGTAGAGCATCTTGATGCCAATGTCGCGTTTCCACAGCAGACTGATGTTATCCGGAGCGATGAGGTAGAGGGCGAAGCCGAGGATAATGGGCAAAAAGGTCAGAATCCAACCAGTCATGCGGCCCTGCGCGGTAAAAGTCTGCACCTGGCGCTTTAGCCGGAAGCGCTCGCGGATAAGCTCAGATGTTTTCTCAAGCACCTCAGCGAGGTTGCCGCCGCTCTCCTTCTGGATGAGGATGGCCGCCACCATGATGCGCAGATCCTGGAGCGGGACACGGGCCACCAGATTGGCCATGGCAGTACGCAGTTCCAGGCCGTAATTCTGCTCTTCAAAACAGATGCGGAACTCGCTGCCGACCGGTTCGGCCGCCTCATTGGCCACGAGGCCAAGAGCCGAAACCAGGCTGTGGCCGGCGCGCAGCGCGTTGACCATCATGTCGGAAGCCTCAGGCAGCTCCTGCTCAAACTTGCCGAATCGGTGGGCCCTCTTCTGGCGGACAAAAAGCAATGGGAGGAAGAAGCAGACCGCACCCACGATGGCCGCAACTCCAGGCAGGCGGAGGCGCAGATAGACCAGGTAAGCGGGAATGACGCAGGAGCAGCCGCACATGAGCAGCAACGTGCCGACAGTCCACTTGAGGTTGGCTTGGTAGAGCATACTGCGCAGACGGGGAGCGAGTTCGATTTTGAGCAGCCAGCGATTGATCAGCGGCACGGCGCTGAACAGCTCCGCCTTGCGAACATCAATCATCTGGTCGGCGCGGTCCGCACGGTCAGTTGCCAGGGCAGCATTGAGCACGGCAAGTGTCTTCTTGTCCTCACGCGCAGCACCGGATCCGCCGGCGATCATGATGAGCGCGAAGACCAGAAATACGCTGCCGAAAACCAGTACCAGGAGCAACGTCATCGATTCCCTACCAGGCCTTTCTAGTTGACTTCGGTGGTTTTCTCAAAGAGATCCGGCGACAGGAAGATGCCGGAGGTACGCAACTGCTCGAGGAACTTGGGCCGGATGCGGCTGGGGACAAAAGTTCCCAGCACCTTGCCGTCGGGGCCGATTCCCTTCTTTTCAAAGCGGAAGATTTCATGCATGGAGAGCACATTCTCTTCCATGCCGGTAATTTCAGAGATATTGACGACCTTTCGGGTGCCGTCGCTCATGCGGGAGACCTGGACGATGATGGAGATGGCAGAGGCGATCTGCTGGCGCACGGTTTTCTCAGGCAGGCCCATGCCTCCCATGGCCACCATGGACTCCAGGCGGGAGATAGCGTCGCGGGTGGTGTTGGCATGGATGGTCGCCATCGAGCCCTCGTGGCCCGTGTTCATTGCCTGCAGCATGTCAAAGGCCTCTTCGCCACGGACCTCGCCGAGGATGATGCGATCGGGGCGCATACGCAAACTGTTGATGAGCAACTGGCGCTGCCGGATGGCGCCAGTGCCCTCGACGTTTGGCGGTCGCGTTTCCAGGCGCACAATGTTCTCCTGGGCCAGCTGGAGTTCCGCGGCATCCTCAATGGTGACGATGCGCTCTCTCTTCGGAATATACTGCGAGAGGATATTGAGGAAGGTGGTTTTTCCGGCGCCGGTACCTCCAGAGATAAGGATGCTGATGCGGGCGCGGACGGCTGCCGACATGACCTCCATCATCTCGGCGGAGATGCTTTTCAGTGCAACCAGCTGGTTGGCTGCGATGGGGCCTGTGCCGAAGCGGCGGATGGACACAGCCGGTCCGTCGATGGCCAGTGGGGGAATGATGGCGTTGACGCGGGAGCCGTCGGGCAGGCGTGCATCGACCATGGGCGAGGACTCATCCACGCGGCGGCCGACACGGCTGACGATGCGATCGATGATCTGCAACAGGTGCGCGTCGGAGCGGAAGCTGGTGTCCAGCCGTTCGAGCAGACCACCGCGCTCGACAAAGACGTGATCCTTGCCATTGATGAGGATGTCCGATATTTTCGGATCCCGCAGGAGAGGCTCAAGGGGCCCGAGTCCGAAGACTTCGTCGAGCAGCTCGCTTTCCAGCTTTTGCTGTTCGGCAAAGCTGAGCGGGACGTTGTGACTGCTGATCACTTCATTGATCATGCTGGCCACGGCCTGGCGAGCCTGGCCGGAGTTTACCTTGGAGAGCTTCTCAAGATCCAGCTTGGCCAGAAGGCTTCGGTGCACATCAATTTTGAACTTTTCCAGGTTTAACTGTTCCACGCGTACCCTTTCGGTTCAATTCTCGCCACATCTGGCAGTTGGGCGCCAATCTCAGCCAAAGAGCTTGAAGCGCTTCTTTTCTTCCGTAGCCGGTTTTCCACAGGCAGCTTTGGCCATCTGGCGAATCATGCGCGAAATTGGCGAATCGGTCAATACCAGAGAAGTTGCAGTGTTCTGCGACTGGCGGACGGCGACGTAGTCGCTGGGAATCTTCCAGCTTGCCGGCTTGGTCAAAGCCCGGGTGATGTTCTCCTCGTCTATGCCCTGGGAGCGCGAGTTGTAACGGTTGAGCACGATCTCCAGCTTGTTGCCGCTGGAGGCGAAGAGCCCGGCGATGAGGCGGTTGGCGTTGCGCAGCTCGGCGATTGAGACCTGCATAACCAGGTACACAGTGGAGGCCGTCTCAAATAGCGAGGGATAGGTGGTGCCGATGCTGGAGCCGGCATCGACGACAACATAGTCAAAATCCATCCGGGCCACGGAGAGCAGCCTGTCGATTGCCTCATTGGGGGCTCGGACTGGGGTAAAGCTGTCCGGGGCGGCCAGCACCTGGAGGCCGGAGGGGTGTTTGGTCAGCAGCTTGGAGAGGAAGTTGGCATCGAGGCGCTGATATTCCGAGATGGCGTTGGCCACCGAATACTGGGGTTCCAGGCCCAGAGCCACCGCCGCGTCGCCCAGAGGGATGCAGAGGTCTACGAGGAGGACGCGCTTTTCCGATTCCTGGGCCAGGGCGACGGCAAAGTTTCCGGCGACGGTGGTGACGCCGCCGCCGCCCTTGGCGCCGGTAAAGACGAGCAGCTTGCCCAGTGCCTTGCGGACGGATTTGTCGGTCTTTGGACGCCGCTCGGCGGCGCGGACCATCGCCTGCTGCAGCGTGGAGGTGGACACCGGCATGTTGAGGAATTCGCGGGCTCCGGCGCGCATGCAGCGCACCAGCAGGTCCTGATTATTGTTGGGGCGGGCAGAGTAGACCATCACCGTGGCCGGGCTGGTGCGGCAGATGGCCTCGACCAGTTCCAGGGCATGTTCCGGGTCGCTGTCGAGTTCAAGGATAAAGACATCGAAGCCGGTAGCCAGCAACTCGGGAACGTTGCGCAGCGTCGGATACGAGGAGAACTCCTGGGTATAGCCGAGCGGAACGCCTGCCAGCGCCGTAGCCATGGTGCGACGGCAATCTTCATCGGGTCCAAGGAGGGCCACTGACAGCGACTGAGGCCCGACCGTTTCCCCATCCTGGTTACTCATCAAAATCCCCTGTCCTGGTTCCGCAGGTGCGGAGAAAACTTGCTGAAACAAAAGACTAGACCGCCGGACACGGTTGCCCGGTGAACCCATTCTAGCCTCTCCCAAACGTTACTGGGAAAAGAACGAAATCAACGTTCCAATCGCAATTGCCGGCGCGTAGGGAATCTTGCGCTTGAGCGGATTGGAGATCACCATGTCCTCCGGGGGCTTGATGCCACGCTCTTTGCCTCCGAAGACCAACTCACCGGCACCGCTGAACAAATCTCCGAGAAAACCTCCCCAGGCCGCCCAAGCCAGGGCGATCAATCCACCCGAAATACCAATCAACACGAGGGCGACAAACATCTGGGACGGGCCGATCCAAACGCCAATTGCGGCGCATAGCTTTACATCGCCCATTCCCATGCCGCCCATCAGGGCAAGCACAAAGAATAATCCACCGCCGACGGCCAGTCCGGCCAATCCGGTACCAAAACCGCTCCAGCCATGCAGAACCGACTGCACCACGAGGCCGATGACCAGAAAGGGTAGCACGACCACGTTTGGAATCTTACGACTGCGCAAATCCGTTACGGTGCAGATTGCCAGCACCACAAGGGTGGGCGCCAAAGCCGGCCACCAGGCCAATGCATGCCTCAAAGCTTTCCCCTTCCCTCGCGCAAGCGCAAGGTATACCTGATACATCGTAGCAATTGGGCCACCATAGGCGCGATACAACAAGAGTGCCAGATGGCATACACTTGCGGTCAATCATCGGTAACCAAATTGACGCAAAATGACCCATCTGGGACACACACTGTGCCCATATGTAAACAGTAAGTGTCCCATACTGGGACACTTTGGCTACAGCAAAAAATAATTATGCTCCCCAAAAGGAAACCGTGGTTACCTGGATTCCGGTCATGGGATTGGAATTGCGCGACCCATCAGCGGCGCAGTGGGTTGGCCGGTTTGCCCAGCAACAGGGAGGCAATCTGCATGCCCAGGGCGTCGGCCAGGGCGCTCGATCGGTTGACCAGCACCACCCCGGCCAGCTTGCGCTCCGGCTGGAAGAATGCGTAGGAGGCGAATCCGCCTGTGCCGCCGTTGTGCCAGTAAATGCCGTTGCTGGGCTCAATCATCCAGTTCAGGGCAATCTTGCCGCCGTCGGCGTCAGCCTCGGGCTGGTGCTGGAGCGCGACGGCCTGGGCCAGCTCCCGGGCGGGGGGATCGAGCTGGGCGCGCAGGTAGCGCATCATGTCGGCTGCGTCGGAGCGGATACCCCCGGCGGGCGCCATGGAGTCCAGATCCCAGGCGTGGACCGGCTCATCGCGAAGGTCGTGGCCGGGAAGAAAGTTCCTCTGCTCAGCCGCCGGTATCTGTATATAGGTATGGGCCATGGCCAGGGGACCCAGGACTTTGCTTTGCAGCAACTGGGCGTACGGGATGCCGGCCCGGTTGGCCAGCGCCTCGCCCAGCAGACCCATGCCCAGGTTGCTGTAGCTGAAAGTGGCCTTGGGATTGAGGGCGAGGCCGACCTTGGCGATGTAGTCGTAGAGATTCTTCTCGGAGTAGTCGGCGTAGGGGTTGGCGGGGTCGGCGGGGTGGAAGTTGTCGGGCATCCGCGCCAGGCCGGAGTGGTGGGTGGCCAGGCTGAGCAGGGTAATTTCCGGCCCGTCGGGCTTGGCCACGGTTCCGGGCGGCAGCAGCTCGCGCACCGGCGTCTGGAGAGTGAGTTTGCCCTCCATGACCATCTCGGCCAGGATTAGGCCAGTAAAAGTCTTGGTAATGGAGCCGATTTCGAAGAGGGACTCGGGCTTGGCGGCGCCATAAGTAAGGATGCGCTGCTGGCCGTCGGCGAAGAGGCCGATGGAGACGCCGATGCCTTCGTCGCCTGCCAGCGCAGGGTTTTCGAGCATGGGGCTGAGCTCTGTGTCGAGACGGGCCTTGAGCTCCTTCAGGCTCATGGGCGCCGCGGCGACAGAGTCCGCCGGAGCGGGCAGAGCGGCATGTGTGAGGTGAACGGTGGCCGACTCGGCGAGATTGTCCTGCTTCCAGCTGCCTTCCAGGGTATCTCCGCTGACGGTGCCGGAGAACTGGGCGTGGTGCGCAGTGGGTACGGTGAAGCGGAAGGATTGGCCGGAGAACGTGACGTCTTCGCCGGCCAGATTTCGGGTCAGCTGGTCGGGGCTATCGATGGTCACGTATTCCCGCCCCGCCTTGTCGCTCTTGACGTGCAGGGCCACGTGCAACAGGCCGACGGAGCTGGTGAGTTCGCCGGACCACTCGCCATCCACCGCGGAAGGCTTGTCGGCAGCGGCAAAGGGAAGCTGGCGGGTAAGATTGAGGGCCACCGGCGCGCCCTGGTTCCACTCGCCCGTAATGCTGTTGCCGTCGGCCGAGAGAGTGCCCTTGTAGTGACCGTTGACGATGGGCAGATCAAAGGAGAAACTGTCGCCGTCCAGCTTTGCGTTGGCGCCGGGAAGGCCCAGGGCGCCCTGCGACGGGCTGTCGAACGCGACGTATTCCTGGCCGGCGCGGTCGCTTTTGACGTGGATGACGGCCGGCAGCGAGCCGTGCGGTGTGGTGATGGCGCCGGCCCAGTCGCCGTCGAGCCGCGACGGTTTGAGGGCGGGGACAAAGGCTGGGGCGGTGGATTGCGTGAGCACCAGGGGCATGGGCGTACCCTGCGACCAGGTACCGGTGATGACCTTGCCGTCGGGGCTGACGGTGCCCGTGTAGCTGCCGCCAACCGCGGCCGATTTGAAGCTGAAGGTGGTTCCGGCCAGCGAAAATCCCTCACAGGGGATGCCGTTTGCGCCCTGGTCCGGGCTGTCGAGCGAGCCGGAGAGCGCGCCTGGCGGGCCATTGAGGACGTGCAGGACCAGGTGCAGCGGGCCGAGTTGGCCGGTGTAGTCGCCGGAGACGGGGGGAGTGGCTGCCTGGGCGAGTGCCGGATGCGGCGTGAGACCGGCGGAAAGGAAGACGAAAGAAGTGGCGAGCAGGAGGCTCAAGGACAGGCGGAGGTGCAAGCGCATGGTGGGGCCTTTCGCGGAGGGATTCCGCAGGCATTTGCCGAACAACCTAGAGTACGCGTTCAGGACGAGGTCGGGATCCACTTTCGCGGAAAAATTGGCGGGCTGAGCCGCTACAATCCATTCTGGTGAGCTATCACGACCAATCTCCGCCGCAGTTGGGGCTTCGCTTTGAGGAGGCCCGGCGAACACGCCGCACCTGGCAGGTGCGCCAGCTTGTCTCCGAAGCGCGCGAGCTGGTGGAGCAGGAGTTTGGCGACGTGTGGGTGGAGGGGGAGATTTCGAACTTCCGCCCGGCGTCGAGCGGCCACGTCTACTTCACGCTGAAGGATGCCGAGGCGCAGCTTCCGGTGGTGCTCTTCCGGCGGCAGGCAATGCTGGTGCGCTTTCGGCCCGAAGACGGAATGCAGGTGCGCATCCGCGGCAAGGTGACGGTGTACGAGCAGCGCGGCCAACTGCAGATGGTGGCCGACATGATGGAGCCGGTGGGCGCCGGCAGCCTACAGCTGGCCTTCGAGCAACTGCGGGACCGGCTGAAGGCCGAGGGGCTCTTTGATCAGGGCCGCAAGCGCCCGCTGCCGGCGTTTCCGCGCAAGGTGGCGGTGATTACCTCACCCACCGGAGCGGTGATTCGCGATTTTTTGAATATTGTTGCCCGGCGTCACTCCGCGCTACAGGTGCTGGTGGTGCCCGTGGCGGTGCAGGGCGACGCAGCTGCGGCGGAGATTGAAGCGGCCCTGGCGCTGGTCAATTCCCTGCTCCCCGGCGACGCCAACGCGACCGATCTGATTGTGCTGGCACGTGGCGGCGGCTCGCTGGAAGACATGGCGGCGTTCAACTCGGAGCGAGTGGCACGGGCCATTGTGGCCTCGAGGCTACCTGTGGTCTCGGCAATTGGCCATGAAACCGACTTTACGATTGCCGACTTTGCCAGCGATCTGCGCGCGCCCACGCCCTCCGCAGCAGCCGAGTTGGTCACCGAGGCGCAGCACAAGATTGGCGAGCACCTGAGTGAGCTGTGGCGGCGGCTGGACCGCGCCATGCGCTTCCAATTGCTGCAGGCGCGGCAGCGGCTGACACGGCTGCCCGTGGCCCGCGCCGAGCAGCGCATTGCTGCCATGCTGCACCGGCGGCAGCAGCGGCTGGACGAGCTGGCCTTCCGGCTGGAGACGGCGATGGACGCCGAACTGCGCCAACACCGCGAAGCCGTGAGCACCCTTACGGCAGCCGTGCTGGCCCAGGATCCGCGCCAGCAACTGGGCGTCGCGCGAGAGACCCTGAGTGCGCTGCAGTCCCGGCTGGACCATGCCCTGGAGCGAACCGTGGCCCAGGCTGGATTCCGCACCAAGTCAGTCGAAGACCGGCTGTACCGCGCCGCACAGGTGCAACTGGGCAATCGACGCGCGGCATTTTCCGCAGTCCGCAGCCAGTTGCAGGCGCTTTCTCCCTTGGCCGTGCTGGAGCGCGGCTACGCCCTGGTGCAGGACAGCTCGGGCGCGCTCGTCCGCTCCACCCAACAGCTTTCCCCCGGCGCTGAAGTCAGTACGCGGCTGGGCGACGGCAGCTTTACCAGCGTGGTGAAAACCATTGCGCCCGGCAACAGGAATTGAACACGACTGCAAAAGGATAAAGATAGCTACGATGCGACAGCTTTTTGGAACCGACGGAATTCGCGGCACAGCCGGCATTGCTCCTCTTGACGCCAACACCGTATACGCCGTTGGCCTGGCCCTGGCGCACTCGCTGCGCCCCCAGTCGATCATCCCGCGGGTGCTGCTGGGCCGCGATACGCGCGAGTCAAGCCCCTGGATCGCGCAGATGATAACGGCCGGTCTGCGCTCCGGCGGTGCCGAGGTGGAGTCTGCCGGAGTGGTGCCGACGCCGGCCATTGCCCACCTGACGCACACGCACGGATTCCACGCAGGCGTGGTCATCTCCGCCAGCCACAATCCATGGGAAGACAACGGCATCAAGCTGTTCGGCGCGGACGGCTTCAAGCTGCCGGACAAGGTAGAGCTGGACATTGAAGCGGTCATCTTCCGCCACGCGTTGGCCACCACCGCGCCGGAGCTGGCCGCCCAGCCCGCGCTCGAAGATCAGGCCCACTACGCCGAAGAATATGTGGCCTTTCTGCTGGCAGCCGTGCCAGGCCTGTCGCTGGCCGGCCGCACCCTGCTTGTCGACTGCGCCAACGGCGCCGCCGCGCCCATCGCGCCCAAGGTATTTGCCGCGCTCGGTGGCGACGTAACCCTGCTGCACACCACGCCCAACGGGCGCAACATCAACGACCGCTGCGGAGCGCTGCATCCCAAAGCTATCGCCGCGCAGGTGGCCGAGGCCGGCGCGGAGATTGGCGTCACCTTTGACGGCGACGCGGACCGCTGCCTGCTCTCTGGCGCGCACAACAACGTGATCAACGGAGACGCGATTCTGCTGATGGCGGCGCGCGACCTGGCGGCCCGCAATTTGCTCACCGGCAACGTCGTGGTGGCCACCACCATGAGCAACATGGGTCTGGAGGCGGCGCTGAAGCGCTCGGGCATCCGCATGCTGCGCGCCAACGTGGGCGACCGCTATGTGCTGGAGATGATGCAGGCGCACCATGCGGCCCTGGGCGGCGAGCAGTCCGGGCACATTCTCTTTCCGCATCTGGCCACCACCGGCGACGGGCTGCTGACCTCGCTTGTGGTGCTGGACCTGGTGGCGCGCAGCGGCAAGACGATGGAAGAGCTGACGGCGGACCTGAAGGTTTTTCCGCAAGTAATTGTGAACGTGAAGGTGCGGGAGAAGAAGCCGCTTGGCGAGATTGCTGCCGTGGCCGCCGCCATTGCCGCAGCGGAGGCGGAGCTGGCCGACTCCGGCCGCGTGGTCATCCGCTACTCGGGCACCGAAGCGCTGGCGCGGGTGATGATTGAGGCGGAAAGCGAAGAGGCGATGCGCCACCATGCCGACGCCATCGCCGACGCGATTCGCGCGGAGTTGGGGGTATAGCCTGACGCGCGCGTCCCCAGTTGCCACGACTCCGCTGCTGCTTGCCAGCTTCACGCACTGCATGTTTCTGAGCGCGACGCTGCTGTTTCTTGTCGAGCCAATGATGGCCAAGATGGCGCTGCCGCTGCTGGGCGGATCGCCAGCCGTATGGAACACCTGCCTGGTCTTTTTCCAGGCGAGCCTTCTGGCCGGCTATCTGTACGCGCACGCCTCGGTGCGCTGGCTGGGGCATCGCACTCAGATCGCGTTGCACCTGCTGCTGGCTCTCGCGCCCTTTGCGGTGCTGCCGTTGGCCATTCCCGCCGGGTGGCAGCCGCCGACCGCGACCAGCCCGGTGCTGTGGGTGCTGGGAATGCTGGCGGTTTCGGTTGGGCTGCCTTTTTTTCTGCTGTCCAGCAATACGCCAGTCTTACAGCGATGGTTTGCGCAGTCCGGACATAGCGCCGCGCACGATCCATACTTTCTGTATGCGGCCAGCAATGCCGGCAGCCTGGTGGGGCTGCTGGGTTATCCGCTGCTGCTGGAACCGCTGCTGAAGCTGAGCGCGCAGAGCCACTTGTGGAGCTATGGATACGGGCTGTTTGTGGCCATCACGGCGCTGTGCGCAGTGCTGGTTTGGGGCAAACGTGGAGAAGCTAAAACGAACCGCGAGACGGAGATTTCCGCCGCGCCCATTGCCTGGAAGACGAGGCTGCGATGGATTGCCCTGGCGCTGGTTCCTTCGAGCCTGATGATGAGCGTGACGACGCAGTTGACCACCGATGTGCCGGCGATTCCGCTGCTGTGGGTGCTGCCGCTGGGGCTCTACCTGCTGAGCTTTGTGCTGGTGTTTGCGCGGCGGCAACTCGTCTCGCACACTTGGATGGTGCGCCGGTTGCCCATGCTGATTCTGCTGGCGCTCTACCCGATTGTGACGAGGTCGCACATGCCATTCGCGCTGCTGTTTGTGCTGTACATGAGCGCGCTGTTTGGCGTGGCCATGGTGTGCCATGGAGAGCTGGCGTTGAGCAGGCCTGCACCGGCGCGGCTCACGGAGTTCTACCTGTGGATCTCGGTTGGCGGCGTGCTGGGTGGCATCTTCAACTCCCTGATTGCGCCGGTGATCTTCTCCACGATTGTGGAGTTTCCGCTGGCGCTGATTGGCGCGGCACTGCTGCGGCCGGCGGTGGATGCGCCGGCGCTGCCGATGGAAAAGGCCGCGCGCGCACGGCGCAACGATCTGCTGCTTCCGGTGGCACTGGGCGTAGTGACGGCAAGCATCCTTCTGCTGCTGGAGCATATGCATGTGGAGTTCACCGCATCGGTGCAGATACTGCTGTTCGGCTATTCGATGCTATGGTGCATGAGCTTCGGCAAGCGCCCCGTGCGCTTTGCCGCGGGGCTGTGCGCACTGCTGATGGCATGCTCGCTTTACGCGGGACCGTATGGAAGATTTCTGCACACCGAGCGCAGCTTCTTCGGCGTGCTGCGCGTGGGCGATAGCCCGGACGGCAAGCTGCGCTACCTTTTCCACAGCGCGATCGTGCACGGCATTCAGAGCCAGGACCCGGCCAGGAGCCGCGAGCCCCTGGCGTATTACGCGCGATCGGGACCCGCGGGCAGCGTGATGAGCGCGCTGCAGGGACGCGCGTTGACGAACGAAGCGGGCGCGCCGCGCAAGGCACGCTGGGCACTGGTGGGGTTGGGCGCCGGAGCGATGGCCTGTTATCGGCAACCCGGGGAGTCGTTGACGATCTATGAGATTGATCCGGCTGTGGAGCGCATCGCGCGGGACACGCGCTACTTCACCTTTCTGTCGCAGTGCGCTCCCGATGCGTCGGTTGAGTTGGGCGACGCGCGGCTCCAGTTGCGCAAGGCACCGGATGGCGCATACGACCTGATCGTGCTCGACGCCTTCAGCGGAGATACGATTCCCGTGCACCTGGTGACGCGAGAGGCGCTGCAGTTGTGTCTGCGCAAGCTGGCGCCGGGCGGAATGTTGGCCTTCCACATCAGCAACAGTCATCTGCGTCTGGCGCCGGTCTTTGCCGCGCTGGCACGGGACGCTGGGCTGACCAGCCTCATCGACGACGACACTGTGGTGTCCCATGCCGAAGCCTATGCAGGCAAGAACGCGTCGCAGTGGATGGTGATGACCCGCACGTTGGCCGACCTGGGACCGTTGACGACCAATCCCAAGTGGGTTCCGGTGGCGCTGCCGGAAAAGTCGCCGGTGTGGACCGACGATTACTCGAATCTGCTCGGGATAATCAAGTGGGATTGAGGTAAGAGCGGGAATGTCTATTCCACATCGCGCCAGTTGTAGCCGAAGGCGAGATCGGCGACCAGCGGAACCTTCAGTTTCACCACGCCTTCCATGGCCGTGCGCACCAGTTCGGTGACACGCGCTGTTTCATCTTCCGGTACTTCAAAGAGCAATTCGTCATGCACCTGCAAGACCATACGCGTGCGTAGCTCTTCCTCCACAAGCTGACGGTCGATGACGATCATCGCCAGTTTGATCAGGTCCGCTGCGGTACCCTGCAACGGCGTGTTCACTGCGGTGCGTTCGGCAAATCCGCGCTGGTTCGGATTGCGGCTTTCAATATCCGGAATTGGCCGGATGCGTCCAAACAGCGTGCGCACAAATCCATCGCGGCGAACCTCGGCAATGGTGCGCGCAATGAAGGCGTGCACACCCTGATACCGCGAAAAATAGCGGTCGATATAGGCACGCGCCTCGTGCTGCGGAATGCCGAGTTGCGCAGCCAGTCCGAAAGGCGAGATGCCGTAGACAATGCCAAAGTTCACGGCCTTGGCACGGCCGCGCGTCTCCTTGTCCATAGCCTCTTCGGGCACCCCGAACACTTCACTTGCGGTGAGCGTGTGGATGTCGCGATCTTCCTCGTAAGCGCGGACCAGCAACGGGTCTTCGCTGAAGTGCGCCATCAGGCGGAGCTCGATCTGCGAGTAGTCCGCGGAGAGTAGACGGAAGCCGGGCGCGGCTACAAATGCGGCGCGGATTTCGCGACCGAGTTCGGTGCGAATGGGGATGTTCTGCAGGTTTGGATTGGTCGAGGACAGGCGCCCAGTTGCCGTCGCCGCTGCATTGAATGTTGTGTGTACGCGCTGGTTGCTGTCGACCAAAAGCGGCAGCGCATCAATGTAATTGGACTTGAGTTTGGCGAGGTGGCGGAACTCGATCACAAGGCGCACGATTTCGTAATTCTCCGAGAGCTCTTCGAGCACATCCATGGCGGTCGAGATAGCTTTGTTTTTGCCTCGGCTGGCGGGCTTGGGCAGGCCCATGTGCGTGAAGAGAACTTCGCCGAGTTGCTTGGGTGAGTTGATGTTGAAGCGACGCTCGGCGAGGGCGAAGATGCGCTCACTGACGCGGCCAATCTCTGAGCCGAAACGCTCGCTCAACGCGCCGAGCATTTTCAAATTGATGCGCACGCCGGCCTTTTCCATCGCGTACAAAACGGGTGCAAGCGGACGGTCGATGGTCTCGTAGACGCTGGTGAGATTGTGCTCCGCAACCTGCGCGCGAAGCCGCGTTGCCAGCACGGAAACCGCGTGTGCGCCGCCGGCAATCGAAGTGGGCGCTTGCAGTCCACCACGCGCTGCCACATCGGGCAATGTCTGCGTGGTGTGCGTGGGATTGAGCGCGTAGGAGAGCAGCATGGTATCTTCAATATCTCCGCGCAATGCAATGCCCATTGCGTCGAGACGATGCAGCGCGGTCTTCCAGTCGTGCACGGTTTTCGGCACGTTCGCATCGGCAAGCAACGCACGCAATTCGTCAGTGAATGTCAGCTTGAGCGCGATGGACTCGTCGGCAGAGACACCTACAAACACTTGCGCCGGAGCAGCGGGCTCTTCGCTTGGTCCAGCGAGGTCAAGCAGCGATTGCATCGGCGGCAGCGCATCGTCTTCGGCATCGTCGGCGGTAACCTTCGCGCCCTTGACCGCATCCTCTAGCACGAAGGCTAAGCCGCTCTTCGCAGCCGCGTAAAATGCGGCAATCTGTGCATCGTCCGGCTCATCGACAAGCTCAAAAGCGGTGACTGCATGGGCACTGGATTCGGCGACGGGAGCGGCGCCAAGCTCGCGCAGCATGGAGGTAAATTCGAGCTCGGTAAACAGCTCGCGCGCGGCATCGATGTCCGGCTCGGTTGTGGTCATGCCGGCCAGGTCGAGCGTGAGTGGAACGTACTGATCGATGGTGACAAGTTCCTTCGACAGCAGCACCGTTTCGCGATTCTGCTGCAGGCTTTCGCGATAGGATTTGCGCTTGACTTCTTCGGCGTGATCGAGCACCGCTTCGACCGAACCATACTGCTGAATCAGCTCGACAGAACCCTTGTCGCCGATGCCTGGAGCGCCGGGAATGTTATCGACCGAATCGCCACGCAACGCCATCACGTCGATTACTTGCGAGGGTGGAACGCCGAGCACTTCCTCGACTTTGGCGGGGTCGAGAATCAGATTGTCTTTCTGCGGATTGAGGACGCGCACATGGTCAGTGACCAGTTGCATCATGTCCTTGTCTCCGGAGACGATGTAAACTTCGTGCCCCTGCTCGGCGGCCTGGCGTGCGAGCGTGCCGATGACGTCGTCGGCCTCGAATCCCTCGGCTTGCAGGATAGGAATGCGCATGGCCTCAATGGCGCGGCGAATGTAGGGCAGTTGGCGCGCGAGATCCTCGGGCATCGCCTCGCGATTGGCCTTGTAGCCGGCGTACTCCACTTCGACGAATGCCTGCTCCTTCGCGTTCCACTTTCGCAGCTTTCCAATTTCGGCCGCCTTTTGGTCGCGAAAGACTCCGCCGCTCATGTCAAAGACGGCGGCGAAGTAGGTCGGGCCGAAGTCCTTGCGCAGCTTGGTGAGCATGTTGACAAAGACGTAGGTGGCCGCGGTGGGCAGGCCGGTGCGCGTGCTCATGGGACGGCTGCGCTGCATGGCGTGGTAGGCGCGGAAGATAAAGGCCATGGTGTCGAGCAGGAAGACGGGCGGTTTGGCGTTTTCGGTCACGAGTGCGAGTTTACCAGCGCGGGAGATGCCGCGCACAGTGGTCTGGTCAACTGAGGAGCATGCAGTCGCCGTAGCTGAAGAAGCGGTAGCGCTGGGCGACGGCGTGGCGATAGGCGTCCAGCACGCGTTCGCGGCCGGCAAAGGCGCTGACCAGCATCAGCAGGCTGGACTGGGGCAGGTGGAAGTTGGTGACGAGGCCGTCCACGATGCGAAAGCTGACACCGGGCGAGAGGAAGATCTCCGTTTCGCCGGAGTGGCCGGTGAGCGGCCGGCCATCAGCCACGCGGGCGCAGTGCTCCAGGGTGCGCACGGCGGTGGTGCCCACGGCGATGACGCGGCGGCGCTGGGCATTGGCGCGGTTGATGGCCTCGGCTGTCTCGGCGGAGAGCGTGTAGCGCTCGGTGTGCAGGTGAATGTCGTCGAGCCGCTCCACGCGCAGGGGGGCAAAGGTGCCCAGGCCCACGTGCAGAGTGACGCGGGTGATCTCCACGCCACGGCTGTCCAGCGCTGCCAGCACTTCGGGGGTGAAGTGCAGCCCGGCCGTGGGCGCGGCCACGCTGCCCCGCTCGCGGGCGTAGACGGTCTGGTAGCGCTCGCGGTCGGCCACGGCGTCGTCGCGATGGATGTAGGGCGGCAGGGGCATGTGTCCAATTTCGTCGAGCACGGAAAAGAAGCTGCGGCCGACCGCCGCGTCGGGCACAAAGCGCAGGGTGCGCTGACCGAACTCGCCGGCGGAAATAACCTCGGCTTCGAGAACGACCTTCCCGCTGGAATTTGGGAACTCCAGGCGGTCACCGGGGCGCACCTTGCGTCCGGGACGAACCAGGGCGGTCCAGCGGCCCAGTCCGCTGGGCGCGGTCAGCATCACCTCAATTTCCCCGCTGGCCTCCTGCTGGCCGCGCGAATTGGCTCGGCGGCCGAAGAGTCGCGCGGGAATGACCCGGCTGTCGTTGACAACCAGCAGGTCGCCGGGCAGCAGAAGAAGTGGCAGATCGGCAAAATGCCGGTCGGCGAAGGCTCCCGTCTGCCGGTCCAGTGTGAGCATCCGGCTGGCGCCGCGCACCTCTGGCGGCTGTTGGGCGATCAGCTCTTCGGGCAGGTCAAAGTCGTAGTCGGCCACCAGGCGTCCGGTGCTGGAGTCGTAGTCCTCGGTCATGGATGCACCTGGGAGAAGTACTCGTTCGCTCGGTGGCGGGCCTGTTCCAGCGAGTCGTCCACGGCCTGGCGCATGGCTTCCACCTGATCCGCGGTCAGGTCGGCGGGGACGTGCGTCCAGTTTCCCCAGCTGACCACGATGCGGGTAAAGGGCTTGGGGATGAGGAATCGGTCCCAGGAGCGCATGGTCCAGCAGTTTTCCGGCTGAAGGTGGAATGCGCCGATGGGCGCCTGGGCCATTTGCGCCAGCTTGACCGGACCGGCTTTGGATTTGTAAATGGGCCCGCGCGGACCGTCGGCGGTGAAGATTGCGGGCTTGTTTTCGTCGAGCACACGGCGCAGGCCCAGCAGCCCCTCGCGCCCGCCGCGAGAGCTGGAGCCGCGCACGGCATGGAAGCCGAAGAGGTTGAGGATGCGGGTGATCAGCTCGCCGTCAAAGCTTTGGCTGATGAGGATGGTGGCGTGCGTGGAGCGGAAGTAAAAGGCGCAGGGAAGCACGCACTGGTGCCAGAAACAGTAGATTTCGCGGCTGGGGTCGAAGCCGTGGAAGGCAGGCGTGACGCCTTCCTCGGCGATGACCTCAAAGCGCCAGGTGCGGCCGATGAGCATAAGCAGCAACCATATGATGCGGGGCACCACGGCCAGGGTGAGCCGCTGGCCGAGCGTAAACCTGTTGGTGCGCGCGCCTTCCACCCCTTGATTGTACCGTTCAGGGCAGGTTGGCTAGCTATAGCGCAGCCAGCGGAAGAGCTCCGGCAGCGTGGCCCGTTTGCCGTACATCAAAATGCCGATGCGGTAGAGCTTGGTGGAAAACCAGATGACGACGCGAATGGCCCCCAGCATGAAGGCGATGGAAAGCAGAATCTGCCACGCCGGAGGCATCTGCGAGCCCATGCGCAGGAACATGACGATGGGCGTGCAGGGCGGAAAGAGCGAGGCAATGACCACCCACTTCGACTCCGGATCGCTGGTGATGAGGGCGATGAGACTGAAGCTGAGCCACACCGGCACGGCGGCCAGCGGGGCGTACTGCTGCAGTTCCTGCTCGCTTTCCAGCGTCGCGCCCAGGCCGGCAAAGAGCGCCGAGTTGAGCGTGTAGCCGAGCAGGAAGTAAACGACGAACAGCACCACCTGTTCCCATCCGATGGTCAGGTGCCACTTGCCGGTCATGGCCTGGGCTGCCACCCCGGAGGCGGAAAACGCGGCTGCCGCAGCTATCCAGATGACGATTTGCGTCAGACCCACTGCTCCCACGCCGATGAGCTTGCCGGCAAGCAGATCCTGGGCGCGTGCGGTGGCCAGCATGACCTCAAAGATGCGCGAGGTCTTCTCCTGGATGACGGAGCGGCCCACGTTCATGCCGTAGATCATGGTGGTCATGGTGAGCAGCAGGGCCATGCCGTAAGCGGTGTAGAAGGCGGTGAGCGCGTTGCTCTTGTGCTCGCGTCCGTGTGTGACCTGCCAGGTTTCCAGGTCGATGGGCTTCATCAACTGGTCCACATCTGGCACTGAAAGGCCCTTCTGCTCCATCTGCCAGCGCAGGATGCCCTGGTTGGCGGCTCGTTGCAGGCGGCCGTTGGTGACAAAGTCGGCCGATGAGCGGGCATCGTAGGTCACGTGGAAATCGCCGTTGTCGGCGGGCTCCACCCACAGAAATCCGTCGATCGCGCTCTTGTCCACCTCACCCACAAGCGTCTCGCGGTCTTCCATGGTCAATCCGCCGGCCGGGGTGGCGTAGGTGTCCACGGTGGCCTGCGCGTCCTTGTCGTCCAGAATCTGGCTCTTGATTTCGAGCGCCAGCCGAGGATCGTCCGTAGCCACCACAATGTGCCGATTGACGCCCAGGTATTTGCTGGAGAGAAAGACCAGCACAAAAATGAGCGCAAAGACACCGGGCAGCATGATGGTGGTGACCTTGAAACTCTTGCTGCGCACGCCTTCCAGGTACTCGCGCTTGGCAATCAGTCCGACATTCCGCAGCGTGTTCTTATGCATCGGCTTTGCCTCCCACGGCCTGGATAAAGATCTCTTCAAGCGACGGCTCGACCAGCTCAAAGCGGTAAATGGTGGCCTTGGCGGCCGCCTCGGCCAGCAACTTCTGGGCGTTGGCGCCTTCCCGCAGGCGGATTTCGGCGTGGCCGGAGTAGTTTTTGCACTCGGCGATGTCCGGACTGTCGAGGAAGCCGGCGTCGCCCTCAAACTCCATCACCACGCGGTCGCGCTTGTAGCCGCTCTTGATGGCGCGCAGGTTGCCTTCCAGCACCAGGTGGCCGCGGTCGATCAGTGCAATGGCGTCGCACAGCTTCTCCACCTGGTCCATGCGATGGGTGGAAAACAGAATCGCTTTGCCCTCGGCCTTCAGCTCCAGGAGCGTGTCCTGCAGCAGCGTGGCGTTGACCGGGTCCAAGCCGCTGAAGGGCTCGTCCATGATGATCAGTTCCGGGTCATGCATGAGCGCGGCGATAAACTGGATCTTCTGCTGCATGCCTTTGGACAGCTCTTCGGTTTTCTTGTCGACGGAGCCGGAAATCTCCATGCGCTCGGCCCAGCGCAGCGCCCGCTTGCGAGCCTCGGCTTGCGAAAGGCCATGCAGCGCGCCCATGAATACGAGCTGCTCGATCACCTTCATTTTCTTGTAGAGGCCGCGCTCCTCGGGCAGGTAGCCCACGCGCTCCAATGCCGAGCGCGTGAACGGCTGGCCAAATAGCCTGACCTGGCCGGCGTCGGGATAGGTGATGCCGATCATCATGCGAATGGAGCTGGTTTTGCCGGAGCCGTTTGGCCCCAGCAACCCGAACATCTGCCCCGGCTCAATCTGAAAACTCAGCCCCTCAACGGCGACCTTGTTCTCATACACCTTGCGAATCCCCAGCAGTTCTACAACCGCCATTCGATCTCCTCAGGCCGTACGCCTATGCGTCGAGTCTAGCAAACGAGCAACCGTCCGCTTGCAGAGCGCGCTTTCCGGGCACTTTCAGCCTCTACGCACGCAGCGAATGAGCGGTTCCCCACTTCCTTCACGCCGTCGCTTCGCGTTACAGTCCTAATATGAAGAACGCCCTGGCCCGCGCAGTCATTGAAGTCGGCTTTATTCTCTTCCTGTTCTACGCCAACCTGTTGATGGGCGAGTTCAACCGCTCCGGCTCGGCGCACAGCCATTCCCTGCTTTGGGCAATGGGAGACGTGTTTACGCCGGCCAACTTCGCCATTGGCCTGGTTGCCGGGCTTATCGGCTATTTGCTGGCGGAACTGCTGCGCAAGCGCCTGCAATAGCCGCTGCCCTTTCCGCCCCCCACCCCACGGCCTTACCATCAGTGCTGTGCCCTCCCTCGACACTCCCGTCATGTACGTCCGCGGCGTGGGCCCGCGCATTGCCGAGTCCTTGGCCGCAAAGGGCATCCAGACCGCCGAGGACCTGCTGTACCACCTGCCCTTCCGCTACGAAGACCGCCAAAATCCCCAATCACTGGACGAGTTGAAGCCGGGCGAGATGGCCTCGGTCATCGCCGAGGTGCGCGGCTCCACGCTCTTGCGCACCAAGCGCATGCCCATTTTTGAGATGACCGTGGGACAGGGCAACCTGGCCATCAAGTGCGTCTGGTTCAACGGAGCCTATCTCGATGGCCGTTTTCGCGCCGGGCAGACCATCGCCCTCTACGGCCGGGTCGAGCCGTCGCGCTCCACCCGCAACCTCAAGATGATTCAGCCCCAGTTTGAGATTCTGCCCGACGAGACCGACGACGAGGAGACCCGCCTGCTCGAAGTCGGCCGGATTACCCCGGTCTACGAGTCCTTGGGTGGCCCCCGGCTTACCTCCCGCTGGCTGCGCAAGGTCATTTTCCGCCTCCTGGAAGGCGTGCAGGGACACGTCCCGGAGGTGCTGCCGCGCCACCTGATCGACCGGCTCGGCCTCCCCAGCCGCGAAGAATCGCTGCGCCTCACGCACTTTCCGCCCGAGGGCATCAGCCAGACCGATCTCATGGAAGCCCGCACCCCGGCGCAGCGGCGGCTCATCTTTGAGGAGCTGTTTTTCCTGGAGCTGGGCCTCGAACTCAAGCGGCGCAAGGGCAAAAAGCGGCTTGGCATCAGCTTCACCACCACGGACAGCGTCCGCGAGGCCCTGCGCGAGGTGCTGCCCTTCCATCCCACGCCGGCGCAGAAGCGCGCCCTGGGCGAGATTGTCGCTGACATGCGCGAAGGCCACCCCATGCGCCGGCTACTGCAAGGCGATGTGGGCTCCGGCAAGACGATTGTGGCCCTGCAGGCCATGCTCGTGGCCATTGAAAACGGCTATCAGGCGGCGATGATGGCGCCCACCGAGATCCTGGCCACTCAGCACTACCTGGCCGCGCGGAAGCTGCTCAGCCGCTCCAAAAAGCCGTACAAGGTCACCCTGCTGACCGGCTCGCTGGAGCCCGACCGCAAGCGCCTGGCGCGCGCCCAAATCTACTCCGGCGAGGCCCAGCTCATCATCGGCACACACGCCCTGATTGAAGAGAAAGTCGAGTTTGCCAAGCTCGGCCTGGTGGTGGTCGACGAGCAGCACCGCTTCGGTGTGCTGCAGCGCTTCCGCCTGATGAAAAAACCGGGTGAGGTCGCGGGGCAAGCGGCCGAGCCGGACGTGCTGGTGATGACCGCGACGCCCATCCCCCGCACCCTTGCCCTGACCATGTACGGCGACCTGGATGCTAGCGTGCTGGACGAGCTGCCGCCGGGGCGAACGCCCATCACCACCCGGACCATCCCCGGCGATCGCGCCCCGGAGGTGTGGGACTTTGTGCGCAAGCAGGTAGCCCTGGGCCGCCAGACCTATATTGTGTACCCGGTCATTGAGGGTTCGCGCGACGACCAGCCGGAGCTGGACTTTGCTCAGAGCGAGCCGCTGGCCCTTGACGAGGTATCGGAGCAGGCATCCGTGCTCGCTCCGCCACCGCCGGCCAAACGCAGCCGCAAGCCGCCCGCCAAGGCCCTGGCCAAAGCAGCCGAAAAAGCAGCCCAGGGCGACGTGCCAATGAAGCCCGGCCGGGGCAAGAAGAACCTGCTCTTTGCGCCGCCGGAAGCGATTCCCACCCCCAAAGCCGACCTGCGCTCGGCCACCGAAATGTACGAGCAACTGCGTACTGGGGTGATGAGCGGGCTGCGCGTGGGACTGCTGCACGGGCGGCTCGATTCGGACGAAAAGGAAGTGGTGATGCGCCGCTTCCAGCGCGGTGATCTGGATGTGCTGGTCTCAACGACAGTCATTGAAGTCGGTGTGGACGTGCCCAACGCCAGCGTGATGGTGGTGGACCATGCGGAGCGCTTTGGCCTAGCCCAGCTGCACCAGTTGCGCGGCCGTGTGGGCCGTGGCGCGGCCAAAAGCTATTGCATCCTGATGACCGGCGCGCGTGTATCGCCCGAAGCCGAGCAGCGCATTGAGGCGATGGTGCGCACCCAGAACGGCTTTGAACTGGCCGAGCTGGACCTGCAGATGCGCGGCCCGGGAGAGTTTTTCGGCACCCGCCAGGCTGGGTTGCCCAGCTTTCGCGTGGCCAACCTGGTGCGTGACCGGGAGCTTCTGGAGCTGGCCAAGCTGGAGGCGGCGCGCTTTGCCGCGGCTCCTGAAGAAGGCGTCAGCGCCGAGGAGCGCAAACGCGTCTGGGACCATCTGCGCCAGGCCTGGAACCGCCGCTATGGATTGATGGAAGCCGGCTGAGATCTGGCGTCAGGCCGCTTGGCTGGCCCCGTAGCGGTTGGCAATCTCCATGGGGAAGGTGTGAATCTCCAGATCCACGCTGACGATTTCGTTGCCGCACTCTTCCAGGTGGCTGCGGGTGCACTGGCACAGCTCAGTAAAGCGAATGTGCGCCTGCTGGCTCAACTCCAGCCCCGTGGCGATCAGCACCGTGTAGATATCGATGCAGTTGTGGCGCTCAAACTCAAAGAGCATGCTGATGACGCCGAGGTCGTTGGCTCCCCGGCTCAGCACCCATCCCCCGCTGCCCAGCAGCGCCCCGGTCAGCATCTGGATCACGCGGGAGGGCTCATCCATCGTGGTCGCCTTCATCTGCAGCGCCCAGCAGGAACTCTGCTTGCCTTCCATCGCGGGTAGGGTCATGGCATTCATTACATGCCTCATCGGATGAGCACCCACAATCCATTACAGCGCGGCGTGCCGAATGTCAGGTGACCCGTTTTCACACAGTTTGGCCATCACCAGCTTTCTTCGTGGACTTCGCGCCCGCCCCCGTTTCCGGGACGATTCCCGGCTTCGCGTCCTTCTGCCGTGTGGTAGCCTTCCTTCACATATGCTTGTAGGAACCGGAATCGACATCACGGAAATTTCCCGCATCCAGGCCGCCATGGCGCGCTTTGGCGAGCGCTTTCTGGATCGCATCTACACGACGGCGGAAAAGACCTACTGCCTGCGCAAAAAGAAAGCCGCCGAAAGCTTTGCCGCCCGCTTTGCCGCCAAGGAGGCCGCCGCCAAGGCCCTCGGCACCGGCATCAGCTATGGCGTAACGTGGCTGGAAATTGAAGTAACACGTGAGCCCAGCGGAAGGCCTGGGCTTAGCTTTCACGGCCGGGCCGCACAGCTGGCGGAGCGCCTTGGTGTTACCCGCGCCTCGCTCTCGCTTACCCATTCCAACAACCTGGCTATGGCAAGCGTGCAGCTTGAGGGCCCCGACCATAGCACTTGCTGATGGCCAATCCTGCTGCCCTGCGAGCCCCTTTCTGCTATCCTCAGACCCATAAGGAGGAGTGTGCCCAGTGCCTAGCCAAAGCGAAATCAAGTGGTCCCAGCTCAAGGTTGGAACCCTGGTTGTCTTCGCCATCGCCGCTCTTGTGGTGCTCATCTTCCTCATGTCCAACTCCAGCGGGGGCCTGTTCACCCGCAAACTCAACCTGCGCGCCTATTTTGAAAGCGCCAACGGCCTCAAGGTGGGCGCGCCGGTCACCCTGGACGGCGTCACGATCGGTAACGTGACTGTTGTTCGCATCCTGGCCCACCATGAACCAAATTCGGTCGAAGTGGTCTGCCGGGTAGGTGCGCAGTACCTGCCTTCCCTGCATACGGACTCAAAAGTTGCCATTGACCAGGCCGGCGTGCTGGGCGACTCCTATGCCGATATCACCTCCACTCACTCCACGGGACCTGAACCTGCAGACAATGCCGTCCTCGAAACAGCCAGCACACCCGGCATTCAGGACGTAGTGCGGACCAGCCAGGACACCATCGCCGAAGCCACCGCGGTGATCCACAAGCTCGGCATCACCGTGGACCGCCTCAACCAGGGCAAGGGCACCGCCGGCATGATTATGAACGACCCCGTACTGGCCAAACGGATCGACTCCACTATCACCCAGCTCAACACCATCACCGAAGAAATCTCCTCCGGCAAGGGGACACTGGGCAAGCTTATCAACGACGACTCGCTCTACACCCAGATGAGCGCCACGGTCGGGCGGCTGAATACCATTTCCGCCGGCCTCGAGCGCGGCGATGGAACCGCCGGCAAGCTATTGAAGGACGATACTCTCTACAAGAACCTCAACGATGCCGTAGCCAACACCAATACCCTGCTTGCCGGCATCAACACGGGCAAGGGTTCGCTGGGCAAGCTGGCCAAGGACCCGGCCTTTGCCGAACAGGTTGAGGAGTCGGTTACTCGGCTCAACGGCATTTTGAGAAACATTGACGAGGGCAAGGGATCGCTGGGCCAACTGGTCACCAATCGCGACCTCTACGACAATGCCAATGCCACCCTGCAGCAGTCCGCGCAGCTGGTGACGGCGATGCGCCAGGATCCAAAGAAATACCTCACCATCCACGTCAAAGTCTTCTAGGGCCTGTTCACACTCCCTGGATGGATGGCGTTGCGAGCAAAAATCGGGCCAAGCAATTCTGGGCACGCAAGGCCGAGTCCGAGAGCTGTGGCGACCCCACCGCCGAGGGCCAGAACGCGGTATGGCTCGATTTGCGCCGCAACCCGCAGGGACGGGGCCAGTTTTCCCCATGTCTGCGTCGCTGCTCGCTTCAGTAACCAGTTACAGCGCACTCGTCGCTTCTTGAACTGAGGAAAACTCCGCTCCCGTCGCCACCACTCAGGGAGTGTGAACAGGCCCTAGTGTCCCGCGCTCACCAGGTTCGCCAGCAGCCGGTAAGCCCCAGGCACCAGGTCTGGCAACTGCCGGTACAGCGCATACGCCACGTACACATAAGTCCCGTTGCCCGGATGCGCAACCACAAGGCCGCCACGCTGCGCATCCTGCCCTTCGTCGGCAGTCTCCGTCAGCGCCGTGTAGCCTGCATCCCAGCTGCTCAGGAAGCTGTGGCCACGCTCCTCCACCCACCCGTCAAAGTCGTGCGCCGTAATTGTGTTTGGGCTCCTCAGCAGTGGGTTGTCTGCAGCCAACAGCTTCACCGGCGCATCCTCCTCCACCACCTTCTCCGGATTCCCGCCCAGGGTCAGCGGCAGCGGGGCAGGGAAGTTCGCGCTCTGATACTGCACAATCATCGTCCCGCCCGCCTTCACCCAATCGTCCAGCCGCCCCTCGGCCGCGGCCAGCTCCGGCCGCACGGAGTAAGCCCGAATCCCCACAAAAATCACATTCCAACGCGACAAATCCCCCGAGGCAACGTCCGCTGCGCTCAGCAGGTGCGGCGTCACTCCCAGCCCTTCCAGCGCCTGCGGAACCTCGTCGCCGGTACCCATCACGTAGCCCACGCGCAACCCCGCGGCCAAGTGCGCGTCAATTGCCCGCGTCTTCAGCTCAGCCTTCCGGTACTGGTTCACCGGCCGCAGCCCGGCATAGCCAATCCGCTCCCAGCCTGTCGCGTAGCGCACACCGTCGGCGTCCGCATACGCAGCAATGGTCTGCGTCCCCGCGCTCTTTGCGCCCGGCTTCACCAGGAACCGGAACGGCTCCGAATCGCCCGCCTGCTTCAGGCCAAAGGCCGCCTCGGCCGGCTCCGCGGACCATCCATCCGGCAACTTCAGCTTCACCGTTCCCTGGCTTGCCGCCTGTGCATGCACCGTCACCGCCACGGGCAGCGCGCTTCCGTCCAGCGGCAAAATCCCCGCCTGCGGCTCCACCCGCACCCCAAGCTTCGGCGTCACCACCAGCGGTTCCAGCACTCCGCCCCGGCCCGGCTCGCGCTCCATCGTCTCCACCACCTGGCCCATCGGCAGGCTCAACCCCTCGTACCGGAACTCCGCCCAGGCCTCCAGCGGATACGGCGTCAACGAGTCGCCACGCAACTCCGGCCGCGTCAAATCGTAGTACGGCTGCGCATTGTTGGGCCGCGAAAAATATGGCTCCGTCGCCGCCTCATCCCCCGGCACCGTCGCTCCCAGCGTCTCGTCCGCACCCGGCGTCGTCGCCTCCGCCGCCTTCCAGTCCTTGCCGTCGCTCGGCTTCAGCCACACGCGCCCGAGCTTCGCCAGCCCCATCGCGTTGCCCGTGTGCACACGCACCTTCACCGCATCGCCCGGTGAAACGCTCCTCGGCGTCTCGTCCATTCCCGGCCCAAACGGACCACCCTGCGACGCCTGCCCTCCGCGCACCGTGTATGCCACCATATCCAGTCCCAGGGCCTCTTCCAGCGCTGTGTGGAACTGCGCAATCTTGATCTCGATCTCCGCCGTCAGCGCCGCCTTGTCCCCGTCAGCCAAATCGCTTGTGCGAATCTTCTCCACCAGCGCCAGCGCCGCCTCGCAACCCTGCTTCAGCGTCGGAGCGATCGCCTCCGGCTGCTCCACGCGATCCTCGCTCCGCGCCTTGGCCACCGCTCCCGCCATCTCCTGCAGCCCGGCCTTCAGCCACTCAGGCTCCGGCCCGGCTATCAGCGTCCCAATGCCCTCCACCCCCGTCGGAATCCGATCGAAAAACCCCGTCTCCTTGCCCGTCGGCTCCGTTACCCGCGACGCATACCGGTGGTATGACGAGCTTTCGTGGTCCGACAATGTTGGGTTAGCCCCCCCGTTCTGCGTCTTCTGCTCGCCCCAGCCTTCCCGGGCAATCTGCGCATAGCTCCGCCCCAGCACCGGGTCCTGCTTCCCGCTCGGTACCGTCACGTCGGCCGTCGGCCCCGTCGCCGTCCACTCCTTCGTCACGTAGTTGTAAAACCGCGCCGGAGCCCATTTCCCCGTCGCATAATCAAACATCCGCTTGTCCGTAATCGGCGCAAACGGAACGCGCGCATACACTTTCAGGGGAGTCCACGGCCGCAGCCCCGCCGCTATCTGATCCGGAAAAACCTTCGGGTCGCCCGCCGCCAAGTAAGCCTCCTGCGCAATCTCACCCGACACCTGGTGCTGCCCATGGCCATCCGTGATTCCCCCGATAAAAGTCGCCGCCAGCACCAGCGGACGCTCCCGACGGATGGCCAGCACCACGTCATACAGCACGCGCTCGTGCCCCCACTGCCGAAAGGCTTCCTCCTGCGTCTTGGAGAACCCGAAATCCGCCTCCGTGCCCCAGTATTGACGCACTCCGTAGTATTCCCCCGCCTTCAGCAGCTCCTGCGTCCGCATCAGTCCCAGCGCGTCATCCGCATCGGCAGACATCGCATTCTGCCCGCCTTCCCCGCGCGTCAGCGTCATCAGCGACGTCCGCACCCCCTCGCCGCGGCTCTCATACGCCAGCATCGACCCGTCTTCGTCGTCCGGATGCGCCACGATAAACATGAGGCTGCCCCACGTATTCAGCCGGCGCAGGCTCTGCTCCAGCGCAGCCGCTCCACGGTCCTCCGGCAACGGCAGCGCAATCGAGGTCGCCGCCTGCGGCACAGCACTCTGCTGCGCCCAGGCAGCGGGTGCGCAAATCGTGCCAAAAGCGGCCGCAAACAGTGCTGAATGAGCCATCCAGCCAATAGTCGATCGGGTTGAGGAAGGGAATCGCATCTTACTCGTCAGTGTACAATCCACGCAGCCTTCTGCCTCAATCGCCGCGGGCTAATCTGCGCAACACAAAGCGCTTCTCATGACCCAGCCGCAACACAATTCGCACGGACTCTCCCGCCGACTCGGCCTGCCCTCCGCCGTCGCCCTGAACATGATGGACATGATTGGCGTCGGCCCATTTCTCACTCTCCCACTCGTTCTTGCTGCCGCAGGCAGTCAATTCGCCGTCTGGGCCTGGCTCCTTGGCGCTGCCATCGCCGCTTGCGACGGCCTCGTCTCCGCCGAACTCGGCGCATCCTTCCCCCGAGCCGGCGGCTCCTACGCCTTCCTCAACCAGATCTACGGCCCCGAAGGCGCCGGACGCTGGATCTCATTCCTCTACGTCTGGCAACTCAGCTTCTCCGCACCACTCTCCATCGCCTCCGGCTGCATCGGTCTCGCCACCTTCCTCGGCTTTCTCATCCCACAGCTCGCCGGAGTCCCGTTCGCGGCTTTGCCCTTTCTGCACGGGACCAATCTCGCCGCGGCCGCCACCTGCCTGCTGGTCACTGCGCTCCTCTACCGCAACCTCAGCTCCATCACCCGCCTCGCCGGAATCCTCTTCGCGGGCGTCATGCTCACCGTCGGCGGCGTGCTCACCTCAGGCCTCGTCACCGGCAGTCGCATCCCCGGCGCCTGGGGATGGGCCCACACCGCTGCCTGGCCCTCCATGGGCCTGCTTCCGGCCCTTGCCACCGCCACCATGATTACCTGCTACGACTACTGGGGCTACTACAACATCTGCTTCCTCGGCGCGGAGGTCAAACGACCCGAAAAAACCATCCCCCGCGCCATCCTCCTGTCCATCCTCGCCGTCGCCATCATTTACGTCGCCATGAACTTCGCCGCCGTCCCCGCCTACGGTGCCCAGGCAGCCCAGGCAGCGCACGGCTCCGCCGCCGTCCGCCTCGCCCTCGTCGCAGACATCGCCCAGTCCGCCGGAGGTCGCCTCGCCGGACAAGCCATCGCTGCCCTCATCCTCTGGTCCGCCTTCGCCAGCATCTTCTCCCTGCTCCTCGGATACTCCCGTGTCCCTTACGCCGCCGCTCATGACGGCAACTACTTCCGCGCGCTCGGCGCAGTGCATCCGCGCCACGGCTTTCCCCACCGCTCCCTCCTTGCTCTCGGCTTTGTGGCAACCCTGTTCTGCTTCTTCCCCCTCAAGGAAGTCATTGCCCTGCTCGTCGTCATCCGCATCGTTCTCCAGTTCCTCCTGCAGCAGGTCGGCGTCATCTGGCTCCGTCTCAGCCAGCCCAATCTCCCCCGGCCCTTCCGCATGCCCCTTTTCCCGCTCCCTCCGCTGCTGGCCATTACCGGCTTCCTCTTCATCCTTGCCTACCGCCCCAATCCCTTTCGCGAACTCGGCGTAGCCCTCGCCCTGGCACTCGTCGGAACCCTCATCTACCTCATCCGTGCCCGCTCCCGCCTCCAGTGGCCCTTCCGCCAGAAACCTTTTTGCCTGCCAAAGTCATCCGAGTAAGCGCAATCCGCATCGAGCGCGTATCCTGAAAGGAAACTTTGCGCCCCAGCGCCTGACAAACGAAGGAATCCCAAGTGTCCGAAATCCCCGTCGATCTTCCCGAGACTCCCGCCCAGCTTCCCAACCTCCGCATCGCCGTGCTCGGCACCGGCAAAATGGGCGGCATTCTGCTCCAGGCATTCCTCAAGCAGAACCTCTTCGCCCCGGAAAACATCCACGCCACCGTCGCCCACGCCGAGCGCGCCGTCGTCCTCTCCACCCAGTGGGGCGTGGATGTCTCTACAGACAACCTCGCCGCCGTTCAGCAGGCCGACCTCATCCTCCTCGGCGTCAAGCCGCTTCAGGTCCCTGGCCTCGTCGCCCAGATCCGTCCCGCGCTCACCCCGCAGAAGACCATCGTCAGCTTCGCCGCCTCCGTCCAGACCGCTGCCATTGAAGAGGCTGCCGGCATGCAAATCGCCGTCATCCGCGCCATGCCCAACACTCCCTCGGCCCTCGGCGCAGGCATCGCCGGACTCTGCCGCGGACGCTACGTCTCCGACACGCAGATGGAGCTCGCCCAGCGCATCTTCGAAACCGTCGGACGCACCGTCACCGTCGATGAAAAGCACATGGACGCCGTCACCGGCTTGTCCGCCTCCGGACCCGCCTTCATCTACATCATTCTTGAGTCCCTCGCCGAGGCTGGCGTCAAAGTAGGCCTGCCCCGCGACACCGCCACCCTGCTCGCCGCACAAACCACCTTCGGCGCTGCCAAAATGGTCCTCGACACCGGCTACCACCCCGCGCTCCTCAAAGACGCCGTCACCACCCCCGCCGGATGCACCATCGACGGCATCCTCGAGCTCGAAGAGGGCGGCCTTCGCGTCACCCTCATCAAAGCAGTCATGCGTGCCACCCAGCGCGCCAAGGAACTGGCCGCCGGATAAAATCCTCGGCAAAGGATCTTCGCGATGAAAAACTCGGCAATCACCCGGCGTACTGCAATCGCAGGTGGCCTCTTGGCTTCTGCCGCCACACTGCTCCCTCGCGCGCTCTTCGCCGAGGAGAACCCCACACCCCGCAAAGGCCGCATCCACCAGTCCGTGTGTCGCTGGTGCTACCCGAAAATGTCCATCGACGCTCTCGCCATTGCCGGTGCCGCCATGGGACTCAAAGGTATCGATCTCCTTCAGCCCGAGGAGTACGAGATCCCCCGCCGCCACGGCCTCATCACCACCATGGGCTACGCCGGCGGCGGCGAAATCGCCGAGGCCATGAACCGCCCCGAGCATCACGCCGAAATCGAAGCCAACTTCCGCAAAAACATCCCCCTCGCCGCCAAGTCAGGCGTCCCCAACGTGATCACCTTCAGCGGCAATCGCAAGGGAATGTCCGACGACGAAGGCGCGCGCAACACCGTCATCGGCCTCAACCGAGTCAAGAAAATCGCCGAAGACAACGGCGTCACCATCTGTCTTGAGCTGCTCAACAGCAAGGTCGATCACCACGACTACATGGCCGATCACACCGCCTGGGGAGTCCGCGTCATGCAAGAAGTCAACTCCCCTAACGTCAAACTGCTCTACGACATCTACCACATGCAAATCATGGAAGGCGACCTTATTGCCACCATCCGGGCCAACATCCAGTGGCTTGGCCACTTCCACACCGGCGGCGTCCCCGGCCGTCACGAGCTCGATGCCACGCAGGAAATCCAGTGGCCCCCCGTCATGCAGGCCATCGCCGATGCCGGATACAAAGGTTACGTTGCCCACGAATTCCTGCCCCTCCACGACCCCCTCACCAGCCTCCGCCAGGCCGTCGATCTCTGTGATGTCTAGAAGCCAATTCCGGGGTAAGTCACAGGCATGAATTCCGCCGCCGTCCCAACTTCGGCACCCGCACACCGCCCCAGCTGGCTGCCCCACTACATCCCGGAGCTCCAGGGCCTCCGCGGCCTCGCCGTCCTCGCCGTCGTTTTCTACCACTGCCACGTCCTGCTTGAGGGATCCTGGATTCACTACCCCTCGCTCTGGGGATGGGCCGGCGTCAACCTCTTCTTCGTCCTTTCCGGCTTCCTCATCACCTCCATCCTCCTCGAAGCCCGCGGCAAACCCCACTACTTCCGCAACTTCTACGCGCGCCGCGCCCTCCGCATCTGGCCCGTTTATCTCCTCCTGCTCATCGTCTGCTACTCCGTTCCCTCCTGGTTCCTGGGCGACACACTCGCCAACCAGACCCACTGGCGGACCCTCCTTGCCTACGCGTTTTTCCTCCAGAACCTCCGTCACACACCCCTTCCCGGTACCCTCGGCCCCACCTGGTCGCTCGCCATCGAGGAGCAGTACTACTTCCTCTGGGCTCCCGTCGTCTTCCTCTCCGGCCTGGTCAGCCTCGGCTCCGCCAAACTGCTCGCTCGCCTCCTCCACGCACTGCTTCCGGCCCTCCTCGTCGCCATGCTGGTGGCATCGCCCATCCTCCGCTCATTCCACCCCCAATGGCTCACCTCCACCAACACCCTCATCCATCTCGATGGCATCGCTCTCGGCAGCCTGCTCGCCCTCGGCCTTCACACCTTGCGTCTCACCCAGCGCCAGTGGCTCATCCTCGGCCTCGTTGCCACCATCGCCGGCTTCTGGCTCGTCGCCACCATCGCCGGCGGGACGTCCTTTCTCGACTCCGCTCTCGCCCTCGCCTTCGCCGGCCTCGTCACCGCCTCCATCGCCGGCACCGGCAGCCCCATCCTTGCCCCACTCCGCCGCGGACCACTCCCGTACTACGGCAAAATCTCCTACGGCCTCTACATGATCCACATCCTCGTCTTCGTCTACTGGGGCTCCTTCAACGCACGGCTCGACAACCTCGGAGTCCCCGGCCACCTCACCATCGTCGCCCTCCGCATCATCGCTTCCACACTCGCAGCCACGGCACTTTGGTACGGTTTTGAATCGCGCATTCTGAAACTCAAACGCTTTTTCTAAATTCCCTTATTCCCTCTCAATTACCATCAGGGTATGCGGCCTGCTGTTATCCTCCTTTCTTTTAATTCCCAGGACACTCTCGGCGCCACGCTCGCCCGCGCCCACCTCGTCTCCGACCAGATCTTCGTGGTCGACTCCCACAGTTCCGACTCGACTGTTGCTCTCGCCCAGTCCTTCGGCGCAACCGTCGTCGATCATCCCTTTGAAAACTACGGCGCGCAGCGCAACTGGGCCATCGACAACCTGCCCATCACCCGCCCCTGGCAGCTCCACCTCGACGCCGATGAGGTCATGGACGACGAACTCGTCGCCGCCATCCTCGCCCTGCCTGACGAGCCCCAGCACTCCGGCTACTTCGTTCCCCGCTTCGTCAAATTCCTCGGACGCGTCCTCCGCCACGGCGGCATGAGCCCCACCTGGCACCTCCGCCTCTTCCGCACAGGCGCCGGCCGCTGCGAAGACCGAAAATACGACCAGCACTTCCTCCAGCTCTCCGGCACCACAGGCCAGCTCCCCGGCGTCATGATCGACGACATCGCCATGAGCTTGAGCGAGTGGACTGCCCGCCACAACCGCTGGGCAGACGGCGAAGTCGCCGAACTCGGCGCCAATGAAACCGCAGGCCGCGTCGTCGCAGACCCCAACGGAAACCCCGTCCAGCGTAAACGCGCCTGGCGCCAGCGCTACAACCAGCTTCCCCTCTTCGTCCGCCCCTTCGCCCTCTTCTTCTACCGATTCATCTTCAAACTCGGCTTCCTCGACGGCACCGAAGGTTTCATTTTCTGGGTCCTCCAAACATTCTGGTTCCGCTTCCTCGTAGATGCCAAAATCTGGGAAAAGCGCCACCTCCGCTAGCCTTTGCGCTTGCCTTTCGCATCCTGCTAAGATAACTTAGCAGCAGGAGCAGGCCCATGATTACCGCCACCCTCTTCGAGGCAAAAACCAACCTCTCCCAGCTCGTCAAGCTGGCCCAGGCTGGCGAACTGGTCGTCATCACTTCCGGCCGCAACAAGACCCCCGTCGCCCGCCTCGAAGCTATCGCTCCCCTACGCAAAAAACGCCTCGGCGCTCGCGCAAAGCCCGGTTTTGTGATCCCGGAACAGTTCTTTGAGCCGCTGCCCGAAGAGGAACTCTCCCACTGGGATGGTGGCGAGGCGTGAAGGTGCTCCTCGACACCTGCTCCCTGCTCTGGGCAACGCTCGCACCGCAGTCCCTTAGCTCCTCCGCAGCCGATCTCATCGCCGACGAAGCCAACGCTATCCTCGTTTCGGCGGCCTCAGCCTGGGAGATAGCAACCAAAGTCCGGCTCGGGAGGCTTCCCGGCGCCGAGGCATTGGAAGGAGACTTCCTAGACATTCTCGACGCCGCCGGGTACATACAACTTGCCATCGATGCAGATTCAGCTCTTCGCGCCGGTCGCCTGACTGCCGTCCATCGCGACCCCTTTGATCGCATGATCGCCGCCCAGGCTCTCGCTCTGGATATTCCCGTCATCAGCCCCGACACCGAGCTCGACCAATTCGGCGTCCGCCGCATCTGGTAGCCTTGCCCCACCCATTTCCACCCCAATCTTGACCATCATGTGGGATACCACGCCCTCACCCTCGGCGCCCCAGTGAGCAAAATCACACATCCCCGCCCTACCCCGGTGCTAGCATCACCGTGGATGCCCTCTGCATCCATCGAGGTGCCGGATGAGAGTCAAGACCATTCCCGTTGAAACTCCAGCCCAAAATCCCCTCGACTCAGCCCATCCGGCCGGCCGCCGCGCCTGATCCAACCGCAACTCCCAACCCATCTCAAACGAAGGAAGTTTTCATGGCCACCCTGCCCGTACTCGTCCTCAACTCCGGCTCCTCCTCCATCAAGTTCTCCATCTACGAAGCCTCCTCCACCGAGCGCGTCAAGCTCCTTGAGGGCGCGGTCGATGGCATCGGTGCAGGCCCCGGCCTCGGCAAGTTCTGGGTCAAGGACGCCTCCGGCAAAAAGCTCGTAGACCAGGCCCCCGACCTGCCCAACGCCGCCACCGCCTTCGCCCTCGTCGTCTCCGCGCTCAACCAGCCCGAGTTCCCCCACCCCGCCGCCATCGGGCACCGCATGGTCTGCGGCGGCCCCACCGTCACGGAAAACCAGCGCATCACCCCCGCGCTCATCGATGAAATGGAGCTCTACACCGCCTTCGCGCCGCTCCACACCCCCATCGCCGTCTTCATCATGCGCCAGGCCCTAGCGCTCTTCCCCGGCGTGCCCAACTTCGTCTGCCTCGACAGCTACTTCCACCGCAACTTGCCGGAAGTCACGCGCCATCTGCCCATCCCCCCCAAATACGCCTCCATGGGGGTCCGCCGCTTCGGCGCGCACGGCATCTCCTATGAGTCCATCGTCGATGCCCTCCAGCCCAACGTCCCTGCGCGCCTCATCGTCGCCCACCTCGGCAACGGCGCCAGCATCTCCGCCATCCGCAACGGCGGCGGCATCGATACCTCCATGGGACTCACCCCCACCGGCGGCATCATCAGCGGAACCCGCACCGGCGACATTGACCCCGGCGTGCTCATCTTCATCCTCCGCGACATCCTCAAGAACGCCAAATCCGGCGACGATGCGGCCGACCAGCTTGAAAAGGCCGCCAGCAAACAGTCCGGCCTCCTCGGCGTCAGCGAGCTCTCCAACGACATGCGCGGCCTCCGCGAAGCCATCGCCGAGGGCAACCCCAAGGCCCGACTCGCCGTCGACGAATTCGTCTACGTCATCCGCAAGTTCATCGGCGCATACATCGCCGTCCTCGGCGGTCTCGACATGCTCGTCTTCACCGGCGGCATCGGCGAAAACGACGGTGCCTCCCGCGCCGAAATCTGCGCCGGCCTCGAGTGCTTCGGCATCCACGTCGACGCCGACCGCAACAAAGGCCGCGGAGAAGCCCTCATCTCCCCAGACAACTCCCCCGTAACCGTCCGCGTCATCCCCCCGGCCGAAGACCTTGTCATCGTCAACCATGTCTGCCGTTTGCTCAATCAAACGGGCAACTGAGGATCTCGCCCGCGGAACCCCCGGAGTGTTCTAAACTAAGGGGTTCCGTACGAGGCTTCTTCCCATGTCCGCATCCGAAAACGATCTCGATACTCCGCTGCCTTCCCTCGCGCTCCGCCGCTTCGCCTGGGGCACCCTTGCCTACTTCATCGCCACCATCCTATGGGGAACCGTCGTCCGCGCCACCGGCTCCGGTGCAGGCTGCGGCGAACACTGGCCCCTCTGCAACGGTACCGTCCTTCAGGCCGCTCCCTCTGTCCAGACCATGATCGAGTTCGCCCACCGCATCACCAGCGGTCTCGACGGCATCCTCGTCGTCATCCTCCTCGTCTGGACCTTCCGCGGGACCGTCTCCGGCCACCTCGCGCGCTACACTGCCGCCGCTTCGTTCTTCTTCACCCTCACAGAAGGCGCTCTCGGCGCACTGCTCGTCAAACTCGGCTACACCGCCCAGTCCCACGCCCCCATGCGCGCCCCATTTCTGGCCCTCCACCTGGCCAACACGCTCATGTTGGTCGCCGTCCTCGCCATGACCGCGCACATGCTCGGCCGCACAGTCGCCTACCGCTGGCGCGACGTCCGCCTCACCAACCCCCTTGGAACCACCATCGGCATGTTGGCCGTCATGGTGGTCGGCATCACCGGCTCCATGGCCGCACTCGGCGACACCCTCTTCCCGCCGACATCCCTATCCGAAGGCCTACAGCAGGACCTCTCCGGGAACAGCGAGTGGCTCCTCCGCTGGCGCTGGACCCACCCAACCGTGGCCATCGTAGCCTCCATCTTCCTCATCTGGCTGCTCATCCGAGCCGCACGCCGTGGCGGCCCCTGGGACAACCGCAAGCTCTCCGGCTTCGTCGTCGCCCTGCTCGCCCTCCAGTACGTCCTCGGCGCGGCAGACGTCTACCTCCTCGCCCCCGTCTGGATGCAGGTCATCCACCTCCTCGGCGCAGACGTCGTCTGGAGCGCCCTCGTCGTCCTCACCGCCCGCCTAACTCTGCTCCCCCGCGACTGATTCCCAGCCACCAGAAACAAAAAGCGGAGACCGATTCGGTCTCCGCTTCCTGTTTTCCCATAAGTAGCGGCTACAACTCCAGCACGCCCGTAGCCGGATACTTCGCCTTCAGCGTCGGCAAATCCGGTGTAGGCGTCAGCAACTCCATCGCCCCATCCCGCAGCACAAAGGTATCCTCCACCTTACCCCCGCGAATGCTCGGATTCCACGCAAACGCCTGGCTGTTTACCACCGTCTCCGTGCCCTCCGGTGTCGCCACCCACTCCCGCTCCCCGTAGCCCGTCGGACCGCCCTGGTGGTGCAACTGCTCTTCTCCGGCATAGCCCAGCCGCGCATACTCGTCCGCCGCCGTCTTGAACAATCCCGCCGACGTCGCACCAACCCGCGAAGCATCCAGCAGCGCATCGTTCACTGCCGCCGACGCATCAAACTTCGCCTGCAAATCCACCGACACGGTACCAAAATGCGCAAACCGCGTAATTGAAACCGTCAGGCCCCACTTCCGCGCGCAAAGGTTCAGCATCGCGTATTTCTTCACCCGATTGCCCCGCGCTACCGCGTGCTTGTACTTCAGTATCCGCTCATCGGCCGCCATCAGGTACACACTCGGCAGGATGCCCCGGCTCAGCAGCGCATCCGCCACGCGGCCTTCCATCTCGTACTCCGAAATCCCCGGCCTCAGGCTCTTCAGCACTTCCGTCGTCGCCTCGGCCGTCTGCGCGCCAAGCCACCGGAATCGCGCAATCTCGGTCTCCTGCAGACTGGCCCGCAGCGGATATAGATGCGCCGGAACCGCTCCCGGAACCCCGGTGTCGGAGGCAATATGCGGCCCCGCCAACTCCAGCGCCGCATCGTCCGTCCCGTCCTCGTACCAAGGGAAAATCACAGGCTCAAAGTCCATCGCGCCAAACTCCTCGTCATGCAGTCGCGGAGCCTCATTGGCGGTCGTCAGGTAGTAACGTTTGCCCGCCGAAGTCACCAGCACCGCCGCCACGCCCGTCTCACACGGAGTCAGCACCCGAAGCTCCACCGCGCCGCCTGTCAGCCACGCAATGTTCTCGTTGCGCCGCAGCAGCACGCCCTCCAGGTTGCGCGCCCGCAGCCACTCCACCACCTGTGCCTGCTTGGTCTCCAGCTCGGCATTCCAATCCGCCTGCGAAACAATCGTCTGGCCGTTGACAATCAGGCTCTTCTCAATCCGCGCACTCATAGCTGCTCTCTTTTCAAAGTATGTATTCTTGTCCCATGAAATAAGGGCGCCGACTCAGTCAGCGCCCTCGCGTTTTCCTTAGTCTTCCAACTCCGGATGGTAGTTGCTCTCAAAGCCCAGGTACCGTTCCGCCGCCTCCTGGACCGCGCGCGAAACATCACTGAAGTTCGCCGCCACATGATGCTCAAATCCCTCTCGGCAAATGAACTTCAGCAGCCGCTGCAACTCCGGAATCTCCGCTACGCCCGCTCCGCCAAACGTCGTCAGCGGATCGCTCGTAAACTTGCCCGGCCCCGTGTATCCACGCACAATCCCGTACCGGTCGTCGGTCGAGTAGCGCGCATAGCTCATCGCTCCCGCCTTCACCCGGCCCACGCACGTGCCGAACGTGTTCTCGATGCCCACCGTGCCCGCAATAATCGCCTGGTAGTCCATCTTCACTTCGTTGAAGAAGTGCTTCGGCAGGTTCGAGCAGTGGAAGCAAACGCACTTGTTCGGGTCGGTGCCGTAGTTGTTGTTCCAGTCCAGCAGCGCGCTCGGCGTACCCGATGCCAGCGCCAGCATGTGCATGCTCAGCGTTCCCGGCACATCCACTTCGCACGCCGAAGGAATGAGGTCGTTCGACATCATGCTCATGATCGTGCAAGGCACCACGCCGAAGAACTCTTCCAGCGATGTCCAGCACTGCACTGCGCTCACTTGCACCGCAGCCTGCTTCATCCAGCCGTCAATCACCGCGCCCAGTTTGGCCATCTTCAGCAGAGCTTCGTCCGGCACGCCGCTCGTCGTCACATACTTTTTGATCGCCGCCAGCTTCGCCTGCGCAAAGTCGTCGTTGTCGCCCATGCGGCCAATGCGCCCCAGAATCTCAGACAAGTCAATTGTCTCGATCGTGATCCCGTGCGTCTCAAAAATCCGCTCCGAGTAGCGCACCGTGTTGAACGCAGTCGGACGCGCGCCAATCGCGCCAATCCGCAGGTTCTTCAATCCCTTGACTATCCGGCAAACCTGCCCAAACCACTCCAGATCACGCTTGAACTCCGGCGAGTTCGGCGCCTCGGTGTGCAGCGTCGTCAGCGAGTATGCAATTCCATACTGCATCAGGTTATTGCACGCGCTCATCTTGCCGCAGAAGCTGTCCCGTCTGGTCGCAATCGTCATCGCATCGCTGCGGTCCGGCGTCGCCTGCACCAGCACTGGAACCTTCAGTCCAGACAACCGGATCGCGTCCACAATTCCGCGCTCTTCGCCAAAGTTCGGCAGCGTGATGATGATGCCGTCAATCTCATCCGCATGCTTCTTGAACAGAGCCGCGCAGAGCTGTGCCTCGGCGTAAGTCTCCACTGCGCCGTGCTTGGATTCTTCGGCACTCAATACGATTGCCTTGCCGCCCGCCGCTTCAATTGCAGTAATGATTTCTTCGCGGCCGGTCTTGGCCAGATGGTCCGGGAAAAATCCCCGGTTACCCACCACTACTCCATAAGTCATCGTTCTAATTGCTGTCATTTTCAATCGCTCCTTCTTGCAGCGCAGGTCGAGGCCCGGCCTGCGGGTAAGCTTGCAAAAATTCCGTTATTCAGCGCGCCCAGGCCGGAAGCGCACGCCGTAAAAAAGACCAAGGCCCAACAGGATGGCGCCCCACCACACCGGTGCGTGGAGGTTGGCCAGCACAACGTTGGCAGCTTGATGGGTGACGAGTTCAAAGATGCCATAGGCAAGGACCAGTGCGCCGTAAACCGAAAGCAGAACACCGATGAAAAACCAGATGGAAATAGCGGACGAATGCATAAGCGCTCCTTACCAGAAGTAAATGTTGAGGGCCAGGAAAAGGACGATCGCGATGCCCGTCCAAGTCCACTCGTTCTTGTAAAACGGAACAGGCTCTTCTTTGGGCAGCGGCGTTACGCCATAGACCACGCTGGCAAGCTCTGACAGCGGCTTCGGCTTGGTGAAGAGGCTGACGATCACGTTGACACCGACCGAAGTGATCACCGACCAAAGAGCGCGGTACATGTTCTCCGCCATGTCTTTGGCATCGGGCGAAATGGCCACAAAGCGCAGCGCGCTTGGGTCCGCCTTCACCCAGGCCCACAGTCCAATCGAGGTGAGCGTGCCGATCAGCAGGCCCCAGAAGCCGCCAGCCTTGGTCGCGCGTTTCCAGAACATGCCCAGCAGCACCACGCCAAGCAGCGGCGAAATAAAGAAGCTGAACAGCGCCTGCACATAATCCATAATGCCGGCAGCGTTCATCACCAGATACGCTGCGCCAATGGAGATTACCACGCCGACAATTGTGACGATTCGGCCCACCAGAACATAATGATCGTCCCGCGCATGCTTCACGATATGCGGCTGGTAAATGTCGTAGGTGAAGATGGCCGTGAAAGCGCTCACGTTCCCCGCCATGCCGCTCATGAATCCAGCAATCAGCGCGGTAATGCCCAACCCCAGCAACCCAGGTCCAAGGTAGCGGACCATCATCAGCGGCAGCACTTCGTTATAGCTGTGCAGTTGAACGTCGCCGGTGCCGGCCAGCACGGCCTGCTGGGTGGCGGGCAATACGGATGTCGTCGCCAGGTCTGCCGAGCACTGCGAAAGATTGACCGGGGCGCCCCCAGATGCACTGCGAGCACAATCCTTCACCACGTTCTCGCCCACCAGCTGCATGTGCGAGCCGTTGGAGTTGGTCAGAACCACCAGGCCCAACAGGCCCGGAAGAATCACGATGAAAGGTACGGCCATCTTGAAGAAAGAACCGATCACCGGAGCCAGGCGCGCCGAACGTAGAGAGTTCGCCGCCAGCACCCGCTGCACAACGAGAAAATCCGTAGTCCAGTAGCCGAAGCTGATCGCGAATCCAAGACCGAAAACAATGCCCGTCCAGTGGATGCCCATGGGGTTATCGGCAAAGTGCCCCATGCTGCGCCACATGTGGGTGTAATCTCCGACAGGAACGTCGCCGGTGGCAATGTTGTGCGCCAGGCGCGCCTTGAATCCGTTCCAGCCGCCCGTTTCAACCAGTCCCAGGATGGGGACCAGCATCGCGCCACCCCAGATCAGCACGAATTGCAGTACCTCATTGAAGATGGCCGAGCGCAGGCCGCCGAGCGCCACATACGCGGCCACAGCCAGCGAGGAAACGATGATGGAGAAGTTCATATCCCAGCCCAGAACGATCTTCATCACTTCTGCCATTGCGAACATGTTCACGCCGCTCATCAGCACCGTCATGAAGGCAAAGGAGACCGCTGCTACAAAGCTCGAGCCCTGGCCGTAGCGCAATTTCAGGTATCCCGGCACGGAGTGCGTCTTGCACACGTAGTAGAACGGCATCATCACCATGCCCAAGAACAGCATGGCGGGGATGGCGCCAATCCAGTACCAATGCGCGGCCAGAATGCCATATTGGTATGAGGATCCGGCCCAACCCATCAGTTCCAGCGAGCCAAGGTTGGCGGAAACAAAGCTCAGCCCCGCGATCCATGCGGTCATCTCGCGGCCGGCCATGAAAAATTCTTCGCTCGTGTTGGACTGGCCTTTCAGGTAGAAGCCGATCCAGATCACCATCAGGAAGTAGATCGCAATGACGGCGATATCGAGGAGGCCCAGGTGCGCCAGAGAAGGAGAGTCAAAGGCCAGGGCTGCTTTGGCCGGCATCGTAAACAGGCCGGCGGCGGGAGAGGTCAGGGCTAATCCAAACATTTGGTCACCATCAAGAGCGTTCAGTTTATGGTATTTGCAAAATCCCGCGCCATAGTCTCGCTGAATTTAGCAACGAGGGAACTCTATCTTGCCCAGGCGCAGTCTAGCAAACGTTTTCCGCACCCCACCCCCCAGCGTTCAAATGCGGTTGCCACTCGGCGAGGATGCGACCTTAGTAAAAGGCTTTACCTTGACACTTGTCAAGTCCTTTGTCCCGCCTCCCCCGCATTTCATGCCTCCCATTCGCCTCACTCAGCCCTCCATCTCAGCACCCTTGCACCCCGTTTGTTCATTTCCGCCTCAAAAGTTCAGAAAACTCATGAGTTTCCCGCTTGTATTCTCAACCCTCGCGCGCCTAATTTAAAGAATGGGCTTACACCTTCCCATCTCTGACCCTCGCACGAGCCTGTTTCGTGTGCCCTTTTGCGCAAAATTCCACATATCCCGCTTCTGAGGAGTGACTTCCGATGCAGTCTCCCATGCCCGATCCGATTGCTTGTAGTGGCGTCTCCCGGCGCTCCTTTCTGCGCCTTGCCGCAGCCACCTCTGCCATGGCCGCCGTGCCCATCTTCACCGAGGCACACCTCGCCATGGCCCAGCGACCGCACTTCGCTGACCCCGACAAGGGAATTCACATCGATGCCAACGAAAATCCCATGGGCCCCTCCCAGGCTGCGCGCGAAGCTATCGCTGGCATGATCCCCATGGGCGGACGCTATCGGATGAACATGGAAGAGGAACTCGCCGAGCTCTTTGCCAAACAGGAAGGCCTTGACCCTGAGATGGTCATCCCCTACGCCGGCTCCAGCGAGCCGCTCCACTTCACCGTCCTCGCCTTCACCGGCCCCGGCAAGCCCCTCGTCATCGGCGACCCCGGCTATGAAGCTCCCATGTGGGCTGCCATGGTCTCCGGCGCTCCCGTCATCAAGGTCCCGCTCGCTGATCCCAAAGGCGCTGCCTCTCACGATGTCAAAGCCATGCTCGCCGCCTCGGCGACTCCCGGCGTTATCTACATCTGCAACCCCAACAACCCCACCGGCACCGTCACCTCACGCGCCGACATCGAGTACGCCGTCGCCAATGCCCCTAAAGACACCGTCGTCATGATTGACGAGGCGTACATCCACCTATCCGACGTCCCCAACTGCCTCGACATGGTCAAGGCCGGCAAAAATGTTGTCGTGCTCCGCACCTTCTCCAAGCTCTACGGCATGGCTGGCATCCGCCTCGGATTCGCAGTCGCCCGCCCCGACCTCCTCAAGCAGATTGACCGCTTCGGCGGAAGGAACTCCCTGCCCATCACCGCAATGGCCGCCGGCATGGCCAGCCTCAAGCAAGCCGACCTCGTCGCCGAACGCAAAAAGCACATCGGCGCCATCCGCGAAGAAAATCTCGCATGGCTCCGCGGCAAGGGGTACGCCGTCACTCCCTCGGTCTCCAACTGCTTCATGCTGGACGTCCGCCGCCCTGGCAAGGAAGTCCTCGCCGCGATGGCCGCCAAGGATGTCTACATCGGACGCATCTGGCCCGCATGGCCCACACAGGTCCGCATCACCGTCGGCACACCCGAGGAAATGGCCACCTTCCGCAAGACGTTTGAGGAAGTCATGGCATCTAACACCGCAGGGCTGGTCCCGGCCGAGTTGCCGTGGCGCGTGCGGGAGACCCCCTTCTCCCACCTCTCTTAAACACCAACCCGCATCCAGCAACAATGCCCCGGCCTCAACTCAGGCCGGGGCATTGTTGTTCCTGGGGCAGGGAACCGCACAACTCCTTCGCTTCCCGCCCGAAACGAAAGCGGCGCCCGGGTTTCCCCGGACGCCGTTCCTTACGTTTGCTTCTGGCTTAGAACGTGATCTTCAGCGCCAGCTGCGTGTTGAACGGTTCACCCGCTCCGATACCAGGCGCTCCGTTGAAGTCGCCAATCGTATCGAACAGTTGCAGTGAGCCGATGTTGGTCTGGTTTGGGTCAAAGTTCACACCCAGCGGGGGTGCAAAGTTCGTCCGGTTGAACAGGTTGTAGAACTCCACGCGGAGCTGTGTGTTCACGTACTCGCCGATCTTCGTGTTCTTGAAGATTGAAAAGTCAACGTCTCCAAAGCCAGGAGCAACATAGGCGTTGCGGTGGGTCGTGCCCCATGTCCCCGGCGTGGGATCCACGAACGCATTCGGGTTCAGCCAGTTGGCATTCACCACCTGCTTCTTGTAGCCCCCATACGCATTCGCAATCACCTGGTTCGCGCGCTGGTTTCCCTCGCCCGTGTTGTCCGTTTGCCCATTGCTCAGAACCGTGAAAGGAAGTCCAGAGTGGAACGCATACACCGAGTTCAACTGCCAGCCGTTCGTCACTGCCTTGAACTTGCTGCCGCCCGGCACCTCGTAGCTCGCTTCGCCCACCAGCGTCTGACGCGTGTCAAAGTCGCTCTGGCCGTAGTCTGCCTTGAAGTTGGTGCTGTCCTGCGGCAACGCGCCACGATAGGCAGTCACATCGTCAAAGCTGTGTGACCACGTATACGCAGCCTGCGCCGTGAGCTTGTGCCAGTTGCTCAAACGCAGCGTCGACTGCAGAGAGCTGTAGTTCGAGTTGCCGATGCTCTGGATCTCGTTGATGTTCCCGTAATTTGCATAGGTTCCATAGTACGGGCGGCTCGTCTGGTCTACTCCGACCGCATTGGGCATGCTCTGGTTCAAATCCACAATCGACAGCAGGTGATGACCCTCGCTGCCAACGTAGCCAATCTGCGCAATGATGTTCGTGCCGATCGACTGCTCAATCTGCGCGTTGAAATTGATGTTGTTGGAAGGAATGAAATGCTGCGCCACTGAGAATACGCCGCACGGTGTCGTTGGTGTGCAGGTCGGTGCGGTAGCCGAACCAAACGGATCGACCCCGCTCTGCCACGTATACCCACCTGCGTTCAGCGCAAACACCGGGCTCGCTCCAGCCGGGTTAGACTCCAGCCCGTTCGGTGCGCTGTTGCCCGGACGGTTGTCAAGGAACGGGTTGATGTTCGGTGTGTCAAAGTAGATGCCCGCACCCGCGCGAACCACCGTGTGCTGCTCAAGCTGATAGCTGAAGCCGATACGAGGGCTCACGTTCGCGTAGGTTGGGTCGTAAATGGATGAGATGGTTCCACCCTGGAAGGCGATGCCGTCTCCGCCAAGTGCTGGACGGAAGACCGAAAGATCCTTCTTCGCATCATGCAACGGACCTTCATAATCCCAGCGCAGTCCCATGTTTATGTTCAGCTTCGGCGTCACCTGGTACGAGTCCTGCAGGAACCCTGCGAAGGTGTTCACATACACCAGCCGCTCCGGGTTGCCGATCGTGATCGCTGACTGGTACACGTCGCCTGCCATAAAGTCCGCAAGCGATTGCAGGCGGCTCAACGTCGGCGCATCCGTAATTCCTTCAAAGCCATCCGTCGGAATTGTCCAGTTGCCCTGACTGCCGTTGAACTTGAAGTTGCCCTGCGCATTGCGGTGATAGAACTCGTTCAGCTGAATCTTGCGGAACTCCCCGCCAATCTTCAACTCGTGCTTGCCTTTCACCCACGACACGTTGTCCGAAATCTGACCCGTGATGTCGTTGCGGCCTTCAGGAGGCGTCTCGCCCGTCGCGTCAAAGCTCGATATCTGAATCTTCGGCGCGTCCGTGTAAGCCGAGCCATCCACCAGACCAACCGCCTTCACGTCAAAGCCAGTCTTGTTGTCGTAGAACACCTGGTTGAAGTAGTTCACGCCCGCCACAATCTGGTTCGTCAGCGAGTTCGTAAACGTGTGGTTGTACGTCAACTGGTAGTTGTACACATGAATAGGAGCCGCTTCGTAGTATGCCAGCAGCGACGAACCCACAGGTGCAACCTGGCTGCCCTGACCGCCAAACCAGTGTGCCGAAATGCTGTTCTTGTCGTTGATCGTATAGTCCAGTTTGCCCACGCCGTTGTAGCTGTAGCCAAATTCCGGATCGTTGCTGATGTAGTTGTCCACCTGCGGAAGTCCCGTGCTCACTTCCCCAGGAGTGCTCGCCAGCGCCTTGGCAGGCCAGAGGAGATTCAGCAGCCCCGTCGAAACCGGACTCACCGTTCCCTCATTCGCCGCAATCAAATCCATCGCCTTGCTCTGCCACGCCGCAGTCGGCTCCGTCGTCGTCGACGACACGCCAATCACAAACCGCTGCTGTTCGTAGTTCATGAAGAAGAACAGCTTGTCGTGCAGAACCGGACCACCGATCGAGCCGCCGGCGTTGTAGTCCCGCACCTTCTGCTTCACAGCCGGTACGTCATTGGCCTTCGCATTCGCCGCAACAATCGGCGATATCGCGCCAAACGCCTCGTTGCGATTGAAGTAGTAAGCCGAACCATGAAACTTGTTCGTGCCACCCTTCAGGCCCAGCGTCGCCGTGCCGCCTGGGTTACGACCAGAGTCGGCCGAAGCATTGGTCTGCACCGAGAACTGCTCCACCGCGTCCAGCGGTAGAATCACACCGGCAATGCCCGAGACACCGCCTTGGTTGACGGCCGGAATGTTGTGCCAGATGTCGTTGTTGTCCACGCCGTCAATCTGCCAGTTGATCTGGTTGGCGCGCGTGCCGTTCAACGATCCATAACCGCCGGCGCCGGAGTTTGCGAAGCCAGGGGTGAGCGTTGCGAGCTGCGTAAAGTCGCGCCCGTTCATCGGCGCATCCGACACTGCCTGCTCATCGATAATCGTCGTCTGCGTCGTCGTCGTCGTGTCCAGCGTATATGCGTCCGCTGCCACTTCCACCGTCTCCGCCGATGTCGCCACCGCCAGCTTGATCTGCTGCGTAAAGATCACACCGGCCGAAACCGTGATGCCCGTAATCTTCTCCGTCTTGAATCCGTTCGCCGTGGCAACAATGTCATACTTGCCCAGCGCCAGTTCCGGAAACGAATATTCGCCCGCCGACGAAGATACCGTCTTCAGCGTCACGTTCGTTCCAGGGTCCGTCACCTCAACTGTGGCCCCGGGCACTACCGCGCCCGACTGGTCCGTGACTGACCCGTTGATGCCTCCGCGAAACGTGTGTTGTGACCAGCCTGCCATCGGCAGGGCAATCAGCAGCACCAGCATCAGCGCTCTGAATATACTGCTTGAACTCCGAAATCTCATGCGTTACTCCTCCAAGGTCGTTCAGGGTAAGGAAGTACTGTTCGCTTTCCTAAAAAGATGGGAAACGATTGCGACAGTTCCACGGCTCTCACGAGCACACAGAATGGCCTAGTTTGTTCCGGGGATGCTACAGAGAAGAAAAGTCCGTATTTGGTGAGCCATTATCAAAAATAGGTGGATTTTCCGTGAAAAAGCAACAGTGGAATTCCATAAAAAGCCAAAAATATGGTCTTACAAGGCTGCATCAAGCAAAAAACGCCCCATGACAGGGCGAAGCAGACCAGATCCACTCCTCCTCAATCCCTCATGCCGGCTGCGCGCTCGCCAGCTCCCAGGACGGAACAAACCCCGCCTGCACCAGCGCCGGCGCCGCCTCGTACCCCGAAGTATCAACCGCCTCTGGGCACACCCGCACGAGCAAATCTCCCGACTCATGATGAAACAAAACGGACAACGCCCCAGCACGGGCCGTCAGCGGGCCTATCTCTGCCGCCTCCATCTCCGCATACGGCACACTCATCGTGCACGGACGCGGCAAAGCCGACTTGATGGTCCCCGCTATCATGTTCGCGATCTCCTTGGTCGCGTCGAGTATGTCCGCCTGCTGAACCTCCTCCACCGCCTGCATCAGCATCGCCGCCGTAGCCGCGCTCGCCAGCCCGTGGCCCATTCGTACCTCTATCCGACCCGCCCACACTCCGGCAAGCTCGCAGCTCCCCAGCACATGCATCCGCTCCAACTCGCAGCGGTGGCTCCCGTAATCCGCACAGGCGCCACCCGCACAGCCCCCCGCGCCGCATACGTGCGGCTCCAGAACCATGCCCAGCATCTGTTCCCAAAACTGCGCATTCGCGCGCTCGACACTCTCTGTGGTTACGCTGGATTGCATCGTCCCTCCTGGCACCGCGGTGCTTCTCCTAAAGAATCCCGCAACTACCTACCTGAGCAATTCCTCAAGTTCTCTCCTCCTTATCGCCAATTTATGGGGATTCATTAATTCCACACACCTGCGATTCCAAGACTCACCCCAACGGTAATTCAAGACATCTCATCACAACCCCCATCCCATCTCTTCTCACACATCCTGCTCACGCAAAAAAGCCTCCCGGAATTCTCCCGGAAGGCCTCTTCAAATCTACTTTCGTCCGCTTACGCCGTCATCTGGTCCAGCGCTTCCGGCTTCAGTATCGTCATGCTCGCGCCCTTGATGCTGATCAACTTATCCCGCCGAAACTGGTTCAACAGGCGCGTCACCGTCTCCCGCGACGTCCCCGCCATGTTCGCGATCTCCTCATGCGTCAGAGCCATCGTAAAGCGCAGCTCCTGCTTTCCGTACGACGCCGTCCGGCCCCACTCCAGCAGCAGGTGTGCAAGCCGCCCCGCTGCCGAACTCGACAGCGCCAGCCGTTTCGCATCGTGAAACACCGTCATATATTCGGCTGAAAGCGATTGCGCGGCGTGCATACTCGCCACTCCATGTTTATTCAGGAAGTCCATGAACTCTTCCTTGCGCATCGTCTTCACCTGGCAGGGCTCAATTGTCTCCGCAGTCACCTCATGCGGAACATCGGCCAGCACTGCGTTCAATCCAAGCAGATCCCCAGGCCCGGCTATCTTCAGAATCATGGTCTTGCCTTCGCGTGAAGTCGACGACACTTTGGCTTGCCCACTGCACAAAACAAAGACGTTGCGCGCGGTGTCGCCCTCGGCAAACAGCTTCGCTCCTCGCGAATGGCTCACCAGGACTCCGATAGAGTCAAAGTCGCGCAGGGCGTCTGGAGTCAGATTGCAAAACAGCCGCAAATGACGGTGCTCACAATTGACACAGTCGTCCGGCACGTGATGGTTGTTCACTGGCAGCATTGGACCGTCATCACCTTGGGGACGCAAATTGTCGCTTGACCTCGTTAAAAGCGCTCAATGATGACAAGTATAGCGCGTCTGAGGAAGTATAGCGCGACTCATCCCCATTGCCCATCCAGTCCAACATTACTTTCCTCTCAACTCGCTCTCAAAACCCCGTTTGCCAAAACCCCGGCAGGGGGTTTAGGCTTCCTTTCGATATGACTCCCTCACGTTTTCGCCCCACACAAACGTTTGTCCCTGCGCTCTGCGCCAGCCTCATCCTGGCCGCCTCGGCGCTCTGCTGCCCCCCTCTCGCCCTCGCTCAATCCACTCCCGCCCTTTCCGGGCCAGTGGCCGACTCCGACGTCATCGAATCCCGCGCCCGCGCCATGCTCGCCAAACTCACCCTCGATCAGAAAATCGACCTCATCGGCGGCTCCGAAGGCATGTTCACCCTTGCCATCCCTTCCGTGGACCTGACAGCGCTCAAAATGTCCGACGGTCCGCTCGGCGTCCGCACCTGGGGCCCCACCACCGCCTATGCCGGCGGAGCCGCGCTCGCCGCCACCTGGGACCCCGCGCTCGCCCGTCAGGTCGGTGAAGGCCTCGGCCGTGACGCCCGCGCCCGTGGCGTTCACTTCCTCCTCGGCCCCGGCGTCAATATCGCTCGCTCCCCGGTCAGCGGTCGTAACTTCGAGTACCTCTCCGAAGACCCATTCCTCAACGCCCGCCTCGCCGTTGCATATATTGAGGGTGTTCAGGCTCAGGGAGTCAGCGCCACCGTCAAGCACTTCGCCGCCAACAACCAGGAGTACGATCGCCACAACGTCAACTCCATCGTCGATGAGCGCACCCTGCGCGAGCTCTACTTTCCCGCCTTTGAAGCCGCCGTCAAGGAAGCGAAAGTCACCGCCGTCATGAACTCCTACAACCTCATCAACGGCTCCCACGCCACCCAGAACGAGTTCCTCAATCTCAAGGTCCTCAAGGGCGAGTGGGGCTTCCATGACCTGCTCATGAGCGATTGGGATTCCACCTACAGCGCCATCGGCGCAGCCAACAACGGCCTCGACCTCGAAATGCCATACGCCAAGTTCATGAATAAAAAGGAACTTCTCCCCGCCATCAAGAGCGGCAAGGTCAAGGAATCCACCATCGACGACAAGGTCATGCGCTTGCTCCGCGTAGCCTACCGCTACCAGTGGATCGGCCCCGACGCACGTCCGCAGCAGGTTGACAGCATCTCCGCGTATTCCATCCCCGATCGCGCCGTCGCCCTCGCCGGCGCTCGCGAAAGCATCACCTTGCTCAAGAACGATGCCCACTTCCTGCCCATCGATGCCGGCAAGCTCAAGACCATCGCCGTCATCGGCCCGGATGCCTACCCGGCCATTCCCGGCGGCGGCGGATCCTCGCAGGCCCAGGCCTTCGACCCCGTCTCCATCCTCACCGGTCTCGCCAACCTCGCCGCGCAGCAGGGCGCAAACGTCGTCTACGCCCGCGGCCTGCCCGACCAGGGTGATATCTTCGGCAACACCAGCTTTGAAGGTCCCGTACAGATCGAGAGCTTCTCCAATCACGACTTCGAGGGCAAGGCCGAGGCCAGCCATCAGAACCAGATGAACGACCTCAAGCCGGCCATGTGGGACGCTGTCGATCCCAACCCCCGCAGCCTCCGCTACCGGGCCGCCTACAAGCCCACCGTCAGCGGTCGCTACCTCCTGCTCGCCGCAGCCAGTGGTGAAGACTTCTACACCATCAAGGTCGATGGCCGGCAGATCCTTGACCAGCCTCACCGCGAGGGCCAGGTTCCCCTCGCAGCCACGCTCGACCTCAAGGCCGGCGAGCCCATCCACATCCAGGCCGACTACATCCCCTGGACTCCCGGCGTCCGTCTCTCTCTCGGCCTCGCTCTGGAGTCCGGCCTCGTCTCTGACGATGCCAAGCGCCTCGCTGCTTCCGCCGATGCCGTTGTTCTTTCCGTCGGCTTCAACGCTGATACCGAGAGCGAAGGCTACGACCGCTCCTTTACGCTGCCCTGGGGACAGGACGCGCTCATCGATGCCGTCACCACCGCTAACCCCAAGACTGTCGTCGTCCTCACCGCCGGGGGCGCTGTCGACACACGCCGCTGGCTCAGCAAGGTTCCCGCCTTCGTCCAGACCTACTACGCCGGTCAGGAGGGTGGCACAGCCATCGCTGAAGCGCTCCTCGGCAAAATCAACCCCGAGGGCAAGCTCCCCGTCACCTTCGACCGCACCTTTGAAGAGGACCCAACCTTCGCCAACTACTACTCCGTCAAGGGGCCAGATGGCATCCCGCAGGTCAAATACGCCGAAGGGCTGAACGTCGGCTACCGCTACTGGACCTCCACCGGCAAGCACGCCCTCTATCCCTTCGGATACGGCCTCAGCTACACCACCTTCACGTTTGCCAACCTCACCGTTGCCCCCACCGTCAAGGTCGGCGGCAGCACCTCGGTCAGCTTCGACGTCACCAACACCGGCTCCGTAGCCGGCGCCGACGTCGCCCAGCTCTACGTCTCCGAGCCCGGCGCTACCGTCAACCGCCCCGAGCGCGAACTCAAGGGATTCGAGAAAGTCCGCCTTGCTCCCGGAGAAACCAAACACATCACCCTCAACCTCGATGCCCGCTCCTTCAGCTACTGGGACACCGCATCCAGCAACTGGAAAATGGACCCCGCCAAATTCATCCTCCACATAGGCGACTCGTCGGAATCTACTCCCCTCGAAGCCTCCATCACCGCTACCAACTAACCCGCTCCACAAACAAAAAGGCCCGCCGCAATCTCTGCGACGGGCCTCTTGTTTTGCCGCGCGGAGGAGACTCGCACAGCACGCTCAAACTCTACTTTTCGTTTGTCTCCGCATCATGCAGCAGCACCGCCACCGCACAACTTGTCAAACGCGTCTCAGCCGAGTCAGCACGGCTCGTCAAGATCACCGGAACCCGCGCTCCCAGCACGATGCCCGCCAACTGCGCTCCGCCCAGGTACTCCAGTTGCTTGGCCAGCATATTCCCGCTCTCCAGGTCCGGAACCACGAGAATGTCCGCAATGCCCGCCACCGGCGACACCAAGCCCTTGATCTTCGCAGCTTTCGCGCTCACCGCCGTGTCAAACGCCAGCGGACCATCCAGAATCCCGCCCGTAATCTGCCCTCGGTCGGCCATCTTGCACAGTGCCGCCGCATCCAACGTCGATTGGATCTTAGGATTTACCGTCTCCACCGCCGACAACAGCGCCACCTTCGGCTCCGGAATCCCCAGAGCATGCGCCAGGTCAATCGCGTTCTGCACAATGTGCAGCTTGTCTTCAAGCTCCGGCTCAATATTGATCGCAGCGTCCGTTATCAGCAGTGTCCGCGGGTACGCCGGGGTATCCATCACAAACACGTGCGTGATCCGCTTTGAGGTCCGCAAACCCGTCTCCCGCGCCATGGCCACCTTCATCAGCTCGTCGGTGTGCAGACTGCCCTTCATCATCGCCTGCGCCTTGCCGATCCGGCACATCTCCACGCTCAGTTGTGCGGCCTTTGTCTCCGTCGCCGCCTCCACCATCGGATACCCAGCCAGGCTCACGCCGATCTTCTTCGCCAGCTCCTGCATCGCTGCTTCCGGGCCCACGAGGATCGGCTGGATAATCTCCGCCTCGGCAGCTTCCACAGCTCCCCGCATCGCCACGTCCGATAGGGGCCAGCACACCGCCGTCACGATCGCCGGCAACCCCTTGCATCGCTCCAGAAACTGGTGAAACACATGGAAATCCTCCCCATGCCCCACCAGCGGATCCACCGCTACCGCCTCAGCCAATGTTGCCAGATCGTTCATGCGCGCTCCGCTTCCGGCAAGCCACATCTCCGCTCGCCTCACCCTCATATTCTCGCCCCCGCCAGGCAACACAGCCTGTGCGATTCATCACACAGCCAAGAATCGTTCCATATTACGAGAGCAACCCCGCCATCTACTTCCCGCTTTCCCTCCCCCGCCCAAAGCTGCTATCCTTTCCTCCGCACGATACAATCGCTTTAGAAAAGCGATTTATGCATTCCGGAAGGTGGTAGCAGCATGTGGTTCCTCGGCATGGATATCGGTACTGGCGGTACGCGCGCCGTTCTCGTCAATGAGGAGGGCAACATTGTCAGCTCCGCGGCCGAAGAGCACGCCCCCTTCCGCACGCCCCACCCCGGCTGGGCCGAACAGGACCCTGAAGACTGGTTCCGCGCCGCCGTCGCTGCCATCCGCGCCGCCATCGCCGCCGCTCCCGAGCCACGTCAGCCCATAGCCGCCATCGGTCTCACCGGCCAAATGCACGGCGCTGTCCTCCTCGACAAAGACGGCGCAGTCCTCCGTCCATCCCTCATCTGGTGCGACACTCGCACCCAGCCCCAGTGCGACTGGCTGCATGAAACCATCGGCTACGACCGCCTCATCGAGCTCACCTGCAACCCCGCTCTGCCCAACTTCACCCTCACCAAGCTCCTCTGGGTCAAAGAGCACGAGCCGGAAATCTTCGCCCGCACCGCCCACATCCTCTGCCCCAAGGACTACGTCCGCTTCCGCCTCACCGGTACCTACGCCATCGACGTGCAGGAGGCCTCAGGCACCCTGCTCCTTGACGTAACCAACCGCCGCTGGTCCTCTGAAGTGGCTGCCGCCTCAGGCATCCCTCTCAGTTGGCTTCCGGAAGTCTTCGAGTCCCCTGAAGTCTGCGCCAATATCTCTGCGGAAGCGGCCACCCTCACCGGCCTCCCCGCTGGCGCGCCCGTCGTCGCCGGAGCAGGCGACCAGGGCGCAGGCGCAGTCGGCATGGGCATCCTTCAGCCCGGCTCCGTCTCCGCCACCATCGGCACCTCCGGCGTCGTCTTTGCCGCCACCGCCAGCCCCATCAAAGACCCCCACGGCCGTCTCCACACCTTCTGCCACGCCGTTCCCGGCCGCTGGCACGTCATGGGAGTCACCCAGTCCGCCGGACTTAGCTTCCGCTGGCTCAAAGAGACTTTCTTCGCCGGCGCAGACTACGACGCCCTCACCCTGGCCGCCGCAAGCGTTCCACCCGGCAGTGATGGGCTCGAATGGGCGCCCTACCTCCTCGGTGAACGCACCCCGCACCTCGATCCCGCCGTCCGCGCCGCCTTCGCCCGCATCTCCACCATCCACACCGGGCCCCACTTCGTCCGCGCCGTCCTTGAGGGCGTCGCCTACTCGCTGCAAGATACCTTCACCCTTTTCGCCGAGCTCGGAATTCCCGTCACCGGCATCCGTCTTGGCGGCGGCGGAGCACGCGGTCCCCTCTGGCAAGACATTCAGGCCGCCGTCTACGGTCACCCCGTTGAAATTCTCACCGCGGAAGAAGGCGGCGCATTCGGCTCAGCCCTCATGGCCGGCGTCGGAGCAGGCCACTGGCCCAACCTGGACGCAGCCTGCGCCGCCGGCATCGCCGTAGCCCAGCGCCTAGCCCCCAACCCAGCCTGGCAAGCCGCCTACGCCACCGCCTACACCCAGTGGCGCAAGCTCTACCCCGCCCTCGCGAGCCTCCGCTAAGTCCTTCCGCGCACCAAGCAACAGGGGTACGGGCTCATGCCCGTACCCCTGTTGCAATTCTGCTTCTCAGACCTCTCAGTCCATGGCCATGCTCAGCGCGTGCCGTACATCCGCTCCCCGAACCCAGAAAATCACGTCCGTCGCGATATTCGTAGCGTGGTCCGCAATCCGCTCCAGGTTTCGCGAAATCAGCATCGCGTTCAGCGCCTGCTCCGTATGCAGCGGATCCCGCTGGATCAGCGCCAGCAGCTCCGCCTGCGCCCGCCGGTTCATCCGGTCTATCTCGTCGTCCATCAGCCGCACCGTGTCCGCCACGTGCGCATCCCCGTCCAGCAGCGCTTGCAGCGCTGTCCGAATCATCCGGCTCGCATACTCGCCCATCGCGTTGAAGTCCACCGGCAGCTCCACCGGATCCATCCGGATCATGTCCCGGCTGCGGATCGCAATGCTCATCGACTGGTCCCCAATCCGCTCCAGGTCCCCGTTAATCTTGATTACCGCCAATATAAACCGCAGATCGATCGCCATCGGCTGTTCTTTCGCCAGCAGCTCATAGGCCATCTCGTCCAGCTCCCGCTGCGCCGTGTTGATTGCCGTCTCGTTCTCCCGCACATACGCGCACAATCCGCCATCTCGGGTCAGGTAGGCGTCCACCGCCGCAGCCACAGCCTGCTGCGCCAGTGCCGCCATCGCCAGCAGCTTGTCCTTCAGCTCGGCCAGTTGCAATTGAAAGTGAATACGCGGCACGGTGGTTTCTCCCTAAGCATGATTCTGCCTGATCCCATGTTACCAACATGCAAAAATCAATGCATTACGGTCGTCTTTAGGCACCAAAGGTGTCAAATCCGGCGTTCTTTCGGATTAAGAACGCCTCGCGCTCCCCACCAACTCATGCGAACCCCATCCCTCACGCCAATCCCACGCCCCACCTGCTATCCTCCCGCAATGTCCGTCGTCGCCAACCTCCGCCAGCTCACCGCGCCCCAGCGCAACGCTTTTCTCGCCGCCTTCTTCAGTTGGTCCCTCGACGCGCTCGACTTCTTCCTTCTCGTCTTCTGCCTCCCCGCCATCGCCACAGAGTTCCACGCCGGCGTTCCCGCCGTCGCCAAAGCGGTCTTCCTCACCCTCGCCTTCCGCCCCCTCGGCGCGCTCCTCTTCGGCGCTCTCGCCGACCGCTACGGACGCAAACCCATCCTCGTTGCCAACATCGCCTGCTACGCTGCAGTCGAGCTGGCCTGCGCCTTCGCTCCCTCGCTCTCCGCCCTGCTCGTTCTCCGCGCCCTCTTCGGCGTCGCCATGGGCGGCGTCTGGGGTGTCGGTGCCGCGCTCACTTTTGAAACCCTCCCCAAAGCCGGACGCGGCACCTTCTCCGGCATCCTCCAGGAGGGCTACGCCATCGGCTACCTCCTCTCCGCCGCCGCCTTCGGAACCCTCTTCCACACCGTCGGTTGGCGCGGACTCTTTATCCTCGGCGCATCCCCCCTGCTTCTCATCCCCTTCGTCATCTTCCGCGTTCAGGAGTCGCCCGCCTGGCTGGAATCCCGCCGTCTCCGGGCCCTCGGCCACGCACCCCGCCTCACCCTGGCGCAGCTCCGCCGTTATCTCCCCGTCTTCCTGTTTCAAACCCTGCTCATGACCGCCTTCTGCAGCTTGTCCCACGGCACGCAGGATATGTACCCCACCTTCCTCACCAAGGGAATGCACTTCAACCCAGCCACCGTCGGCACGCTCGGCATCATCGCCAGCGTCGGCTCGCTCCTCGGCGGATTTGTCTTTGGAACACTCTCCGAGCGCTGGGGACGCAAGCGCGCCATCATCACTGCCGCCCTGCTCGCCATTCCCATCGCCCCGCTCTTTGCCTGGGGAGGCTCACCCGTCCTGCTCGCCTGCGGTGCGTTCCTCATCCAGTTCATGGTCCAGGGCGCCTGGGGAGTAGTCCCCGCCTACCTCACTGAGCTCTCACCCGCGCCCGTCCGCGCCGTCTTCCCCGGCGTTACCTACCAGCTCGGCAACCTCATTACCAGTTGGAACCTCGTGCTCCAAACCACCATGGCTGAGCGCATCGGTTCCTACTCGCCTGTCCTCGCCGGCACCGTCCTCGCCGTCGCCCTCGTCCTTGCCCTCGTCACAGCATTCGGCCGCGAAAGCCAAGGCACAGACCTCGCCCCCGCCTGACTCTATTTCGGCCGCACCAAATCAAACCGGTCCTGCGTCCGAACCCACGTATTGCCCGCCATCCGGCCCACAGCGTCCAGCTTCGTCGGGTCAATGCGGTAGTTCTCCTCCAGCTCCGCCGCCACATGGAAGCGCACAATCTCACCCAGCACAATCACCCCGGCCGCGACTCCCTCGCCGGTAAAGATGATCTGCAGCAGCTTGCACTCCATCTGCGCCGGCGACTCGGCAACCCGCGGAGCCTTCACCACCTCGCTCGCAATCGCAGTCAGCCCAGCCAGCGCAAACTCATCCACCTCCGGCGGGACATTTGCCGCCGTCAGGTTCGTGGCATTGGCAATCGCCTCCGACACTATATTGATGACAAATTCCCCCGTTCGCTCCACATTCCTGAGCGTGTCCTTCCGGTCATCCGGACGCCCGTCCTTCGGCGGCCCCGTCAGCGACGGGCAAAACAGCACCGTCGGCGGATTCGAACCCACACCACAGAAAAAGCTGAACGGCGCAACATTCCGCACCCCGTCCTTGTCCACAGTGGAAACCAGCGCCACCGGCCTCGGAACAATCAGCCCCGTCAGCAACTTGTACGCCTGCATCACTTCCAGGTTGGCTGGGTCAATCGAACGCATCGGTCGAGGAGTCGCAAGAGACAAATTGTCTGACATACCTCCAGCATACCCACCCCACCCGCTAACAGAAAATCCCAAGCAGTTTGGCCCCAGTCTCGGCGGTATCGCTTTCCCAAGGCCCGGTGCCACATCCATGTCGCGCGGCGGGTGGCTCACCTTTACCCCGATCACAAATCCGGGTGCCCTACCCGCCCTTCTTTTGGAAGGGTAGGAGCGACAAATGCCAGCCCTGCTCTTGCCTTTGCTCTTCCTGGCCAGACCCACCTACCTCCCCGACCTCGATTTTTCGGCGCCGGAGAGGCATTCGGCCGCTGCCAAGAAAGTCTTCCCCAAACTTGCTTCCAATTAAACCCAAAAAGCGCACAATACTCGCATAAGGGGATTTCCCATGCCCCGGCTCACCACCAACCCGAAGGTCGGCTCCTCCGTCACCGGCGGAATGCTTTGCGGAGCCATCCTCTACCGCGAAGGCAAACAACTCCTCTACGCAGCTCACAGCGCCCGGTTCACGCACAATGACACACGAAAAAACACCTATGGAAAGCCAGCATTCCGCACTAATTCAACAACTTCCAAGCCGAAAAAACGAAATGACAACAGAAACATGCACTTTTGTTCTCTTTTATTTCGCTTTTTGGTATAGAGAAGCAATATAAACAACAAGATAACTTTTCCGTTTCGCTTGCAAAACAGCCAGAAGGGCACTTTTGGGGTCCCCCAATCGAGCCCAGTTCGATCCAGCTGGAAGACAGCGGCTGGTAGCTCGTAAAGAGAGGCTTGCACCCAACCTCCCTCCGCGCGCATCCAACCATGTGTCATGACCACACATACAGACCTACCTCTCCGCACCCTCGGCAACTCCGACCTCAACCTTACCTCCATCGGCTTTGGCGCTTGGGCCATCGGCGGCGGCAACTGGGACTTCGCATGGGGCCCGCAAAACGACTCCGACTCCATCCGCGCCATCCATGCCGCCCTCGACGAGGGCATCAACTGGATTGACACCGCCGCCGTCTACGGCCTCGGTCACTCCGAGGAAATAGTCGGCCAGGCCGTCCGCACCAGCGCCCACACCCCCTACATCTTCACCAAGTGCTCGATGCGCTGGGACGCGGACCGCAAGATCTATCGCGCCCTCAAAGCCGCCTCCGTCGCCGAAGAACTCAACGACTCCCTCCGCCGCCTTCAGGTCGACACCATCGACCTCTACCAGATCCACTGGCCGAATCCGGAAGAAGACATGGAAGAGGGCTGGGCCGAACTCGCCCGCCAGCAGCAGGCCGGCAAAATCCGCTGGATCGGCGTATCAAACTTCACCGTCGCCCAGCTTGAGCGCGCCCAGGCTATTGCTCCCGTCACCAGCCTCCAGCCGCCCTACTCCATGCTTCGCCCCGCCGCTGCCAACGAACTCCTTCCCTGGTGCCAGGCGCACCAGGTAGGCGTCATCAACTACTCGCCCATGGTCAATGGACTACTCGCCGGCGGCATGTCCGCGGAACGCGTCGCCGCCATGCCCGCCGACGACTGGCGTCGCAAAGGCGTCGAGTTCAACGAGCCCCGCCTCAGCCGCAACATGCGCCTCGTCGACCTTCTCCGCGAAATCGGCTCCGCCCACTCGGTCGAACCCGGTGTCGTTGCCGTAGCTTGGACGCTGCACAATCCCGCCATTACTGCGGCCATTGTCGGCGGACGCAGCCCTGAACAGGTCGCCGGACTCGCTCCCGCGCTCACCCTCCGCCTCACCGACAACGAATACTCAAGCATCAACGCCTTCATCGCCGCCAACCCCGTCGCCTGATCAACAAACGCAAAAACGCCCCGAACTCTTCCGAGTCCGGGGCGTTTGCTTGGCTCCAATTCTGGTTTACATCGCTGCGACGAAGTCTGGAACGACAACCGCCGCGTGCTCCTGCAGCAGAGTTGTCATGCGGGCAGCCATGTTGCTGTAGTGGTTCGCCGCACGAAACGCATTCACTCGAACGCCCTCAGTCGCCTTCGACAGCGCATATTGCGCCAGTGCCATCAATACACACAAACGTATTTGCATTGCGTCCGAGCGCAAAGCCTCCAACACCATCGGATCGATAGGCGCAGAAGATCCCGTATCGGCGTGAGCGGCATAATCTGCCATCTCCAGCAGCACTCCGGCGTTCTGGTACATCGCCCAAAGTCCGTGCGCACCGTTCACACGCTCCCAGATGTCGTCATGGGTCGCCGTAACTCCCTCTTTCCAAAGGAAGCGGTCGCTCAACCCTGAGGCACTCCAGTCGTTGCGCAAGCGGCAAATCAGGGTGTCCCAGCTTTGTACAGTGCGGCGGCGCATGCGGTTACGCCATTGGCCCAGGTAGAACAGCAGGGCACCGACAATCGCGATTTGAAGTAACGGTAAGATCATTACCTTTTCCTTCTTCTTGCCTCTGAATCAGGCGGATTACCGATGGGTATTCCGTCCGTGCGTAGGCTCACACCTATTGATACCAGAATTCCCCGCATTTGGTCACTAAATTCTTTGCGTTTTTCGTCTTTTCTCGCAAAATTAAGTACCCAATAGGACAGTGTACAAAGGTAACTAACGGAAACTACCCGGTCCAGCCAATGGTACTGCGCACCCACCAGTTGGTGCGTATGCAGCACGGCCACGAGCAGACTCACAATCGAATAGAAACCCAAACCTGTCGCTACCTGCAACTCACGGTCTCGCCAGCCGATTGAAAGGACCTGGCTGAAAGCCGCCATGACCACAAACAGCAGAACTCTCAAAATGGCAATGGTCTGGGAAAGGTGAAACACCGTGCGCGCAAACGATGTCAGCTCCGGTGGAACTGTTTGTCCCGCCAGCGGCCAGATCACGACTCCGGCCAGCCCAACAATGCCAATCAATATCCACAAACTCGACTTCGGGAGCGATTTCCGCACCGGCCGTAGCACGCTCCAGATCAGTTCAGTGAGCACGGCAAACTGCAGCGCCGAATCAATCACCATCTCCCCGGTGTACACCCTATAGAAGGCAACCTGCGCCAATTGCCGCGCTGCTATATATAGCGCAATATCACTCAATACCGACCAAGCAACGTAGGCAAAAAACCAAGGCAACTTCCGGGGAATGCCCCGCATAAGGAGCAGTATCAGAACCGCGACCTCCCCGAGGCTTGCAAGGATGACAAGCATGGAGTCAATCGCCATTCGGTACCTCCCGAAGGAATGAAACTACATCCAACAGCAGAGGCCTAGTGTAGCAGCCGCCGGGGAGCAATTTCGCCCTTACATGCCGCGCAACCCAAGGAGATTGAAGCGGGGGCGACGGCGCGGTCGATCCGTGACTTGCAACCGAGAGATTGAATGGCCATTTACAGACAGGCGACCTTCGATGTCATGGTTGTGTAAACATCTCTAAACAGTTGCCTTGCCGTCATTCACGGTCGGCGGAAGGGGCGCAGGATAGCCGGGACCTTTCATTGCAAAGCTAGAACCAGTGCTGCTTGTCGTCGGCGGCAGGGGCGCAGGATAGCCGGGACCCTTCATCGCAAAGCTAGAACCGGTGCTGCTTGTCGTCGGCGGCAGGGGCGCAGGATAGCCGGGACCTTTCATTGCATAGCTAGAACCGGTGCTGCTTGTCGTCGGCGGCAGGGGCGCAGGATAGCCGGGGCCCTTCATCGCAAAGCTAGAACCGGTGCTGCTTGTCGTCGGCGGCAGGGGCGCAGGATAGCCGGGACCCTTCATCGCAAAGCTAGAACCGGTGCTGCTTGTCGTCGGCGGCAGGGGCGCAGGATAGCCGGGGCCCTTCATCGCAAAGCTAGAACCGGTGCTGCTTGTCGTCGGCGGCAGGGGCGCAGGATAGCCGGGGCCCTTCATCGCAAAGCTAGAACCGGTGCTGCTTGTCGTCGGCGGCAGGGGCGCAGGATAGCCGGGGCCCTTGGCACCGGTACCGGCAAAAGTGGTGGAAGAGGCCAGCGCGAGGACAAGAATCGACAGAATGGAGGCGAGAGTATTCGTTTTCATTTTGGGGGAATCTCCTTTGGTAACAGAAAGCTAAGGCAAGAGTACCCCAAAAGTTGTACCGGCGAAAGGCCAAAGAGTTGACAGTTAAACAAAAGTATGAAAAATCATTAGCCCTATACTGAAATCTCTGTCAGTCCCTACACATCTGGCGAAATTTCAATAATCTGAAAGCTGGAGCCTGCCATTGATCCCCGAACTGCGTGAGCAATTTAATGCGCACTTTACTCCGGCTAAATACCGGTCCCTGCTCGCCCGCACGGAAGCGGAAGCGAGTGCGCCCATCCAGTTCCGAATCGCCGAGACGCCCATTTTTCTCTCCCAAGCCTTGCTCGACAGCATCTCAACTGCCGGTATTGCGCTGACCAATCGCCTTCTCGACTGGCCTCAGTACCTGGCCGATGCGGCCAATTCCATCCCGACCGGCTACCGGGTCGCTGCGGAGTCGCGCCACCCCAACTTCCTTACCGCCGACTTTGCTCTTGTCCGCACGCCGAACGGAGCACTGGCCCCTCGCCTCGTGGAAATGCAGGCATTCCCCTCCGTCTATGCCTACCAGTCCATGCTCACCGATCAATACGCGAAGGCCTTCAACCTGCCGGCCAACCTCAACACCTACCTGAGTGGGCTCGACCGTGATAGTTTTTTCAACCTCCTTGGGCAAACGATCCTGGGCACCCACGCTCCGGAAAACGTCGTCCTCACCGAGGTTGATCCCTACAACCAGAAAACATTGCCAGACTTCCTGCTCACCTCCGCCCAGTTCGGCATCCCTATTGTTGATATCACCCACCTGATCCCCGTTGGCAACAAACTCCACTATCGCAACGCTCAAGGCTCCCTGGTTCCCGTCCACCGCATCTATAACCGCGCCATTGTGGATGAAGTCATCGCTCGCGACATTCAGCTTCCTTTTGATCTCGAAGCGCCCTGGGAGGTGGAGTGGGCAGGCAACCCGAACTGGTACTTCCTGATCAGCAAGTTTTCCGTTCCATTCCTCTGCCGGCCAGGCGACCCGGGCGCGGAGTTCGTCCCCCCCGCCGTCTTTTTGTCGGATTTCCTCGCCGGCCACGGAAGTCAGCAACTCGCCGACTCCGGCGTCCCGCTGCCCAGTATCGTCAACCCGGAGGCCGTTTACGACGATCTCCTGCTCAAACCGCTCTTCTCGTTCGCCGGCAAGGGCATCCAGTTTGCACCCACCCAAGCGGATCTGTTGGCCATCCCCTCGGCAGATCGCGCCCACTACCTGCTCCAACAGCGTATGACCTTTGCGCCCACCATTGAAACGCCCCATGGGCTCACCCAGGCTGAGATCCGGATACTTTACCTCTGGCCCGACTTCGGCCGCCTCACACCAGCACTCAGTCTCATTCGCCTAGGGCGCGGCAAAATGATGGGTGTCGACCACAACAGGAATCAAGAGTGGGTTGGCGCATCCGCAGCCTTCTGGCGCTAGCACCTCACCGCCGCTGACCAGAATCCGCCATACCACCTACTCCAAAGCGTTATTCCTTCCCGTTACGATTACGCATTACCTTTAGAAGTGGAACCTATTCTTTGGTGTGGGGCAACTCCACTCAAGCTCAGGTAGAGTAGAGTTACCCAGTTGGATGAAAGAAAAGATATCCATCATGAAGCAACTCAGCACTCATCAACCCGGTTTCCCGCCCGGCTCCAGCGAAGGCAACTACGCAGAAGTGCGCTGTGCCGTCCGGTTTCCCTTGGTACTTCCCGTCACTGTGGCCACGGCCACTGCGGAATACGCTGCCGTGACTGTCGATGTTTCTGCCAGCGGGGCATGTTTTCTCACTCACGAGCGCATTCGTCCGGGAGAATCGATCCGCTTCTCCCTGCGTATGCCGGGCCCGGTTTTGGCCACTGCACACGATGTTCTGGTTCATTGCCGGGGCCGTGTGGTACGCTGTAGCGCAAGCCAGGCTCAGTTTCACACCGCAGTAACGATTGACGAATACACCTTTGCGGATCAATAGGAAGTTGAAAGCATGGCTCTGATCAAAATGGAATTCTCAGACGATTCTCAAGATCGCGAAGTACAAGACCCGGCCGCGAACACGGCCGCTATACGCGTGATTCTCGCCGACTCGCAGGCAATCTACCGCGTGGGCATCCGCAAGATTTTTGCGCTTGAGGATGACATACGCGTAGTGGCGCAGGCTGAAGGGGTGGAGTCACTGCAGACTGCGGTCCAGCGATATCCCTCCGATGTCGTTCTCCTCGAAGGAGATATGCTGTCCGGCACGCCCAATGCGATACCCGACCTGCTGCGTCTTGCCCCGGAGATCAAGATCATCGTACAGACCTCACATACAGATGAGGCAAACACGGTCGACCTCTATCGGCGTGGCGTACGCGGCATCATTTCGCGAGCCATCTCGCCTGACCTGCTCGTCAAGTGCGTGCGCAAAATTGCCAGCGGCGAAACCTGGATTGACAATCAGTCGGTGAATCGCGTCATTGAGGCCTATCGCTCCCAGGCTTCCGCGTTGGTGAGCCCGCGGCAGCAACCGCGACTCTCTCCGAAGGAGCTGGCCATCATTGCCTGCATCACCCAGGGCAAGAGAAACAAGGAAATCGCGTATCAGCTCGGCACCACAGATCAGGTGATCAAGAACTATCTGCGCAAGATCTACGACAAACTCGGTGTCTCAGACCGGCTGGAGCTGGCTCTTTACTGCCTGCACAACAAGATCATCCAGGGTGATGCGGCGGACGAGTCTCTTCCCAAGGTTGCGGCAAGATAACGGAGTTTGCCAATCCAACCCCAAGACAGGGATCTACAGGCCTTTCCCCTCGGAAGGGCCTTTTTTACGAAGGCCTGCGGGGCCTCTTTAAATCGAGAAATTCCATGAATCCTGCGGCGGCTCTTCGGGGCCGCCGTTTTGCTGTGCGCTTTCGGGGCAACTGTTCGCCTTGTTGAGCAGCCGCGTCAGTTCGCGCACTTCGGTACAGTTCAAGCCGCGAAACAGATCCCTTGGAGTCGCATCCACGAGCGCATCGAGCTCGAGCAACAGAGCCCGGCCTGCGTCTGTGATGTGCGTCCAAACCACTCGGCGGTCGTGGGCGTCGCGCTGTTGGCTCAGCAACTGCTGCACCTCCAGGCGCGCCAGCAGCCGGGTCATATCGGGCGCGGGGGTAATCATCATCCGGCCGATTGCCGAACAGCTGAGGCCGGGGTCGCCGGCGCCTCGAAGGATCCGAAGTACGTTGTACTGAGCCAGCGTCAACCCGTACGGCCGCAGCCGCTGCTGAAATGCCCGGTGCAGCATGTCGGAGGTCCGCATCAGCGTCAGCAATACCTCTTCCTGAGGACTGCTGAATCCGTTCACTGTTTGTTCGACGGTGGCCATTGCGGCTGATTCCTCACATAGCAATCCAGGTTCCCGACCCTGGCGGCAATCTTCTTCGCAAGGGTCGGGGATCGTCAACGGCCGAGGAGAGGATGGGAGCAAAACCCACCGCTCGTCCCGCGTTCCGCTGGTTTACTGCTTGGCAACATCCAGGTCGAGCGAGACCTTTACCGCGTCGCTGAGGATGGCTTCAGGGAACTTGACGCCAAGGCCAAAAGCCGTGCGGCTGAGGGTTGTGGTGGCGGAAAAGCCAACATGCTGTTTCTTGTCCATTCCGGTTTGCGGAGCGGTGGGGCCCTCGACGTTGAGGACGACAGGCTTGGTAACGCCGGCGATGGTGAGGTTGCCGGCAACGGTGAGGCCGGTTGGCGATTTGGCGACGCTGGTGCTGACAAAGGTCGCGGTGGCGTACTTCTCGGTGTTGAAGAAGTCGGGGGTCTTGAGGTGGTTGTCGCGCGCGCTTTCACCCGTGCTCACGCCAGTGACGTCGATGGTGGCGGTCACGGTGGACTTGGTGATGTCCTTCTCATCGAGGACGATGGTGGCATCGACGTGACCAAAGCGGCCATGGACGTTGGAGACCGAGAGGTGCTTGATGGTGAAGTCCACTTCGCTGTGGGCAGCGTCCGACTTCCAGGTGGAGGTTTGGGCGATGGCAAAAGGGGCAGCCAGGGCTAGCACAGCAACAACGAGTTTGTTCAGCTTCATAGGGAAAGGTTCCTTTCGGGTTGGGAAGTTCAGTATCGTTTGGTTTGAATTCGGAGTCGTCGCCGATTGCCGGAATTCGGATCTTTGATCGCATTGCCCAGACTGAGGCCCGAGCCAATCTTGTTGCGAACTGCTGCGGCCGGCCGCAGGTTACGTGGCTGCCAAAATCAGGTCACATACATACGATGCACGAGTGGAGATACTCGTTGCAACAATTATTGTTTACTCATCTGTTTTTTAAGAAGCTGCCTTCACGAACCCAGTCTACCGACAGTTTCGGCAACTCCGCTGCGAAGCTTCGCAACGAGGTCGCAGGGATGACGGATCATTCCGGCGTTGTGTTTGCCGGAGGGTCTCTATGGAGGCGCACATGGATGCTTACCCCGCTTCCGTAGCGGAAGCGGGGTAAGCAAGCAAACCAGGCGGCCGGGATCGCTTCCAATCGGTCAAACTGCAAAGGCCCGATCGGGCTACCGTGTGCAGTCACTCCGAGATGGACGCGACCGCCAGTCTGGAATCTACCCTATCGGTATTCCGCTGGGGCGATTGGTCAAAAACGAACTTCCTGGGGTTAGAGCCGGATTGGCGGTGGTTCGGTGTAGGATGCTGGGTATGATTCGCGCGGTGGTTGCTGTGTTTTGTCTGCTTTCAGGTGTGGCGCCTGGCGCTGCGCAGGAGAAGCCGGTTGGGGCGGAAGCTCAGCCGATTTTGGCGCATTTTGACTATGAGGCGGCGCGGAGCCATGAGCTGAAGCCGCATCGGCGGACGGTGCCGCTGGCCGGAGTGGAGAGCGGATTCAACCAACTGCACCTGACGCTGACGGTTTCACCGGCTGGGGATGTGGTGGAGGCCAAGGCGGAAGGGGATGAGAAGTGGATGGCGCACTGGCCGGAGCTGGTGGGTGAGGTGAAGGGGTGGAAGTTTCGTCCGTTTGAGGCGGAGGGCAAGGCGGTGACGGTGGAGGAGTATGTGGGCCTGGTGCCGCCGGAGCGGTTGCCGAAGGTGCATGTGGAGCCGCCGAAGGTTGAAAAGGAGTCGAAGATTGCGATCACGCTGGAACGCACTGGATGTATGGGAAGTTGCCCGAGCTACAAGGTGACGGTGACGCCGGAGGGGGTGCTATTTGAGGGCGGCGGCTACGTTGTGGCGCGTGGGGAGCACAAGGCGGCGGTGGATGCCGCAGCGGTGCGGGAGCTGGCGAAACGGTTTGTGGAGTCGGATTTCTACTCGATGGACGCGGAGTACCGTTGGGGCGCGACGGATTTGCCGACGTATGTGGTTGGCGTGAGCATCGATGGACATTCCAAGCAGGTGGTGGACTACGAGGGTGAGCAGGAGGGGATGCCTGCGGTGGTTTCGGAGCTGGAAGAGGCTGTGGATGAGCTCGCCGGGACAGACCGGTGGATTGCTGGTGGAGATGCACTGGTTCCGGCGTTGAAGGCGGAGGGTTACGCGCTCAAGAGCTATGGGGCGCAGGTGATGTTGAAGGAGGCGGCGCAGCGGGGGCAGACGGAGACGGTGCGGGAGCTGCTGGAAGCTGGGGTTCCGCTGAAGCCGTATGCTGCGCCAAAGCCGAAGAGCGCGTACGAAGGGGTTCCGTTTGAGCATGTGGGCTGGCTGACGGCGGCGAGCGGATATCCGGAGACGCTGCAGGCACTGATGGATGCCGGAGCGAGCGAGAAGGACCAGAAGGACAAGGACTTGGCGCTGGTGGGCGCGGTGCGCGCGGGGAAGATGGATGCGGTGCGGGCGTTGCTGGCGTACGGAGCAGACCCGAACGTGAACCTGAGCAAGTTGATGGTGACGGAAGAGGGCGGCGGAGTCACGATGAGCGGACAGGGGCAGGGGAGCTTGCTGATCTATGCGGCGGAGTCGGGGAATCCTGAGGTGGTGAAAGAGGTGCTGCGGTACCATCCTGACCTGGAAGCACGGGGTCGGGAGGGGAAGACGGCGATGTTTGCGGCTGGCGATTATCGAAGCGACGACGTGGATGGGGCGCGGGTGGAGTGCGTGCGGCTGCTGGCAGGGGCGGGGGCGGATGTGAATGCGCGGGATGAGGACGGGAATACTCCGCTGCACGAGACGTATTTGACGGACGTGGAAGAGGAGCTGCTGAAGCTGGGCGCGGATGTGAACGCGCGGAACAAGAAAGGGGAGACGCCGATTTTTACGACCTATGACGATGAGGCGATACCGCTGTTTGTGAGGTATGGTGCGGATTTGACGATACGGAACAAGGCGGGGTTGACGGTGCTGGAGGCGGCGGAGAAGGATAAGGGGCCGCAGCGGGTGGAGGTGTTGAAGAAGGTGATGGGGGAGATTCGGAAATAGGTGGAGCTGTGGAAGGCGGGGTTCGATGCCCCTCGGTTCGGTGTGATTTGGGGTATTTAGGTGGAGTGAGGACGCGGGATTGGTCACTCCCCGGTCCCCAAAGGCAAGGGACCGTGGGCACCCTCATTGGGCAGAGGCAGGGGGTCAGGCGGCGATGAGGAAGCGGCCGTTTTGCATGATTTGTTCGGTGCCGGTGGGGGATTCGAGCCAGATATTGAAGCCCAGGCCAACTACGTCGATGTGTGTGCCGCTGCGCCAGGGAGCGCCGGTGTGTTCTCCGTAGGGGTTTCCGAAGGCGATGTGGATGCCGGGGAATTTTTCGTCCTGGAGGATGTTTCCGATGACGTGGGATACGCCGATGTTGGTGCCGATGGCGAATTCGCCGACGCGGTCTGAGTTTTCGTCGGTGTGGGTGTAGGCCCAGAAGTCCTCTTCGAGGCGTTTGTTGGGGCTGGAGCAGGAGACGATGCGGTTGGCCGCGATTTGGATGGTGAGGGGCGAGTCGGCGAGGAGGCCGTAGCGGGCGCAGAGCCAGTCGCCGACAACGCCATCGACGACGAAGGTTCCGTTGACCTCGCCGGGCGAGGTGAAGCACTCTCCGCCGGGTAGGTTGCCCCACTTTTCGGTGGAGATGATGCCAGAGGTTTTGAACCACTTGTAGTTGGGGTTCATGTCGGCGGTGATGTCGGTTCCTGCGGGGGTGGTGGCGCGGATGCGTGTGGCCTGGCGGACGCGGTCGAGGACCTGCTGGGAGAGGCGGTCGACCTGGTCGTAGTCCGAGCGCATGCCCTGGCACATGATTTCTCCAGTGATGTTGACCATGTGAGCATGGCGCATTTTGCGGCGGTTGACGACGTCGGTCATCTGCATGCGGGAGTGGAGCTCGTCTTGCTGGACCTGGACGGCGAAGATCGATACCTGGGACGTTTCCATGTCGGCGAGGACGGCGGCGGGCATATCGGTAAGGGGGCGCGGGGCGAGGTCTTCGAGGAGGAATGCGTTCCACTGGCAGCCGAGGGCGGCGAGCTGCGCGGCGAGGGCTGCGGCGATGGTTTCCGTGGTGCTGTCGGTGATGAGGGTGACCTTTTCGCTGGGGTGGATGCGGAGGCAGGTGCTGACCGCTGAGCGCGCTCCCTGGGTGAATTCATCGGGGTAGGCGAGGGAGAGCAGGTGCTGGTTGGCGGTCATGGAATTCCTTTTTGAAAAAGAGCTGATTTTCTGATGGTAACGAAGAATGTATGGGAGCGGAATGAGGAATCGGGGTGGGGTAGGATTCTGGGGCCGGAAATGGGCGCGGGGGGTGGCCGGAGGGGATGGATCCCTCGGATGGCGGTCGATGAGGTGCGGAGATTCCTGAGAGTTAGGGATTGGGGAGGCGGTAGATGTCAACGGCGGTGAGGGCATTGGAGATGTAGACGGTGGTGTTGCTGGTGATGGCGGTGCCGGAGGAGCTGGCGCCGGTGGCTACGATGGCGAGGGTGGCAATGGGCGTGGTGCGCGCGACGTAGGTGGCCAGGTTCTGGGTGGGTGTGGCGGGGTCAGAGGTGAGGATGGTGAGTTGGGTGAAGTTGACCTGCTCCTGATAGGAGAGCTCGTTGGCCAGGTCGGTGAGAGAGAGATGGCCGGGTGCGGGAACTTTGCCGACGGACATGGAGGCTCCTTGGGCTACTTGTTTTTCTCGAGGGCGGTTTGGATGTCTGCGAGTTTGGATTTGTCTTTGTCGGTTGCGCTGAAGTAGGTTTTCAGAGCTGTCACGAGTTCGGTGGCGCTGGCGTTGGCTGCCGGGGCTTGCTTGAGATCGGTCAGGATGGCGCTGATTCTTTTGATCGCGGGTGCGGACTTGGTTGCGTCCGAACCGGAAGCGTCGGCGAAGAGGGGAAGGAGTTCGTCGCTGATTTGCTTGGCGGTCTTGAGCTGTTCGGCAGTGGGAGGGATGAGGTTATTGACTGTGGTGGTGAGTTTGTCGGCGGCTTTGGTGGCGTTGTTGCCGGTGGCTGTGGCGATGGAGACGAGGGCCGAGGGTACGGTGCCGGCGTAGTAGTACTGGATGACATCGATCCAGGCGGCGTCGAGAGGGTACGCGGCGATGGCCTCTTTGGAGGCGGGGTCGGTGGAGGCGATGACGTCTTGCGTGGCGAGGCGAGTGATGATCTGGGCCTCGAGATTCTTGCGGTCGGCGCGCATCTGGGAGATGAGGGCCTCGGTGGTCTTTTCGCGGAAGAAGTTTTTATCGAGTGAGAGCTGGGTGCCCTGGAGGCCGGAGAGGGATGCGGCGAGGATGTCTTTGACATCGCTGGCGGCGACGACGGTGGTGGCGGCGGTGAGGCCGAGCTGGGCGGTGTCGGCGAGGACGGATTCGGAGGCGCGGGAGGTGGTGAGCTGGACCTCGAAGCGACCGTAGCCGGACTCGATGTCGGCGAGGGCGCGGTAGACGATCTGGTCGCGGAGGGCGCGTGCGCCGGTGTAGTCCCTGGTCTTTATGTCGTCGCGATAGGCGGCGAGGTCGGAGTTATAGTCCTTGGCGGAGTAGGAGGCGACGGCTGGGGCGAGGGTTTGGGGGCGTTTGGGCGCCATGGTGCTGAAGCATCCGGTGATGGCTGGGAGGGTGAAAATGAGGAGGGCCAGGCAACGAGGGGCAGAAATGGTCACAGTGGACCTCAGTTCTTCATGAAAATGGGGAAGTTACGTCTGGGTAATGGTGGCATTGGGTGGGTGGGGTGTCAAGGGGGAAGATCGTACGGTTCGACGAACGCAGCGAATTAGCTGCGGCTTCGCCGCGATAGCGGGTCGGCGAGTTAGCGGGATCACGCTCTGGGGAACAGTTGATTCTGCGACGAGCCTGGCCGCGGGCGGTTAGAGGCCGGCGGCGGTTTCTGTGGCCATGTAGTCGACTACGGCTTTGAGGTCGCCGTTGGTGGCTTCAAAGACTTTGAGCTGGCGGTCGGCGCCGGTGCCGGTTTCGAGGATTTCGCGGATGCCGTTGATGGCCTCGCGGGAGCCCAGGTCGTCGACGACGGGGTCGATGAGGTCGAGGTACTCGGGGATGAGTTCGCGCATGGGGACCTCGGTTTGCTTGCCGAAGTCGATGAGGTTGCCGTCGAGGCCGTAGCGGACGGCGCGGAATTTGTTTTCCATGAGTAGGGGCCGGGCGTATTGGCGGAAGTCCTGGTTGCGCTCGTGGAGCCAGTAGAGGTAGGCCGCGGTGGCCTGGATGAGGGCGGCGATGGCGATGGACTCCGAGGCGCGGAGGGGGATGTCGCAGGCGCGAACCTCGACGGTGTTGAAGTAGGGATGGGGGCGGATGTCCCACCAGATTTTTTTGGCATTGTCGATACAGTTGGTCTTGACGAGGAGATTGACGTAGTTTTCGAACTCGGAGTAGTCGGCGAAGGCGTCGGGGATGCCGGTGCGGGGGAAGTTTTCAAAGACCTTGGCGCGGTAGCCTTTGTAGCCGGTGTTGAGGCCGAGCCAGAAGGGGGAGTTGGTGGTGAGCGCCATGATGTGGGGCAGGAAGTAGCGGAGCGAATTCATGATGCGTATGGCGGCTTCGCGGTCTTCAATGCCGACGTGGACGTGCAGGCCGAAGATGAGGTTGGAGCGGGCGACGAGCTGGAGGTCTTTGACGACCTGGTGATAGCGGGGGTCGGGGTAGATTTCCTGGGTGCGCCAGTCGGCGAAGGGGTGTGTGGCGCCGGCGACGAGGATGAGGTTGTTCTCTTTGGCGAGGCGGATCATCTGGCGGCGAAGGTCGTAGAGGTCTTCGCGGGCTTCGTCGATGTTTTTGCAAATACGTGTGCCGACCTCGACGACGGACTGATGCATTTCCGCCTTGACGCGCTCTTCGAGGCGCATTTTGCCCTGGGCGAGCATTTCGGTGGCGATGTGGGAGCGCAGGTCGCGAGTGACGGGGTCGATGGTCTGGTATTCCTCTTCAATGCCGAGGGTGAAGGATGGTCGCATCGTGCCTCCGGGAAGCGGGAAGAGTGGCGTTGAGGACATTGTAGGGGATGGGGGCTGACGGAGCGACCGAGCGGCGAACAGGAGTGAATGGTTGGTTAAGGATGCGCGGAGATTTATTCTCTTTTTGTTCGCTTTTAAGGTAGGATGGCGGCATGAGTTTGTTTGCGGAGTTGGACGAGCAACTGTCGCCGACGCATGAGGTGCTGGCGGAGGGCGCGGTGCTGATGCGTGGGCTGGCGCTGGGTGTGGATGGGCGGCTGCTGGCGGGGGTGGAGACGGTGGCGGGGTTGGTGCCGTTTCGGCAGATGCTGACGCCGGGCGGGTACCGGATGAGTGTGGCGATGACCAGCTGCGGGCGGCTGGGCTGGGTGTCGGATACGGAGCGGAACGGGTACTCGGCGGGCGACCCGGAGGCGCGGCGGGTGTGGCCGCAGATGCCGGAGGGCTTCCTTGCGCTGGCGCGGCGGGCGGCGGAGATGGCGGGGTTCAAGGGATTTGAACCGGATACGTGCCTGATCAACCGGTACCAGGCGGGGGCCAAGCTGGGGTTGCATCAGGACCGGCACGAGCGGGATTTGCGGGAGCCGATTGTGTCGGTGTCGCTGGGGTTGCCGGCGGTGTTCCAGTTTGGGGGATTGGAGCGGACGGATGCGACGAAGCGGATCTTGCTGGAGCATGGGGATGTGCTGGTGTGGGGTGGTGCGTCGAGGCTGCGGTTTCATGGGGTGTTGCCGCTGAAGCCGGGCTGGCATGAGAAGACGGGTGTGTACCGGTACAACCTTACGTTTCGCCGGGTGCGGTAGCGGGTGTGGCGCTACACTTGTTGTCCGATGGCGTGTTTGAGAGCCGGGCGTTGCGAATGTGTGCGCGGCTCTAAAAGGAGAGGAAAGCGATGCGAATTGGACGGTTGGGGAGTTGGTGGCTGGTGGCGGTTGGGCTGATGGTGGTGGGTGTGCCGGGGATGGCGCAGAGTGCGGAGAAAGCGCCGGCGGAGGCAAAACCGGCACCGGTGGTGGGATTGGAGGCAGATGGGACGGTGGACGTTCCGGCGGAGAGTGTGCCGCTGTCGAAGTTTCTGAGCCCGGAGGCGCGCGCGTATGTGAACCAGCACTTGCATGACATGGGCGACTCGAAGATGACGTATGCCGACAAGGGCGTGCCGCGGTTTATGGCGCCGTACCTGGAGCGGATGAAGGCGCTGTTTGCGGTGAACCTGGAGGATACGCAGATTGGGCTTGTTCATGCGTATGTGTACACGCCGAAGGAGGGTGTTTCGGAGGGGAACCGGGAGCGGGTGCTGATCCAGCTGCATGGGGGTGGATTTTCGGGCTGCTGGCCGGGATGCGCGGAGCTGGAGGCGAGGCCGATTGCGGCGCTGGGGCGGATCAAGGTGGTGAGCGTGGACTACCGGGAGGCGCCGGAGTTCAAGTTTCCCGCAGCCAGCGAGGATGTGGCGCGGGTATATACGGAGCTGCTGAAGAGCTACAAGGCGGAGAATATCGGGATTTATGGGTGCTCGGCGGGGGGAATGCTGACGGCGGAGTCTGTGGCGTGGTTCCAGACGCATCACTTGCCGCGGCCGGGTGCGATTGGGATTTTCTGCGCGTCGGCAGGGGGCTTTGGCGGGGATGCGGCGTATACGTCGACCCCGCTGGGGGAGGCGCGGCTGATGCCGGAGATGAAAGGCGGAGGGATGCCTGCGCTGGGGTATTTTGCGGGGGCGGATGTGAAGAGCTCGCTGATTTCGCCGATTGATTCGCCGGAGGTTGCGGGGAAGTTTCCGCCGACGCTGATTATTACCGGCACGCGTGATTTTGCGATGAGCTCGGCCTTGTACACGCATTCACAACTGGTGAAGCTGGGAGTGGAGGCGGAGCTGCATGTGTGGGAGGGGCTGTTCCATGGGTTCTTCTATGATCCCGATGTGCCGGAGTCGCGCGATGCGTACGACGTGATGGTGCGGTTTTTTGGGAAGCATTTGGGTGCGAAGTAGGGATTGACGAGGGAGACGGGAGGTGGGGATGAACGAGAAGGTGGACAAGTATATGGACCGGCAGACGGCGTGGCAGGCTGAGCAGGAGAGACTGCGGGGGATTCTGCTGGGGTTTCCGTTGACGGAAGAGCTGAAGTGGGGGCAGCCCTGCTACACGGCCGGAGACAAGAATGTGGTGTCGATTGGGGCGTTCAAGGAGTACTGCGTGCTGCTGTTTGTGAAGGGAGCGCTGCTGACGGACGCGGAGGGGATTCTGGTGGCTCCGGGGCAGGTGCAGGCGGGGCGGCAGATAGGGTTCACGAGCCTGGCCGAGATTGAGGCGATGGATGGGACGGTGAGGCGGTATGTAGCCGAGGCGATCTCGGTGGAGCAGGCGGGCAAGAAGGTACCGATGAAGGGGCACGAGGAGTATGCCGTGCCGGAGGAACTGACGCGGAAGCTGGATGCGGAGCCTGAGCTGAAGCAGGCGTTTGAGGCGCTGACTCCGGGCCGGCAGCGGGGGTATTTTTACTAAATTGCCGGGGCGAAGCAGGCCAAGACGCGGGAGGCTCGGGTGGAGGCGTGTGTGGAGCGGATATTTGCGGGCAAGGGGTTTATGGATTAGGGGTGTTATTTCTGGGGCGGAGCCAGGTTGGCTGGGGCGTGGTCGTAGCTGATTTCGCGGGTGATTTGCCAGGCACCGTCTTTGAAGCGCCAGATGGTGATGAACTTGGCTTCGCCGACGCCGTCCGAGGGGTTGTTGGGGTGGTAGAAGCGGTGAGCGCCGATCTCCACCGCGCCGAAGTGGGCGAGGCGATGAACTTCCATGGTGCCGGGGATGAGCTGGCGCTGGACCTTGTTGCAGATGTTGTTGTGGATGGAGTCGAGAAAGACCTGTTTGCCGACAGCCAGGCCGGTTTTGTCGTGGTAGAACTCGAGGTCGTCGGTGACGAGAGAGCCCATGGTGGCTAGGTCGCAGGTGTTGTAGGCGTCGAAGAGCTTTTTGTCGAGCGCGGCGATGGTGTCGAAGAGGTGGTCGGGGACATGCGTGACGGGGGTGGGGGTGTGCCAGGCGTCGTCGGCGGGCTGGGCACCGACGGTAATGGTGGAGCCCTCTTCGACGGGGAGTCCGGTGGCTGCGCCGTGCAGATGGTTGGCGGCGAGGGTGAGGTCGAAGTGGACGAGCTTATCGGGGCCTGCTGCCACGTCGAAGGTCACATGGTTGCCGTCGATCTTCCCGCTGGAGATGGTCGATTGATGCGCTGGGCTGTCGCCTGCGGTGCCGGAGATGGTAGGGCCGGTCTGAGTGAAGGCGAGGTAGGCCTGGCCGGGTTCGACGCTGCCGTCGGAGTGGACGACATCTACGGCTCCGAGCCAGTGGCCGGCGACGGTGGGGGACTGGGCGGCGGCGAATGGGGCGAGGCCGAGCAGAACTCCGGCGCAGAGGGAGATGGGAAGCAGGGAATGGGTGGGGAGCATTGGGTACCTCGCGGATAGGAGGAGGTACGGATGTTTGGCGGGGAATGTTCCGGGGACAGCCGCTAGCTTCCAGCCTCTGGCTATTGGCTCGATAGTGGGAGTCAGGCGGCTGGGATGTGGGGCTGGATGGAGAGCTTGAGTCCGAGGGCTTGCAGCACCTTGAGGATGGTCGCGAATTCAGGGTTGCCTTCGGAGCCGAGGGCTTTGTAGAGGCTTTCGCGAGAAAGCCCGGTGTCTTTGGCGATCTGTGACATGCCTCGGGCGCGAGCGACCGTGCCGAGGGCGACGGTGAGGAAGGCTGGGTCGGAGTCTTCCTGCGCGATCTTCATGGCCTCTTCGAGATAGTCGCTGATCGCCTGATCGTCATCAAGGTACTCGGCCGAATCGTAGGGGTAAGTCTTGATAGCCATTCGTCAGTCCTCCAGGTCGGTTGCGATTGCATGAGCCTTGGCGATGTCGGCCGACTGGGTGCTCTTGTCACCGCCGCATAGTAAAACGATCAACACGTTCCCTCGCTGCACATAGTAGACACGGTAGCCCGGTCCGAAACGAATTCGGAGTTCGCTTACTCCGCTGCCTACAGACTTTACGTCTCCAGAATTTCCGGCCACAAGTCGATCGATGCGAGCTGCAATTATTTGGCGAGCGACTCTGTCTCGCAGGCGCCCAATCCACCTGGAATACTCCAGGGTCCTGCGAACCTCAATCATCAGTCTACCCCTAATTGTATCCCTTGGGATACGGTTTATCAATGCCGGTGTACTCCAAATATGTCAGGATCGTCTGTCTCCCCGGTCTCACGGGCGAGACCGGGGGCACCCGGTCGTCCCTGTACGCTATTTCTTCTTGGTGGCTTTCTTCTTTGCCGGCTTGGCGGTTTTGGGGGCGTCGGAGTTGAGGAAGGATTGCCAGCGGAGTTCCGGCAGCTGGGGATAGAGTTTGGCTTTGGCGATGGCAATGGCGGCTACTTCGGAGACGATCCACTCGAAGTTGTCCGGGCCGACGGAGTGCAGGTCTGCGTCGGGGGCGGGATTCATGAAGTCGATGGCGTAGGGGATGCCGTCTTCCACCGCGAACTCGACGGTGTTCAGGTCGTAGCCGAGGGCCTGGCAGAGCTTGAGCGCGTCCTGCTCCACGCGCTTGAGCAGCTTGGGGGCGTACTTGGGCGGGTTGAGGATGTAGCGCTGGGCGTGGGGCAGCCGGGGGTCGTAGGGCATGATGTGGACCTTTTCCTGGCCGACGACGTAGCAGCGGAAGTACTCGTTGAAGTTGACCGCCTTTTGATAGACCATGCAGAGGTCGCGGGACTGGTCGTATGCCTCAAAGAATTCGCGGCGATTGCGGATGTGGTAGACGTCGCGCCAGCCGCCGCCGTCGATGGGCTTCATGAAGCCGTGCTCGCCGACGTAGTCGAAGACCGAGTCCCAGTTGAGGGGGTATTCGAGGTTGCGCATGGAGCGGTCGGTGGTTCCCTCGGGGTGCTTCTTGTGCGGCAGGATAACCGTCGCTGGTACGGCGACGCCGAGCTTTTCCGCGAGGGAGTAGTTGAAGAATTTGTCGTCGGCCGACCACCAGAAGGGATTGTTGACGATCAGGGTGCCGTTGAGGGCGGCGTGCTTTAGGTAGGCGCGATAGAAGGGGATGTCGTGGGAGATGCGGTCGACGATGACGGCGTAGGGGGGAGCTTTGTCGAGGTGGACTGCGCCGGTCTGGACGAACTCCGCGGAGATGCCGGGGACGCGGAGGGAGTTGATGCGCTCCACGAGTGCGCCGGGGAAGCTGTTTTCCATGCCGAAAAGGACGCCGATCTTCTTCATTGCCGATCTCCTGAGGTATTGCCGGGGCCGGTGGCCGCGCGGGGGGTGTTCTCAAGAAGTAGTGTACGGCAGCGGGAGATTTTTTCGTGGGACGAGCAGGCGCAGTTTCAGGGCTGACGACGTGTTATTTGCCGGTGACCCAGGTGAGGACGGTCATGGAGCAGGCGGGCAGGGTGATGCCCTTGGCGGGACTGAAGCCGGCGAGGATTGTGCTGGTGGGGGCTACGACGGAGGCGGTCTCGTTGTTGTCAGTGATGTGGGCGCTGGTGAGCTGGGTTTGGGTGACGGTGCCGGTTGGGGCGTTGGCGCCGGAGAATGTGATGGGGAGGGCGGTGGTCTGGTTGAGGTTGAAGACGATGACGGAGTTAGTGGTGCCGTTCTGGAAGGCGAAGGACTGGAGGTAGTGGGCTCCCGAGAGCTGGACTCCGTCGGAGGAGGGCGGCTGGTTCCAGGTGGGGTTGGCGCCGGTTTGGGTGGTGGTGATGAGGTTGCCGGCGATGGCGGCGTTGGCCATGGCTTCGGTGATGAACTGTGGTCGGCGTCGGTTGGTGTTGCCCATGTCGACGACGGTGCCCCAGATGCGGACGGTTTTCTGGTCGGAACGCTGGATCTGGTACTGGGGCAGGGCGAAGGCGTTCTGGAACTGGATGCCGTCGCGCATCATGAGGAGCATATGCTCGGTGGCGGCGATGCCGGCGGCGACGGATGGTGCGAGCTGGTTGAGCTGGGTTTGGGTGATGGTGCCGCCGGTGGGGCTGAGGTTGGTTTCGTAGACGCTGACGCGGGTTTTATGGGCGGCGGCGTTGCCATCCTGAATGGTCTGGGGGACGATGCCGGAGTTGGCGTCAAAGAGCTCAGGCTCGGCGAAGAGCGCGCCGAAGAGGGTGGTTTGGGCCTCGTTGTTGGCGTTGAGCAGGAGGTAGGGGGCGATATCGATGGAGTCCTGCTGGTTGGCGGTGGCGAGCAACTGGGAGTTGTACCAGGGCACGGAGGACCATCCGTTGAGGACGAGGTCGAAATTGGCGGTGGTGAATCCGGAGGTTTTGCGGGCGGCGGCGAAGACCTGGTTTGCCCAGGCGGGGTAGGCCGGGTAGTTCATGGTTTCGCCGGCGAAGATGCCGTTCCAGTTTTCGTTGCCGAGCTCGAGGTGGACCTGTCCGAAGACGGTGGTCCAGGGAGCGAGCTGGCCTGCTTTGATACGGGCGGCGGAGTAGGGGTCTGCACCGGTTCCGGTGAGGTATTCGACGAGGGCGGAGATTTCAGCGGGGGTGGTGGCGGTGGGGATGGTGATCCAGGGGTCTGCGCCGACGGCGTGGCAGAGGCCGAGAAATTCGGGGATTCCGTAGGGGATGTCATCGACCTCGTTGGAGCCGAGGAAGTAGCCCTCGCGGTAGCGGGCGAAGGGGGTGGCGAGCTGGTCTGCGATGTCTGCGCCGAGCGCGGCGTTGGAGGCCATCATGCGGAGAGTGCCGGGTTTGAGCTGCTTGAGGGCGTTGACGACGGGGTCGCGGAAGACGGTGGTGTTGGTGGGGTCCGTGTTGGTCTGGGTGAGGGATACGTCGTCGAGCTGAATGGCTGCGCCGTACGCGCTGAAGGTGAGGCCGAGGTTGCCGATGGCCGAGCCGGATTCCGAGGCGGAGAAGTTGACGGTATAGTCGGCCCAGGCGTTGGTGACGGTGAGGGAGCGGTTGAGGTAGGGGCTGATGGAGGCGGCCTGGCGGGCGACTTCAATGCTGAGATTTTTGTTGCCGGCGGTGCACTTGGCGCGGAAGGTGACCTGGTAGTTGCCGTTGAGCTGGAGGAAGCTGATGCCTGCGGTGGTGTCGAAATAGCTGGAGATGGAGGCCCATTGACCAGCGCCTGAGGCGTTGATGCGGATGGCCTGGGTTCCGGGAGTTTCCGTGGAGAGATCGTTGGACTCGGTGGAGATGGATCCGCCGCCGGAGGAGGAGGTCCACCAGCCCTGGTCGCCGTGGCCGGCAAAAGTGTTGGTGACAGCTACATAGTCGCCCGGGGCGAGGGTGAGGTTCTGGTCGAATTTTACGATTTGTCCGCAGGTGGCGCAGGCGACGGTGTTTTTGGTGCTGGAGACGACCTTGCCGGACTTGCCCTGGGCTGAGCCGGAGAGGACAAGGTAAGTGCCGCCGGTCCAGAAGGCGGTGGGCTGGGGGCTCCAGCCGGTGGAGTCGACGCAGGTGTTGGCGGTGACCGAGGCGCAGGAGAGGATGCTGCGGTACTTCATGGGCTCGAAACCGGGGTTGCGGTAGATGAGGTTTTTGAGCATCTGGCCGGAGTCGTAGAAGGTTTGGTCGGCGAGGTTGATGCCGAGGCGATGGACTGCGGACTGCTGGATGGTGGAGGAAACCTGGATGTTGGTGGCCGTTTGCGCGGGAAGAGAGACCAGGCCCATGAGGATGAAGGCGAGGGCGATCTGGCTAAGGCGAATTACTTGGCGCATTGGGCGGGTTTCCTTCATTGCGGGGTAGGGAACAGTCCCCTGGGGAGTTATCGGGAGAGCGACGGTGGGTATGAGACGACCGTAACAATCAGGTTGCATTGTAGGGTAACGCCAGTACCATGCTGAGCGCTTTTTCAAGTTTCCGATGACGGGCACGATCCAGGTGGTGGCCGAAGGAGAGTTTTTCGGCTTCCATCGATAGTGTAGGCGGCGGGTCTGGCAGAGGCTATTGGACGAAAGGGGGACAGGTTGCCCGAAAGTGGGACGGAAGGGGGGAAGGCAGGGACTTGGAATTTGTTGTTCCCCGGTCCCCAAAGGCGAGGGACCGGGAGCACCCGGAGGGGGTGGGTCCGAGGGAAAAAGCAAAGCCCCCCGAGGCGGAGCTATTGGGCGGACTTTACGGGGTGGGTCCAGTCGATGTTGAGGCTGGTAATGGTTTGGCGGAGCGTGTCGGTATCCGCGGTGAGTTTGGCGTTGAGGTCGGCGGATTGCTTGCGGTTCTCTTCGAGGCCGTCTTCAGCGCGGTTGAGGGCGTCGATGAAGCGCTTTGCTGCCTCATTGCCCTTGAGGGCGGTGAGGTTGTCGCGGGCGCGGGATTCGTCGTTGGAGAGGACGCCGGATTTTGTATCGAGATCATGGAGCTGGGATTTGAGCTGCTGGATGGCTTGCTGAGCCTGCTCGACGGAGCGTAGGGCGGCAATGAGCTGGGGGGCGATAGTTTCCGGGCCGGGCTGACCGTCGGTTTGCTTGCCGACGATGTCGCGGATGACTTGCTCGATCTGGTCGGTCTGGTTTGTGTCGGGGGAGAGCTTCCAGGAGCTTTCGTCCAGACCCTCGTCGGCGAAGGGGAGGGTGGCGTTCTTGTGGGCCTCGACGGTCAGGCGGAAGCGGTAGAGGCCGGGGGCGGTTTCAGCCGGTTTGAGGTCGGGGGCGAGGGTGCGGTTGTGTTTGCGGGGGATTTCGAGGACGACGGTGCGGGGCTCGTCGGCGGAGTTGGTGACCTCGTAGGTTTCACGGGATTGGGTGGCCCAGACGCGGGTGAGGAATCCCTGGGGACCGATGTGGACGCGGCGGAGGACGCTTTCCGAGGAAGATTTGGGGATGCGGACGCGGATGGCCTGGTCAGCGGCGTAGCTGAGGAGGCGTTTTTCGCCGGGGTGGATGGGGTCGAGGAGGCCCTCGCCGGCGAATGCGCCGCTGGTGAAGACGGAGAAGCTGCCGCCGTCGAGGGTGAGTTTGGAGGAGTTTTCAAGCCAGATGGCACGGAAGGGCAGGTTTTCAGCGGGGTTCCAGAGGGTGACATGCTCGGCCGGGAGGGTTTCCTGGAGGATGGGCACCATGGCGGACTCGTTTTTGTGGATGGTGACGGGCTGGGCGAGGGCGTATTCGAAGAAGTCATCGAAGGCGTTGGTTGAGACGTCGGTGGTGGCGTCGGTGGGCTCGTAGATGGGTGGGGGTGCGGCGAGGGCGGCGAAGTTGCGGTTTGAGATGAGGCCGCCGATGGCGCCGTGGCTGGCTGTGCCGCCCAAGCCTTCCATGCCGGCTACGCCGAAGGAGCGTGCCTTTGCGACAGGCGCCGAATTGACCTGCATGGCATCGGCGTTGACGGTGACCTGCTCCTGCGCTGTGTTGGCGGCTTCGTGGGTTTGGGGAGTGGTCATTTCGGTGGTGGCGATGGGGATTTCGGGGCGCCGGATGTAGAGGGGCTGGGAGAGGGGCTGGATGAAGCTCTGGGGCGCGCCGGCGACGAGCGAGAGCTGTACGTTGTCCCAGTCGGAGCCGACGGTGTTGTCGACGACGGCCCAGCCCTGGACGATGGCGTTGCCGGTGGCCTCCTTGGGGAAGACGATGCGGTAGGTGGACTTCCAGACGGGGACTTCGCTGATGTAGCTGACGGAAAGCGTGCGCAGGCCGACGCCGAGGGCGTTGAGGGTGAGATGGCGCAGGCCTGTCGAGTGATTGCCGGCGAGCATTTCGAGGTAGCGGTCCATTTCCGACTGCAGGGCGGGGTCGAGTGGCCGGACGCTGAGGGCGGGGGTGAGCTCGATGACGCGGACTGCTCCGGAGTTGGCGACGAGGGTGAGGTAGTAGCGATCTTGCGCTGGGCGGGCGGTGCTGTCGGTGGTGGGGTCGGGCTGCGTGGTGCGGGTTTCGATGGACATGAGGCGGCCTGTGATGCTGCCGCCGGGTGCTCCGGTGACCTCGACGCGCTGGCCGCGGAGGGCCTGGAAGAGCTCAGTGGAGTTGGGGTCGTCGGTCATGCCGAGGGAGAGTGCCTTGAGCTGCTCGGAGAGGGGGGTGGTGGAGTTGTAGTTGACTCCGGCGATGTGTCCGCCGCCGAGGTCGAGGACGGTGAGCGACTGGAGGACGTCGTTGAGCTGAGCGGAGGTGAAGTCGATAGCGACGTGCTGGTTTCCGGTGACCTGGCCGGTGTGCTGGAAGTATCCGACGCCGTTTTTGTAGAGGATGACCTGCCGGACGGGAAGCTGGTGGAGGGAGGTGTCGGCGGGTGCGGCTTTGGGGGCTGCGGGGGCTTTGGGAGCGGGCTGTGCGGGGAGGGTGAGAGGGGCAAGGCAAAGAATAAGGGCCAGGGCGGAGATGCGGGTCATGCTGCCTCCTGCGGGGTGGTGCGTACTACCTTTGACCACAGCGAGGCGAAAAAGGTTCCCCGAGGTAGAAAAAGATGGGGAGTCGGAGGCCCCGGGCGGAAGGGTGAAGCCCGGGGTCTGGTGGGTGTGGAGTTTGAGGACGGTCAGGCGGGGATGGTGAATGGGCCGTAGACTTTGACATTGTCGTTCACGGATTTGACGGGTTGGGAGCCGCGGCTGCCGGAGTTGACGATGACTTGGGAGGTTCCCATGACGCGGCCATCGACGTTGAAGGCTATGCCGTCGGGTTTGCAGTGGAGTCCGGTTCCGATGGACATGCCGTAGGAGGGGATGAGGAGGACCTGAATGGTGGGAGTGAGTGCGGAGGCGCGACCGTACTCGGGCTGACCCCTGCCGGCGAGGGCGTGGTCGAGGCAGACTTCGAGTCCGATGGTGATGCCGTCGATAGTGAAGATGCATCCGCCCATGCGTTCGTCGCTGTGGACGGATGCGTCGTGGCTGTAGGTGCCGGTGTTGGAGATGATGACGTTCATCTCCTTCTCCTTGGCGGTGCCGCCGTGGACGGTGACCTTATTGCCGCTGTAGTCGATGCCTGAGACGTATTCCTTGGCGATGAGGTGGTCGATGGCGCCGTGCTGTATGAGGGCGACGTTGTTGACTTCCGCGCCCCAGCTGCCGCGGTCGATGACGTGGGTTGCGCCGTTGGGGCAGATGGCTCTGGTTTTGCTGCGGTCGGCCGGGTTGGGGGCGTTGGTTTGAAGCTCGAAGCGGATTTTGCTTTTGCCGTATCCACAGGTTTTGCAGTAGGTGACTTCGGTTTCAATGGCCGCGATGGCGGTTCCGAAGACGAAGAGCCAGTCTTTGTAGTTGGCGCTGGCGGTGCCGAGTCTGCGCATTTCGGGGATGATTTCGGCGACGACGTCGGGGGAATATGCGCCGTTTTTGCCGCGGAAGTAGAACTCCGGGGCCATGAAGATCTTGAGGGTCTTGTCGTCGTCGGCTACGAGCTTGCTGCCGATGGCGGAACGTGCCGCTTCAATGCCCTTCCAGAGTTGGGTGCATTTGGCGATCATGTCGGTTTTGTCGTTGGCCGAGGTGCAGTAGTAGTTGATGTTTTTGGGGGACTCGGCGTGGACCCGGTTGTTTGCCTTGTCGTAGTTGCAGTAGATGTGGAAGGCGATGCAGATGGCCTTGCGGTAGCGTGAGCCGGAGGCGCGCAGATTGAGCTTGCGGTCGACGACCTCTTTGAGGGCGGCAACTGGAGGCGTGAGGGGGCCGGGGAATTTGGTGTTCCAGGCCTGGATGGCCCGGTCGATGTCATTGAGGAGGTTGGCTTTGGCCATCGGCGAGTAGGTCTTGGCAAAGAGGTCGAGGAGGTCGTCGATGGGCTTGAGATTGAGCCGGGACATGGGGCCGGGTTTGGGCGGCAGGGGTGGTGGGGGCAGCTTGGGCAACGGCGGGGGGCGATGGCCGCCAATGACGGGGGTCCCTGGCTTGAAGACCATGGGTGGCAAGGGCGGAAGCGGCGGTGGCAGGCTGGTGAGAAGCGCAGGTTGTCTGCCAGTCGTGTCGCTCAGCCAGGTAGCCAGTGAGGGAACGTCTTCATATCGCATGGCGGAATTTTGCCACAGGGAATGTGCCGGAGGAAACGGAAATTTTGTGTTTCGAGCGGGGAAATCGTGGGTCAGGACTGCGCGACCACACGCTGGAGCTGGGCGATGTGGTTGAGGTCGTGTCCGGCCATGGTTTCGGTGAGGATGCGGAAGGTGAGGGGGCCGCGCTCGGGGTGGGAGGTGGGTCGATCTGCGGAGGTGGGCATGGCGTCGGCGATGAGGAGCAGATTCCACTGGCGGAGAGCTGTGAAGACGGCCAGGGCCTGGGTAGCGGTGCGGGTAGTGTAGCCGATGGCCCAGCGGTCCTGATCGAAGGGCTGCATGGGGTGGTTTTCCTCAGCGAGGGTCTGGCGGAGGCGGTATCCGTGGGCGATTTCGCAGTCGGCCAGGTGGGCGAGGATCTGCGCTGGGCTCCACTTGCCGGGGGCGACGGGCTGGGTGGCGCGCTTGGGGCCGATGGCGGTGAGCAGGGCGGCCAGGGCCAGAGGCGAGTCGGCGAGGATAGCCTCGGTGGGGCGGGCGTCGAGGTAGCTGGCGTAGGGATTGGCGACGGGCATGGGTGGCTCCTTGTGTTTGGGGTTCATTTTAGCGGGTGAGGTCAGCGGGTGAGGTCAACGTGTCAGGTCTGCGGCCATCTGGGCGAGTTTGGCGATGGTGTTGATGTTGCGGGCGGTCGAGTCTTTGACGGCGCGGATGTTGATGCGGGATTCGCCGATGCCGCTGGGGTAGTGGACGTAGAGTTCGCGGAGGCCGGAGGCGAGTTGTTCGTCGCGCTGGAGCGTGATGGCGGTGAGGGCGTCGGGCGGTGGGGCCTGATCTAGGAAAAAGGCGACGGTGCGGTTGGGGAGGGCTTGGGGAAAGGGATTGGCGGCGAGGACGGCGGCCATTTCCGCAGCGGTGCGGATGAGGACGCGCATGGGTTTGCCGGAGTATGCGGCGAGAGCGGCTTCGAGGGCGGATTTGACTTCGGACTCAGGGAGCGGGCTGAGGAAGACGACGTTGCCGCTGGCGATGTAGGTCTTGACCTCGGCGAAGCCGATGGTTCGGCAGATGAGGGCGAGGTCGGCCATGGGCAGCTTGCCTGTGCCGAGTACGTTGACGGCGCGCAGTAGGGCGATGTAGGCGGTTTGGGGGGAAGCCGGCATGGGGGGAGTATAGCAAGGGCTTGGCCTTGAAATTGTGAGAATTCAGGGTGTGGAAGGGGCGGATTTTGGGGAGGGGCGGGTGACGGTGTAGACGGCGAGGAGGATGAGCGACCCACCGAGGAGCTGGATGGGGGTCATGCGGTCGCCGAAGACGAAGTAGGCGAGCAGGGCGGTGAGCGGTGCGACGGCGAGCAGGACAACGGAGGCGGGTGGAGCGGGAAGATGTCCGAGGGCGTAGGTGAGGCAGAAGTATCCGCCGACCTGGCAGACCACGGCGATGACGAGGACCGCAGAGAGGGAGGTGGCACCGGGGATGACGAGCGGAACGCGGAGGCAGAGCGCGACGAGGAGGAGCACGAGTGCGCCGGAGGTGGTGGAGAGGGCGAGCAGCGGGAGTGAGTCGAGCTGGCCGCGGAGGTGGCTGGTGACCAGCAGGTACATGGCGAAGCAGATGGCGGCGAAGATGGCGAAGAGGCTGGAGAGCGCGCCGATGTCGAAGGCGTAGCGGAGGCGCTGGAGGTCTCCGGAGACGATGAGTGCCATGCCGGCCAGGGCGATAGCGAGACCGGTCCAGAAGCGCGCGGAGGGCAGGCGGCGGGTGATGGCCCAGGTGAAGAGGCCGACCCAGACAGGGCCGCTGTTGCCGAGGAAGGTGACTCCGCCGACGGGGGCGTGGAGGACGGCGAAGTAGAAGAAGGCGATGTCGAGGGAGAGAAATGCTCCGCCGAGGGAGGCAAGCAGGACCTGTCGGCGGGTGAGGCGGCGGGGCAGGCGGCCAGCGGCGGCGAGCAATGCCCAGAGCAGAGCGGCGGCGAAGAGAACACGGTAGAAGCCGACGGCGATGGCCGGCATGTGGGCCCAGCGGACGAGCAGCGGAGACCAGGCGGTGGCGACAACATCAAGGGCGAGCACGAGCCAGGCGGCGGTTTGCCGGCTTGGCACGGGCTGGGTCACAGGTATTCGTTGACCATACGCTGCCAGGTGGGCCAGTCGTGGGAGTTGTGGCTGTCCCAGATGTGGAGTTGGTGGGGAATGCCCTTGGAGTTGAGGATGTGGTCGAGGTGCTGGTTGGAGCCGAGGCACTGGTCGTCCCAGCCGGTGGCGAGCACGAAGTTGTTATGGCGGAAATGGTCGAGGAACCAGGGGTCGCCGAGGTTGGGCAAGTACTGGGTGGGGGTGTTGAGGTAGAGATCCTGGTCGTGATATCCGCCGAGGAAGCGGCTCATGTCGAATGCGCCGGACATGGAGAGCATGCCAGTGAAGACGTCGGGGTGGCGGAAGGCGAAGTTGGCGGCGTGGAATCCGCCGAAGCTGCAGCCGAGGGCGACCAGGCGGGGGTTCCAGTTTTTCTGGCGGATGAGGGGTACGACTTCCTGGATGATGTAGTCGTCGAACTGGACGTGGCGGGCGATGCGCCAGCGCGGGGGGACGTTTTTGTTGTACCAGCTTTCCATGTCGACGGAGTCGACGCAGAAGAGCTGGATTTGGCCGGCATCGATTTTTCCGGCGAGGGACTGGACCATGCCGCGGTCTTCAAACTCGAAAAAACGACCGCCGGAGGTGGGGAAAACCAGGACGGGAAGGCCGGCGTGGCCGAAGACGAGCAGCTCCATATCGCGGCCGAGCCGGGGAGAATGCCACTTGTGATATTCGCGGACCATATTCGACTTCGCCTCGTTTTTGATACTGTAACAGCCACGGGGTGTATTTTTGGCGGCCCGGGATGGCTTGGACGAGCCGGGGTGTACCGTGACAGGGAAGGCGGACTACGGAAGTTGGAACTGGAGCCGGGGCATGGAGATGGGGCAGGGCTGAGGCCGCCGCTGATTGAGGCTGCGATGAAGGGTCATGGCTGGCACGCGAGCGCGGAACGAAAGCCGGCGGTGACTCCGCATGAGCGTCTGCACCGTCACGAGGGTTTTCGGAGCCGGTTTCTGCCCGATGCGCGGGACCTGATTGTGTATACACCGCCGGGATACGAGGACCAGCCGCGGCGGATCTATCCTGTGCTGTATCTGCAGGATGGGCAGAATCTGTTTGATCCGGAGACATCGTATATTCCGGGGCATACCTGGCAGGTGCGGGAGGCGGCGGATGCGGCGATAGCGGCCGGGGAGATGGAGCCGGTGGTGATTGTGGGCATCTACAACACCGGGAACCGGCGGATGGCCGAGTATACGCACGAGCAGGACTGGAAGCATGGGGGGGGCGAGGCGCAGCTGTATGGGCGGCTGCTAACCGAAGAACTGATGCCGTGGATTGCGGCGCACTACCGTGTGCGGACGGAGCGGGAGCATACGGGGCTGGGCGGATCGTCCCTGGGCGGGCTCGTTTCGCTGTACCTGGGGCTCAGGTATCCGGAGCGGTTCGGGCGGCTGGCGGTGTTGTCGCCGAGTGTTTGGTGGAACGGGAAGAGCATTCTGGAGTATCTGCGAGAGCGTGCGCCGGAGCTGGGCGCGAAGCCGCGGATATGGCTGGATGTGGGCGAGCGCGAGGGGCGGCTGACGCTGGCTGACACGGTGACGCTGGCGCGGCGGCTGCGGAGCTACGGATGGCGTGGGAAAAGCCTGCATTTTGAGCGGGTTGCCGGCGCTACGCACTGCGAAGACAGCTGGGCGGAGCGGGTGCGGCCGATGCTGGGATTTCTGTTTCCGGCGGGGGAATAATCGTCAATTCGGGGCTTGGGGCGAGAAAGGGTTGCCCAAAAGCAGGATTTTCAGCGATACTTAGGTGTTGTGTGTCGCGCGGCTGGGAACTCCTGCCCAGCTAGCGAGGACGATTTGGCGCCGGATGCGCCTGTCCCAGGTTGATTCCCGGCACGAATAGGACTCGCAGGACATTGAAAGGACAAGCATCGCCGTGGTTATGATTCGTTTGGCGCGCGTTGGCGCCACCAAGAAGCCGTTTTATCGCATTGTTGTCATTGAGAAGGATCGTGCTCGCAACGGTCGTTCGATTGAAGTGATCGGCACGTACGATCCTCGCCGCGACCCCGCAGCCGTGGTTCTGGACCACGCCCGGGTGCAGTACTGGACCGGAGTTGGCGCGCAGATGAGCGATCGCGTGGCCAAGCTGGTTGCCAAGAACCCCGCCCCGGCCCCGATTGCCGCCTAGTTTTTGACTGGGCTGGTGAACCGCGGTTTCTCAAGGAAAGTGCAGGGCCGCCGCAATTGGTGGCCCTCGCTGTCTTGAGGTGTGATAGAAAAAAGCCAATCCTTTGCTGACGGCAATTGGTGCTTGCTGATAGTATGGCGCGCACGGAAGAAAGCTGGCTGAACAAGGCTGGTTGGCCTAATGGTATGCCTGAGGGTTTGCCTTGGGGAAGAGTTCCGCTGGAGCCGTTGGTTAGCTCTGGGGATGGGGTACGTGCATGACCCAGGATGATAGTTTCGCTGTGGATGAGTTGGTGCGCGAAATAGCGCGTGCCCTGGTGGATGAGCCAGAGGCAGTGGAAGTGGACGCGGTGGACCGGGAAGAGAACACCGTGCTGCGTCTTCGCGTGGCCCCGAACGATGTGGGCAAGGTGATTGGCAAGCAGGGGCGGACGGCTCGCTCAGTGCGCACGATTCTGGGCGCGGTGAGCATGAAGCTGCACCATCGCTATACGCTGGATATTCTGGAAGAAGACGATCCGGAATAAGGGCGCTTCACGCGCCCGGCTGCCGTGGATTGTGTCGCCCATACATGTCAGTTTTGCGCCTGCGGTCAACGCGGGCGATTTGCCGTGCCTGACGAGCGGCTGGAGCGTGGGATGAGCGAAGAGTGGGTTTGGCTGGCGCGCGTGGGCGCGACGCAGGGGCGCAAGGGCGAAGTGCATTGCGCGGTGCTGACGGATTTCCCGGAAAAATTCAACGAGCGGAAGAAGCTTTGGCTGCTGACTGCGGCCGGGACCGCGCAGGAGAGCGCTCGCGAGGTGGATCTGGTGCACCACTGGCCGCACAAGGGCGGCATGGTGCTGCACTTTGCCGGGGTGGACGACATGACGGCTGCCGAAGGGCTGCGCGGGCAGATTGTGGCCATTCCGAAGAGCGAACGCGCGGCGCTGGGCGAGGACGAGTTCTACGCAGGCGACCTGATTGGCTGCACGGTGGTGGACATCCACGGGGCGGAGCCGGTGATTGCTGGCGTGATTGAGGATGTGGACCGCGAGGCGGGGCCGGTGGCTCTGCTGGTGGTGGCCGGGCCGAACGGGGAAGAGCGGCTGATTCCCCTGGCCAAGGCATATCTGCGTGGGGTGGACCTGGAGGCGAAGCGCGTGGAGATGGCGCTGCCGGAAGGTTTGCTGGAGCTGTGAACCGGGCGAGTTGGCGCCCGCTGCGCGGGGTAGCGGGTTAGGGCCTGTTCACACTACCTGGGTGGTGGCGACGGGAACCAGTTTTTCTCAGTTCAAGGAGTGACGAGTGCGCTGTAACCGGTTACTGAAGCGAGGAGCGACGCCGAAATGGGGAAAACTGGCCCCGTCCCTTCGGGTTGCGGCGCAAATCGGGCCATACTTCGTTCTCGCCCTCAGCGGAGGGGTCGCCACAGCTCTCGGACTCGGCCCTGTGTGCCCAGAATTGCTTGGCCCGATTCACGCTCGCAACGCCATCCACTCAGGTAGTGTGAACAGGCCCTAGCAAGTCAGCGGCTGGCCAGAGGCCGGAGCGATTGCGAGTCCCACCCATGATTTCCCCACGGACGAAGGCCTGTCGGCGGGGGCCATGGCGCGGTGAGGCTGCGTCATGGATGGCGCACCCGCATCCAGTTTCTCAAAGCTAAAAACTGAGGGGTTGCCACTGGCCGTTGTTGCTGAGGGCCAGATTGAGGGGGCGCGGCGGACCTTTTGGCGGGACGGTAACTTCGACCCAGAGTTCGCTGCCCTTGGCGAGCGGGAAGGGCGACTTTGCGCCCGAGGGCAGGTAGAAGTTGATCGGTTCGAGGAGGAAGGCGTTGGAACAGTCCTGATTGTTGCGAAGCAGGACGTCCTGGATGGACTCGTCGTGGCGGGCGGCGAGGCTGGCGACGACGAGATGGCTGTCTTTGGCGGCGATTCTGGCCCAGAGGTTCGGTCCGCTGCCCTGTTCGCTCTCAAAGAAAACAACACCGTTTGGGTACTGGTTGGGGAAAACTGTGCGTTTGGGTAGGGTGACCCCGCAGAGGTCAATGTGCAGCTGTGCGCTCAAGTAGCGGCCGCGGAGGACGAGTTCGGGATCGTAGGCGACGGCGCGGGTCCAGACGCGGGGGCAGGTGTTGCGCTGGTAGAGGTATTTGGCGGCGATCGTCGAGACGATGGCCAACTGAATGACGAGCAGAAGGATAGCTTTGCGATCGAGTGTCATAGCGTCTCCTCTGCCGGTGCGGAGTGCGTGGCGCGGGCGTCGTTGATTTGGGCGATGATGCGGCGGCGTGTGCGTTCGAGCAGCCATCCACCGCCGAGGAAGAGCAGGCCGAGTCCGATGAGTCCGAGGGAACGGCCGAGCTTGTCAAAGAGATCAGTGAAGTAGAACCAGCCGACGGAGATGGCGAAGCCGAGGACGCCGTAGTTGGCGAGGGCTTTGCTGTTGGTGCGGACTCCCCACCATCCGAGGAAGACGGCGAGGGCGGTGACGAGGAGATGGGCGATGAGGTTGGGGCCGGAGTGAGTGTAGTTGTAGTCGTGGTTGGTGATGTTGGTTTGGAAGAAGGGCAGCAGGATGGAGGCGGCGAGGCCGACGGCGACGGGGACCAGCGCAAGGCGCGGCCGTAGCAGGGCCAGCGCCAAAGGAACGAGAACCAGCGCCCAGCCGGCGATGCGCAGGGCGGGGTGGATGAGAGGCTGACGCCAGTCTTCCCAGCCGGCGGTGAGCATGATGGTGCCGACGATGAGGGCGATGGCAGAGAAGGCAAAGAGGACGCCGCGAGTGATGCGCCTGCTGGAGTCGAGGAACAAGGTGAGGTAGAGCAGGGCCCAGGTGACGAGGATGCGGGCGAAGTAGACGTACTCGCCTTTGAGGTCTTCGGCGCGCACGGCCCACTCGCACAGCAGCCAGGCGGGGACGAGGAGCAGGGTCATGGTTTGCTGGGCCTGATCTTTGAGGAGGAACCAACCGGCGGCGGCGGCGATGGCCCACATGAGGATGGCGGCGGGCCAGTGCTCCTGAATGTTAAAGATTTGCCCGACGAGGGCGATGGCCGCGCCGGTGGAGAGGGTTCCGACGGCGCTGAGTGTCGTGGCGAGGGCAGGGAAGCGGGGACGGCTGAAGGCTGCGCCCAGGTGGAAGACGGCGACCATGGCGAGGACCAGCGCGTAGCGGCTGAGAGCGGAGAGCTGGTCCCAGTGGGCGTTGACGAACAGGGCAACGCCGGCAAAGAGGAGGATCGCGCCAAGGATGAGGGCGACGAGGACCTGCCACTGGAGACCGGCGGGTTGTTTGCGCTCGGCCTCAAAGGCGCGGATGCGGGCGGCCTGGGCTGGGTCGAGGACTCCGGCTGATTGCCAGCGAGTTAGATGCGATTCGTAGTCGGACATGGTGGTTGGTGGGAACTATAGCACGGGGGAGAGAGCTGGGCCAGCGGAGTGGGCTGCGGTCGGTGTGAGTAGAATCAGGCTATGGTGCGGTTCGAGATTCTGACGATATTTCCGGAGTTTTTCACGGGCTTTTTTGAGCACGGGGTGGTGAGCCGCGCGCAGAAGAAGGGTCTCATCAGGATTGGGGTTACGGATCTGCGCCAGTTTACGCATGACCGTCACCGGACGGTGGACGACCGGCCGTTTGGCGGGGGCGAGGGGATGGTGCTGAAGCCGGAACCGCTGGCCGCGGCGCTGGATTCGCTGGGCGTGCTGCCGGTCTCAGAACGATCGGCGGAAGTGTCGGCGCGGGAGACGGTGGTGCTGCTGACGCCGCAGGGACGGCCATTTACGCAGGGGGTGGCGCGGGAGCTGGCGCTGCTGGAGCGGGTGGTGTTTGTATGCGGCCGGTATGAGGGCGTGGACGAGCGGGTGCGGGAGATTTACTGCGACCGGGAGCTGTCGATTGGCGACTATGTGCTGAGCGGCGGGGAGCTGGCGGCGGCGGTGATATTGGATGCGGCGATGCGGCTGGTGCCGGGAGTGCTGGGCAACGAGGCTTCGAGCGAGTTTGAGAGCTTTGGCGCAGGCGATGGGGCGATTACGGCCGATGTGGACGGGGTTCCGCGGTCGCAGCATGGAGCCGGCGGTCTGCTGGACTATCCGCACTATACGCGGCCGGCGGAGTTTCGCGGCTTGACGGTACCGGAGGTGCTGATGGGTGGCGACCACCAGGCGGTGCGGAAGTGGCGGCGGGAGCGGCAGTTGGCGACGACGTTGCGGAACCGTCCGGATTTGCTGGAGCGGGCCAAGGCGGAAGGTGCCCTGAGCGAGGCGGACCGGCGGCAGCTGGACAAACTGAACAAACCGGACAAGCTGGACAACCTGCGGCGCGGGCTGGGCGAGTAGGGCAATCCGAAGGAAAAACTGAACTTAGGGACTGCCGGGCAACGGCAGAGGGGAGAGTGCGTCCTTCCTGGGAAGGCGTTTGCTGAGGTGTGTTGCGCGCGCGGCCGCCGGCTCTTGAGCCGATCCGCAGCCTCATCTCCCTAAAGAGCTTGTCGCGGCAGCCGATAGGGAGAGCGAGAAGCCGTTTCCAGTCGCGCTTGTCGATCCGTGCGGCAATGCGGGTCTGAGAGCTTCCAAAGCGGTATTGAGGCGGGAAGGGCTGCCCAGGGAAACTATTTCCCGGGCATTACCTAAATTTACGAGCAGTGAGGACAAGCACGATGGCGCAAGACCGATTTGTTACCGATGTCGAGACGTTGCTTCCGGAGAACGAGTTTATTTATTCGAGCACAGACCTGAAGGGGATTATTACCGAGGCGAACCCGATATTTGCGCAGGTGAGCGGGTACAGCCTGGAGGAGATGAAGGGGAAGCCGCACAACATGGTTCGCCATCCGGATATGCCTCGCGAGGCGTTCAAGGATATGTGGGTGAGTCTGAAGGCGGGACGACCGTGGCAGGGGGTGGTGAAGAACCGGCGCAAGGACGGCGGATATTACTGGGTCATTGCCAATGTGGCGCCGATTCGGGAGGCGGGCCGGATTGTGGGTTACCAGTCGATTCGGGCGCGTCCGACGCGTGCGCAGGTGGCAGCTGCGGGTGCGGCGTATGCCCGGTTGCGGGAGGGCGACAGGCGGCTGAAGGTGGAGGATGGCCGCGCGGTGGCGGTGCGGTCGAAATGGATGGCCAAAGCGACGGCTATCGGCTTCCGGGTATCTACGGGGATGGGGCTGCTGCTGCTGGCGTCACTGGTGGGTGGCGCGGGGATTTTTCTGGGCGAGCGGAGTCCGTTTGCGCATTGGCTTTCCGCCGCAGTGTATGTGTTGGGCGGGTTGTATGCACTGACGATGCTGTTCAGCTATGTCCCGCAGCTCTTGCGCGACTTGAACCAGATGGAAGAGTACATGGACGGAGTACTGGAGTCTGGGGACCTGTTCCGGGTGCTGACGATAGGGCGGCCGGACCGGGTGGGGCGAGTGGCGCGCAAGATTGGTCTGATGATGAGCTGGTTCCAGGCCACGTTGCAGACCATCAACTATTCGGTTGCATACGTGGAGACGGCAACGGGAAAGGTGCAGGACGGGGTGCAGGCGATCGGGGAGGCTGCGGAGTCGCAGAGCAAGGCGACCAACTCGGTGGCGGCGGCCGTGGAAGAGATGACGATGTCGATCGCGGAGGTGGCCGAGCACCTGCGCACGACCGAGGACGCGGTGGCCGAGACAGGACGGAAGGCGACCGATGGAGCGGAGTTGTCGCAGCGGGCCTCGGGGCAGATTCAGAGCCTGGCGACAGCGATTCAGACGGTTGCGACCGAGGTGGAGGCGCTGGGCGCGTCGACCGAAGAGGTGGGCGAGATCGCGGGAGTGATTCGCGGAATTGCCGACCAGACGAACCTGCTGGCGTTGAACGCCTCGATTGAGGCGGCGCGGGCTGGTGAGGCTGGGCGAGGATTTGCTGTGGTTGCCAACGAGGTGCGTACGCTGGCGGACCGGACAATGCAGGCGACGCGGAAGATCGACGCGCTGATTGTGACGATCCAGGGCGACAGTCAGCGAGCGATTGGGGGTATGCGGGAGGGCCAGACGCAGGTGAAGGCGAGCGTGTCGATGGTGCATGAGGCCGAGGAGGCGCTGAAGGAGATCAACGACTTTATGAACGGCGCAGTGCGGAAGGTGAGCGAGATCAGCACGGCGTCAAACCAGCAGAACAGTGCGATGCGGGATATTGGCAACAATATGGCGCATGTGGCGACCTTGACCGAGGAATGCCTTTCCGAGACGCGCAAGACGACCGACCGGATGCAGTATCTGGAGCAGGTGGTGGAGCGTGTGCAGAAGGCGGTGGATCAGTACGCGATATGAGGGAGTGATGGGTTGAGCAAGGCGCAGCGTGGGGATTTGGCCGTTGCTGCGCCGAAGAATGTGAATTGGGGTCAGCCAGAGGTGGTCGCGAAGGCCAATTTTGTTGTAAACTGGAGATTCTGAGTTCAAGCCAGAAGAAATCTAGCAGGAAAGCCAGCAGGAAAGCAGCATATGTCCATTCATCCCGTAATGCAGCGCTTGGCCGATAAGCTGAAGCGTACCGATTTGCCCAAGTTCAAGGCCGGCGATCAGATTCGCGTCCAGGTCAAAATCAAGGAAGGCGAAAAAGAGCGCCTCCAGGCTTTTGAAGGCCTCGTCATCGCGGTCAAGAATGGCCCCCAGGGCACCTTTACCGTGCGCAAGATGAGCTTCGGCCAGGGTGTCGAGCGCATCTTCCCGTTCAACTCGAAGGTTGTGGACAAGGTAGAGAAGATTCGCAGCTATCGCGTTCGCCGCGCCAAGCTTTTCTACATCCGCGCCCTGCGCGGCAAGGCAGCCCGCATGAAGGAAGTTGCGCGCGACAAGGCGTAAGATTCATTTCAAAGGAAATTTACGCAAAGCCCCGGCCATTGGCTGGGGCTTTGCTGCGTTTGCGGCCTGATTTTTAGGTGTGAGGCGCGGCGCGGTTTCTATACTGGCTGCATGGGGAAATCCACGTACATCTGCGGGTGGGAGTTTGAACGGGTAGCCTGGGATGGCGGCGCTCAACGGGTGGCCGGGGTGGATGAGGTGGGCCGGGGACCGCTGTTTGGGCCGGTTGTGGCGGCGGCGGTGGTGTTGCCTGGGGATTTCAAGCTGGCCGGGCTGACGGACTCCAAAAAGCTGAGCGAGGCGGCGCGGACGCGGTTTGATGAGGCGATTCGTGCCGGGGCGTTGGTCTGGGCGATTGCCGAGGTCGACGTGGCGACGATTGACCGGATCAATATTTTGCAGGCGTCGCGGTTGGCGATGCGGCTGGCGGTGGAGCAGTTGAGGCCGGTGGCGGACTTTCTGCTGATTGACGGCAACAAGCGGATTGACTGGGCCGGATGCGGGCAGCGGACGATTGTGAAGGGCGATGCGCGGAGCTTGTCGATTGCGGCGGCGAGCGTGGTGGCCAAGGTGCACCGGGACCACAGGATGCGGGAGTTGGCGGAGCGGTATCCGGGCTATGGGCTGGAGCGGAATATGGGGTATCCGACGGCTGAGCACCGACGGGCGCTGGTGCGTCTGGGAGTTACGGCCGAGCACCGGAGGAGCTACCGTCCTGTGGCTGAGGCGCTGACAGGAGCGCAGGGCCGGCTGGGTTTTAGCTCTCAGGGACAGGAGTAGCGGAATGCGCAAGCGGGTCGCGATGTTGGTAGTGTTGGCGTTTGTGGGGATGCTGCCAGCCGTGGCCCAGCAGTCGGCCGTGCGGCAGGATGCCCCGACAGGAGTGGTTACGGGCCGGGTGAGTTGCGCGGACACGAATATGCCAGCGCGGTTTGCGATGGTGACGCTGGAGCCGGTCCCGCCGGAAAAGACGGAGGGGAAGAGCGCGCCGGTGCGCAGCGGAGGGAACAACGCGACGGCCACGACCGACCTGGAGGGGCGGTTCGCGATGGATAAGGTAGCTCCGGGCAAGTACTACGTGCTGGGGACGATGGCCGGGTATTTGAATCCACTGGCGCGCTTTGGCCAGGACGAGCTGGCAAAGATGACGGACGAGACGCGCAAGAAGCTGGCGGCGACAGTGCCGGTGATTGAGGTGACGGCGGCGCAACCGGTGGCCGTCGATTTGCAACTGGAGCGGGCCGCTGAGATCAGCGGGACAGTGGAGTACGACGATGCCAGCCCGGCGGTGGGGGTAAAGTTGGTGCTGCTGCGCAAGGGGACGGACGGCAAGCTGACGGCGGTGAGCTGGAGCATGGTTTCCGGGCTGGGGCTGTTTGGAGCGGGGACGGGGACAGATGACCGTGGGCGTTTTCGGCTTGTGGGGATGCCGCCAGGGGAGTATGTGGTGAGCGCGAGCCTGCCGTCACAGGAGATCTCGGTGGGCGGGCTGCTGGGCGGGCACGGAATGTCAGTGACGGTGCGGAACCACGAAGAGGGCGCGCTGACGGTGTACTCCGGCAGCGTGTTCCGGAAGCGCGATGCGAAGTTGATCAAGGTGGGCGAGGCTGAGGCGGTGGGCGGGGTGGATATCTCGTTTCCGCTGGCCGGCCTGTGCACGGTGAAGGGCGAGGTGAGTGCCGTGCGTGATGGACATACTGTGAACAAGGCGCAGGTGCAACTGCTATACGCCGATGACCGGGAGCAGGTGCGGAGCGTACAGGTGGAGCCGGATGGGAGCTTCCAACTGAGTTATCTGCCGCAGGACAAGTACATACTGCGGGTGGTGGGGGCGGCGGACACGGTGGTGGAGACCAAGACCGAGGACAGCTTTACCTACAACGATGAGAAGGTGGTGCACAGCTACGGGGAGGCTGAGCAGCCGCTGATGGTGCTGGGGGATACGAGCGGGGTGGGGCTGGCTGTGCCGGAGTTGAAGAAGTAGCGGAGTTGGCGGAAACCGGGACCGGCTAGCCTAGGCCTTTGCGGCGGTGGGTTGGGTGCGGCGGCGGTTGGCCCACCAGGTGGTTAGGGGTCGGGCGAGGAAGATGGCGGCGAGGATGGCGGTGTCAGAGGCGGGGGTGAAGACGCCGGGCTTGACCTGCCACCAGTAGTGGAGGATTCCCAGGCAGACGCTGACGTAGGCCAGTTTGTGGAGCAGGTTCCAGCGCGTGCCGCCGAGGCGGCGGATCCAGCCGGTGGTGGAGGTGATGGCGAGGGGAACCATGAGCAGCCAGGCCGTCATGCCGGCGATGATGAACTTGCGTTTGGTCACGTCTTCCAGGATGATGCCGGGATTGAAAAGGGAGTAGCCGCCGACGTAGGTCAACAGGTGCAGGCAGGCGTAGAAGAAGGCGAACAGGCCGAAGAGGCGTCGGAACTTGATGAGCCAGTTGAGGCGGGGCGACAGGCGGCGCAGCGGGGTGATGCTGAGGGAGATCATCAGCAGGTACAGCGTGGAGACGCCGGTGGAGTGGATGATGGCCTTGGTGCCGTCTGGGCCGAGGCGATTGGTGAGGGCATCGGAGACGAGGATGGCCCAGGGCGTGAGGCAGCCTGCCCAGGCGACGATTTTGAGGAGGATGAGGGTTCGTTTGGTCATGGCTTATCGGGTTAGCGCGCTCTGCGCGGTAGCGAGTCGGCAAGTTAGCGGCATTGGTGATTGTGGAATCAATAGTACTTGTTGAGGTCCATGCCGGCGTAGAGAGAACCGACCTGCTCGGTGTAGCCGTTGAACATGAGAGTGGAGCGCTGCTGGGCGTAGAAGGGCTGGCCGATGCGGCGCTCGTACTTCTGGCTCCAGCGGGGATGGTCGTGGTTGGGGTTGACGTTGGAGTAGAAGCCGTACTCGTCGGCAGCCTGGTCGTTCCAGGTGGTGGGGGGCTGGCTGGCGAGGAACTTGATGCCGACGATGGACTTGGGGGACTTGTAGCCGTATTTCCAGGGCAGGGCGAGGCGGATGGGCGCGCCGTTCTGGTTGGGCAGGATGTCGCCGTAAAGGCCGAAGGTGAGCAGGGTGAGGGGGTTCATGGCTTCATCCATGCGCAGGCCTTCGGAGTATGGCCAGTGGATGTTGCTCTGAGGCCACCATTTTTCGACCTTGGGGTCAAAGTAGCTGAGGAACTGGACGTATTTTGCCGTGGAGAGGGGCTCGCACTGCTTGATGAGCTCGGAGAGAGAGTAGCCAACCCAGGGAATGACCATGCTCCAGCGCTCGACGCAGCGATGGCGGTAGACGCGGTCTTCGAGGGGGCGCAGCTTGAGCAGGCTGTCGATGTCGAAGGTTTTTGGCGACTTGACGAGGCCGGAGACCTTTACGGTCCAGGGGCGGGTTGGTAGCGCGCCGGCGTTATTGGCGGGCTCGCTTTTGTCGACGCCGAACTCGTAGAAGTTGTTGTAGTGGGTGATGTCCTGGAAGCTGGTGAGCTGCTCGCCGGTGGTAGTGAGCGGGCTTTTGACGGTGTCGAGCTTGCCGGCCGCGAGGGCGGTGGTGGCGGGGGAGAAGAGGTCGGCGAGGCGGTCCGCGCCGAGGGCGGATGCGCCGAGGGCGGCGGCGCCGGTGAGCAGGCCGCGGCGGCTGAGGTTCTTGTAGAGCTCGTATTTGCCGTGGGGGGTGATTTCCGACGAGGGGATGCTGGAGCCATCGATGAGATTAGGTTTGCGAATCAACATGAAAAGACCTCTGCGCGGAGTAGAGCTGGGAAGTGCGCTTACGGATATTAGACTACGCGGACAGGCGGCACGTTACAGGAAACGCGTGAGAGGGGAAAGCAGATTTGGCGGGATTGAATTTTGCGCGGAGAGGGTGTGGCGCGGGAGTTCAGGCGAGGATATCGTTGTCCCCGCCGAGGATGCGGTAGAGGGTGGAGCGGCTGATGCCGAGTTGGCGTGCGGCGCGGAGTTTGTTGCCGTGGTTGAGCTCTAGGATGAGGTGGATGTGTCGATCGATGGCGGCGTCGAGGGAGAGATCGTCGGGCAGTGCTGCGACAGCGGCGAGGACGTCGGCCGAGGTTGGGGCATTGTGCTGGAGCGTGAGATCGGCGGGACGGAGGACGCTGGTGGTGGCCTCAAGGATGGCGGATTCGAGGACGGAGGCGAGTTCGCGGACGTTGCCGGGCCAGCTGTGCTGGAGGAGTTTGGGCAGGCAGCCTGGGGCGAGGACGGCGGTGGGTTGCTGGTAGCGACGGCAGATGCGGTCGACAAGGGCCTGGGTGATGGGGCCGATGTCTTCGCGGTGTTCACGGAGAGGTGGCAGGGCGAAGCGGACGGCGGTGAGGCGGAAGGCGAGGTCAGGCAGGAACTGTCCCTGGGCGGCCAACTGGCGCAGGGGGGACTGGGCAGAGACGAGCAGGACGAAGTGGGGGGCGATGGGTGCGGTTTCGAGGGTCTGGAGGACCTTGAGGAGGTTGAGGAGCAGGTTTTGTCCTGTGGGGGGCAGCAGGTCCACGCGGTCGAGGTAGAGGATGCCGTTGAGGCAGGCTGTTTCGGCGTCGGTGGCCAGCCATTCGCGTGCGTCGCGGCGTCGGATGGGCTGGTTGGCCAGGGCGGAGCGGCGATGGATGGTTTGCGCGAGGTGGTATTTTCCCGAGCCGGCTTCGCCTTCGAGGGTGGCCAGGCGAAGGCGGTTTCCGGTGATGTCAGCCTGTTGCAGTAGCCGCCGGAGGGCTGCGCTGACGCAGACGAACTCGGGTACCTCATCGAGCCGGCCGGTGAACGGGTCGGGGGAGGAGGCAATGCGTGCATACGGCATGGTGTGGGCGAGGTTTGACATGGCTGTGGGACGCGTACCTCAGGGCCGAAGACAGGAGCCAGGTTCGGCTGCGGGGCATGGAGCCCTGAGGTATCGCTCTGATGGATATATCGGCAGAGGGGCGAAAAACTTGAATAGGGCAATCGAAAAGAGGCATGGCCTGGGCCATGCCTCTTTTCGATGAATGGGCTGATGCTGTGTATCCGGTACGTTACTTTCCGATGACGATGATCTGAAATGATCCGGGAATCATGGGTGGGCGAGGACCACGCATATATGCCGGAGGGCCGCCAACTGGCGGCGTCGCACCAGCCGGTGGTGGTGGCGGCGCGGCGGGAGCGGCTGGAGTAGGGCCATACTCGGCGGTGATGGTGAGGATGCGGTTGGTTTTTGTATCGAGGGTAAGGACCTTGGCGCGGGCCGGAGTGGGAACGGTCTGCTCCACGGAGAAGCTGGTTGGGGACTCTTCCTTGATCACCGTGAGGGTGCCATCTCCCTGCGAGCTGAAGGCTTCCATGGTCGCGGGGTTGAAGGTGGCTCCGTCGCAGCCGTTGCCGATGGGCAGATCGGTGAGGATGTGGCCATCGGTGGCGGAGAGGATGATCATGTTCTTCTTGTCGCGGCAGGCGGCGAAGAGGATGTTGTTCTTTGCGTCCAGGGCAAGGCCGGCGCATCCGCCACCCTTGCTGGAGACATCGTACTTGCCAGTCATGGTCATGGTATTGGCGTCGATGACGGCGATGGCGTCCTTGTCTTCAATATCGACATAGATTTTGCCGTTGCCGTCGGTGACAGCCTGCTCGGGCGCGCCGCCAATGTCGATGGTGCCGAGGATTGCGCCGTCCTTGTCGTCCAGGACGGTGATGTTTGGGGCGGAGTGGCTGAGGATATAGAAGTGGTGGTTGTATGGGTCGTTGAGGTAGCCGTCGGGATTGCCCTGGACGTCAATCTTTTTGATGACGGCAAAGGTTTTGGCATCGAACATGGTCACGGGCTTTGAGGTGGCGAAACCGTGTCCGGTCGCTGTATCCACTGCTCCGCCGTGGGCGCTGACACCTGGAATATCGCCCACCGGGGCAAGCGTATCGAGGTTGAAGACGCCGATGTGGCCTGCGGGTCCAGAGCGGGCAACGTAGAGGTTGCGGGCGTCCGAGTCAGCAGTGACGTAGTCCATTCCGCCATCGCCACCGACCAGTTGGATCTTGAGCACCTTGTATGGACCTGCGTCCTGGGCGTGGGCGAGAGATGCAAGCGGCAGGATGGCGGCGAGGGTGGCAACGGCGAGTGTCTTGCGAGACATGGTGAGATCTCCCTTTGAAAGTATGGACGAGTGCGGGTGTGGCGTGGACCCGTTCGGCTGGGACAAATTTGTGATTCGGCTGCAACCCGAGGATACAGGGCGAATGTTACGGTCAGGTTTCCGCGCGGACCCGGAAATGGAAAGAGGCACGGCGCGCGCGCCATGCCTCTGGTTTTGGAGGAGGGGATTGAGTTCTAGCCATGGTGGCGCTTGGAGGGCTCGTCGGAGAAGATCTCTCCGTCCTTGATGTGTACGACGCGGTGGGCGTACTCGGCGATGTCGGGCTCGTGGGTGACGAGGACGATGGTGTTTCCGTTGGCCTGGAGGGTGTCAAAGAGGGCCATGATCTCGATACCGGTCTTGGAGTCGAGGTTGCCGGTGGGCTCGTCGGCGAGGATGATGGAGGGGCTGTTGACCAGGGCGCGGGCGATGGCGACGCGCTGGCGCTGGCCGCCGGAGAGCTCGTTGGGCTTGTGGTGCATGCGCCCGTCGAGGCCAACGTTGTGCAGGGCTTCGGTGGCGCGCTGGAGTCGCTCTGCGGCCGGGGTGCCGTTGTAGATGAGGGGCAGCTCGACGTTCTGCAGAGCTGTGGCGCGGGCCAGCAGGTTGAAGGTCTGGAAGACGAAGCCGATTTCCTTGTTGCGGATGCGGGCCAACTGGTCGTCGTCGAGCGAGCTGACGAGCTGGTTGTTGAGCCAGTAATTGCCCTTGGAGGGCGAGTCGAGGCAGCCGATGAGGTTCATGAAGGTGGACTTGCCGGAGCCGGACGGACCCATGATGGCGACGTACTCGTTCTCCCGGATTTTGAGGGAGATGCCGCGCAGGGCGCTGACCTGCTGTTCGGAACCCATGTCGTAGGTCTTCCAGAGGTCTTCGACGACGATCATGTCGCGCTGCGGCTGGATGATGGCGCTTTGCTCTGCGGTGGTGGTGGTGTTCAGATCCATCCCGGTTTGCCCTCGAATTCGTGACTTGTTTAGAAGATGCCCGGCCGGGGGAAAGGTCTCCTGGCCGGGCACCGAAGTTGCTGGAAAGTCAGTGTGCCGCCCTTAGTTGCCGGGGCCACCGGGGGCGATTGGCTTGGCGGTGTCCCTCTTGATGAGGGTACCGCTCTTGAGGGCGCGCAGGGTTTTGAAGGGCCCTGTGACGATCTCCTGGCCTTCCTGAATGCCGTCGAGCACCTCAATGTCGGTGGCGCCGGTGATGCCGGTTGTGACGGGGACAAAGACGGCGCGGAGCTTGCCGTGGAAGTCCTTGACGGTGAAGACGCCCTGAACGGCGGGCTGGGGCTTGACGCCGGAAGCAGGGGTGGCATCGGGCTTGACGACCGGCGCCTTGCCGTTTTCATCCAGCTTGACGGGCACTTGATTGGTGAGCGCCTGGATGGGCAGGGTGAGGATGGCGGACTTCTGCGCGGTGGTGATTTTGGCCGTGGTGGAGAGGCCGGGGCGCAGTTCCTTGACATCAAATGCCTGCTGGGGGTCGAGCGTGATGACCACCTTGAAGTCCTTGGCCTCTTCGGTGCCGGTGGTGGACTGCGACGTAGCGATGCCGGTGGAGCGCAGGATGGCCTGGTCGCCGACGAGGGTGACGTGGCCCTTGAAGGTGCGTCCAGGGAGAGCGTCGACGGTGATTTCCGCCGACTGGCCCATTTTGACGTAGACGATGTCGGTTTCGTCGACCTTGACCTCAGCGGTGATGACGCTCATGTCGGCAAGAGTCATCAGCGTGGAGCCTTCGGCGTTCTGCAGGCCGACGACCACGGTTTCGCCCTGGCGGACGGGGAGGTTGGTGACGATGCCGTCAAAGGGAGCGCTGGAGACGGTTTTGTCGAGGGCGTCGACGTCGGAGCGGAGCATGGCCTGACTGTTGACCACCTTGGCGCGGGACGAGGAGGTCTGGGCGCGCGACTGAACCAGCGCGGCGTTGGACTGATTCAGCGTGGCCACAGCCAAGTCATAGGCCGCTTTCTTGGCGTCATAGTCCTGCTTGGCGAGCAGCTGCAGCTTGTAGAGCTCCTGAGCGCGGGTCCAGTCGAGCTGTTTCTGCTCGAGGTCGGCCTTGGCATGCTCGACGTTGGCCTTGGCCGTCTCTTCCGCGGCGACATAGCTGGCTACGTCAGTCCTGGCGGAGTCGATGGAGGCCTGCTGGGCATCGACATTGGCCTTGGGCTGCACGTTTTCCACACGGGCCAGCAACTGGCCCTTGGTGACGTGGTCGCCTTCCTTAACGGCCAGCTCGGTAATGCGACCGAAGGCCGTTGCGCCAATGTTGACATAAGTCTTGGGCTTGATTTGTCCGGTGCCACTGATAATGGTGGACAGATCCTGGCGCACGACCTTGCCGGTGAGCACCTTAGTGTAGCCCGATTGCGCCTTCCAGACCATGAAACCGACCAGGCCAGCGACGCCAAGAACCACCAGAGCGATGATGAGAATTTTCTTCATAGATGAATGTTTTGAGGAACTCTCCGTTCACAGTGTACGCAAACATGGTCTTGGGGGTTCCCGTTTATGCGGATTTTGTGGGGATTTCAGGAGCTGTGTGGATTTTGTCCGGACAATTGGGAGATGGCGGCCAGGCTTCCCAGTGACCTTTTCGCGCCTGTTGGGTCAAAACAGGCAGGTCCAATCTTGCCCGCGCCTCTTCAGGCCCGTAAAATGAGAGATTGCAGGAGTTGGAAAACGACAATGATGGTTTTGGCTCGGAAAATGGCATTGGTTCACCGCGCATGGTCAGGCTGGTCAGTGGGAGCAGCCGGGTTGGGCGTCCTCATGCTGGCGGCTGGTACTCAGGCGCACGCACAGGCCTGGCTCACGGCTGGTCTTCACCCGGCATTGGTTTTGGCGCAGGAGCCGGCCACGCCGCCTGCCGCGACGCAGACTGCCCCGCCCGCCGAGGTGGATCCGCTGAACCGGCCTCTGTCGGACAAACAGAAGATTCGGCGGCGCAAGGAGCTTGGCAACGAGCTTTCGACGGCTTACAAGACCTGGCTGAACCAGGATGTCGCGTGGATCATCAGCGACGAAGAGGCGCGTGCCTTCAAGAACCTGAGCAACGACGAAGAGCGCGATAACTTCATCGAGGCTTTCTGGCAGCGCCGCAATCCGAATCCCGACTCTCCCGACAACGAATACAAGGAAGAGCACTACCGGCGCATTGCCTATGCGAATGAGCACTTTGCGGCTGGCAAGCCGGGGTGGAAGACGGATCGCGGCCACATTTACATTTCCTTTGGCAAGCCGGACTCGATTGACCAGCACCCCTCAGGCGGCAGCTATAACCGCCCCATGGAAGAGGGCGGCGGCGAGACGGAGACTTTCCCGTTTGAGACGTGGCATTACCGCTACCTTGAGGGTATCGGCGACAACATCGACATTGAGTTTGTGGACACCTGCATGTGCGGGGACTACCACTTCACCATCGACCGTTCGGAGAAGGACGCCCTGCTGCATGTGCCGGGCGGCGGCGCTACGCTGTACGAAGAAATGGGCATGAGCAAGAAGGCCGACCGCTTCAAGGGCGGCCTGGAAAACCTGGGCGAGGGTCCCCTGACCCACGGCAACGACTCCAAGCAGTTTGACCGCATTGAGCTTGCGGCCAAGTTGTTTGCCCCACCGCCGATCAAGTTCAAGGACCTGGAGAGCTTCATCTCCGACCACAAGCTGATTACCGGCCCGATCTTCCCGTTCGATGTGCGGACGGATTTTGTGAAAGTGACCGACGACACGGTTCTGGTGCCCTTGACGCTGCAGATTCGCAACCGGGACGTGACGATTACGACCAAGGACGGCGTGTCCCGGGGCGTGGTGAACATCCTGGGCAAGGTCTCGACGATTACACACAAGACGGTGCAGACCTTTGAAGATACGGTGGAGATTGAGCAGCCGACCGAGTTGATGAAGAAGGTTCTGGACAATGTTTCGGTGTACCAGAAGGCGTTGCCGCTGCGTCCCGGGATGTACCGGGTGGACATTGCCATCAAGGACGTGAACAATCCGGATCACGTGGGCATCTACTCGCAGAGCATTAACGTGCCCAAGTATGACGATGAGAAGCTGACGACCTCGTCGCTGATTCTGGCGGACAAGATGTACCTGGTGCCGAGCCAGACAATCGGCACCGGCAACTTCATTATCGGCAACACGTATGTACGTCCGCGTGTGAGCGAGAATGCGGTGGACCCGGTGAAGTTCAAGCGGGACCAGAAGCTGAATTGCTGGATGCAGGTGTATGGTCTGGGCATCGACGACAAAACGAAGGCGAACGAGGCGACGGTCACCTACGAGGTGAAGGACGTCTCGACGGACAAGATTCTGCTGACCACCAGCGAGCAGTCGAAAGATCTCAGCGCGCACAGCGACCAGTTGACGATGGAGCGGACGCTGCCTCTGGCGGGCTTGCAGCCGGGCAAGTATAAGATGACGATTCGGATAAATGACGCAATTTCGAAACAAGAGATTGCGCAAAGTGCCCCTTTTGTCGTCGAATAGAAGTAGTCTCCCAATGTGGTATGGCCAGAGCACAGCATCTGGCCGACCCCTGGGAGAGGGTACCTTCAGGAAATGGTCAGGACGCGCATCGATTGTTGACAAAATCGTGAAGCGTAGTTTCTTCCAATTCGTGCTTACCTGCTCGTCACTGATGGCCTTGGGAATCGTGGCCGAGCCGGGGGTGTTGTTCGCCTCCGGTTCGGCGCAGCACCCAGGCTCTGTGACAGGCATGGTGCGGGATGCCGCTGGGACGCCGCAGATAGGGGCTGAGGTTGAGCTTCTGCGCGCCGACTCCAGCCTGGTGGCGCGTGTGTTTACCGACCGCAAAGGGACTTATTCCATTGCTTCCGTGCTGCCCGGCGAGTATGCGCTGAAGGCTCTCGGGGCCAGCTTTATCCCCACTCTCAAGCAGAATCTCCGCATCCGCGCGAACACGGTCGTGAACCTAACGCTGAACACGCTGTATGACCTGATGCAGTGGACACCGGTTGCGGCGCGGGGTCGGGTGCACAATGAGGACGACTGGGCCTGGACGCTGCGATCGGCGGAGAGTCGGCCGCTGTTGCGCTGGCTCGACGATGGCTCGCCGATTGTGGTGGTGGACGGCTCTGCGGAGACGCGCACAGCCGCCGAGCGCAGACGGATGCGTCTGGCCGCAGAGGCCGGGCAACGACATTTCGGCAGCGGGGCGGATATGCTTTCGCTGGCCATGCTGCAGCAGCGCTCGCCGCATCGCCGGGCCGCGGTTGTGGCGGAGTTCTCACCCACCTCGCCGGGGATGATGGATGCCATGCTGGGCTTCCGGCAGGAGACCGGTGGCCAACTGGCCAACAACTCCGTGCAGACGCTGGCGGCGGTGATGGTGGACCCGCAACTGACCATGGGCACGGGCCAGCCGGGGCTGAGCCTGGTGTCGATGCGCAGCTGGGAGAATCTTGAGCTGCTGGGCGGGCTGGAAGCGGAAGTGGGCTCGCAGCAGGTGTATGCGCGGGCAGGCCAGGGTGATTCGGTTGCCGCGGCCATGCCGTTTGCCAATCTGACGATCCATCGCGGCGGCGGTTCGATTGCCTATCGCGTGGCTACGGCCCGGTCAGAGGGAGCAGTCGAGGGGCTTGACCGGGATTCTGCCGATGCCTCGCCGGAGAACTGGCTGCCGGTGGTGAGCGGGCGGGCGGGGCAACTGGTGATGGAGCACGGCCTGCACCAGGAGCTGGGCTGGACTGCGACGGCTGGACCGGCAGAGATGATTCTTGTTTTCTATGGCGATAGCGTGGAAAATCCCATGATCGAGGCATCTGGCCGGCTGAGCGGCGGAGAGAATGCGGGCGGGTGGATGCTGGTGGACTCGAGCAATCGCCTGCTGCGGACGGCGGGCCCGACCTACTCTTCGACGGGCATGGTGGCCTCGGTGGCGAGCCGACTGCCCGGTGGAAACCATGTTCGCCTGAGTTATGCCTCCGGCGATGCGCTGGTGATGCACGCCTCGCCCGTGGCCGAGAGCCTGGCGGAGATTGTGCAGGGCGCGCATGCCCGGCACGCCGCGATGTATGCCGTGGCGCTCTCCGGCACCATGGATGGAGTGGGCACCCGCTGGCGGGCGAGCTATCGCTGGCAGCCGGACTCGACGGTGACCGAGGTTGCCCCGTTTGCCATTGACGCCAGCCAACCTTACCTGAACGTGTATATCCGCCAGCCGCTGCACAGCACTCGCCAGGGCGGGGGTGTTGAGGCCCAGCTGGATATGCGCAACCTGCTGTCGGAGGGGTACACGACCTTTATCACCAGTGACGGTTCTCGGCTGTACTTTGCTCAGGCAGAGCGCTCCATTGCCGGTGGACTGGCCTTCACTTTCTAAACTGCGGATGTTCCACCGGCTGCCTGCTGCGGTATAGTTTTCAAAGCCAGCGAGAGCTGAGGTCTTCACTTCAAACAAGATAAGAAAGGAAAGACCATGGGAAACAAGAATGTAGGCGGACGCGAAGCAAAGAAGAAGCCGAAGCCAAAGGCCAAACCGGCGCCAAGTCTGCGTCAGGACTCGACCACTGCGGTGACCAGCCACATTGCCGGCAAGCACGAGTAGCCGCCGGGGAGAGCCGGGGACAACGCTCCGCGTTCTGAATCCAATACGCAAATGGCCTCATCTCTAAGATGAGGTCTTTTGCATTTATGGCACCTGAAACTGCTCCCGCTACCGTCAAGATTGTCCAATTTCACGAACTTGGTTCAGCCGATGTGCTGCACCTGGATGAGTTGCCTGTTCCCCAGCCTGGCAAGGGCGAGGTCCGCCTGCGCGTGGATGCCTTTGGGCTGAACCGCGCCGAGGTTCTGTTTCGGCAGGGGCGTTATTTCTTCCAGCCGAAGCTGCCTTCGCGGATCGGCTATGAGGCTTCCGGAATTGTGGAGGCGGTGGGCGACGGCGTGGATTCCGCGCTTATTGGCCAGCGTCGAAGCACCGTACCGTGCTTTGCCGCGGACGCGTACGGCGTCTACGGCGAGGTGGCCATTGTGCCGGCCTATGCGCTGGCTGCTTACCCGGAGAGGTTGTCGCCGGTGGAGGGCACGGCCATCTGGATGCAGTACCTGACCGCCTATGGGGCGCTGGTGCAGCACGGCCACATTGGCGCGGGAGATTTTGTGCTGATTCCGGCGGCCAGCAGCAGCGTTGGGCTGGCGGCGATTGAGATTGCAAAGGCCGAGGGCGCGGTGAGCATTGCCACCACCCGCACGGCGGCCAAAAAGGCTGAGTTGCTGGAACTGGGCGCGGACCACGTGGTCGTGACTGACAATGAGGACATCGTGGCCCGGGTGAAGGAGATTACCGGCGGCAAGGGCGCACGGGTGATTTTCGATCCGGTGGCTGGACCGTGGGTGGAAAAGCTGGCCCAGGCGGCGGCGCAGGGCGGCGTGATCTATCTGTACGGAGCACTGTCCGGGGCGGCAACGCCATTCCCGCTGGTCGAGTCGATGCGCAAGAGCCTGGCCATCCAGGGCTATACGCTGTTTGACGTGGTGGCAGATCCGGCCAAGCGCGCGGTGGCCCAGCAGTACGTCTTCGACAAGCTGGCGGCTGGAGTATTTACGCCGCGGATTGCCAAAACCTTCCCGCTGAGCCAGGTTGCTGACGCGCAGCGTTACATGGAGTCAAACGAGCAGGTGGGCAAGGTAGTTGTCACAGTGGCCCACTAAGGTACGGGGTTTGGAGCGTGGGTTCGGGGGCCGGGAGTGATCCCTGTCTCCGGATCCGCGCGGCAACGCTGGGTTTTTCGCCGGACCTATGGTAAACTCTTCAAGTGAGCGGGCCTTGGGGCTTGTTCCTGCTGCGGGGTTTCGGGTTCGCCAGAACGGAAATGAGCGGCAAGCAACGCAAGATGGACCTGTAGCTCAACTGGCAGAGCATTCGACTCTTAATCGACAGGTTGTGGGTTCGATTCCCACCGGGTCCACCATCCATTCTTCCAATAAAATCAATAGCTCGCAGGGTTCCTTTGGGAATCTGCGCTGAAGCTGCGCCGCGCCCCCCTCTGCCGTTCCACTTCGGAGGCGCAATGAGCGCGGCTCCAGGAATCGCAATCTTCGTCCGCCACTCCCCTGACTGCAAATACAAGGGGACAAACACTCCGACCGATGCCAATGCCGGAAGCATCCTCGCCCAAAGCGGGAAGGTCGACCGCGCGCTCCATGACCATTGCTATTTCCTCTGCGACGCCCAAAGGCGCGTCAGCACTATGAGAAATGGGGTCGGAAAACCAGTCCGCAAAACCCCAACACTCAACCGCAATACGTGTGAAAATCAGTTTTCAAGCTCGACTATTTAGATCCAATACCTTACAGGTATTTCGGCCCGGGTCTCTCCACGAGGCCGGGCTTTGCGCTGTTGTACATCCCACAAAAAGATCGAGCAGCTACAACTTTCTGCCCATAAGTTCCATTTTCGGACAGTAGAAAGTCACCATAGTAACACCGATAAGTAACTATCGGGAGTTGCTGCGAGATCGCTTCCCCTGCACCTGCATTCATGACAGGACACTGATTCGTCCTGAAATTTTTCTAACGTGAGGAAGCGAGTAATACCGGCTCGCTGAGTCCAGAGAGTTGTGCAGCATCATGTCTATCGCAACGGTCCGCTTTTTCCTACGCTCACTGCTTGTGGTGACAGTCTTACCCGCAATTGGTTGCAGCTTGTTTGCTCAGGAATTCAAAACGCGCGCACCGGCAACTCACGAGTCTGCTCTGGCTGTCGAACCCCTTCCCATCGCCGCCTTGCGAGAATTGGATCAGCCGAGCGATTTTTCCACGATTGGCATGATCGCATCGGAACCTGGGTATGAGACGACCAAGCCAACCTCTCCTTCCGTTCCCGCGGCTTTCTCAAACCCGGTTAGCACAGTACTCGTGACAGCGACTGCCACACCGCTGGAAGCGACCTTGACCGAGCCTTATCAGGCTGGCCGCGCGGAAGTGTTGTCGTCCGCTGGAACATTTGGCGATTTCACACGCTACCTGCAAGTCCTGCCCGGCGTAGTTTCAAATTCCGATCAGAGCAACGACATCATGGTCCGCGGAGGGCACCCGTCGGAGAATCTGTATGTCGTGGATGGCGTTGAAATCCAGAATATCAATCACATCGCTCTTGAAGGCACCTCTGGCGGTTTCACTTCGATGATCGACACTTCTTCGATTGAGAGCGTCGACATGAAGTCCGGAATCTATGACGCGAAGTATTCCAGCCGCCTGTCTTCGCTGATCTCCATTCACACGCGCGAAGGAGGACCTACCATACGTGCTGGCGAATTCAATGCCGGTATCGCCGGAGTCGGCGGTTTTGTGCAGCGTCCACTGGGACGAAAGGGCAGCACGTTCTTTTCCGGCCATCGCAGCCTGCTGAATGTTGTAGCCAGCAACATCGGTCTCAACGGAACCCCCATCTACACCAATGGAATGGGACGAACGGAATGGTCTCCGTCCGACAAGGACAACTTCTCCATCCTCAACGTCAGTGGCGCCGACTCAATTGACATCAACCCTTGTGCGGGCGATGTCGATGAAACTCTGAACATCAATACTCAGTATTTTGGATGGCGGTCAACGGGAGCCATGACCTGGCAGCACTTGCACAGTGGATCTTCATTTTCCACCTTCACTGCGAGCTACTCCGGGCAGAGCCAGAACATCGGGCAACAGATGCAGGAGACAGGGGGCCAGTATCACAACACCGTGGCCGGAAACACCTGCACCGCGCTGGTCTCAACCGACATTTACAAAGAAAAGACCAGCGACGGAATCGCGAAACTGAATTACGATCGACAATTTGCCACGCATGGCTGGCTCCTGTCCGTTGGTTCAGGCGGGACCTTGACGAGGCTGAACTACGATGTGGCTCAACCTATGGGTGAACCGTCTGCGCTCAACCCCAGCGGGACGTGGACGGACTCCGATTCGTTTACCCGTAAATTCAGCACCGGCCAGACCGGTTCGTTCGCTGAGGCGACTGGGCCCTTCGGCAAGCGGTGGACGGCCATGCTGGGCGTGCGCGAAGAGACGTTTGCGCTGCTTCACGCGCACTTGTTCGAGCCTCGTGCAAGCCTCGCGTATCGACTCAATTCGCATCAGGCTCTGAGCCTTGAATACGGCAAATCATCGCAGTTACCGCCCGCCATTGATTTAGTCAGCTACTCTGAGAACTCCCGTCTCCAGCTCTTGCTGGTGGAGCAGGCTACGGTGGGCGCTGATTTGTGGCGAGCCAACTGGGCCACGCTCAGTGTGCACGCCTATAACAAGCGTTACTTCGATGAACCGGTTTCCACTGAGTACCCCAGTCTCATGCTGGCCAACATGGTCGATACGCTTGGGCAGGCCTTCTTATGGCTTCCTCTTCAGTCGGGAGGACACGGCAATGCCCAGGGTCTCGAGATGATGCTGCGCGCCGCATGGCCCAGGCGCATGCAATTCCTCGGTTCAGCAGCTTATGCTCGTACCCGCTATGCAGCGCTCGACAACGTGCTGCGGCCCGGCAACTTCGACGTGCCTCTCATTGTGAACGGCATGACGTCCATCTGGCTTCCGGGCAAGGTGCAACTGTCGGTCAGAGACACCTATTCCAGCGGAAGGCCCTACACGCCGTACGACGTTCCACTTTCCAAGACCCAGTTTCGCGGTATCTACGACCTGACCCGAGTCAACGCACTTCGCGGACCTGCGTACAACCGCTTGAATGTTGAGGCCAATCGAAACTTCAACGTTTCCAAAGGAATCCTGAACATCAACGTTGGGGTTGAGAACGTCTTCGACCGGAAGAACTTCGTCGGCTATGCCTGGCTGGACCGTTGCCCCGCCGGAAACAACTGCGGATCTGTCGGTGCTCCCATGCAGGCTCTCTACCAGATGCCAATCTTTCCCATCGCGAGCCTCCGCTATAGCTTCTGAGGGAAACCAGACCAGGTCCAGCCGGGGAAGAGCAGGGAAGCTCCTTGCCTGATAGAAACTCCCGTCTCGACCCAGCTTGCAGAATTCCGTTTGCCTTTCCGATGTGTGCCCCAGGGCTCCCTTCTGAACTCCGAATCCGAGGGAGCCATCGAGCGGTCCGGACTGAATTTACGGTCCTTCTGCTGTTCCATAAGGCATTCCATCAGAGCCAGTTGGGTTCCCTCATGAATATGCAGAAGAGATCTGCACATTCACAGGTCGGGGATTGCGTCTCTTGGCCGGAATTGTGCGTATTCCTGGAACGGACTCGGACTCTTCGGAGTCGAGGGTCCTCTCCTCCTGCGCCAAGCTGATGCGCGGAGCCTGTTTCCATCGGAGGAGGCAACTCCGTTGCGACCTATAATGGTAGGGCTGCCAATCTGCGCAGTATCTGCTTGTGTGTTTTTGGGTCGTGGTCCTGAATGTCGCGTGCGGAACCAATTCGGTCAGGAGAGCGGGCAGTGGGCTCCCACTGGACGCAGGAGCAGCGCGCGGCGATCCAGGCAGAGGCCAGAGAGATTCTCTCTCATCCGTCCTTCAAGAACAGCAAGCGGTGCATTGCGCTTTTCCCGCGGCTGGTGGAGCACGCCCTGAATGGCGACCAGGAGGGGGTCAAAGAACGGACCCTGGGCATTGAGGTCTTTGGCCGGGACAACGACTACGACACCAATATTGACCCAATCGTGCGCATGACCGCGAATGAGATTCGCAAGCGGCTCGCGCAGTACTACCAGGAGTCGACACGCCACTCGGAGGTGAAGATTCGCCTGGTTCCGGGCTCGTACCTGCCCACATTTGAGTTCGCCGGCGAGGAACATGCGGCCGCGCGCAGTGAGGACGGGCCTCGAGAGGCGCTGGAGGGTCCACTCCTGTTTCCCGTTGCCGATGTTCCGCACGAGGAAGCCAGCCCGGCGAAGGCAGCCGGATTCTCTCTGCGCAGCTGGAAGCCCTGGGCAGCCCTGATCCTGCTGATGGCTCTAGCTTATGCGGCGAGTCTGCCGTTTCATCTCTTCACTTCGACTCAAGAGCTGATTTGGACGCCGTTGCTGGGATCGAATGAGCCGGTGACCATTTGTGTTGCGAACTCGAATGCCTCAAGGTCTGAGCAGGACGGCTGGGCTGCAACGATCGCCGCCATTATCTCCACGCACAAGGTTTCTCAGCCGCTTGATAGTTCGGTAGGCATGCCCAGCGTACCCTTTGTGGACGCGACCGTGTCCAACTTCGCAACGGCATGGCTCTCCCACCACCGCAAAAGCACAACCCTGCAACTCGCACCTAAAGTGACGCTGGACGACCTCCGCAAGGGGCCGGTACTGCTGGTTGGCGCTTTTGACAACCAGTGGTCGCTGATACTGCTCTCCGACTTGCGGTTCCGCGTACGAGTGGACCCTGTCACCCAGGATGAGTGGGTTGAGGATGCGCAGAACCCAGCAAAGCGGGAGTGGAAGGGGAGCGGCAAACTGCTCTACTCCGACTCCTCGGTCGATTACGCGATTGTGACGCGGATTCTCGCCCCGGAGACCGGAAAGTGGATTCTGGCGGCTGGAGGTCTGGGAATGCATGGCACGGAGGCGGCGGGGGAGTTGCTGACTGACCCCGCTTATTCGAAAACCCTGCCGGCCGCACTGCGGTCAACAAACAAGAATCTCCAGATCGTGCTGAAGACGACCGTCATCGACGGCCATACTGGGCCGCCCCAGATCCTCGCCTACCAGACCTGGTAGCCGCGCAGCGGTGATTCCGGCCCCCGAATCACGCCTCTTCCCAACCCCACGGATCATGCCCTGCGGCCACCCAGCTCAGGCCGCAAACGCGCTTTTGCGGGCCCATCTGGCCAAAATCTGTACGCTACGGCCTGACGTTACGTCTTGAATTTCCTTCAAGGTATTGATAAACAGGCACATATATAGACGGTACTGTAACGGACCTATTCACTGAAAACAAGACGGGCCTAGTGTGGATGTGCTCGAGAAAGAGCATTCTGTTGCACCACTAGAGAGGCTTCCTGCATGAATGTTTTCAGTACAAAGATTCAAACCAGTATGGGAATTCGACGCCGGTTTACGACGATTGCGTTTGCGTTGTGCGCGGCGATCCTATTCCTCATTCTGGCTCCGCAAAATGGAATCGGCCAGGCAATTACCGGCGACATCGTTGGCACAGTAGCTGACGCCACGGGCGCGGTAATTCCCGGAGCCAAGCTGACCATCACGAATACCGGCACCCAGGAAACTCGCCAGGCCGTAAGCGGCGATACGGGCGACTTCTCCTTCACCCTGCTGCAGCCCGGGGCGTACACTCTGCACGCGGAAGCGACGGGTTTTAAATCCTATAAACTGACCGCTTTCAATATTGGCGCCGGCGACCGCACCCGAATTCCCGTGCACCTTCAACTCGGCGAAACGGCCGAGACGGTCGAAGTCCATGCCGACACCGTTGCTGCCCTGCAGACGGATAGTGCCACGGTCCAGGACGTTGTGGGCGAAGCAGCGGTTCAGGATTTGCCCCTGAACGGGCGAAACTTTGTCGGCCTTGTGCAGATTACGGCCGGTGTCAACCAGGGGCTCTCGTCCTCCATCGCATCCGGCAACCGTCCGGACGATCGCCGCCCCAGCTCTTCCTTCTCGGCAAATGGCCAGCCGGACACGTTGAACAACAACATGATTGACGGCCTGGACAACAATGAGCGCGAACAGGGCTTCATTGGCGTACGGCCCTCGATCGATGGCATCTCCGAAGTCCACGTGATGACCAACGACTACACCGCGGAAGTCGGCCGTTCGACCGGCGCCGTGGTCAACATTCTCACCAAGTCCGGCACCAACACGTTTCATGGGACGGCCTTTGAATTTGTCCGCAATGACAAGTTCGACGCCCGCGACGCCTTCGCCACCACCGGGAAGAAGCCGGAGTACCGGCAGAACAACTTCGGCGGCAGCCTGGGTGGCCCGATTTGGAAGAACAAGACCTTCTTCTTCTCGGATATTGAGTTTGACCGCCTGATTTCCGGAACAACCTCGGTCATCACGGTCCCCACCGCCGCTGACCTGGCCGACCCTGCCGCGCTGATTGGCGGCGGGACACCGGACCCAGTGGGCTTGCGCTACTTCCAGATGTATCCGGCCGCGAACCTGCCGGGTGCCGTGAACAACTACCAGTCCGCTCCGAGCAAATCGCAGTTCGGCACGACATTCGATGTTCGCGTCGATCACCACATCACGGCAAACGACAGCCTGTTTGTGCAGTACAACTACAATCCGGTCACCACCAACGTTCCGGGCCCATTGCCCCTGGTAACTCCAGAATGGGCCGGCGGAGCCAAAGTCGCACCCGGTGGCAGCCTGTTCTCATTTGACGGCACCTCCAAGGGGACTTCGACGGGATTGCATCTTGATTACGTGCACATTTTCACGCCGAACCTGCTGATGGAACTGCGCGCCGGCTATATGGGCATCCAGATCAACACCGAGCCGTTGAACTACGGCGGGAATCTGGCCAACAAGATCGGCGTCGTAAATGGCAACCTGGGAGATCAGTTCAGCTCCGCGCTGACGCCGGTCAACTTCCTGAACGGGTCGGCATCTCTTGGCGATGGAGCCTTTGTGCCGATTCTGGACCACAACAATACCTATCAGTACAACGGCGTTTTCACCTGGAGCCACGGGACGCAGACCATCAAGGCCGGCGGAGCGGTGATTCGCAGGCAGCTGAACTACTACCAGAGCCAGTGGTCGCCGCAGGGTGAGTTCTGGATCTACAACTGGGCGCAATTGCTCTCAGGCCAGGATTCATTTCAGGCGCGCGGTAACCTCTCGAACCTGCAGGGATTCCGCAGCTGGGAACCCAGCGGCTTCGCCCAGGACGATTGGCGCGCTACTCCGTGGCTGACCCTGAACCTGGGCCTGCGCTACGAAGTCTTCTCGCCCTTTACCGAGGCGCACAACATCTTCTCGAACTTCGACCTGAATTCCCTGTCCGTGAAGATGGCCACCAACAGCAATCCCTCCGCAGGAGTGAATACCTCCTACAGCAACCTCTCTCCTAGAATTGGTTTTGCGGCCTCGTTGCCGCACGGCACCGTCGTTCGCGGCGGCTACGGAATCAGCTACTATCCGCAGGATATCCAGAGCCAGATTCAAAACCCGAATCCGCCTTTCGATTACATCTGCTTCCCGTGCTTTGCCGATGCATTTCCAGTTCTTCCTCTTCCTCCCTCCTTGTCCTCGGTCAGCCTGACTGATCCCGCAGGCAACCTTACCTACAAGCCGGCAAGTTTTGGCCCTGGCTACTATCACCAGATGAACCTTGTAGCGCAGAAGGAGTGGGCGGGCAATGTCGTGAGCCTGGGCTATGTCGGCTCCCTCGGACGCAAGCTCCTTTTCCAGGACAACATCAACCTGCCTACGCCTTCACTCACCGCAGTGGCTGCCAACACACCGGCCCCCGCGTATGTGTATGCCAAGCAGTTGCCAAACGCAGGGGAGATCCAGCGCAACTCGAACATGGGCATGAACAGCTACCACTCGCTGCAAGCCTCGTTCGTTCGGCACTATCGCTCCGGCTTCACCGCGAACCTCAACTACACCCTGGCCCACGGTCTGGGCGACTCCGTCAATCCCAGCTCGAGCAATGCGAATGGGCTCTGGACGGGCAATCCCAAGTACGACTACAGCAATACGGCGGTGGATATTCGCCAGCGCATTGCCTTCTCGGCCAACTATGAGCTGCCGTTCGGCAAGAACCTGCACGGCGTGGGCGGATACCTGGCGAAAGGATGGCAAGTCAATTCCATCGCCATCTGGCAGACCGGATCTTCGTTCGGCGTCTCAAACGGCGTCTCTCCGCAGATCAATCTGCCCAACGTCACAACGGATCGTCCCGACCGGTATGCAAAGTACTCGCAGATTCCGTCCGACGTGATCGCTGCGGGCAAGGTGCAGTGCCTCGGTACAAACAACAGCGGTTCATGCTTCGCTCCCCAGGCCTTTGGCACGGCGGGCAATGCGCGCGAGTTCTCAGAGTATGGCCCACACCAGCGCCGCATCGATCTGTCGCTCTTCAAGAACTTCGATCTGATCGCGAAGTCCAAGCTGCAGTTCCGTGCTGAGACCTTCAACCTCACCAACACTCCGAACTTCGCCAGCCCCTCGGGAGCCTTTGGAACGGCAGCTTTTGGGTCTACGTCTTCCACTGCAGCCAACCAGAACCCGCGTCAGCTCCAGTTGGCGCTGAAGCTGCTCTTCTGAGGAGTGTATGCACCGGGCTGGCTCAAGATCGCCGGCCCGGTCAACTTTCGCGGGGAGGAAACCGACTTTCCACCTCCCCGACTTTTTCTTTGTGCGAATATTCCAACGGAAAGAAATGAACGCCCGGCGCCGACGTCTGGTCGCACCGGCAAGGAGAACAGAGTGTTCAATCGGCGTGAGTTTCTAGCAGGCACAGGGATGGCAGTGGCTGGAGCAATGACTCGGCAGCTATTTGCCCAGGCATCGGCAGACCACAATGCCCCCACGACAGACATTGCAATCGATCTGGGCAAGGAGACAGGGGCCTTTCCCCACTTTTGGGACAAGGCTGCCGGCTCTGACCGCACCGTGGTGGGTTTGCGCGACCAGTGGCGTCAGGACCTGATCCGCGCCCAGCGGGATACGGGGATGCAGTCCGTGCGGTGTCATGGACTCTTTGACGATGAGATGGGCATCGCTTCGGCCGGAAATGGCAGTTTCAATTTCCTGTATGTAGACCAGATTTACGACTTCATGCTGGATCATGGCGTGCGGCCCTTCGTCGAACTCAGCTTCATGCCTGAGGCATACGCGAGCAGCGCCAACCGCATCTTCGCGTACAAGGGGAATGTGTCGCCGCCGAAGAACTGGCAGGACTGGCACGACATGGTCAACGCCTTCACCGCACACTGCGTGAAACGCTACGGGATCAGCGAGGTTTCCGGCTGGAAGTTTGAAGTGTGGAACGAGCCGAACATCGCATTCTGGGCAGGCAGCCAGGAAGAGTACTTTGAGCTCTACCGGCAGTCTGCGATGGCGATCCGATCGGTCGACAAGCGGCTGCAGGTGGGCGGCCCGTCCACGGCGCAACTGGACTGGATTCCAGACCTGATTCACTACTGCGCAGACAAGAATGTTCCTCTGGACTTTGTGAGCAGCCACGTCTACCCGGACGATCCCCAGAAGCACATCTTTGGGAAAGACAATCTCTACACCTTTGAGCAGGTCATCCCCCGCGGCGTAAAGCTGGTGAAGGAGCAGGTGGAAGCCTCGGCAATGCCTCACCTCCCGGTCTGGATCACGGAGTGGAGCTCGCAGAATCCGGCCTTCATCACCGACACGATCAGAAACTGCGCCGGACTTGCTGAAGCAATGTCGTACTGGACATTCAGCAACGTCTTTGAAGAAAGCGGAGTGCCGAGCGGGCTTTTCAACAGCACCTTCGGCATGCTCGATCAGTGGGGTATCGCGCGGCCTTCGCTGCATGCGTTTGCTTTGATGCACAAGCTTGGCGCGACGCAGTTGCACACCGGCGACGGACCTGCGCTGGCAACACGTGGTGCTGACGGCTCCATGTCCGTGCTGGTCTGGAATCTGATTCCGGCGAAGGACTCCAGCTCAATGGCCAATGGCAATCCCGCAGCGGCAGGAGCCGGAACAGGCCACTCAGACGGCGCGGAATTGACGGTAAACCTGCGCCTCAGCGGACTGGCCGGACCCAAGCAGGTCCAGGTCAGCCGCATTGGCGCTGGAGTTGGCTCTGCGCAGCCAGCCTGGAAGGCCATGGGCAGTCCGCAGTATCCCACGCCCGATCAGATCAAGCAGTTGCGCTCGGCCGCCGAATTGCCCAAGCCGGAGATTCTGCCCCTCGCACCGGGTGAACCGGCGCGGCTTTCCTTGACGCTTCCGCCAAACGGCGTGGCCTTGCTTGAATTTGCCAACTAGGGAGCCCGAATCCATGAACAGGAAAGGAATGCACATGTTGAAAGTACTGGCACTATTGGCGCTGGCCGCCGGGATGGCAATTCCAGCCGCCGCGCAGAAGACGGATTTGAGTGGCACCTGGAAGCTGAACCTGCAAAAGAGCTTCCTGGCAGGCGACCATCCTGCGAAAGATTACGAATTCACGAAGGTATTTGCCCAGCAGGCAGGCGTGGTCAAGCAGACCGATATTGCCCGCCACGTGAGCATGATGAACATCCCCCTGCCCGACTCCAATATCACCTCGGAACTGGTAGCGGACGGAAAAGAGCATGAGATCACCACTCCTGCGCCTTTTCCTGGCATGCCGCCGGGCAAGATGAAGGTGGTGGCCGAGTGGCAGGGCGGGACCCTGCTGGTCACGGAGACAGGCCAGAGCTTCGGCGGCCGTTCCTCGTTGCGGCGGCGCTATTTCCTGTTGGACGATGGCTCCCAGTTGATTGAGGTCGTCGAAGGTCACAACGGCTTCGGAGACACCGAACAACGGCTCATCTTCGACAAACAGCCTTAAGGACCGAATACCCACCCCGGCCGACAACTCCGGTGAGTCGTTCCCCATGGTTGACTTTCTTGTCTTCAACGGTTGATTGGGAAGTCAATCCGTGCGCAGTTGCTTTGCACGCTTAACGACGGCACCGATGATCACGACGACAGCGCGGCCCCGCAGGTCTTCGGGGTGGCACCAGGCAGCGCCGCGACAACTAGCTGTAACCGGTAAGTAATCGCACCGCGGAAGGGAAGCATCAGTCAGTCGAACTTCGCATGGGGTGGGAAAATTGTGGTCTTGTTTCTCCACTTCAAGTCAGGCGCGAGAGTTTGCGGCCAGTTGGACTTTACTGCTTCGAGAATGCTGGGGAGGGGATGCTGCTGAGTCGTTGCTGAAGCTTACGCGGAAGATAGAACCGGATCCAACTACACTGCTGGCGCTGATGCTTGCGTGATGAAGTGCGGCAATCCGCTTTGCAATTGCCAGGCCAAGGCCATGACCGGAATTCGTGGCCAATCTGGCATTTTCTGCGCGGTAAAAGCGCTCGAAGATATGAGGCAACTCAGGCGGTTCAATTCCAATTCCGTTGTCCCAAATTTCGCAAACCGGCTCCAGAGTATCGTTCAACAAAACGCGCACCATCACGCGCCCGCCGACTGGAGAGTACTTGATTGCGTTGTCGAGCAATACCTGCCAAAGCCGGTTGAGATGGCTTGCATCTGCCCACAGTTGGACATTGGGATGGCTGCTCTCACACGAGAGCAGGATGCCCTTTTCTTCAGCCAGGTGGCGGTATGCTTCAACGCTCTTCTGGACGCTCTCAGACAGCGAGATTCGCGCGAAATGAAGTGGCTGAGCTCCTCCCTCTACCCGCGCCAGCATCATCATTCCTTCGAGCAGCCGAGTATTGGCTTCAGTCACGTTGCAGATCTGCAGCAGCGCCTGGCGATGCGACTCAACCGTCGGAGTAGCGTTCAGCAGTGCGATCTCGGCCGAGGCGCGAATGATGGAGATGGGGGTGCGGAGTTCGTGGGATGCGTTCGCCGTGATTTCCTTGACTTGCTGAAAGGCACGTTCCATTCGTTCGAGCATTCCGTTCAGTGTCTCGGAAAGAGTCTGTATTTCGTCTCCGGTGACTGGAACGCCGATTCGCTTGCCAAGGCTGTGCTCTTCAATCGCCTGTACTTCCTTGATGATCGCGTTAATCGGGAAGAGCGCTCGCCCGCTGAGCCAGTAGCCGCCAAGGGCTGAAGAGACCAGTGCGATAGGCGTCACGACCAGCAACCAATAGAAGAAGTGGCGCAGGATAGCGACTTGAAAGCGGAGATCATCGGCGACCAGGATGCGGTAGGTTGCGCCATGGATGGTCCTGGTGACAGCAAGAACGCGCAATTGCTCGCCCTGTGTGAAAGAACCTTCCGGTTGCAAATGATTCCCGGCACAGATTGCCGCTACATCGGTTCCGCAATACAGGATTTCTCCGGCCTGATTCTGGACGGCTTGAACGACGAGGTATGCGGGCTTGAGGGCTGTGTGGACAGTGATTTCATGCTGGATGCGTGCCAGTGGAAGGCGGGGGATGTGCTCATTGAGAAAGCCCTCAACACCGTCGGCCCGGATGCTCAGTTCGTTGTCCATGATGCTCAGACAACTGGCACGCAAAGTGAAGTATGCACTGAGTCCGAGCGCCGCAACACCGCAAAAGCAGACGGCGCAAAACCAGATGGTAAGGCGGGCGCGGATAGAGACTTTCATGGCTGTCCTGTCTCCATCAACTTGTATCCGAAACCGCGGACTGTGTAGATGAGCTTTCTGGCAGGATCGGAGTCAATCTTTCCGCGAAGTGATTTGATGTAGACATCCAGACTGCTCTGTTCGACCGAATCGGTTGCGCCCCAGACCTTCTTGATGATTTCCGGTCTCAGGACGACGTGTCCTGCGCTTTGCATGAGAACTTCGAGGAGCAGGTATTCGGTTTTTGTAAGTGATACTGGATTGCCCGCTCGAACGGCTTCCTGCAACTCCGTATTCAATTCGAGGTCGCTTACCTTCAGGACGGTTGGGCGTGGTTTGGCGCCGCGGCGAACGAGGGCGCGCAGCCTGGCCAGAAGTTCAATGAAGGAGAATGGCTTGGTCATGTAGTCTTCTGCGCCAGCATCGAGGCCGCAGACGACATTGTCGAGGGCATCCATCGCGGTGAGCATAAGGATGGGTGTTTGCTTGCCCGCCTTCCTCAGGCGTTGCGCTACGACGAATCCGTTGATCCCGGGGAGGATGACATCAAGGATGATGGCCGCAAAGTCCGATTTCCCAGCAAGGTTCAATCCATCGAGTCCGTTATGCGCAACTGTGACGCAATAGTGCTGGTCTTCCAGGCCTTTGCGCAGAAGTTCAGCCATGCTTCGTTCGTCTTCGATGACCAGGACCCTCGCCTGGAAATAGCCCACGTCCACTGTCTCTCCTTCGTCACAGTATTCGCTCACTGTGTTGCAGCAGCGTGAAGTTCTTCCCCCACGTTTGAGCCTGAGGCGGCAACTGGCGTCATGGCCCGATTGCGTTGTGCCATCACGCGCTTCCACCACATCACCATCCCGGTAAGGTAGAGGAAGGGGAGAGAAGCGCCAAACAGGCAAGCCAGGATTCTCGTTGTGACTCCGCCATATTGACCGAAATGAACGGCACCCATGGCCTCGACCGTTCGCGAGGAGAGTGTCTGGTTGCGGCCAATTTGAACAGCCAGCAATCTTGGCGAACTTGCATCGACAATCACGCGGTTGTCCCCCTCATCGCGCCAGTCTGTCGGCAAATGCATGGAGACGACAAATCCAGCAGTCTTTCTGCCGGGAGGCAAGATGCGAACTGGCGTTGCTCCGGGCACCGCCTGTTGCGCGATGCGGATCACGTCATCGAGGCTGGTCTTTGCAGATTTCGGTGAGACTCCTTTTGCGACGACTGGGCCAGGAGCGGGTGTTTCTGAAAGCGGACCGAGTGCTGTGCTGATAACGCTTCCCGCGAGCTGAGGGAATGCAAGCGCGATTCCAGTAAGCGCCGCTGCAGATATCGGGACAAGCAGCAGGAATCCAGCGAGACGATGGAGATCATACGATAGGCGCGGGAGCCCCTTGCGTGTGGCTACCTGGAAGCTCCTCGCGTTCAGATGACGCTTTCCAGGCCACCAGATCACGAGGCCGGTCATGCTGGTGAGGAACAGGACTATTCCACCGAACCCGTTGATCGCCTTGCCGGTCTTTCCGCTGAGCAGGTTGGCGTGCAGGTCGCGTACCCAATCGTAAAAGGTGCCACCCATCTTCCTCACCGCGAGTGCCTTCCCCGTGTAAGGGTCAAGGACGAATTCTCGAACCGATTTGTCGTTAGTCTGTCCCTGAAAAATGCCTGGCTGGGAAGGGCTGCCCGCGGGGAATACCGCTCGGAGTCGAATGCCTGGGTTCGCAGCTTCCAGTCTGTCCTGGAGTGCCTGCAACGGTATGCGGTTCGCACCTGGAGTCGGATGGATCGAAGCAACCAATGTCCCGCGAAGCTCAGGCAGGAAGACGGAGAGACTGCCGGTCAATCCCATGAGAGCGAGATAGAGGCCGACGCCAACGCCGGCCCACTGGTGCGTCTGAAAGATCCAGAGACGCAGTTTGGACCGGCGTGGCTCGTGCCACAGTGAGTGAAACATTGATAGCAGTATCACGGGTGGTCTATTTTCCTACGACGAGGACAGCGAATGTGCCGTCAGTGATGGTGCGCTTCGGCTTCTGGGCCGGATCCGTAGCAGGCGTGCTCACGACCGTGGCAGCAGGCAGAAAAATCTTGCCGGTCTTCTTGTCGAAGGCCATCGTCTTCGCGCTTGCCTGGGTTGGGATTGGATCGAGGGCCACGAACTCGGTCGGAGATTTCTCGTGAATGACAGTGATACTGCCTTCGCCGTTGGAGATGAAAGCCAGCCCGTCTTTTCCATCCCAGCCCGCAGCATCTGTGCCGGATCCGGTGGGGAAGCTGGCGAGCACTTTGCCTGTCGATCCCTCCAGCACCTGCGCCACTTTGTTATGCCCGCCGACGAAGAAGAGATTGTTCTTCTTATCTACAGCCAGACCGGTAGGTGCTGTGATCCCGACGAGTGGAATGTGGCGCTTGATTTCGAGGGTTGAAGGGTCAAAGGCGCAGATTTCATTCTTGTCTTCGAGGGCAACGTAGATGAGACCATCCTGGCCGGTAACGATGCCTTCGCCATCGCCGCCCACTGCTACTGTGCCGACAACTTCGGCCTTGGCTGCGTCAATCGCCGTGATGTCATGAGAGCCATGATTATTGGTGAAGACGCGGCTGGTCTTGGAATCGAAGTAGATTCCATCCGGACCCTTTCCCACTTCGATCTTCTTGATCAGAGAGAGATCAGCCGTGTTGAAGACTGAGACCTTGTCCTCTTTGCCGTTGCTGGTAAAGCCGCGCTTGACAGCGGGAGCGATGGCGATTCCGTGAACGCCGGGAGTGTCTTCAATGGTGCCGACCAGTGTGCCGGTGTCGGCATCGAGGACGTTGACACGAACGTTGTGAGAGACATAAATGCGGCGTGCTTCGCCGTCGACCGTGATGTAGTCCCAGCCATCGGCCCCAGTGATGGAGTAGCGAGTCTGAAGCTTCAAGCCACTGGGGACCTGCGGAATTGCTGGGGTCGCAAGGACAAGGGTTGCTGCAAGAAGCGCAATTCGTTTCATGGAGTGTAGATCCTTTCGCCAGGAAACAGCGCCCCCCGGTTCAACGCGGGGGGCCTGAATCTAGTAGGTGAAACGGAGAGCGAACTGGATGCGGCGCGGGGTTCCGCTGCCGGTGGCTGCACCATTCACTTCCGAGGTGGTGTTGGAGAACGAATCCTTTGCTGCTGTCAGTTTGTCTGCGTTGGCAGGTGTGGGATTGGCGTTGTAGGCATCGATCGCGTTCGATACCGAAGTGAAGTTGCCGCTGGGATTGGCGTATTGTGAGCGATTGAAGACGTTGAAGATTTCCGCACGGAATTCGCCGGAGACGCGTTCTGCAATATGAAAACGCTTGCCGGTGCCGATGTCGGCCTGCCACAAGCCGGGACCGCGAAGCAGGTTGCGGGGAGCGTTGCCCCAGGTTCCGTCGGCAGGCTTTGCGAATGCGTCGGGGTTGATCCAGCGGCGATTGGGAAGACTCGAGCGGCCGTCGGGAGGCGTAAGTTTGACTCCGGCAACCAGGTTGGGGCGAAGGTTTGGAGAGCCCGCGCTGTGCTCGGTATTGTTGCCATCGAGAATCGCCGAAGCAGGCCGGCTCAGTACAACATTGACCGGGAGACCACTGCGCAATCCAACAATGCTGTCGATCGAGATGCCGCCCAGTACAGCGCCGGCTACGCCATGGTTGAGGAAAGAACTTCCCTTGCCGAATGGCAGGTTGTAAATCGCGTCGGCAGAGACAACGTGCGTTGCATCCTGATCGCTGCTGGAGTATTCGCACTTCATGCAGGCTACGTTGTTTGGATAGTCGGCTTCGCCGCCGCCTGTAGCTCCGTCGTTGAGGGCATGAGAGTACATGTAGTTCACCTGAGCGCTCAGGCCATTGCGGAACTGGCGTTGCAGCGCGGCCTGCCAGGCATTGAAGTTGGTAGTGCCTTCAGCCTCCTTGTAGTCCACCTGGCCGAAGTTGGGATACGGACGCGTAGTGGTTCCGTAGATGTAGTTGTTGCGATAGGTGCGGTAGAACTGGTGATCGCCCCAGCTGCCAAGATAGCCGGTGTCCAGAATGAACCGGTAGGGAAGTGCGGTCTGGATTTGCAAACCATACTGCGTGACCCGCGGATCGAGACGCTTGCGTTGCAGACCACGTGGCTGGACTGCCTGGGGGTTGAGTGCTGCCTCGGCAACATAGGTATCGACCGGCCAGGAGAGGCCGGGAAATGCTGCCGGAGTCAGACCAAAGAGTGTGGTGAAATTGTCGCTTGGCGCGTTCAAGTCGCCCAGTTGCGCTTCGCCGTGATACACACCGGCGCCGCCGCGAATCACCGTCTTGCCTTTGAACACCGCAGGCTCCCATCCAAAGCTGAACCGCGGCTCAAAGTTGGTGGCAACAGGAATTGTGAACTGCCCGCCGACGGGGCATTGTGCGGTTACACCGCACGAGGAATCGTCCCAGGCCTGGCTGCGACCGTGAACTTCATGCAGGACGTTGAAGAACTCGTAGCGGAGCCCGGCTGTCATCGTAAGGTTGGGGCGCAGCTTGATGGTGTCCTGCACATAGGCGAATGTTTCCAGCTTGTGGAGTCCGTGGACGGGCACGTCTGCAACTACGCTCACGCTGTCCAGCTTGTTGTTGACGAACTGCGTAAAGCCATTGAACTGCAACTGGTGGGTTCCCGCCTGGCTGTAATTGAAGTGAACTTCCTTCAACTCGATGCCGGCCTTGATGGTGTGACGTCCCTGAGTCTTGGTCAGGTTGTCGACCAGGGAATACGTGCTTGGCGCGCTGAGCGAGGCTTTGGAATTTGTCAGGGCAGTCAGGCCACTCACGCTGAGTGCATAGTTGATCTTCTGGTTCTGGGTGAGATAGCCACTCGTTGTTCCCAAAGATGCCGCGCGGTTGAAGCCCAGCGATGCCTCGTTCAGAAGCGTGGGCGTGAAGACATGGACGTACTGGACCGTTGCGTTCATCGGGCTGGTGTCGGTCAGGGATCGGTCGCGCAGAGCTCCGCTCGGCGCATTGATATTTGCCCGATCGATGCGGTATCGCGCCACGATATTGTTCTTGTCGTTGAACGTATGCTGACCGCGAATCAGATAGGAATCCTCGGTCTGAACGGTGCCGGCCGGAGCATCATAGAAGACCGAATTTGAGTCGATCACTGCGCCGTTTCCATGAGGATAAGCATTCAGGAACGGAGCTAGCGCCGGCGAAGTTGCCAGCACCTGCGCACGAAGAGCTTCAGATGGAACTTTGGCTACGAGGTAGGTGGAGACTGTCTGGCGAAGGCCCTCATACGAGCCGAAGAAGAAGGTGCGATTCTTGAGAATGGGACCGCCGAAGCTGGCACCGAAATCGTTGAGCTTCAGGTTGGGCGTCTTGAGGTCGTAGGGACCCTCGGAGTCGAAGTAGTTGTTGCGAAGGTAATCGAAGGCGCTGCCGTGAAACTGGTTGGTGCCGGACTTGGACACCATCTCCACCTGACCACCGGCAGTGCCACCGGTATCGGCGCCGTACAGCAGAGTGGTGACTTTCACTTCAGCGATGGACTCAGTGGAATTCGTAAGACGAATACTTGCGGTGGGATTCTGAGCGCGAATGCCGGTTGCGTCGACGCCATCGAGGCGGAAGTTGGTGTCGTCGGTGCCGCGGCCTGCAAACCGGATGCTGCTGAGGCTGCCGCCGCCACTGTCAATTGCCCCCGGAACGAGAGCCAGAACACTGGCGATATTGCGGCCGTTGAGGGGAAGGTTCTTGATTTGCTGTGTCTCAACCACCGCGCCAATCTCTGCCGTTGTTGCGGCAAGCGCCGGGGCATGGTCCACTACATCCACTTCTTCG